>JACLAC010014898.1_pt1 | contig 34726 bp, 27 predicted proteins | sample 8027881 | NCBI WGS metagenome assembly JACLAC01 (sample SAMN15725517, study PRJNA655200) | protist metagenome | isolation source: fluorescence activated cell sorting (FACS) single amplified genomes of... | place: Spain: Blaines Bay Microbial Observatory, Mediterranean Sea | collected 2016-01-19 | reverse complement strand
ACCCTGCCGCCGAGCCAAAAGTCGTTGGCATGGTCAGCGGTAGTTCGCTGGTCGAAATGAAAGGTCTTCTGCAGGCAATCGCCGAGCGAGTGAATCCAGTATCAACAATCACCGTCAAGCCGAGCGACGTTTCACAATTCGTCGAAGGTCGCGGTGCGGAGATTCTGCTGAACGGCGAACACTGGGGGTGGTTCGGAGAACTGGATCGATCGGTAACCGACCAGCTTGATCTGCGTGACGCGTGCGTTGCTGCGGAAATTGATCTTTCGTTGCTCGAGCAGTCAGCCAATCTGCGACCCGAGTTCGAAGAGTTGCCTCGATTTCCAGCGTCGACTCGTGACCTCAACTTCGTCTTGGACGAGTCAGTCACCTGGAGCCAACTCGAAGAAGCGGTCACAAACGTCGCCGGGCCGAATTTTGAGTCCATTTCTTTCAGTGGTCAGTTCCGAGGCAAACAGCTTCCTGTGGACAAAAAGTCCTACCTTCTAACAATTAGCTATCGATCGGCTGAGCGGACGCTGACTCATGAGGAAGTCGAGGAATCTCAGCAGGCGGTCATCAAGTCGTGCGAGTCGGCAGTCGGCGCGCAGCTTCGTTAAGGGCTCAACCGCAATGCCTGTTCGACTCGGTTATCTGTTGGTGATTGTTATCGTCGGCTGTCGCGGCGCAGTGGACCAGGATATGGACGGTTTCGCCGCTGCCGGAATCACGATCAAGCAGAATTCGGCAGGCGAAATTTACTGGGTCGACACGGCCGGAGCGGACTTACCCAATCACTTCTGGAAGAATCTAATCAACTTCGAACACATCGAACAACTAGCGCTAACCGGGAGCCTTGTCACCGATGCTGACCTTCCTCAACTGACTTCTCTGCATACTCTGCGGAGTCTGGATCTTTCCTACACGCGCATCACGTCGTCGGGCCTGAGCGTCCTGTCCCGCATGGAAGACCTGCAGACTCTGTCGTTAAACGGCGTTTCTCTGGATGAAATGGCCATTGAGCCGCTCGGCCAGTTGACCCGGCTTCAATCGCTAAGTCTGATGGACTGTGGACTTTCCGCGGAAGAAACGGTGAAAGTGCAAAACGCGTTGCCTGCGTGCCTTGTCGTACGGTGACTTCGAGACCGCAGCACCCGGCAGACCGCATAGGGGCTTCATCGATTGAGACGATTTCTGTACGATAACTCAACGTTTTTTTGAAGCATTGCCGTGACAGGTTCGACTGCCGGTCTCTGGCATGGGTAGAAAGAATTCAGAGTCAGAGACAAGATTCGGCGCTCGTTATAACGGTGAACCAAATGGCTGTTGATGGAGGAACCTGCTGATGCTTGATCAATTCGCGACTGGCGAGTCTGCCGGTGCAATTGCGCATCGGATCCTCGTCATCGAGAATGACGCTGACCAGGCTGCCGAACTTAGAGATCTGCTCCAGAAACACGGTTTCCAGGTGCAGACTGCGAAGGATGGAGGACAGGCTCACTCCGCTTTGCAAATGTACAAGCCGGACTTTGTTATCACAGGACTGATGTTGCCAGGTGAAACGGGCTACGAAATTTGCGAACGCTTCAAGCAACGCAACTCACAGATTCCAATTCTGGTTCTGACCGAGATTACGCTCGAAGATTCACGAAAACTTGCGACGCGAGTCGGCGCCGACGGTTACATGACGAAGCCATACACCGCGTCAGTGCTGATCAGTCAGATCTCCGAAATCGCTCAGCAGGTGTGGGACCGGACTCACCTCGGTAAGAATCAGGAAGAAGGTCGAGTTCGATTTAATTGTCGTTGCGGAAAACGTTTCAAAATGAGCCCCAAGCATCGAGGTCGGACACTCACCTGCCCGGATTGCGGCGAACCATTGGTCGTTCCTCATCACGATTGACACTGACTGAGTCGGCAACAAAACAACTCAGACCACCGTAAGTAAACTACCCGGAACGAAACGAGGCATCTGGATGACGTCCAGGCTGATCATCATGACCGGAAAACACCAGGGCAAGAAGATGGCTTTGGTTGAAGGTTGTAAGCTGGTTATCGGTCGCGACGAAGGCGTTGCCGTTCGGTTGGCGACTTCGGAAGTCAGCCGCCGTCACTGCGCGATTCGAATTCGTGAAGGAGTAGCAACGGTTGAAGACCTTGGCAGCCGCAACGGGACTCAGATTAATGATGTCACTATTGCCGATAAGACGGCACTACAGCCAGGCGATGTTCTGCGAATCGGGCCGATGCTGTTTCAGTACGAAGTCAAAGTGAAGGCGACCGCAGACGCCAGCAAAGACACGTCAGCTGAAATCGAATCAGAAACCGACGAGGTCATCGTCAAAGAGAGTACGGAAGACAGCATTGTCAACTGGCTGGCAGAGGAAGAGCCAGCTGCTTCTGACACCGACACTGTGGTCGGCAAGACCGATCCGGCCGCGGAACACTCTGCCGCTGACTCGGGAATGACCACCGAAGAAGACGAGGGCGGAAGTGGCTCGTCCGAGTCAGACGGTCCGGACGTTCCACCACCATCAAAGCAAGAATTCGATTCAATAGCAGAGGAAGCTCAGGACATAATTCGGCGGCATCTCAAATTGAAAGATCGTTGATTTCAATCGTTCATTCCGCCGAAGCATCAATGATGGAGCGATGTGCCAAACCGTTGAACTGGAAATTCCCGGCAAAGACAGTCCAATATTGGCCGCTCAGGATCGATAAGAACTTCAGAATGCAATTCGATTGAGCAGAACGTTCGACAGACACTAGCCTTGAGCCGGCCGCTCAAAACCAGGTACCTTAAATGCAGGAAAGCCATGCCAATAAAAAAGCGAACAATTGCTGGCGGGCTCCTGCTTGCCGGAGCGGTGCTTGGAGCTTTCATGAGCGGGCTGCTACCTGGTTTTGGATCGGGTAACGGAATTCGGGTTCAAGGGGCGGGTGACGACTCAACTCGTGCCAGCCAGAGTGCAACGGACGAAACGCCTCGGGAGCCGGCCCAGGCAGAAGTACCGGCGGTCGTAGAAGTGAAATCACCCCCGCCGGTCGTTCTTGAGATTAGAATTGACAATCGCGACTACATCGTTCCCGATGATAGTACTGCCACTGGTGTTCGCACTGTTGACCTGGACGAAGCCGTCGAACTCGCACAACTGACGACCGGCAACGATGATGGAATCCGAGTCCGGATTCTCAGAACCAGATCGGCCAGGCTGACTGCCTGGACAACGCTACACGACTCGCTTGTAAAATCCGGATTGTCGTTGGATTCAATTCGAATGCCGAAGGTTCTGGTCGAGTAACCGCTCGGACCGACGGTGACTTTCAAACGACAACCCGATAGCTGAATAGGGCTCACGGATGGTTCGACAAGCCGCGGCACTTCTTACCTGGCTGTCAGTCTTCACATCCTGTCACTCTATTTGTCGAGCTGACGATTCCTCTGCATTTCACGGCGAGTTGAAAGAGCTGGCTGAGTACTCGCCGATCAGCACGTCAATCGGTGTGACTCGGCGCGGCGTGGCTATTTCCGCGTTCCTGACCAACGGCATGCTCGACGTGAGGAGCGATCGAACACGAATTCTGGTCATCGCCAACCTTGCACCGGATTCGCCTGTCAGCAAGCGACTGGTTTCCGAATGGAGCGACTTGCTCTCTCGCCGCTCCTTCGAAGCGAACAAGGGCGAAGTTGAGATAGGCATTGTCCCCTTCGCGAATCCTGACCACTTCGAAACAGCATTGGCGGACAGTGACAAAGATAATACTACCGCCAAGTGGGCTTCTGAGTTTCCGCCAACCGGTGCTGCCTATAACAACAAAAACAATTCAGAACGTCACTATCTCTGGCGATGGATTGGGATGCTGGCTCCGGACATTGTTATTGTCGTCAGAGAAGGAAACGTCGATACGCTGGTTGTTCCTGAGACGCTCCCGTTGAACCGCATCGCGGTCAATGCTCGGTTGCCGATACGGACGGCTGATTCAGGTTCACTGGCAGACGCACTGACAATCAGAGAAGCAGCGAACATTGGTCACGTACCGTCCGTCGAGTTTAGAACTTCAGGTCGCATGCCGCTGCTACCTGAATTCGTACAACTCGCCACGTCGATCCGATCGAAGGCTCGTACAGAACTTGTTCGACGCAAGGACCGCAGCCCGATCGAAGTGGCAAGCGAGCTGGCTCAGGTCTATGGACACAATCTTAAATCCGTAGCCTACATTCCCGCGTTGGCGTTGCTCGGACGTGTGCGTCTTTCCGAACTGAAGAACGACGACAGCCACCTTAAAGACGTACTCAAGATCGTCGCCCCGTACGCCAGTGGTAAAAAGTCGAGCCTTGGATCGCGGCCAGGCGGCAGCACGCTGTCCGGGCATTTGATCTTCGGAAAACTGTCAAAGGCAACTGGCGACGAACGCTTCATCAAACTTGCTCGGACCGCCGCCGATCTTGGCTTCGACAATGATGGCAAACTTCGTGAGTCCATGCCGTTTCACAATGAGATGAGTGATGCAGTTTTTATGGGCACACCAATCCTCGTCGAGGCCGGTTACTTAACTGGAGAAACGAAATACTTCGACATGGCCGACCGGCATCTGCAGTTCATGTTGAATCTGAATCTTCGCAACGACGGACTGCACCAGCATTCGCCGCTTGATCCTGAGCACACTGCGTGGGGGCGAGGAAACGGATTCCCGGCACTCGGTCTGGCACTTTCACTTTCTGATATGCCGGTAGATAGTAAATATCGACCATCGATGGCTGCCGCTTATCGCAACCACCTGCTTGCGATGATCGATCATCAGGATGATATGGGGATGTGGCACCAGATCGTCGATCATCCGGAAAGTTATCGCGAGTTCACTGTCACCTGCATGACGACATTCGCAATCATTCGTGGTCTGCGCAACAACTGGCTTGACCGTCAGACGTTTGAACCGTTCGTGCAGCGGGCGTGGGAATCGATCAAGTGTCGGATCGGCCGGAATGGAAACCTTGTCGACGTTTGCACGGGAACCGGCAAACAGAAAAACCGACGCGCTTACTGCGACCGTACGGCAATCCTCGGCAAAGACGACCGCGGTGGAGCGATGGCTCTGATGGTTTCAACCGAACTGGCTTTTGCGGTTCGGGAAAAGTCCGTCGAACTGGTGAAGGCCGGTGATCGTTCCCGTTAGTTTGAGATGGCAAGTGCCATCTTTTGGCCGTCAAAGGAGCAGGCAACATGATTTCCGTCGATGAATTGCGAGTCGATTATGGCAACTTCTGTGCCGTCGAGGAGTTGTCGTTTTCAGTTGCGGAAGGCGAAGTTTTCGGATTGATCGGGCCAAACGGTGCCGGCAAAACCAGCACCATGCGTGCCCTCGTCGGATTGCTGACGCCGACCTACGGAGCGATCCATATCGCCGGCTTCGATATCCGGGAAGAGCTACAGGCCGTCGGTCAGGTGCTTGGGTTCATGCCCGACTTCCCGCCCGTCTACGAAGACCTTCTGGTTTGGGAGTTCCTTGACCTCTTCGCCGCCAGCTATTTCATTCCGAAGCCCAGACGCAAGTCTGAAATTCTTCACCGTCTGGAACAGGTCGGCATTTCCGAGAAAACAAATTCACTGGTCGGCAGCCTGTCGCGAGGCATGCGCCAACGATTAATGCTTGCGAAGACGTTGTTGCCCGAGCCTAAGGTATTGCTTCTCGACGAACCGGCCAGCGGCATGGATCCGCACGGCCGTGCTCAGATGAAACAGGTCATCAGGGATTTTGCCGATGAAGGCGGTACGGTTCTCGTGTCGTCTCACATCCTTTCCGAGATGGATGAGTTCTGCACGTCAATCGGCATCATGCAGCGAGGCCAGATGATCGTCACAGGGAAGGTCGATGAAATCACAGAGAAGGTGTTAGGGCAGTCGATCCTCGAAGTCGAACTCGTCAGCGGAGGTGACGGTTTACTGAAGATTCTAGCGAGGCACGGAATTGACGCGGAGTTAGACGAATCGAAGCGGCGATTCGCGATCCCTTTCGGAGGTGACGATCGTGCAGCCAGCGATCTTTTGACAGAACTGGTGAACGACGGCGTTCGTATTTCATCCTTCACCAGAAAACGCGAGTCGCTGGAAGACGTCTTCCTGCAAATCGGTGCGAAGGAGTTGTCGTAATGTTGAAACAAGTGCTGCTCGACAATCCTTTGCTTGTCCGACACGTCAGATCGAATCTTCGGCCACCGCGAGCTGGTTACCTGATCGGAATCATCGTTTCGCTCAGTAGTCTGCTGATGTTTGCTGGTTACAAAGCTGGAGGTTTAGGCAGTTCGGGATTCTTCTGCTTTTTCTTTGGTGTCCAAGCCCTGGCGTTGCACTTTGCAGGGACATCTCAGGTCGCCTCGTCGATCAGTGCTTCGAATGATTCAGGTATTCTCGACTTTCACAGAATCGCTCCGTTGTCACCCACCGCGACGACTCTGGGATTTATGTTCGGCGGCGCCGTCCGAGAACATCTGGTTGCGCTAGTTCTACTCCCCTTCACGCTGGCGTGTTCTTTGCTGAGTGACGTCGGAATCGTTGGGTTTCTAACGTCGACCATCGTTCTGATTTCAACAACCTTGCTGTTCCACGCGCTGTCTCTCACGGCCGGGCTTGTCGCCAGAAAAGGTAAGACGAGAAACGTTAATTCGGTGCTGAGCATCCTTGTTTTTGGAGCGGGTGCTTGTACAGGAATGACTACTGTCGGGATTCCGATCCCTGGAATGCTGTCTGTCGGGCCGGCGTTTATGGAAGCAGTGAATGGTGACGCCATTCCGGCCACGTTTTTCGGAATTCAGCTTCCGGTGTTTCTTCAGTCGCTGTGTTACCAGATTCCCCTGACGCTGTTTCTGGTCGTAGCGACAACCCGGCGAATGGAATCTGCCACGGCGATGTTTTTCTCGAAGTCAACGGCTGTTACGTTTCTGGCAACTATTGCGGCGTTGAGTCTTGGCGGTGTCATCAAGCACCCGCTTCTCGACGCCGTCTGGCTTGTGCCAATGCTGGCTTACGTCGAATTCATCATTGCCGCGTTGATGATTCTTGCGATTACTCCTACTCACGGGCGGTACCAGGGGGGAGCGAGACGAGCCAAACGAAGAGGGATGGGCCGGGTACCGCTTTGGCAGGATGACAGCTCCAATCGAGCGGCTGTTGTTGTGATGGCCAGTCTGCTGTTGGCAACGGTTCAGGTCATTCAGACTCTGGTTCCGGCATTGAATATCGATGCTCGGTTCTGGCGAGTCGCCGGGACAGCTGCCTCGGTGGTCGCGTACTTCGGCTTTGCGACGCAGTATTATTCGTTGAAGTATCAGAATCGTGGCAAACTGGTCCTGATGATGTTTCTGTTTCTATTCTGGATGCTGCCACTGTTCGTTGCGCTGCTGCTGGGAACGATTTTGCAGCAGGAAGATTTCGCATTTCATGTTGCCTGCATTTCTCCGTTTTTCGGGATTGGAGCTGGCTCGTGGGGAGCGTTCATCTTTGCCGCATCGATGGCGGCGATCTTCTTCGCTCTGCTGACAATGAAAGAGCGTGAAGTCTGGGACGCTTTATCCATTCGAGAGATCGTCAAAGCAGACGAACTGGCCGACGACGCGTCCGACAATCCATTTCAGTAATCGAAAAAGACCGTCAGTGTGCGAGGCATTTTCGGCGAAGTCGCCGCCCGCCGGCCCTCAATAGAGACGATGTCAACATCCGCAGTGCATCCAGCTTTGTGACCACCGGACGTGTCTCTAAGACGCGGAAATCGATCTGTTCAATTCGCTGAAGAATGCACAGTCCGCCACGGGTGAAGAGATCGATGTCGATCTGAAGCGGCCCCGGCAGAGCTTCGACCAGCGGCAGGCCGCTTTCTAACAATTCCCGGGAATGGTCAACCTCGTACTTCATCAACTCCAGAAATCCGTCCGTCGTCCGGCGTGCAAGCAAGTCTTCGCGCGTCACTCCGAAGCGGTCGCGAGCCTCTTTCGGAATATAGATTCGGTTGATATCGAGATCGCGGCTGACGTCCTGACAGAAGTTAGCCAGTTGCAGCCCTGTGCAGATTGAATCGGACCAGGCGAATGCCTGCTCAGAAGTCTGTCGACACAAATGCAGAACAATTCTGCCGACAGGATTCGCGCTGCGAGTACAGTAGTCGAGAAGCTGTTCCCGAGTGTCGTATTCAAGAACGTGCTGATCCTGCTCGAATGCCGAGATCAGATTGTCAAACAGTTTCTCGGGAACGTTGAACGTCTCGATTGTTGGCCGCAACGCAACGAAGACGGGGTGTCGACAACGGTCGGAGTAGCAGAGCTGTAACTCGTCTCGCCACCACCCGAGCAACTCAAGTGAGCGTTTCGTATCGCCGATTTCGTCGCCGAGGTCGTCGGCCCAGCGGCAGAACGCGTAGACATTGTAAAAATGTTGATGCAACCCCCTGGGTAGCAGCCACGAAACCAGTGGGAAGTTTTCGTAATGACCTGTCGCCAGTGTTCGGCAATAAGAATTCGCGTCTTCGAGCGACGGATCTATGTGTGGATGAGAAGTTTCTCCGGCTTCACCAGAACCGCCGATCGGTCGCCAATCAGCGGCCTGTTCGGCAACGGGCCGCGCGGCTTCTTCCCGGATCGTGCGGTTCACAGAGCGACTTTCAGCGGAGTATCGGATTAATAGTGTGGCGGCTTTTCATCTTCGGGGCTGGGCGATTCTTCGGCATTCAGAAGACGCTCCATGTCTCCGTTCACTTTTGAAAGGTTCGCGTTCAAGCGTCCGATTTCTTCCTGCTGAGCAAGCAAAACGTCATGCATCTGCTGCTGGTCATTTTGAATGTGCATCAACGATTCCTGCATCGCCAGGAATTGCTGCTGCAAACTGGCCAACTGATTCGCAGTTGTTTCATCCGGTGTGGGTTGCTCTGTCATGCTTCCGATTCTGGATTCGTTATTGGTTCGGCGTTTCCGCCGGCGGCTGATCGATAAACGGCGTGCACAACTTCGACGCAGTGTGCAGCCATATTTGCAGTTACATCGGATTGTCTATTTTGCTCAAGGCAGTCAAGGAATACTGACGCGTCAGACTTTGCCGACGGGTTGATTGCCTGCCAGTCGTTCTTTGTTTGGACCCCGCCCGCAATTTGAGTACTCGACCAGAAGCCCATCGGATCTTCGGGGTGACCGACGGGTGGTTGGCTCCAAGGTAAAGAATCTGAGCACACTTCCAGCCGCGGCCGTTGGGCATCGATTGTGATGCTCCCGCGACTTCCGACCAGGCGGATGTCATGAACTCCGTAATCGCGATGGCTCATCCAGCCGCAGCGGCCGGCGGTGATTGTTGCTTCAATGCCATCATCCATCGCGAGCATGACGCTGGCAAAATCCTCGACGTCATTCTTCTGGTGAGCGTCGAAAAAGTAATTAGCAGTTGTCGCGTCGACGGTTGTGAAACGCTTTCCGGTCAGCCACTGAAACAGAATCAGCGGGTAATAACCGACGCAAAGGAATTCACGCTTTGAATCAATGAACGAGAATCGCTCGGCGGTTGGCTTTTCCTCCCGGGCGAAGTTCAAGTCGGCAGTGCCGGGGATTCCTTTTGCAAAAGTGACGTCGCAGTGAAGTCCGATCAGGTCACCGATTTCTCCAGACTCGACAATCTGCTTTGCCTGCTCGCATGCCGGTAACCGGACCAGGCTGAAAGCTTGAGCAAGCAGCCTGTGTTTCTCAACGGCCGCAGAAATCTGCAATGCATCAGCGACTGTCGGTGCGGGGTCTTTATCGAGATACAGATGCTTGCCGGCTTTTATACAGGCGATTGAGAGTGGCAGACGTCGTTCGGGCTCGGCACAGATCGACACAAAGTCAACGTCGTCACGGCTGATTGCGGCTTCGAAATCGTCCAGATACGGAATGCCTAATTCACTGGCGAGGTCTCGATTGAGTTCCTGTCGCCGACTCGGGACGTCAGGGGCGTCAGTTAGGCCGATCAGTTGGCAGCGGTTGTCCGCGGCGAATGCTCGCGCGTAGTTCTCCTGGTGAGTTTGATTACCAGTGATCAGGAGCAAGCCAAATGGAGCGGACATTGGGAAAAACTCTATTCGCTTTGCGCTTCCAGGCAGGCCAAACGGTGGAACGAACGCAGGAACAATCGTCCGTTGGCGATTGCTGGCGTCGAGTGGCTGGAGTCACCCAGCTGAGTTCGTCCCAGTTCTTTGAATTCGGGTGAGGCTGCGATGACGACGACTTCGCCGTCTTCGGCGATACAGTAAAGCTTTCCGTCAATGCAGATCGGTGAGCCGCTGTAATTGCCTCCAAGCCGTTTCACCCAGATGTCTTTTCCATTGTCCAGATCGACGCAGGCGCAAATTCCTTCGTCGCTCCATTCGTAAAGATGCCCTTCGTAGACGACGGGCGTCGGTACGTAAGGAATGACTTTCTTTCGCTCCCACACAATCTTTGCTCGACCGTCTTCGTCGAGGTCACCGTTCAGACTGACTGCCATTTGCTGGACACCCCAGCGTCCACCTTGTCCGCAAGACGCAATCAGCAGGCCATTTCCATAAACAGGCGATGCGACCGTTCGGAGTGGGAACGATTGCCCCTGCCAGTTCATGACTCCGGTGTGAGGATTCAGGCTGGTGATGCCCATGTTCCCGCTGACGCAGATGAGTTGCGGCTTGCCGTCTTTGTCGGGGACGACAATTGGAGTCGCGTAGGATGTTTTACGGTGGTCGCGAACGGTGCTCCATCTGGTCTTTCCAGTCGATGCGTCGAGGGCGACAACCCGGCTGGGACCTTTCTGATCGTTCGGGCAAATGAGCATCCCGTCAAACAGGAACAATGAAACGCCAAGATTGTGCTGGCTTTCGTACTCGCCAAGGCTCCGCCGCCAAGCGAGGTTTCCGTCAAAGTCGTAGGCGCTGACGAGGTATCGCTCGATGTCTGCGAAGGCAACGTAAACCAGCTTGCCGTCGGTGACCGGGGTACTGGATGCCCAACTGCTCTTGCTGTGTTTGTGGCTGTCGCTCATCGGAATTTCGCGAATCCACTTTTCCTTCCCATTTGCCGGGTTAAGGCAAAGTAGTCGCCTGATGAATCCATGGTCAGTCGCTGCAGTTACAAACAGGTTGTCGCCCCAAATGATTGGCGCTGCGTGTCCTACACCCGGCAACTCGATACTCCATTTGTAGTTGCCGGCGCTCCAGCTTGTCGGAATTCCCTTCTGATAGCTGATTCCGGTGCCGTTGTTGCCTCGGAACCGTGACCAGTTTTCTGCTGACACAAAGTTTGCGCCGAGGGCAAAAATCGTAACAACGGAGAGCAATGCCAAACGCGTCATGGCGTGGTTCCTGCTGCGTGAAAGTTTTTGAGATAATTGTACCGTTGAGATAATTGTACCGTTGAGATAATTGTACCGACGAATTACACCGGTCGACATCCGCAGAATGGTGAAACGGCATCGGCAGTTCAAGCAAGCGACCGATGAACTGTCCCGATTCGACGCTCGAAACTAATCATTTCTGAATGGCCACGTGAACTCAAACTGCGGCTGCTTACCGAGAGGCCGGACGCGTCTCGCGGCGATAGTCAGTCGGGCGTTGCTTTGTCTGTCGGAAGAACGCGTCGCTGAAGTACTTCTCGTTGGAGAAGCCTGCCTGATCAGCAATCGCTGCCAGACCTAGGTCTGTTTCAGTCAGAAGTTGCCGCGAACATTCGATCTGGATCCGCAGTAGCTCTGCTTTCGGAGTCCTGCCGAGAATCTTTTTGAAACGACGTTCGAAAACGCTTCGAGACATGGCAACGTGTCGTACGACAGCGTCGACTCGGACACCGTCGCAAGCGTGGTCACGAATGAAACGGACCGCTTTTGCAATGTCAGGATCATCAATCGCCAGCATGTCCGACGAGCGGCGGGCGACAAGTTTCTTAGGCTCGATGAGCATTGGAACTGCTTTGTCCTCTTCGCCAATCATCATGTGGTGAAGCCTTGATGCCGCCTGGTAGCCGGTGCGAATTCCATCCGTGTCGATACTTGTCATCGGCGGATTTGCCATCAGACAGAGGACGGGGTCATTGTCGACGGCCACGATCGCGACCTGATCGGGAACCTGAACAGAAGCTCGTCGGCAAGCATCGACGAGCTGATAACCGCGAGGATCGTGACAGGCCATGATGCCGACTGGCTTGGGAAGCGACTCAACCCAGCTCGCAAGATCTGCCTGCTCCTCTTCCCAGCCTCGGGTGCCGAAGTCGGCAGCGGGAATGCCCGGTGTGCCTGGTTCCGAATTCTGCCGGGAAGTTTTTTTTCTGCGTTTCGATTTCCTGACAGGCCCACCGGTGTAAACGTCGCACGAGAAACCTGCGGACTGAACATGCTGCTCGAAATGAGTCCGTCGCAGATCGAGAGTTCTCATCTGTCCGGAGGGCACACCACAGAAAGCAAAGCGTCCTAGTCCTCGGTCACGCAGATGGTCGAACGCCAGACGTGTGATGGATTCGTTGTTGCCGCCGATGAATGGCAGGTCAAGTTCCGGTAGCCGGCCACGCAGATCGATCGCGGGAAGACCAGTCGCCAGTACGGCATCCGCCATGACTGGATCATCGATTCGAGCGAGGATTCCATCGCCATCCCAGGTCGACAACCATTCTGGAGGGGCGGCTCCCAGGCCTTGAGGCTCGAAATACATCGACCAGGGGCCGTGCAGCCGGCTGTAACTGGCGATGCCTTCGATCATACCCCGCCCCAACGCTCGGGACGATTCGATCAGGACAGCAACTCTTAATAGACGAGGCATAGCGGGTGAAGGCAACGTTGAGGGTGATGAGCGGCAGAATCTGTCGTTGAAGACGTGCGTCCGAATTCGTTTTCAATTCTCAGAGCGTGAGCATGTTTGTTTCAACTGGCGGATGATGGTCGTTGCGTGGACGCTCGTCGACATGAGCTCGTTGAAAATTCCTTGCTTACATTTCAACCCGGCCCGTATGACAGTGGTTGCGTCGAGAACGATCCAGCGCGAGAATGGTCGGTAACAGCTCAAGACAACCTTCGATGAGGTAGCGAAATGGCTCAGGCAATCGTTGATCCGGTGCAGCTCCGACAGTTTGCTCAGACTTTGAAGAAGTTCAACGAGGGACTTCTCGAGCAATCAACGGCTTTGGCCAACCAACTGGCGACCGTCAGTAACACCTGGCGTGATCAGGAAAACAAGAAATTCTGCGAGCAGTTTGAGCAGCACATGCGACTGCTGGCTCGGTTTGTGGAATCGAACAATGATCACATCCCATATCTGCTTCGCAAAGCCGAGCGAATCGAAGAATATCTTCAGCAGCGGTAAGTCTGCTGCTTGTCATTTTTTGCCGAGCAAATGCCCTCATGTCGACAGCCAACGTCCTATCTATTGAAGCCGTTCGTGACTTTCGCATTGCGTTGTTGATGTTTCAACAAAACGTCGGCGATGCGCTGATGGCGATGCAGGAACAGGTTTACTCGGCTCTAGAGTGGATAGAAAACGATCGGCCGAGACATTGGCATCAGCAGGAACTGAAGGCTTTCGATCAGATTTCTGAGGCGAGAATTGCACTCGAAAGTGCTCGCATGCGGAAGTCGATGGATGACTACCGCCCGTCGTTGATCGAGGAGAAGCAGGCTCTGAAAGAAGCAAAAGAGCGGCTCACCTTTTGTCAGGAAAAGATGCGAATCGTCAAAGCAATGTGTATCAAGGTGCGACACGAAGCGGACGAGTTTCGCGGGCGAATGAGCCAACTGGATGGGTTGATTGAAACCGATTTGCCGAAGATGATCGGCCTTCTGGAGCGGATGCTGACGGCTCTGGAATCGTATGCTGAAGTCGACACACGCAAACATGAGGACTAAGAACTTCGATGACGACCACGTCTGCAGAACACTCTCCGTCGAACGGTGACCACGACCCACTCTATCAGGAAGCGATCAACGCCTTTCGGGAAAAGCACGCACGGACATCCGAACTCGGAGTTCGCGAACCATCTGCAATGAGCCTCGCAACCGTCGGTGCCAATGGTCAGCCTTCGATTCGAACCGTATTGCTCCGTGGTATCGACGAGCGAGGGTTTGTCTTTTTTACGAATTCGCAAAGCCGCAAGGGTGAGCAGATGGCCGGCAATTCACAGGTCGCGTTGACGTTTTTCTGGGACGCCTGGGCTGAGCAGGTTCACGTCGAAGGTCGCGTCGAGGTCATTCCAGATTCTGAATCGGACGAGTACTGGAAGACTCGCGCTCGTTTAAGCCAGATTGGCGCGTGGGCCTCGGATCAGTCGCGGCCATTGTCCGGGCGTGATGAATTCATGGCGAGCGTCGCAGAAATCCAAAAACGCTTCAAAGATCAGGACGTCCATCGGCCGCCTCACTGGTTCGGTTACCGGGTTGTTCCCAGCAGAATCGAACTCTGGTCCGGCCGAGAAGGCCGTCTCCACGAACGCTACATTTACGAATCCAACGGCGAAACCTGGACAAAGCAGATGCTTTATCCATAGCTCGGTACAATTTGTCGGATGGTGTTGTAAATATATTTCATAAACAGGGTTATCGAATTCGGGACAGGTGTATTTGTCTGCTGTACTGCGAACTATTTCAGGCCTGCTGTCACCAGATCAGCTCCGTCCGTGTGATTCTATCGACCACCGTCTGTGCGATGGGTATTATCCCGGCCTTCAGTTTCCGCAGGATGCCCCGCCCCTTGACCTGCAGCAGGGAACAAACTTCCCTGCGTCCCTCCCCGGCGGCGAACCGCTGTACTCCGAACTGGCTACCTGTCCATGGACACTTCGTTAATTCGCAACTTTTCTATCGTTGCCCATATTGACCACGGTAAGAGCACGCTGGCTGATCAGTTTCTGCTGCAATCCGGAGCAATCACCGAGCGGGAATTTAAGGAGCAGATTCTTGACGACCTGGATGTCGAGCGAGAACGAGGCATAACCGTTAAGGCTCGAACGGTGGCAATTTACCACGAGCACGAAGGTAAAACTTACGAGCTGAATCTGATCGACACGCCTGGACATGTCGACTTTCATTACGAAGTTTCACGCAGCCTTGCTGCTTGTGAAGGCGCGCTGCTTCTGGTCGATGCTTTCCAGGGAGTCCAGGCTCAAACCGTTGCGAACACTTACGCAGCCATCGAAGCGAATCTTGAAATCGTCCCGGTGATTAACAAAATCGATTTGCCCGTCGTTCGCATCGACGACGTTATGGAAGAGATTGAGACGATTCTTGGTCTGGACGGCCTCAGTTCGATTCTGGTCAGCGCAAAGACCGGGCTCAACGTCAAAAACGTACTCGCCGCCATCGTGGAGCAAGTGCCACCACCGGAAGGTCAGCCTGACAAGCCGCTGCAGGCGCTCGTTTTTGACAGCAAGTACGACCATTTCCGAGGCGTCGTCACTTACTTACGAGTGAAAGAAGGAAGCGTTCGGAAAGGGCAGCAGATTCAGTACATGAAGGGCGGTTCGGTACATGAAGTCCTGGAACTCGGCCAGTTTCGCCCAGACATGAAACCCTGTAATGAGCTTGGTCCCGGACAAGTGGGTTACATGCTTTGCGGCATTAAAGAGCTAAGCATGGCGCACGTCGGAGACACCGTTACTGGCAAGTCGAATCCAGCGATAGAAGCTCTTCCTGGATATGCAACTCCACAGCAGATGGTGTTCTGCGGAATGTATCCGATCGATGCGACTGACTTCGAAAAACTACGTGGAGAGTTGCAGAAGATGGGACTTAACGATGCCAGCTTCTCGTTCCTCGCAGAAACGAGCGATGCTTTGGGCTTCGGTTTCCGATGTGGTTTTCTTGGCATGCTTCACATGGAGATCATTCAACAGCGTCTCGAGAAAGAAGCGGAAATTGATCTGATACAAACTGCGCCAAACGTTACGTACGAACTGAAGTTCAATACCGGCGAAGTCAAGCTGATCGACAATCCGCAGGATGTTCCCGATGCCGGACAGATCGAGGAATTTCGAGAGCCGATTGCGAAAGTCACATTCATCGTGCCTTCGGAAAACATCGGTGTGATCCTGCAGCTTTCAGAAGACCGGCGTGGGATTTACCTCGGCACGGAATACCTGGGCAGTAACCGGGCGCAGGTCACGTACGAACTGCCACTTGCCGAAGTTATCTACGACATGCATGACCGACTGAAGAGCGCAACCCGCGGCTACGGCACGATGGATTACGAAATTATCGGCTACCGCCCGGCCGATCTGGTCAAGATGGACATCCTCGTCAAAGGCAACAAGGTTGACGCCTTGTCCACGATCGTCCATCGCGAAAATTCTGATCGCCGAGGTCGCGCGCTGGCCAAGCGATTAAAGGGGGAAATTTCGAAGCACCAGTTCGAAATCGCGATTCAGGCGGCAATCGGAATGCGAGTCATCGCCCGAGAAACAATTTCTGCTCTTCGTAAGAACGTTACGGCAAAGTGTTATGGTGGCGACATCTCGCGAAAGAAAAAACTTTGGGCGAAGCAGAAGGAAGGCAAAAAACGCATGAAGCAGTTTGGGGAAGTCGAGATTCCGCAGAAGGCGTTCCTCTCCGTCCTCGAATCAGGCAAAGACGAGTAAGCTTTCAACGGTTGTTCGGTGTAGTGCATATTTAAAGCGATTTTCTCGTAAAACGCCGCCCTGAGGACTCGTATAGACACGTTTCAGCTCGCAGTTTCTAATCCGTGTCCCTACTCGACCTGGAAGGTTCGAGATCCGCCTGCATGGATGCTGGAGCTACTGAGTGGAAACTGCTAGCCGCCTCTTCCCGTTCGTTTGGCCGTACCGTCGTATGGCCATTCTGTCGATAATCTGCGCTCTCTTTATCTCCGTTTTATGGGCCGGAAACCTCTCGACCGTTCTGCCGATGGTCCGCGTTCTGTTTCAGCAGAAGAATCTGCATCAGTACGTCGACGAGCAGATCGACCTGGTTGAAGCCGACATCGAGCAGCGTAAGGCAGCCATCGAGGAAATGGCTGCAAGCGATGTCGAACGGCGTGCTCGCGCGCAGAGATATCAGAGTGACGCCACTCGTCAACTGTCACTTCTGGCAACAACTCGGCAGTATGTGCTGCCGTATGTTCCGGCCGATCGATTTGACACCATAGCCCTCATCTTTGGCTGTTTTCTGTTTGCGACATTCCTGAAGGGCGTTTTTGTCTATCTACAGGAAGTGTTAGTTGGCGGGATCGTCAATCGAGTTATTATTGACATTCGGAAGAAGTGCTTCCGGCACGCGCTGTCTCTCGATTATCAGACGATCGCGACCGCTGGTCCGGCAAATCTGATGGCCCGGATCACAAATGACGTCGAGATTCTTGCGGCCGGTTTGCGAACGGCCCTGGTTCGCCTCGTTCGAGAGCCATTGAAAGCCGGCGGGTGCATCGCTTTTGCTTTTGTGCTGAACTGGCGATTGACGCTGTTGTCGCTGCTCGTCGTACCGTGCATTGGCTTGTTGTTTGCGAAGTTTGGCAAAAGCCTGAAGCAAGCGTCCAAGGGCACGCTGCAAAGCATGTCCGGCATCTACAAAGGGCTTGCCGAGACGTTCGATTCACTGAAAGTCGTTATCGCGTTTGGAGCCGCTCGCCGGCATCGTCAACAGTTTCATCTGGCAAACAAAGAGTATCTCGACAAATCGATGAAAGTCGTCCGACTCAGTGCGTTAGCTCGTCCAACAACCGAGTTGTTGGGCGCAATTGCTGTGCTCTGCGCCGTCATTCCTGGTACGTATCTTGTACTGCGAAGTACAGACGAAATCTGGGGCGTGAAACTGGCTCCCGGACCAATGGACATTGCACAGCTCTCAGCTCTGTACGCACTCCTTGCTGGTACACTCGACTCTGTCAGAAAACTGTCATCAGTCTATAGTGACCTGAAACGCTCGTCTGCCGCCTCTGATCGAATTTTCGAAGTCCTCAACGAGAAGACAAAAGTTCCCGAACCCACCGATCCACAAATCGTCAACCGGCATAGCAAAGACATTGAATTCAAAAATGTCTCGTTCTCGTACTCGCAGGAATCCGTGGATGGAAACCCGCGGCCACCAGCATTACGAGACCTCAGCTTCACCGTTTCTGCCGGCGAAGTCGTCGCAGTAATTGGGGAAAATGGGTCCGGCAAATCAACGCTCCTGAACATGCTGCCAAGATTCATGGACCCCGACCAAGGAGCTGTTCTGATTGACGGAGTCGATGTGCGGCAGATTCGGAGCAGCGATCTTCGCAGCCAGATCGGAATCGTCACTCAGGAAACGCAGCTCTTCGATGACACGATTGCTGAGAACATTCGATACAGCAAACCAGACGCGACGTGGGAAGAGATCGAAGAAGCCGCGAAGCAGGCACATGTGATTCCGTTCGTGTCACATCTTCCAGGTGGCTTCAGCACTCAGATCGGTGAAAAGGGGCAGAAGCTTTCGGGTGGGCAACGTCAACGGATCGCTCTCGCTCGAGCGATTCTCCGTGATCCGTCGATTCTGATTCTTGATGAGGCGACTTCCGCACTCGACTCCCAGAGCGAGAATATTATTCACAGCGTTCTCAAGCAGTTTGTCCGAGGTCGCACTGTCTTTGTAATTACCCACGTGATCAATAACACGTTCCTCGACCTTGTGACGCGAATTGTTGTCATGGATGCGGGAACTGTCGCTGCCATCGGTACTCACGACGAGTTGCTGAAAACATGTCCGATTTATCAGCGACTCTACCATTCGAACGAGCGGCAGCGTGCCGCATGATTCGCATGGAATGCCTTAACCGAGTTTTGAGTACGCACTGCAGAAAGTCTGGGAACTAAAAGGTCGCGCACAGCGTCAAATGACGTGCAACTTGAGGTCTGTTAGCAACTAACCTGAGAAGTTCTTTTATCCTGCGGTGCGTTGCATATCGATAGTCAGATACAAATCTTCAGTTGGAAACCTACCTATCCAACTCTTTTTCTCCTTCTTCCGGTAGAGATGGTTCGTAGTTTCAAGCGAAGCAGATTGGCGTTGCTTCTCTTGATGAATCAGCGTTACTTTTCACCCGTTGTCGCCCGATTGACTAGCTGTAGATTGTTAACTGCAGCCGGGTATCAACAGATTGAGTCGACTTTTAGCGAGCGACACACGAATTAGGGAGCATACACAGTGGCGAAAAAAGACGCAGCACCAGCAGAAGAGAAAAAAGCAGACGACGCACCAGCAGCAGTTGCCGAAGCACCGGCAGCGGATGCTCAGGCACAGCAGACACTGACCGTTGACGACTCAGGCGTCTCCGCTGGCTATGCCAACTTCTGCCGAGTTTCGAGCACACCAGAAGAACTCATTCTGGATCTCGGACTTAATCCTAATCCGTACGCCACCGGCGAAGTGAAGGTTCCCGTTACACAGCGGATCATCATGAACCACTTCACTGCCAAGCGTCTACTGAGCGCCCTTTCGATGGCTCTGCAGCGTCACGAGCAGGCCTTCGGCGTTCTGGAAACCGACGTTCGTCGTCGCGTTCGACGTCAGACAACGTAAGTATGTGGATGACTCATTGAGTAAATTCGGCCGGCCGATCACTTGATTAGCTGGCCGTTTTGTTTTCGCCTATCAGCAACAGCCCTTATCCATAGTGGTGTCGCTGTGAAAACGAAAAACGCCGTGACTCATTAACTGAGCCACGGCGTCTTTTTTTGTCAGTTGTCCCAACGCTGACTACACCTTCAGAAGCGAAGTTTTGCCAGACGCTGAACCTTTGAAAGCAGGTCTTAGACCATGTCCTTCAGGGCTTTGAGTGGAGTCACTTTGACAGCCTTTGAAGCTGGCTTGTGAGGAATGTCACGGTATTCCTGAACGAGTGGGACCCAGACATGTTTGCGAGCTGGCCTGGCGGGTTTGTCTTTAACGACGATCTTGCACAGGCCAGGAATAGTAAAGGCTCCGGGACCGTTCTTGCCAACGGACTCACTGATCAATCCGGTCAGGCTCTCGAGCACTGCTTGGACGTCTTTCTTAGCAATTCCACTTGATTCAGTGAGACTGTTAAGAATCTGGCTCTTCGTGAGTGGCTTAACTGCTGCGTCTTTCTTTGCCATCTGAGGCATCCTTTCAAAGATGTAGCTGGGTGGAAGCTGGGATACGTTGTTTTGGATTCTCGATGAAACCCGCGGTGCCGTCCAAACTGGAAGACAGGTTGAATTGAGAGTTCAGTGCCGATCAGGCAACGCTGAGCAGCGTGCGATTATTAAGGTGTGGGCTCTCGTAAAGTCAACTAATATGCCAGAAAACCTTGAAAAACAGCATTATTTTGTATTCCAGCCGTTCAGAGTGGCAACTGAAGTCGAATTCTGTTTCGCGGCATGCCTCTGTTTCACGACGCAAATCGATACGTGCTTAAAGACGTGGCTATTCATAGTCAATGGGACATCCCACTGGCTTCGTTTCGGTAATCTCGACACGCTTGCCAGCGAGTAACGATTCGATTGCATCCTTAAGGTAGCGTCTTTTGACTTTGTCCGGATACATGCTGTCGTCGATCCCTCCCATGTAGGCAATGCGACGTTTGCCATCGAGCAGAAAGGCACTGGGCGTCCACAATGCACCGTACTGCTTCCCGATTTTCTGTGTTGGATCCTGAAGATAGGCGAACGGATACTTCCGTTCCGCCGACCGTTTCTTCATCGCTTCAAGGCTGTCTGCTTCGTAGCGGCTCACGCTGACCGTAACCAGTTTGACGCCCTTCTGAGAATACTCGTTTGCGAGTTTGATCAGCCGCTGTTCGTAAGACTGCGCGACCGGGCAATGGTTACACGTAAACACGACGACAACAACTTTGGCTTTCTTCAGATTGTTAAGGCTATGTTTTTTGTTGTCGACGCCGAGAAGCTCTTTCCATGTCGGAGCCTGCTTACCGATATCCATCACTCGGTTGAATTTCGCAGCCATCGTCTCTGGAGAAGCCGCTGGGCTTATGCTTGAAACGACAACGAATAAGTAAAACCATCGTGATGTCATGAGACCAAACCTTCCTGATGATGCCTGCTTTACAGTGTCTCGTTATTTGTCGACCGATCATGAACATGATCGCTGCAAGTTTTACCATGGCGAAGTGATGCGGGCGAGATTGCCGTCTCAAATGAAGACTTTTCAGCGTTCAACGAATCATTCGATGGCTTTTTCTTCGATGCTTCTCTGGCTGGCAAGTGACCGACTGAGTTCAGACCGGCTGTTGGTTTGTCATGGGGGAAACTCAGTCATCCGAGCGCTGTAATCAGGACACAATATTGCCAAATTGCCGTAAGCAATAGCCTTGCCCGACTCTTGTGTTTCAATCCATGTTGAGCAGAGGACGATGCATCACTCGGCACTTCGAGGTATGATTTCAGTATCTACTGATGTATTTTGGGCTTGCGGGGATTCTGCTAATGCGGCTTTCGATTTTCATGCTCACCGCTGTTGCTGTCTTTGCGGCGCCGTTTTCTGTGCTCGCTGCAGAGCCAGAAATTCCAAGGGATGATTCTGCCGCGGTTGATTTCTTTGAGAAGAAGATTCGACCGGTTCTGATTGATAAGTGCTACGATTGTCACTCTGAGAAGGCCCAGGCGGACGGAGACCTTAAAGGTGGATTGCTGCTCGACAGCCGGCAGGCTACACAGGCAGGCGGCGACTCGGGTCCGGCCGTTGTTCCGAATAAAATCGAAGAGAGTTTGATCATCGATGCGATCAGGTACGGGGAAGATTCTTATCAGATGCCTCCGGCTGGAAAGCTCTCGCACGCGGTCATTGCAGATTTCGAAAAGTGGGTGTCGATGGGCGCTCCAGATCCAAGGGATACTCCGGCCGCCGCGTCGCCACGCAAAGAGATCGATTGGAAGCTGGCCCGCCAACACTGGTCGTTACAGCGACCTCACCAGCAGACTGTCCCGGATGTAAAGAATGTGAAGCAGATTCAGAAGCCGATTGACGCTTTCATTCTTAAGCAACTGGAAGACGCCGGACTGGAGCAGGTCGAACGCGCCGAGCGGAACACACTGTTGCGGCGAGCGTGTTTTGACCTGACTGGATTGCCGCCGACTATCGAACAGCTTGATGAGTTTCTGAACGATGAATCCTCCGACGCCTTTGCGAAGCTGATTGACCGGTTGCTGGATTCAAAAAGCTATGGCGAGCGGTGGGCGCGGCACTGGCTCGATGTCGCGAGGTACTCGGAAGACAACACGAATATGGGGCCGCACAACGGACCTTATCCTCATGCGTGGCGTTATCGAGACTGGGTTGTCCAGGCTTTGAACGAAGATGTGCCGTACGACGAGTTCATCGTGCGGCAACTTGCGACCGACTTCCTGCCGAATACCGGCCCGGAAGATAACGCGGCACTCGGTTTCCAGGGATTGGCACCGTCTTACCACAAGGAGGTCGCCCTTGCTAAACTGGTTCTGGAAAACCGCTACGCCGACGAGTGGGAAGACCGTGTCGATGCGATCGGTCGAGGATTGCTCGGTCTGACACTTGCCTGTGCCCGGTGTCACGACCACAAATACGATCCAGTGACGGTCGAAGACTATTACTCACTGGCAAGCATTTTCGCCTCGTGCCGGCAGACGACTCGGCCGGTGATTTCAGACGAAGAAATCGCAAAGACGCAACCGGTTCGCGACAAGGTCAAAAAGCTCGAAGAACAGATTGCCGAGTGGGCAAAGCAGATCAAAGAACTCCCCAAAGAGATTTCCGATCTTGAGAAGAAGCTCAAAGAAGATTCAACGCCAACAGCGACCGGAGTGGAGTCAGCAGCCGACGATGCGAAACCGGAAGTGTTTGACGTCGAACAGGCCCAGCAACGAATTGCCGACGCGAAGGCTCTGATTGAAAAGGCCAAACAGGAAATTCCCAAAGCGAAGGCGGAGGTCGTCGAACTTAAGAAAACGCCGGGCTTCGAGATTCCCATTGCCAATGCACTGACCGAAGAGCAGGTTCGCGTTGAAGAGATCACCAAAGAGAAAATGAAGATCGTTTACTATGAGAACAAGCCGCGTGACTTGAACATCTTTATCCGCGGTGACGCCGGGCGACTCGGGAAACCTGTTCAGCGAGGTTTTCTGCGAGTGCTGTCTCCCGAAAAAAACGAATCTTACACGAACGGCAGTGGTCGTCTTGAACTCGCGCGGGCGATCACGAGTCGCGATAATCCGCTGACCGCTCGTGTCATCGTCAACCGAATATGGATGCATCATTTCGGAACGGGGTTAGTCGATTCGCCAAGTAATTTTGGCATCACCGGTTCGAAGCCTTCGCATCCAAAGCTGCTCGACGATCTGGCCGTTCGGTTCATGGACAACGGTTGGTCACTGAAGTGGCTGCATCGCGAGGTCATGCTGTCTTCGACGTACCAGCAGTCTTCAGTGTCGGTCGACGCGACTCAACTTAAAACTGTCGACCCAGACAATAGACTGCTGTCGCATTTCAACCGTCGCCGCCTCTCTGCCGAAGCGTTTCGCGACTCGGCCCTCGCCGTCAGTGGGCAGCTTGATACGACGGTCGGAGGTCCATCGGGCGATGCCGACAAGGCTGATTTCAAACGCAGGACGATTTACGCCGCGGTGTCGCGGCACAAGCTGAGCGACACGCTGCAGACGTTCGATTTCCCCGACCCTGCGATTCACTGTGAACAACGAGCGGACACCACGACTCCGTTGCAGCAGATGTTTGTCCTGAACTCGCCGTTCATGCGCAAGCAGGCCGCGGCCCTGGCAGATCGAGTCGGTAAGATTGCCGAGCTGACGGTCGAGCAGAAAATCCAACTCGCGCATCAGTTATTGTTTGCACGCGATCCGTCCCCGACGGAACTGGTGATTGCTCGCGAGTTTCTGTCCGAAGTAGAGCCGGCATCCAAATCTGCTGCTCTGTTAAGCGATACCGAAGCGGTCGCACCGACGTTTTCAGGCAAGCGAGTTCGTGCGGACATTTCAGAATTCGGTGATGATTACTCTGTCGAAATGTGGATTCGCAACACGCTGCCGAATTCGTCGCGGCCGGTGACCGGCTACTTCTTCTCACGAGGTGCAGAGAAACCTGCCACCGACCACGGAGACCACTTCGGAATCAGCGGCACGTCGGGCGGTCAACCAGGACGGCTTCTCTTTTACAACGGCGCAACCAATAAACAGTCGATAAGCGGAGCTGAGGTGCTGAAGGAAAACCATTGGTATCACGTCGCCCTGGTGCGGAACGGCGAGACCGTGTCGCTCTACTTAAACGGCGATCTCAAACGTGGCGCTACCGGGACGGCGAAGCTGGGATTCAAGTCCGGCGTCGAGCTCCTTTTTGTCGGAGGTCGTCGTGACAACTTTGCAAACTTCCAGGGACAATTGCAGGAAGTTGCTGTTTTCAATCGGTCGCTTGTAGCCAAGGAAGTTGTTCAACACTTCGCGGCCTCAAAGATTGTTGATGCCGCAGATGAATCTGGTCGACTCACGTCTCATTCCGATTTCGCCGATGCGATACTTAAGTCAAAACCGATCGCCTACTGGCCGCTTCGAACGGACCCGACTGACGTGGGGCAAGCGAGCGATCTCTCTGAACATGCCAACCATGCTGTCTACGAAGGTCGAGGGACCAAAACGCCGATGCAGACTCGCTGGAGTCGCTACGCGCACGCTTTACTCAGCAGCAACGAATTCCTGTACATCGACTGATTTCACATGAGCGATTTCCAACGACAACCTGTTCTGCAAGTCTCTCGCCGTGAACTTCTCAGCACGGTCGGCGGTGGTTTCGGTGCGCTGGGACTGGCTGGCCTTTTGCAGAACGCGGCGCCCGCAGCCAACCAGCTTTCGCACTTTGCTCCGCGAGCGAAACGAGCGATCTTCCTCTTCATGAGCGGAGGACCATCTCAGGTCGACACGTTCGATCCGAAGCCGTTGCTCAAAAAGCTCGAAGGCAAAAAGCCGCCAGGCGCGGACATTCGCACGGCCTCGCCAACGGCCGGACTGATGCCGTCGACCGTTCGGTTTTTTCCGTCGGGGCAGTCGGGAATTCCGGTTTCGGAGCATCTTCTGAAGACGGCTCGGCACATCGACGACATGGCGATCATCCGGTCGATGCATACCGACTTTCCAAATCATGCGCCGGCGCTATGCATGATGAATCTGGGAGTGTTGACTCCGACTCGTCCGAGTCTTGGTTCATGGATGTCGTACGGTTTGGGGACCGAAAATGACAACCTGCCCGGTTACATCGCTCTTTGTCCGGGTAAGCCTGTTGTCGGGCCGAAGCTCTGGGGAGCGGCGTTTCTGCCGGGACGTCACCAGGCAACCCACATCAATAACTCGGATCTGACTCCGGCAAAGATGATCCCGCATTTGAAGAACGATTTTCTCGCGAGAGACGAACAGCGAGAGCAACTCGACCTGATTAAGAGACTGAATCGCGAGCATCAGAAACTTCGTCCGGGGGACGACTCGCTGGAAACGCGCATTCGATCGATGGAGTTGGCCTATCGAATGCAATTTGAAGCGTTAGACACTTTTGACATCGCGACGGAAACCAGGGAAACTCAGGCCGCCTACGGTAAAAGTCAGTTCTCAAAAGCGTGTCTACTGGCAAGACGGCTCAGCGAGAAAGGTGTCCGCTTTGTCCAGGTTTACTACGGAAACCGCCAGCCTTGGGATACTCACAGCAAGCACAACGAGAAGAATGAAACGCTCTGCAAAGACATCGATCAACCGGTCGCTCAATTACTAACCGATCTGAAACAGCGAGGGCTGCTTGACGAAACGCTGGTCATCTGGGGCGGCGAATTTGGAAGAACGCCAACGTCACAAAGCGGCGACGGGCGAGACCATAACCCCAACGGCTTCACGATGTGGCTGGCTGGAGGCGGTATCAAAGGCGGGACGATTCACGGTGCATCTGACGACTTCGGCTTCACGGCGGTCGAAGACAAAGTCCACGTCCATGACCTCCATGCCACGATCCTGCACCAGTTCGGTCTCGACCACGAAAAGCTGACCTATCCATACAGCGGCCGCAACTTCCGCCTGACAGATGTTGAAGGCCGCATCATCCGCAACATTCTGGCGTAACGGCTCGGCAGAGAGCCAGCATCAAGGTACGGCCAACTGCGATTTCTCAAACGGAGGCACGGCTTGTTGTTCATTCAAATTGATACATGCATCAGGCGGCTCGCGGTCTTCAGTTGCCTGGCGATGTCTGCATTCTTGATGTTCCAACCGTTGGTTCGTGCCGAAGACAAAACGCCGAACATTCTATTTATCCTGATCGATGATCTGGGTTGGATGGACCTGGCTTGTCAGGGCAATAAGCTTGTCGAAACTCCCAATATCGACCGTCTCGCGACTCAGGGCATGCGGTTCACAGATGCTTACGCAGCCGCGCCGGTCTGCTCTCCCACCAGAGCGGCAATCCTGACGGGAAAATTTCCAGCAAGGCTTCGAATCACTAACCACTTGCCGGATCGACCAGCCTTTACGCCGCCAAAGGCGAAGCTAGGTCCGGCTGAAATGCTGGATCATCTTCCACTCGAACATGTCACGATTGCCGAACGTCTTAAAATAGCTGGTTATAAGACGGGATTCTTTGGCAAGTGGCACCTCAATAGTCGAGGAGCGACGCAGTTTTATCCTGAACATCAGGGTTTCGATCTGAACGTCGGAGGCTGTGCATTCGGAGGCCCTCCAACTTTTTTCGATCCATACCGAATTCCTACGATCCAAAACCGTCAAAAGGGCGAGTACTTGCCTGATCGCCTGGCCGATGAGGCGATCAGTTTTCTGCAGCAGAATCAGGATGAACGCTTCATGCTCTTCCTGTGGAATTACACGGTGCATTGGCCCATGGAAGCTCCGGAATCGTTGCTGGAAAAATACAAGGCGCGAACAGGCCCCGGTCTGAATGACACACGGTATGGCGCCATGATTGAAGCGATGGACTTGTCGATAGGCCGAGTTCTTGGGGCGCTCGATCGGCTGCAGCTTTCCACGGATACGCTCGTCGTTTTTACATCAGACAACGGAGGCTTCGGAGGAGTCGCCGATAATCGGCCCTTACGAGCGGCAAAAGGGCATCTCTACGAAGGTGGCATTCGAGTTCCGTTGATCATTCGTTGGCCGGGAGTCATCAAACCAGAATCGATCAGCGACACACCGGTCATCAGCACCGACTTCTACGCAACAATTGTGAATGCAGCAAGACTTACTCTAGCCGACAATGAATCGCCAGACGGTGAAAGTCTCTTGCCGATTCTGCGTGGCGATGGCTCATTGAAACGCGAGGCGATTTTCTTTCACTTTCCGAACTACGCCTGGCATCGCTCGAATCGTCTCGGCAGTGCCGTTCGAGCCAGAGATTACAAGCTCATTGAGAGGTTTGATGATGGTTCGGTGGAGTTGTTCAATCTGAAGAATGACCTTAGCGAACGGCATAACCTTGCCGATGCACAACCCGAACGAGTTGCCAGTCTGAAAAAGCAACTCGTTGATTTTCGAAGACGTACAAACGCCGCGATGCCAGTCCCGGTTGAAAGGTAGCTTTGCGGTCGCCTGGACTGGATCTGCCTGGGAGCTTTTACCTGGGCTACTTCGATGATGCCGCGGGAGTCAGCCGACGCCCGCTAATCTTGTGTCCTGTCTGATTTGTGCCAGAGTAGCTCGCTCCGTTTGCTGCCAGAGCGACTCGGTCAATCCAGTAGCCTCCGGGTGCTTTGGGATCCTTCCACTTCATGAGAAGTTCGCTTCCCGTTAGCTCCCATTTTGCTTCGCCTTTGGTTCCAGTGATCTCACCAGTCGACTCGAAGAAAATATCATAGTGATCACCGTCCCCAACCGAGTGATCCCAGCGACCGACCAGTGGTGAGAATCCAAGCGGTGCTGTCGTTTCTGATTCGCGGACCAGTGGCTCACCGACTTTCGGCCAGCCATCGTCGGCCCATTCCAGCGTTCGAAGCTGCAGGATGCGTCCCTCCTCTGGAGTTTTCGCATCAATCACGTGGTAGACCAGCCAGTCGCCATCGTTTGTTTGAAGCACGCTGTTGTGGCCAGGGCCTCGCCAGCGTTCGTCGCCCATCAGCAGTAAAGTGCCGCCACCTTCTGACAACCGCTTACCAGCCTTATCCAGGTATGGGCCAAGTGGTGAATCCGCTCGACCGACCATCACCTTGTATGTGCTGTTTTCGTGAGCGCAACAGAAGTCCCATGATGAAAACAGGAAGTACGAATCTTCGTGCCTGATCACGAAAGCCGCTTCAATCGAAGTAGGGGCAACATCACGACGACTCGCCACGGCGACGGTCTTCGGCTGAGACGTTGCAAACTTTCCAGTTGCAGAGTTCAGCTCTGCGGCTTTGATTCCGGTCCAATAAGAACCCCAATAAAGGTATGCTCGCCCGTCGCGGTCAGCCAGCATCGCGGGATCAATTGCGTTGTAGTCGTTCTTCTCGGGGAACGACTCGACGACAAGGCCATGGTCCTTCCACTTGTAGCCCGGATGCGAAGCGTCAAGAGTCGTATTCGTCGCCAATCCGATCACCGACCGCTGACTGCCAAACGTCGACACGCTGTAGTACAGCCAGTATCTGCCATTGGCATATTGAATTTCGGGAGCCCAGATCGAGTCGGCTCCGGGGATCAGTTCCAACGCCCACGCAGGAACAGCTTTGTCAAAAACGCGTCCGACCTTCTTCCACGCCTTGCGGTCAGTGCTGTGCCGAATCGAAATTCCTGCCCCGGTGGCAAAAACGTAAAATCCGGAACCGTCACGGGCCTGCACACACGCCGGATCGGGAGTTCCTTTCAACAGCCACTTCCGAAAGTCTGCCGCACTCTCCTGGGCAAATACCGACACATTTAGAGCAACGCTCAAGACCACTGTCTGGAACGCCGTAGCCGACTGATAATTCATCGTGGTGCCTTTCAATGATCGACTCACGCGTGGACCGTCCTACCCACTCGCATTGGATCACAGTCGACATCGAAGTGCAAAGAACACTCTCGCTACAGTTTAGTCTTAAGCTCACGCTTGTCGTGAATTGAGTCGTATAGCACTGCACGAAATTCCGAGGAGCATTGCGCCGGATGCCGAGGCCGTTATGATCGCGACCCAATGGGAACTCTTCTACGTTGCACATCGGTACTCGGGAATTCCGGCGCTGCCGCTTTTCGCAGAACAAGTTTGTTGCAGAGAAACCTTTGCGATCTGCAACTGACAGGTCACAACCGGGCGATGTTGCCGGTACGTGTAGGTAAAGTTGGTTCCAGAAGAATTCCGTGACATAGCGATTCCAGTCGCGGCGGAAGCGCTTACTAAGTTCCAGAGTACCTTCGGACAGTTCAGCTTGAACAAGGCCGGACGAGCGCAAGGCTCTACGCGCCGTCTCTGTCATCTTTTCAACCGCTAACAGCCGTATTATCTGCCGGCTTTGAGAATACTGCTCCGAAGAAAATATGCTCGTTATCGTTGCCAGCAATGCAATTCGCTTGCGGATCACGACTGTTTCGATCCGTTAGTCGTGCCGGACAGATCCTGCTAAAATCACTCGAATGAAACACATTCGAAATTTCTGCATCATTGCTCACATTGATCATGGTAAGTCGACGCTGGCCGACCGGCTGATTCAAACCTGCGGTGGCGTCACGCAACGCGATCTGCACGAACAAATGCTCGATTCGATGGACATCGAGCGTGAGCGGGGCATCACAATCAAGAGCAATACGGTTACGCTCGATTATCGACACACGGATGGGAACGACTATCTGTTGAATCTGATCGACACGCCTGGGCACGTAGATTTTTCACACGAAGTGCGGCGGTCTTTGATGGCGTGTGAAGGAGCGTTGATCATTGTTGACGCGTCTCAGGGAGTGGAGGCTCAAACCGTTGCCAATCTCTATCTTGCCCTGGAACATAACCTGACGCTTCTTCCGGTGATCAACAAAATCGATCTCCCGTCTGCCGACATCGACCGTGCGCAAGAGGCAATCGATGCCGAGTTAGGGCTCGATCCGTTTGAGGCGATTCCAATTTCTGCAAAGAACGGAATCGGAATAGAAGACGTGCTGGTCGGCATCGTCGAGAAACTGCCGGAACCAGAGGGCGATTCCGATGCGCCGCTTCAGGCACTCGTGTTTGACGCCCACTTTGATACGTTCCGAGGAGTGATTCTGCAGTGTCGTGTGATGCAGGGCACGCTCAAACCTCGCGATACGATCCATTTTATGCACGGCGGTCGGGACTTCACGGTGGACGAGGTCGGCTACAACCAGATGAAGCCCAATCCAAGTAAACAGCTCAGCGCTGGTGAAGTCGGGTATGTTGTCGCCGGAGTGAAGAGTGTCCAGGACATCGAGATCGGCGATACGATCACGCATTTGAATCGTCAGGCCGAAGAGCCGATTCCCGGATACGAAGAAGCCAGGCAAGTTGTCTTTTCTTCCATCTATCCCATGGACACTGGCGATTACGTCGAGCTGGCAAAGGCTCTGGACAAACTCGCCATCAACGATGCCGCGCTCACATTCGAAAAAGACAGCTCGGCCGCGCTGGGCTTTGGCTTTCGATGTGGGTTTCTCGGGCTACTTCACCTGGACGTGATTCAGGAGCGATTGCGACGGGAGTTTGATATTGGTCTGGTCATCTCGGCGCCGTCGGTGAAGTACAACCTGGCCCTGAGAGATGGATCGACTATCGAGGTTGACAATCCAAGTTACTGGCCCGACCCCACGCAGATTGAATCATGCAGCGAGCCGTATATCAAAGCGTCAATCCTGACTCCCGAAGCGTACGTCGGACCAGTCATGGAACTGTGCCGGGACCATCGCTCGGAAAGCCAGACAATGAATTATCTCTCGGCCGACCGGATTGAAGTTATCAGTGTGATGCCGCTTGGCGAAGTGCTGTTCGATTTTTACGGCAAGCTCAAAATGCTGACCCGAGGGTACGGGTCGTTTGACTACGAACCGATCGAGTATCGAAACACGGATATCGTCAAGGTCGACATCCTGGTCAACAAGGAGCCGGTGGACACGCTTTCGTACCTCGTTCATCGTGAAAAGGCGCGACCTCGGGCATTGCACTACTGCGAACGGCTTGCCGAAGAAATCCCGCGGCACCAGTTTAAGATCCCGGTTCAGGGCGCCATCGGCGGAGAAATTATCGCAAGAACAACGATCGCGCCATTCCGAAAAGACGTGACCGAAAAGCTGTACGGCGGCGACGTGACACGAAAGAAGAAGCTGCTTGAGAAACAGAAGAAGGGTAAGGCGAAAATGAAGCAGTTCGGCAGCGTGAACATCCCGCAGAAAGCCTTCGTCTCAGTTCTTCGCGCCGAGAAGGATTAACGGTGTAAGTGGTTTTAATGTTGTGGCGATTGGTCGCAATCAAACTGAAACACCTCACTCGCCCAGTTCGTTGAGCAGCTGATTGTCCGACGGGTAGGGGTGCCCTTTGTGCTGGCGGAAGGCTTCTCCGTATTTGACGCCCAGTTCCAGGCCGCGGTGAGCGCTCCATCGTTCGCAACTGTTGAGGTATTCGTCGATGCCGTGCTGCTTGAGCAGCCAGTCTCGCTGGCTGGCGTGACAAGCGAGCATCTGCTGCTTCAGCTCGAACGTCGTTGAAATGTCGATGATGAATTCCGGTTCGACTCGTTGTCCGAACCAGTCGGTGCCTTCGATCGGATCGACATAGTAGAGATGCGGAATTTTGTCGAGTGGCGGCGTCTGTGCTGAGTCGTGAGTTTCGTAGTTCGGAATCGGAGCGTTGAAACACGCATCGCGGACAAGCAGGCTCGTGAATTCATGATCGGGCATGTAGTCGACGGGCGGAGCTGTCAGCACGATGTCTGGTCGACTTTTTCGCAAGGCCTCGGTCACTCGGCGACGGGAGTCGTTGTCGAAGCAGATACTGAGATCACGAAATTCCAGACAGTCGTAGTCGGCTCCGAGCAGGTTGGCGGCGGCGAGCGCTTCTGCTCGTCGCATTTGAGCGATCTCTTCTGATGCGAGTTCCGCGCTGCCACAGTCACCGGGCGTCATCGTCATGATCGTAACGTGACACCCCTTCCGTTTTAGAAGCGCGAGCACGCCCGCACACTGAAACTCAACATCGTCAGGATGAGCGTGGATGGCCAGAACCCTTTTTTGATCAGTCATCGAAGCAAGCCTTGTTTGGATATCGCCGAATCGGGAATGACGCTGCGGCAGAATTGTCACAGCGTTCGAATTCTCGCGTCGACTGTCAACTGATCAACCGCCAGGCAGTTGTACAAAGGCTACTTCAGCACACACTCGTCGCGAAATTCATCCGCTCGGGACATGCTCACGATAATGCCCAGCGATACGACACTCACAACCAGACTCGATCCACCGTAGCTCACAAGCGGATGCGGGATGCCCGTCGTCGGTACAAGAGCCGTCACAACCGCCGTATTGAGTAATGCCTGGGCGACCAGCTGTGTCAGCAGCGTCATCGCGACAATCGCGGCGAAGCAGTTAGGACGGTATTTAAGAAACAGTCGTGCTCCCGACCAGAAAACTCCACACCACAAAATGGCGAGTCCGGCCGTTCCGGCGAGTCCGAGTTCTTCTCCGACGACGGCGAAGACGAAGTCCGTATTTGACTCCGGCAGGAAGCTGAGTTTCTGCGAACCTCGACCAAGGCCGACTCCCCACAAACCTCCAGCTCCGAGCGCGATGAGCGATTGTTTCAACTGCCAGGCATCGCTACTGCGGAAATCGGTCCATACCGAAACGAAATCCGTGATACGGCGCAGGCGGTAACTGGTCACGGAAATCAGGAAAACTCCGGCGGACGCTGCGACTCCGATTCCGACTGTGAAGTTGCGAATCGGCCAGCCGCCGAAGAAGAGCACCAGCCCTGCCGACCCAATCAGAAAGGCCGACGTGCCAAGGTCCGGTTCCAGTATCACGAGCCCAGCCGTCAGAGCCGTTGGTACGACAAACGGTATGGTCCCGAAGAACCAATGACTGAGCCGTTCCCGGCAAAGCAACATGCCTCTGGCTAGAAATAGTGGGAGCGTAATCTTGGCGAGTTCGGAAGGCTGCATCGAGAAGCCAGCCAGTCGCAGCCATCGTTGAGCACCGTTGACTCGCGTGCCGACTCCAGGGATCAGTACCGCGACCAGAAGGATCAACGTTCCGACGAACAACCAGGGAGCCACTCGAAACCAGAATCTGGCTGGCAAGGCACCGGCAACGCTTGCCGCGGTGATCGCGATTGCCAGTGACTTGAGATGCTTCGTCAGGTAAACGCGTTCAAAATCGGTTGGCCAGGATGTAATGCTGGCGCTATGAATCATCAACACGCCAAACCCTACCAGCACTAGAGCCAGGGAAAGGAAAAAGTGTCGGTTATCCTGATTCTGCCGAAGAGTCGGATTGCTCATTGAAGCCATGAGTTCTGTCTCGCGTGAAAGCTCACATTTTGTGATCGGCAATGACTGAAGCTGAGGTCTACGTTTTTAGCAATCTCGCCCAGGACTAAGCTTCCGGCTTTCTTTCCGGGGATGGTCATCCGAACTGAGCCAATTGCTCCAACAATCGTATCGGTCGACAACCAGACTTGCCGGCGCGGGCCGACTCGCAGATCAGCCTTTGATAGCGGGGCAACGGGTCCTGTTTACGAACTTGAATTCCGACAAGCCTGCTGCATTCGATTGCACGCTGGCGATTTCGACGCCCGTGGTGCGACAGGCCGAACAGTGTACTCTGTCGCCATGATTCCTGAGAGAAGCATCAGTGGGTATCATTGCAACGTTCGTCAGCCGGTGAACTCACCGGAAGCGATTATCTGTAACCCGCAAATCGGCTCAAGAACGGAAACGATTCTATGCAGCACGGTGTCGCCCTGTTTTCACTTTGCGTGTTCGCAGGATCGTTCTGCGAGTCATCCTGCGCGGCTGATCCGGTAAACTATGTAAAGCAGATTAAGCCGATCTTTCAGCGATACTGTGCCAGTTGTCACGGTCCGGATATGGTCGAATCTGGTTTTCGTGCGGACTTTAGAAGTCTGCTGTTGGAAGGTGGGGACCGAGGTGCGGCACTTGTAGCTGGCGATGCGTCAAAGAGTTTGATCTATCAGGTATTGGTCGGCGAGGGTGATGTAGCACAGATGCCGTTCGAACTGCCGAAGCTTTCGGACGAGCAGATTGCTCTCGTGAAAGCCTGGATTGATGAGGGAGCAAAGTCAGCGGTCGAAGACAAACCAACGGCAGATGGACGGCCGACAAGCGATCACTGGGCGTTTCAACCTGTCGTTCGCCACGCGCTTCCGAATGTTAAAATTGCGAGCTGGCTTCAGAACGAAATCGACGCGTTTGTCCTGGCGAAGCTTCAAGTGCAAGGGCTGCAGCCGTCGCCGGAAGCGACTCGTTCGACGCTGATTCGTCGGTTGTATCTTGACCTCCTGGGGATTCTTCCGGATCCAGACGAAACTCGTGACTTTGTGCGTGACGATCAGCCGTTTGCCTACGAACGGCTCGTTGACCGTCTGCTGGGTTCGCCTCGGTACGGTGAGCGTTGGGGCCGGCACTGGCTCGACATCGCGCGTTATGCAGACTCAAACGGTTTTACCATCGATGGTGCGCGATCCATTTGGCCATACCGCGACTGGGTGGTCAAGGCAATTAATGCAGACATGTCGTTTGACCAGTTTGTCATCGAGCAACTGGCTGGTGACCTCTTGCCGAAGCCGACGAGTGAGCAAGTCGTCGCGACAGGATTTCATCGCAACACACTGATCAACCAGGAAGG
>JACLAC010020255.1_pt1 | contig 34743 bp, 27 predicted proteins | sample 8027881 | NCBI WGS metagenome assembly JACLAC01 (sample SAMN15725517, study PRJNA655200) | protist metagenome | isolation source: fluorescence activated cell sorting (FACS) single amplified genomes of... | place: Spain: Blaines Bay Microbial Observatory, Mediterranean Sea | collected 2016-01-19 | reverse complement strand
CAAAGGCGATGGGTTTACCGAGCTAAGGGTTAGCGTAAAAGGGTTGCCTGCCGGAAGCTACGGTGTTTTTTCCGGTGAAATTCAGCGGGGGAGCCTGGAGATGATAACCAGTGAGGAAGGGAACATTGGTGAAGTGGTCTTCCGTGATCCGGCTTCTTTCGATACTCTCCCCCTGGATTTCGATCCCCTCGGCCAAACCATCGCGGTGATGCAGGGGGGAACCCTTCTTCTAGCCGTTGATTTTCCCGAGAGTTTCGATACTCCTGTGGACCAGGATAAAATCGATATCAGGGTGAATCTGATCGGGACCGGACTCGCCCCGGATGCGCTGGGTTATGTGAAGTACAAGGAACGCATCGACCGCAAGGAACTTGAGATCCGGGTGGGTTACCTGCCCGCGGACACCTACAATTTCCTCATCGACGGCATAGTTCGGGCAAGTTTTGAAGTCACCGCGATCGATATTACCGCCAAGGGTGGGGTCGCCTTTCGGGATCCACCGGCACCGGGCTTCCAGCCTTTGGACTTCGACCCCTTGAACGGCGTTATGGAAATCGAACGCGATGGCGGCATCTTCCTGACCGTCCCCTTCCCAGGCAGATCAAAGAGCGGGGCCGATGGCCAGGTGGTCGCGGACATCATGAGCAGCCGTGACCTGACACCACCATCCTTTATCAACACCACCGCCCTTTCCCTCTCTTCCGACCGGCGCCTGCGTTTCCTGTTACCCGATCCCAATGCCGATGGCTGGGATCCCATGGGCACCAACACCCTTGACTACGTGTTTCAATTGTTCCAGGACTGTGTGCCCGTTGGAGAAACAGTCCGTGTGGCCGGTTCTGAAACGTTCCCCTTCCTTTTGGAAACTGCCGAATCGATACCCGACGGCGATTACACCGTATCCATTTTACGCCGAACGGCTGGGGGAGACCAGATCTCCGCTGAACTCCTGCTCAACGGACCAGGTGCCGAGACGATTCCGGATGCCTCCCTTTCGGGAATTGACCGCTGGCTCATCCATGCCCCGAGCCGGGGCGGTGGCTTTGAAGGCCAGGTACATTTGGTCAACAGGCTGCCCGGTACCACTCCGGAGATCACCTTGGTGGGTTTTGACGGTACGGGCAGGAGGCTCGCCCAGCATAAGTTCACACTGGAGGGGACACGGGTGGCCCTGGCGCTCTACGGCGATGGGGAAACAGCTCTGTTCTCACCAGATCTTGGGGAACAGGTCGCCTACATCGGCCTCTATGAGCCGGGTGGGGAGCATGCCGTCACGGCGCTTATGACTTACCTTCACCGTGGTTCGAGTGCTGCCGGCCAAACCCGGGAAATATCCCTGGCGGCCGGTGTTTCCGGATCTCGATTCCTGATCAACCCCATGGCCGCCACCAGTGGCTGGGATGGTTTCGCTATCTTGAACCTGCGCGGTGGGGAACCCGTACACCTCTACCTGAGCCATTACCACCTCTCATCGGGAAGTGAGCAGCTGTTGGACACCAAACTCTTAGGCATTCTCCAACCCGGTGGTAAACTGTTGTACGCCGTTTCGGAAGCGGATTTCCCATCCATACCGGGTACCTGGTACCTCTTGACCACGGATCACGAAGCTCATAAGGTTCAGGTCCTTGGCCTGAGTGGGACCGATTCCGTGATAGGCACCAACCCCGTCACCCGCATCCGCTGATCCTGGATTCTCCGGAGTCAGAGCTCCAGCCTCGAGTCAACTCTTTGCTTTCAATAGGGCTTCCAATTCCCTGATTCGCTTCTCAGCATCGCGGCGTTCCCGGGCCTCTGCCCGAACTTGCTCTTCGGCGTCCTGACGCTTCCGGGCCTCAGCCCGAATCTGCTCTTCGGCGTCCTGACGCTTCCGGGCCTCAGCCCGAATCTGCTCCTTCACCTGGCGGATTTCCAATTCTGCCCGGCAGATCACTTCATCTTTTTCCTGGAGCTTATCTTGTGATTCTTCATAGGTCCAAAGGTAGTCACCGCCCAGTGGATCGTAGATCCGTAATCGCTTTCCGTCCATGACCAACAGCAAATCCATCAAGTTGCTTTTCATGTATTTTCCGGATTTGCCTTTTCCGGGCATAAGCTCGAAGGGGATGGACTCATACTCCCCCTCATCATTCAATCTCCGCCCCTTGAGACCTAACTTGATATAGTCACCGGTGGGATCGTATTGGAAGTATTCCGAGACACCCAAAGAGCGGTAGATGACCGGCTTTTTGGTTTCATCCTGGACCCGCGTGGTCTTGGAAGTAATCTCGATGACCAGGTCCGGTCCCTTCCCTTCGATCCAGGTCTGGTAGATCCGCCGTTTTTTCTTGGGCACCTCGAAGACCACGAACACATCGGGGGAAATGACCACCCGGGGATCCCCTTTTTGGTAATAGATCAAAAGGTTACCTGAAACGTAGACGTCATCTATGGTCTTATAATGGTAGTCGAGTGTGTCCACGAGATAGGAGAGCGGTCCGCGTTGGAAGTCACTTTCTGCCATGGGCTTTCCATCGGTTTCAGGATAAAAAATTTTGCCTTCTTCACGTGCCGGTGCGGTAAGTACGGTCATTTCAAAAGCCCTCGAGTTAGGAATCATGGGTTCGGTCAACGACCTGGCATCCATAATATCCGCTTTATCCTCATAGATCAAGTGATTTTCCTTGCCCACCTGGTCCGGGATATTTAGGGACACGGGTTTTTATTCTCTTTGGCGTTTTCCCGTGAGTGCTTTTACTTAAAGTGGCGATTCGTATGAATGAGATGCTCCAAGATGTTGCCCGAGTCTAAAAGGAAAGATCCCCGGTTTTTACGCCAATATTTTAGGGATTTGAAATCGCCCGGCCTACTAACAGCCTTGACAAGCATAAACTCCGGGCATACGGCACAGCTCTCCGTCCGCTCCTGGACGGTTCAAGCTTAGTTTGAAGGAGGTGTTGAAAAGGAAATATTTTCTATTCCTTTTTTGGTTTATCCTTCTCCGTTTCCTTCTTCTCGTCCTCTTTCACCGGGTTACAGCTTTCAACGTGTTTATGGTTTGGATCCGCTGAAAAGCATTTGGTGTGTAACTTGCCGTCCTCTCCGACGGTGGCAACCATGGCCGACCGGAAGCGCCCTTTCAGATCTACCAGCACCGTCCCATCACTGAGCTTTTCTTCCACCAGTCCTTCCGAAGAAGTATTGATCATCCGACCCAGTGCTTCCCGCATCTCGTCGGAAAGCTCGGGGGTGGGGTCGATGGTGCCACGAGAAGCATCGATGCTGACAACCATTGCGGCCCCGCCCGGTGCGACTTTCTTCTCGTCTTTGGCCGGTGCTTTCTCTTGGGTTTTGGCCGGTACCTTATCTTGGGCCTTGGTTACCCCCTGCTCGGTATTCCCTGTCTTTTTCCCCTCTTCCTGGGGTTCGCCGGCCAAGGTGGCAAAAGCGGTCAGGAACAGTCCCGCGAGGGCTGCAAAAATCAATAACGTCCTGATTTTGTTCATCATCGTAACCATCCTTATCTCAACAGTTTGATTTGCTGATGTTTGGAAGGAAGCCGCCCTCCCGAGTTTGAGGAAAAAGACAGGTGGCGATGGGGAAGCATCGCGATTGGCTGGGACCAGATTCCGGCGGAGCCCTGTTCCGGGCGTCCATGGTCAAAAATCTGTGATGTTTTCGGCATATGGCTTGAAAAAAGCATTGGTTGATACTCGAGGTTGGAAGAGGTGAACCCTCGCGCTTCAGGCATGTTGCCTAAAATCCGGGAGGAACACAAGCCAGGGATTTAGCGTCCCGCTTTTTGGATTCTGCGTGTCCTTTTCGGCTGGTCGAAAAAACCTTTCGAAGGAGCCGGCCCTGTTACCTGTATCGAACAAAAGTGGTGGAAACTTGAGCTGGTGTCGCCACCCGAGAGTAATGTTCCACAACCTCTTCCAAATTAATACTTTAACGGATTGATCCATAGAAACCGGTCCACGAAAATTGTGAGGAATGAGACAGGGCGTTTTGGTTCCCCAACGGAAACGATCCCCCTCTTTTCGAGCGGTTTTGTACGGTACCCTTTATCCCATTCGATTCAATGAGTTGGTAGGCAATTCTTTTTTTGGGGCCGGACCTTCGAGTATTTCTGCCTGCTTGTGTCTCAACTTGAACAGGATGCGCCAGGCCCGGGATTTCGAGTCGCCTACTTCTTGACGCGAACTGCGCCGTAGAGGATCTCACAATCCAGTTCAGCATTGCGTAGGATGATTTGAAGGGCATCCTCCCAGGGGATGTTCTTGAAAAGATAGGTGGCCTTGGTATCTTGAACAGAGCTGTCGATGACCAGGTTGAAGCCCACCATGTCCGCCAGGAACCGCAGCAGGTCAATAACGCCGGCATCCTTGACATCCAGTTTTTGGATGATGAACCCGGATTTCAAACCCAGTAACGATTCATCATCGCCTGGCAGGGATTGGGTGCCTCCCCCATTGGTGGCCGGCTCGGGTAAGCCGGAAAGTTCCTTGACCGCCTGACTTTGCGTCTTCTCCCAGTCTACGGCCGTCTGGTGAAGAGAATATTCATGTTCATTCCGTGAGATAACCACCATATCACCCTTTCTCACAAAGGAGTCGCATAAGAGGTGGTGGCCGGTCTGTAGCCAGAGGGTTTCGGAAGTAAGCACGAAAAACATGATCAGGTACATGAAATATCCTCCCGTTCAGGACCTATTGATAATGTAATGTCCGGAAAGGGATTCTGCCAGTCCTAAAAGCGGGTTCGGAAAAAATATCGAGTGAACGGCAGGCCTGAGTCCGTGAGTCGGATTTACAATGATTCCAGGGAGCCGAGGCACCCGAGTCGGCAAGGCCGTCGAAGTTGTCAACGCATGTCATCTGTTCCGATGGGACTCCCGGGCGGGACCTTCAAGTCGGTACTGGGCACAAAGAGTTGTTCGGTTTCGTTGATGGTGGTCAGGCGTCTTAGGATCCAGGCCAGATGTGCGGCATCATCGGGAGTACCGGCAGAGGCACTGGTCAATCGATTTTTCATGGCCATGAGGCCGGCCATGATCTGGGCACGGGCGTTCTCACGCAGGGCCGGGCTCCCCACCAACTTGGACAGTGCGTGGATGATCTTGTAATGGACCAGGCGTTCAATCACCCCGGCACGGCCGGGTTGGGAGGGGGTGCCGATACCTCTCAGCAGTGTTTCCACCAACTCGGAAACACCAAGTTGTTTGGAATCATGGGCGTGCTGGTTGAAGATCCGATTGATGCGTTCGGGTGGAAGAAGGACATCAAGACTCATTTGTGAGGCGGTCTCTACGAGGCCCAGGTCATCGAAAGCGGGTTCGGTACGCCGCTCGAACTCTTCCCGATGTGGAGAATAGCCGTTGGCTCGTGGTGGGATGAGTTGCTGGAGATGAGGTGGTAGGTCAAGGAATTGGGGTGTCAGTGTTGCCAGGATCAGGGCCAGGGCCTGGCGTTGGGTATCGGGTGGTACGGGTTTGAAGTGGATGCCGCCGTCGTTGAGGCCGTAGTCGAACCAGGCGCCGCCAAGGCTCTTGACACATGCTCGTAACTGGAAGCGATGGTAGAGGTAGACGGGAACAAGGACTTCTTCCAAACGGAAGAGCATCTTATGGGGATGGAGATTATGTGGTCCAAAGTTTTTTAGCAGATGGGTACGCACCTCCGCGATGCGTTGAAATTCAGCCACGGGATCGGAACCGTTATCCCAGACATTGGCCAAGGGGTGCATGGTCGATGGATCTCGTCCATCACGGTCATTGAGATATAACAGGCCCCGTGCCTTGCTCTCCGCGATGATGCCGGCCAAACCTTCCGCCTCGTTTTGGAAGTTGCCGTAGAGATAGCGAATCATTAACTTGTCCCACTCCCCGATACGGGTATCGTAGGCCGAGGAACAGTCCACCTTTCCGTCTTTCAGGTGTAAAAGCGGGGCGGGATAATCCATGACGGAGGCCCGGGCGAAGTTGCTGGCTGCGAAGTTATGGCCGGCCCCAAGGGTGTGACCCACTTCATGGGCGGCGAGTTGCCGGATTCGGGCAAGGGCGAGCTGAATGGGGTTGCGTGCCGGATCGTCGGAATGATTGCCGTCCTTGTCGAAGGGCAGAACTCCTTCGAATAGAAGCCGGTCCTGACGGACGCGCAGGGAACCCAAGGAGACATGGCCCTTGATGATCTCGCCGGTCCTGGGATCGTGTACTGAAGCGCCGTAGCTCCACCCCCGTGTAGACCGGTGAACCCATTGAATGACGTTGTAACGCACATCCATGGGATCCACATCAGCCGGCAGGATCTCGACCCGGAAACCGTTGATGATACCGGCGGCTTCAAAGGCCTCGTTCCACCAGGAAGCACCCTCCAACAGGGCGTCCCGAACGAGGGGCGGCACTCCGGAATCCACGTAGTAGACAAGGGGCTCCACCAACTCGGAACGGGAGGCGTTGGGATGCTTTTTTACCAGCCGGTGGCGAAAGATAAAACGTTGTTCCGTATCTTCGTCCAAGGGGACCGAGTAGTCTCGATACATCATGGCAAACCCTCCGGCAGAAGGGTGGAACCTGCGGGGCTGGTAACCGTCGTCCGGTAGGCGGACAAAGGAAAATCGCTGACGCAAGGTCAAAGCCTCGACCGTGGGCACAACTGTGCCCAATTCAGAACCCGTTGACCGGCCGGTATAGGTGAGCGCCATTTCGATTTCCGTATTGTCGGGAAAGGACCTGATGTTTTCGGGAACATAATGGGAACGTCTTTTGTCCAATTGGTATTGCCCCTCACCTCGGGATTCCAAGGTCCCCGTCACACCGTGTTCGTCTCGAAAGGTGAGAGAACCCAATTTGACAATGGCGGCGCCGCCCTCTTCGGCCACGATTTCTTCACCCCACAGGGTGGTATAGGCAAAGCTCTCGGCGACCGCACGCCGCTCCTGGTCATTATTCGTATGTGTGCGAAACATGAGGTTGGGTTGAATGAGAAAAACCTTGTTGCCCACTCGTTTGAAGGAAACAACACGGTTTCTTCCCAGTTGACCCCTGTCCAGGCCGATATCGTTGGAGCCCAAGCCGGTGACCAGACTTTCGACGAAAAGGAATTCCTGTTCAAATTGATCGATGACCAGGTAGAGGGAACCCTCGGATAAGTCCCAGTATAGGTCGAAAAAACCTGTCTTCTTTTCCATCCCCCCGGTGAAAGTCTTCGGCGGATCACCCAAAAGAACCAACCACAATATCAGCCACATAAATCGACCTCCAAGCCAAAACTGCTTTAGGAATTGTGAATTTAGCAGATATGTGCCCTGGTGTTTATTTTTTTTTCAGATTCATATCTAAACCATTAATCAGGACCAGGTGCCGTTCTTCGATCTCACCCGCGGGATCTAATCGAAGAAGACAGGCCACGCTCCGGGAAAGACCGGCACTCTTTATTTCCTGCTCGATGGCTGTACGGCGGCCTTTATAGAGCAGGTAGCGGCCCCCGCGACGGAAATAACCGCGCGTCAGTTCGAGGATAACGGGTAAGGGCTTGAAAGCACGGGCCACTACCAGGTCAATCTCATCACCCGGTTCCCCTGCTCCCAGACAACCGCGAATCTCCAGGTTGGGGCACAAGGATTTGAGTGTATGTAGGAAGTGGCATTTACGGGGGGATTTCTCGAAGAGAAGAAAGCGGGTTTGGGGGCGGGCAACCGCCAGGGGGACCGCGGGAAAACCACCACCGGAACCCAGGTCGGCGGTGACTCGGGAAGTAGGCAGGTAGGGTAGGGCGATCAGGCTGTCCAACAGGTGGTCGGTGACCAGGGCTTCCGTTGTGAGCTTGCGACTGACCAGGTTTATCTCTCGATTGTGGCGCCAGAGCAGTTCCAGGTAGGTGGCGAGCTTTTCCTTTTGGGCGGTATCGATGCCCAATGCTTGGAACCGGGCTTGAAAGGATCGGAACAGATCCAAAAAAATCGCCTTGGTGACCTGCTGATTTCCCCTAGGTTCCATTTTACCCCATTTCCACGTCAGAGAACGTTGACCGGTTCGTGTTCAATAATGTGGGGTACAGCCGCCTCGCCTTCTTCCTCTCCCGGATGCCTTTCCATTGAGACGTCGAAGTTGAGATCACCTACCTGATAAAGATTATCCTCGTGGGGCATTGGCGTAATGATGCTCTGTAAATAGGACTGGCTGCCGTAGTAATTGAAGTTACTCAGCTTGGCAGTATAGATACAGGCATAGTCTCGAATCTGTTCTGCGAATATGCTCATCTGGTCGCCCGTCTTGAACAAACGGCCCCAATAGGGGTTGAAGGAATTGCTGATCTGGTACCTGAGGTGTTTGGACTCGCACAGGAGCTGGGAGAGTTCCTTGTGGTTGGCCTCCAGTTGACGGTTGAGGTAAGCAATCCGTTCGTCGATCTTCTGCAGGTTGGTTTGGTCAAGTTCATCGGCTTCCGCCTCCTTGAACTGGTGCAGGTCAAAGATCCGGTTGCGCCGCCAGTGGAGTTCCATGGTGATCTTCTTCCTTCGTGTTTCGTTTTGCATCAACCGCTTTAGCAGAGGTTTGGCTTCCTGTTCCGCCCGGATTTGGAAAATGAGTTCGGGGACAATAATACAGGTACGCCAACTGGAGGTGTTTTTACTTTTGAGGATATCGCCGTAGATATGGTCTCCAACGTAAAGGAGTTGGTCTCCCTTGACCTGGAGCCTCTCTTCCAAAAACTCGAGATTGCCGCCGGAGAAAAACAACAAATCGCGATCCTCATGAATTATCGGCTCCCGGTCCTCTACGAAGAAGGAGGGTTTACAAGCCGCCGCCCCCACGATCTCGAAACAGGAACGCCACCCCTTGAAAAAAGGTGAAGCGTTGCGGAACAGGTAGTTCAGCATGAATTCGCTGTAATCTCTCTCGGAGTTGGTCAAAACGAACAGGCGTTTCCCGGCATCTTTGAACATATGCAACATGGGGATCAGGAGTGGATCGTCCTTGATATATTGTTCCGGACGGTCTCTAATCTGTTTTTTGAGGCTGCCGTCCCGGTGGCACAGGTCGATGGCGCCGCGGAGATGGGTATAGAGTTCCTGATAATCCGTTTCCTGCTTTTTCTGGGTCTCCAGGTAATCCACCAGGGCGGCGTAGAGATAGGCTTCGAGTATTTCGAAAAGGGTATCCACGGAACGGTAACGCTTGTCGTTGAAACTGATGCGCTGGGTATTGTAGAGGGCGGCGCGTTTTTCCGAGGCGAGGGGCTCCAGGCCGTGATAAGCCAGGCTCACGTACTTGAACTTATCCATCTTGAGCACATTCCCGAGTTGGGTATCCATGACCAGGCCACGAATGGCAAAGGCGCCCTTGTAGGGGATGGCCATGATCTCTTCGGGATAGCCATGGGCTTCCACCATGTGGCCAAGCGCCAGGCGCATGGTCAACATGTCCAGTGCATCCTGGTTATATTCGGCGAGAGTGTAGTCCAAATCGAAACCAACCGCCTGGATTCTGGTCAATTTGATGTTGCGGTTGGTGAAAATACGGTTTTCCCGATAGGGCGGTGTCGTCCCGTTATGGCGATCGGAATAGGTTTCTACTAATAGTGAGTTCAGTTTTTCATCGATCTTTCTTGTGGTCAACTTGAAATCCTTTATATTTCATCTCTACATTATCACCTACGTTGGTTCCCATAGCTTTCTTGAAAAAATTACAAGTTGAAGGGTTTTTTCTACTGCTCCGATAAATTATGGCAAATCTTTGTGGATTTGTCTTCAATAAAATGCCGGATCTCGAGGAGAAGTTGTCGATTGGGTTCACCTGGATTGCCCATCCAAGGGTGGGCACGGGGAATCATTGGAAAAATGACCATGGTCGGAGGGGTCACCGGCCAAAAAGAAGTGCCTCCCCAATTAGAACCCAAAAGATTCTGGGCCCCTAATCATCGTCGAGCATACGGCGGTTGAGCTTGTTCCTGAAGGCGAAGAGCAGGCCGATGAGCAGGCCCCATTGGACAAAGCAGGAAATGACCAGGGTCCTGTTCGCCCCTTTGGAGAGCCACCAGCCCAGCAAGGTAAGGCCCTCGACCAGAATCAAAATCATGGCAAGGGCGAAAGAGGGACCTACGCGAAACAAGGTGGCATTTTTATTCAAAAACGATTCGGTATAGCGGTTGACACCGACTTTCAGGACCAGAAAGGCCAGGAACATGCCGGAAAGGATGAGGCCCACCCCCCAAACGAAATCTTGATTGTCGAAAACCGTGTCGGAAATTGCGCTGGGCGTGCCGAGCACGACACAAAGGAGGACGGTGATGATCATGGCTGTTTTTCGGGAGAGCTTGAAGTCCATGAAAAACCTTGCACTCAATTCCACCATGGCCACCAGTGAAGTGAGTGCGGCAGAGGCGAGGCCCAGGAAGAACAGGAGGTTGAGCCAATAACCACCGGTCATCTTGCTGAACAGGACGGGAACGATGTGGAAAGCGATGCCACCCTTCCAACTGGCGCCGGAAACATAATCAACGGCGCCAAGTCCCATGATGGCGAACAGAGCGGGAAAAATCATGAGGGCGACGATCAATTCGATGCTGTTATTCCCCAAACCCGTGGCCATGGGTGTGGTGATGGGATCCTCCCCCTCGCGCGCATAGACTGAATAGGCAAGCATCAGGCCCCAGCCGGCACCTGTGGACCAGGCGGATTGAGTGAGTCCCGCAATCCAGTGATTCGGATCCTTGAGCCGGGCCCATTCCACGGAAAAAAGGTAGTCGAGTCCGGTTTGGACACCTTCACCGTTGTCGGTTGTACCCATCAGGTGAAGGGACTTGCCGGCGCCGATGATGAGAATGATGATGAGAGTGGGGATGAGGATTTTGTTGAGCCCTTCAATGCTTCGGGCACCTTTGAAGACGATCAGGGTAGCCACGGCAATAGCCAGAAAATGAAAACCCACGGAGACCAGGGTACCGCGGAAGTCATCAAAAAGGGTGATGGCCTGCTGGTCCCCGATGCCGCCGAACTCGCCGCCAACCGCCAGGATCACGTATCGAAAGGTCCAGCCGGTCACCACGGCGTAATAGCACATGATCAACATGGCACAGATACTGATGAAGCCACCCATCCAGGAGAAGTTCCGCCCGGCCAGGCGGGCGAACGCGCCGAAGGGTCCCTTCCGGGTTTGCTGGCCCGTGGAGAGTTCAACCATCAACAGGGGAATGGACCATAAAACCAGGAAAATGATCCAGGGAATGAGGAAACTACCCCCGCCGTTTTTAGCCACTTCTCTGGGGAATCTCCAGATGTTTCCCGTCCCGACCGCCATGCCCATACAGGTCAAAATCATGGCCCATTTCGAACTGAAACGGATTCCTTTATTTGCTACTTTGCTCATCCAACGGCTCCCTTTAAATCATTTTGCATGCTTTCATGCCGTCTTATTTCAACCCAGCCACGGCCCCTATGTCAAATCAAACCCGGAATAGGCAGCAATTCTCATTTTGGAAAAGAGGGTCGAGAATCACCAAGTTTTACAGGCACTTTTTAGCCTAAATCGTGGATTTTTCATGTTTTTTAGGGGAATGCCGGCAGGGCTGCTGGTGCGCTCAGGCCAAAAGGAGAATTGCTGCGGAATAGGAGATTGATGAACTTATTTGCACCCCTTGAGAAAATCAATTCTCAGGACATGAATGGCTCACATGCTATACCTAAATCGAGCTAGGGCTTTCCGAAAATACTCGGAATACCCACCGGGTATGACCGGGTGGCGCTCCACTGTGTTTTTCGGAAAGCTTTTGTCTCCAATATCATGGCACATCTCATCCACACCAATCGCTCACTTTGGGTTATACTGTACAGCGTCTCCTAAGGATCCCGGCACCCACGGATATTGAGTGGCAATAAGGCATGGAACACACAAAGGTTGGACGTTACATCATCCAGGAACTGTTGGGCAAGGGCGGAATGGGCAGCGTCTTCAAAGCTCATGATCCCCTGATCGACCGGACCGTTGCTATCAAGATCATCAACATAGACCAACTCGATTCCCCCAAGGCCCGGATCGAATTCAAGAAACGCTTTTTCCAGGAGGCCCGGATCTGTGGGAAGCTGAGCCACCGTCACATCCTCGGGGTATTCGATGTGGGTGAACACGACGGCGTACCCTTTATTGCCACCGAGTACATCGAAGGCCAGACCTTGAGCCACCACATTGCCGAGAACCAGACATCGGACAGTAACTTGGCGAACATCCTCGATCAAATAGCAGAAGGCCTGGACTACGCCCACGACAAGGGCATCATCCACCGGGACATCAAACCCCAGAATATCATGATCAACCGGGCGGGCATCATCAAGATCCTGGATTTCGGGCTCGCCAAGTTGACCGAATCGGAGATGACCCACCTCACTCGACCGGGTGATTTCATTGGTTCACCCAGCTATTCCAGCCCCGAGCAGATTAAAGGGGAAAAGGTGGATCGGCGTTCCGATATTTTTTCCCTGGCCGTGGCCGCCTACCAGATGATCTCCGGAACACGACCCTTTGCCGGAGACTCCATCAATGCCGTACTCTTCAAAATCATTACCGGGAAACCGGACCCCATTTCTGTTCCCCATTACCCCGCTCCCGCCCAGACTGCTTTTGCGGAAATCTTTGCCCGCGCTCTCCACCTGAACCCCGATATGCGTTTCCAAACTGCCGGAAAGCTGGTTGGAGCCTTGGGGCAGGTCTTGAGGGATAACCAAATGGTTTGGAAACCGGGCGCCTTTTTCCAAGGAATTTCCCCTGAAGAGCAATCCACCATACATACTAGAGCCGCGGGTGATCAGTCCCTCGTGGTCACGGAGGCGAAAACCCGCTGGGCCGGTGAGACCAAAACTGCCGGCTCCGTTGACCTTGAACTCACACCCGAAAAAGGTGAGCAGGTCACACCAGCCCAAAAACCTCTTCACCGCCCCCTATACCTGGCCGCGGCTCTTTTTCTCGTCATGGTTATAGTCTTGATGGCGAATTTCTTCCCCTGGTCCACCAATCCCAAGATGAACGAAACCAGTACGCCTGTTTCACCCGGGGAGGACCGGGAATTGGTACCGGAACAGAAAAACGAAACGGCGATTAAAACCGAAGCCGATAATCCGGAGGAATATCGGGGGGAAACCCGGACGGAAACCCCACTTGCCGATGACCGGCTGAATCCTGGTGACCGCGGTCCAACCGGTGTCTCCAACTCGAGGAAAGAAATCGAACCGGTGGGGCATGAAACTCCCGAGGCCCTTCCCCGCAGGGCGGCAGCCCTTAACATCCCCGACCCGGTCTTCAAAGCCTATTTGGTTGGTGGTTTCGACCTGAATGGTGATGGCGAACTCAGCCAGGAGGAGGCCGACCGGGTCCAGGTCATCGATACACCGGGCACAGCACAAACCTCCTCCAAAATTCGGGACTTGACCGGGATCGGTTACTTCCGTAACCTGAGACAGCTCGATTGTTCCCACGAATATCTGGCCAGCCTTCCCACCCTGCCCACAAACCTGGGATCCCTTGCCTGTAACGGCAATCGCCTGGTTGCCCTGCCCCAACTGCCCAACTCCCTTCACGCACTCTCCTTTGCTTCCAACAGGCTACGCCTCCTGGAAGACCTGCCTGCCGCCCTGGTCTCCTTGCAAGGCGACGCCAATGAGCTGGCAACCGTTCCCAAGCTTCCGGCTACTTTGCAAAGACTCTCCCTCAGGGAGAACATGCTGACCGAGGTACCGGAATTCCCAGGGTCTCTACAATACGCGGATATCAGTGGCAACAAGTTGGATGCTGATGACTGTAACCAACTGATGCTCGTTTCGGGATTGGCCAACTTCGAATACCGTTCCCAAGGGGATGGGGTGCTTCTCGATTGTCAGGAACTGGCGCAGCGCGAAGCGCAAACAGCTAAACAACGAAAAGCGTTGGCCACCAGCTTTCGGCAGGCCCTGGCCGAAGGGGACATGGACAGGGCCCGGGGGAAATTGGTCGAACTTGTCGGACTGCAAACCGATATCACCAAAGAATTGAGGGCCCTGGCAGCACTGCAAATCGAGCAACTTCATCCGGGCCTTCAACTGGGAAAAAAAGACCAGGACCTCCTTTTCAAAGCAGCCACGGAGGGTGATGCCAACGGGCAGTGCATTGTCGCCTACCTGTTCGAAAAGGGGGTCGGCAGGCGCCAAAACCATTTTGAGGCCAAGAAATGGTATGCCAAAGCCGCGGAACAGGGCCATGTCCGTGGTTGGTTCGGCCTGGGCAATATTTATGAAGAAGGGATCGCCGTTCCCCGGGATGCCGAAGAAGCGGCACAGAACTATTTCAAGGCTGCAGAGATGGGGTACGCACCCGCCCAGCACGAAATAGGTGAGAAGTATCGAATCGGCGCCGGGCTGGATAACAATCCGGTACAGGCCATAGCCTGGTTCCGCAAAGCGGCGGAGCAAAACTACGCACCCTCGCAAACCAGCCTGGGTTACATGTATCACAAAGGTTTGGGTATCAAGAAAAACAAAAAAACGGCGGCCTTCTGGTACTGTAGAGCCGCCCGGCAGGGCAACGGTCAGGCCAAGATCCACCTGAAACAGCTCAGAAAGAAATTAGCGGACTGTGATGGGATCCTGGCTAAAAATTAGGTGGATTGAAATCAGGTGGACCTGGCGCCAACCTCATTGAGTCATATTACTTTCCTCCGGAACAAGAAAAAGAGGCCTTTAACTGTTCCCACTCGGTTTGAACAGGTTCGTAAAGGTACTTGCCTGTTTATCATTGGCAATCACCCAGGCCGTGAGATTGGCAAATATGTTGACCTCCTCTGCCGTTAAATGGGTCTTGAATGTGGAGTAATTGGGGAAGTGGGCACTCTTTTGTAGTGCTGTGACTTTGTTTTGAACATCCTTACTGAGCAGGTTTTTCCAATCTTGCACAATATTGTTGATTACCCAGACTACTTCCACCGTACGGCCACCGGTCACGCCCATCCATTTGTTCTCCATCACCTGCAGCTTCTGACTCACCACCGCCGCTGATTGGTTCGAGCCCGGATTCTCCAGGTTTCCCGTTGCTTCCCAAATCATCTTCACGAAGGGAGCGAAGAATTGGGAAGGAAAGACCTGGCTGAATCGGAAGATGGGGGCAGCGGGGTCCGGGTCATTTGCATAGACATAATACCCTCCTTTTTTGACATCATCCCCTTTCCGGTAGGCCTGGTAACCGAACAAGGGCGCAACCTGGTCGGGAACCTTGACCTTGGTTCCAAGAATTTCTTCACCTGTCTCAGGATCGAAAATACCGTACTCCGCTTTTCCCAGTGGCTCTGATGTGTTGACACAGACGATCAAAGCATCGATATCTTCATAGGCGAGCATACCTACGATGCCGGTGTTCTCCAGGTCGCCTCCATCCGCGAACCGCGAAGGTTTGGGATCGGATACGGGCTTGGATGCAGAGACGGACCAGTAGTTGTAGGAGGGAATCAAACCTTGAATGTCGCCCAATATTTTGGGGATTTCCAGTTTGGCAAGTTCCTCCTCGATTTCCCGTTCCAAGGTTTTCTCCAACTTATCCAGCCCCAGCTTTTCGGCAAGATCCATCAGGTGGTGATGATTCTTGCTGAGACCACCGGGCAGGTGCTCTTCCAGCCAGGGACGTAAATTTCCTTCAATGTTTTTCAAATCACTCAGCATTTTTCCCATGTCATTGCGGTAGGCCTCCAGCTTGTTTTCCAGGACCTGTGCAAAAAATGAGCTGCTCACACCCACGGCATCCGTGAGCGACCACTGCCTTTCCTGGCTGATTTTAAATGTCGTGGTGGTGGCCTCATCCAATATGGAATTTGCAGCAAAAGAGGTCACCGCCCCGCCACCGGGCTGCTGCTGATTCTGGTCCAAAGCATCGGGGTCACCGAAAATGCCCGTGTAAAACGGAGTCGATTGGCTGGGGACCAGGTAGTAGAAATCACGGTTGGGCTGCCGGACCCAGCTGGCGAACATGCTCATATTGCAGATGAGATAAGGCCGATCGATCCTCGTTTGGCTACTGTCCGTGTCCGCAAAGAAAAAGGAGGGTTCGTTTTCCAGGCTGGGGTTGGGACCGGTCACCTGCTCTTTCAAAGACCGTGTATCATGGGTGAAGAGACTGTTGGGAAGGTGTTTCTCGGGCTGATAAAGTCCATAGGGCTTCAAAACATGACTACCCACCAGGGTCTGCCAAAGCATGTTGGTGGGCACACCGGCCCATTTAAAATATAAAAGTTGAAGAGCCAGGGCCTCGGGGGAAAAGAGAATGCTGCAGGGGGTTTGGCCGATATTACCCTTGGGAAGTTGATCAAGGGTTTCCGCCTGGCTATGACCGCTTGTTTGGGTGAGCACGAGTTTGCCCTGATCCGGCACGTATTCATTGAGGTAATCCGAATCACTGGTGGGATCCGTGAGGTATTCGAAGGGCACACCAACCCAAGATCCTCCGGAAACCGTGGAAATGGCCTTGATTTGAGACAGTAAGCTGCTGCCATTGGCCTCGAGGTACCCAAGGGCTCGAAGTTGGCCCATTCCGGCGACCAGTGCCCTGGAACCGCCACCGCTGAGGCAAAGGCCCACGTTTCCAGGGGTTTTTCTTCCTGGAAAGAAATCGGACACATTCAAGGGTTTGCGGGTCGCCTGACAGGTCAGTTGAGTTGAGGAATCAGGTTGGGACATAAGAACCTCCAAAATTTCACAGTGTTTTGTATTCGGATCGGCAGCAAATGGATTCGGGGTGGGGAACAGGACGAAATATACCCGGCAAGAGCTATGTTGTGATTACACAGGTATAATAAACCCAGTCGACTATGGATTCAAGATCTTTTATTGATGGGCCGGTATTTTTTCTCCAATGCCCCTCCTGCCGTTCTTGTTGACGGTGATGGAAAAACTCCTTTCCAAAAAGCACTCTTTTCTGCTAGCCTTTAAAACCCCGAGTTGAAAACTTGATCTCAATGGTTTCGTATTAAACCGGGTGACAATTTTTTAGAAAGGTGGAATACAATGAAGAATCAAGAATCGCGACTTATTTCGTTTCTTATCCTACTCATGTTTACCGGGATGGGGCTTTTCGCCGGTGATGGTGCCTTGAAGAGCGCAATCGAGGGCGATCATCGTTCCGAAGACCAAAAGGCCCGAAACAGCTACCGTCACCCCTATGAGACACTTACCTTCTTTGGAATCAAATCCAACATGACGGTTGTGGAAATCTGGCCCGGCGGCGGCTGGTACACCACCATCCTGGGGGCGTATCTCAAAGACAAGGGCAAGTTTTATGCGGCGGGTTACAGCTTGGAACCCACCGGCCAGTACAAAGATTACGTGGAAAAGGCCAACGCCAAATTCAAGAAGGCCTTCGTGGACCAACCCGAGACCTACGGAACGGTTCATGTCACCGAATTGTCGCCCCCTGACAGGGTAACACTCGCACCCGAAGGGTCCGCCGACATGGTCCTTACCTTCCGTAATCTCCACAACTGGCTGCCCAACGGTTCCGAGAAAGATATTCTCGCAGCGGTCCACAAGGCCTTGAAACCGGGTGGTGTCTTCGGGGTCGTCGATCACCGTGCCGATATGAACAAGGAACAGGATCCCAAGGCCGGAAATGGTCGCGTCAGGGAAGATTTCGCCATCAAGATGATCGAGGATGCGGGTTTCAAGCTGGTCGGCAAGTCGGACATCAACAACAACCCCAAGGACAAGAAGAGTTATGAAAAAGGGGTGTGGACCCTACCGCCGACCCTGGCCTTGGGTGACCAGGATAAAGATCAATACCAGGCCGTAGGGGAGAGCGATCGATTCACCCTGAAATTTGTCAAAAAATAAATGATCTTCTCTTTGCAGTGATCGTTGAGCGCATACCATCATTGCTCGGGAAGAATAGGCTGCCGGATCCCGGTTGGGATCGCTTCTCTCGACCAGGGTTCCGGCCTGACTCCACCGTGCCCAACACTTCCATGTTCACTAAAAGTGCAACAAGAGCTCGGTGAAAATCAAAAACAGAGTAGTATCCGGATGAGCCAATGGCTTACCGCCGCAATCATTATCCGGCTCAAATGAGCCTTTTTGGTCCTGGGCTCCCGGTTCGATGGTACTGTCCCCGGAGGTATCCTTTCCCCTCACTTTATCGATTACCCACCCGATTGGAGAGCACATGACCAACCGTTGGGCAATACGGCCGTTGCCGCGCCAGAATCCCTCCGTCTGTAGGGATGACAAGGCGTACCTGGAGCAGGAGAGTTGGTACCTACAGGTGATGACCTGGCGTGAGACAGGCGAACCCACCTGCCTATAAAGCCTGATGACACCGATTTCCATCTTCAGGAGAAAGCCGGAGGCGGCCAGGACCAGAAAAAGACCGATCATGCCCGACAAGAAGATGATCCTCTTGCCGAGCATCTGGCGGATCTTTTGCTTAGAATTTTTCCACATAATCGGATACATAAGGGATCATGAGCCGGTCACCCTGGGTTGCTTTGATGATCGCCATGATGTGTAGGACGAGCACCAGGAGGGAGAGAATGGGTATCAAGGCACAACCGAAAACCACGCCCACGAATGGAATCCACGACAGGATCATCAAGGCCACGAACAAGACGATTTCGGCCCCAAAAAAACACAACCCGTTTTTGGCATGCCATTGGACTTCCCCGTCATTTTTTTCCACCAACAGGGGAATCAGGGCAAATATTCCGAAATAGCTCAAGATCAGCATGAGGACGTTATCGCTCTTACTCCCGGAGGATGATTTTGCTCCCGAAGGGGGTGGCGGCGGTGGCGGGGTATCTTGCCGAGGGGGCGGCGGTGGAGCGGCTTGTTCCGGTGGCGGTGGCGGCCCGCCGCCCGAATCTACCGGCGGAGGCGGAGGAGATGTATTCTCAGGTTGGGAAGACTGCTTGTTCTCATCGGACATGGAAGACTCCTTGTTGTTTCTTCTCGAGAGCTGTACACTGTTTATTCCTAGCACATACGCTCGTTGGAAACAAGAATTTATTGGCTTTCTCGTGCCTAAGGACGGTCTATCCCACCCAATAATGGTAAACAAACAATCGAATCTGAGTGGCTTGGGATCCCAGTTTTTTCTAATTTGGACATTTTTCCTGTCAGAAAGTTATCGGAAGATAGACGTCAAGGCGGGTAGAGGAGTGCCGCCCGGTTTTCCCGGATTCTGCCTTGTGCCCAAAAGAGCCAAAGGTCAACCGGCCATCCTAAATCTCAAAGCCATCCTTTGACCGGCAGGGCCGGAAACACCGGTATCTACCTTTGTATCTTTTTCCTGTGCATGGTTTAGGCTATAATTGGAGCGTTTTGGAAGAATTTACCCATGAGAGGCAGTCCTATGACAAAACGTTTGGTTTTATATGTCGTAATGAGTCTTTTCCTTGGAGGATATTTCCTGGTAGCAGGCGGGAAAAATCCCGCCCTATTGGATCCCTCCCTTGCCACTGATAAAGCACCCGAGGAGTTTCGAGTCAAGGTCGAAACCACCAAGGGGGATTTCACCATCCGGGTTGTCCGCAAATGGTCACCACTTGGGGCGGACCGATTCTACAACCTCGTCAAGATCGGCTATTTTGAAGAAGTGGCCTTCTATAGGGTGATAGACGGATTCATGGCTCAATTTGGCTTCTCGAATGATCCCAAGGTGAGCGGGAAATGGGGAGAACACACCTTCAAGGATGATCCCTCCAGGGTTCACTCCAATGCCCCGGGCACCATTAGCTTTGCCAGTCGAGGCCGCCATACCCGGAGCACGCACCTGTTCATAAATACCGTCGACAACAAGAGATTGGACTACATGGGTTTCACACCTTTCGGCGAGGTGGAAGGTGATGGGCTGGAAGTCGTCAAAAAACTTTACAGTGGTTACGGGGAAGGCGCGCCCGGCGGTTCCGGCCCCTCGCAAGGGAAAATTGGCGAGGAAGGCAACGCCTACCTCGCGAAAAGCTTCCCCGACCTGGATTACATCAAGAAAATGGTTATCATCGAGAAAGAAAAATAGGCAAGGAGCTGGGGTTTGATTTCCACCAATGACTTCAAAAAAGGGGTGCGTTTCGAATTAGATGACGCGCCCTGGCAGATCTTGGAACAGTCGGTCCACAACCCCTCGGCACGAGGCGCGGCGACACTTGTCAAGGTCAAGGCTCGGAACCTTGTAACCGGTCAGGTCCTCCAAAAGACTTTCAAGGCCGGAGACAACTTCCAAGAGCCGGACCTGGCCCGAATGAAGGTTCAGTTCCTCTACGATGAAGGCAGCGATGTCGTCTTTATGGATCAGCAAACCTTTGAGCAGCATACGGTTGCCAAGGAGAAGCTGGGACGAAGCACCGCCTGGTTGACCGACGGGCTTGAATTGGATTTGCTACAATACCGGGGTGAAATCATCCAAATCGACTGGCCCCAGAGTATCTTGGCAACCGTCTCATCCGTGGAGGGCGGAGCCCGGGGCGATACCGCCAGCGGCAAGGTCCTTTCCAAGGCTATTTTGGAAAATGGGTTGACTCTGCAGGTGCCGACCTTCATCAAGGAAGGCACCAAGATCAAGGTTGACCCGGCATCCAATACCTACCTGGGACGGGAATAACCCAAGGGAAACCGGCAAAAAAGTCAACCTCGAGTCCTGCTCGGGCGTCGAAAGTGGCGGGACCCTTGCGAGGTTCTCTATCTTTTCCGATAAATTTGAAGGCTGAAGGGATGTCAACCCCATAAAAATCTAAAAATTCGTTTGTCGATCGTGTAATGCGTCTTCAGGGAGTACATATGTCATTTGGATGGAAAACCAATATTTCGTTGCTGGCTTTATGCTTGTTCACGTCCCTGGGCCTTCTGGCCCAAGTCAATAAGGAACCCGTCAATTACCTCGAGGTCAAGGTTGGAATCGAGACCTTTGATGATGAGGAGAATCGCTTCCGTGCCCTGTTCCGAACCGCTTTCCAACTGGATGAATCAGTGGAATTAGCGGTATTGGATATGGACCTGCCGGAGCTCGGATTCAAAATCGTGGAAGGTATTAACTTCAGCAAGTATTTTGCTGCTGAAGGTGCCTTGACCCTGTTTGGTGAAACAGACGGCACCTTCCTGGATCAAAACGGCATTCTGTATACCTACCACGGGAACCAATACGGTGGTGACCTGGTGCTCCTGGGCAAGTATCCCATTACCCCCTGGCTTTTTGTTCACGCCCGGGCCGGAATCAATTATTGGCGAGTCGAGTCTGATCTCGAGTGGCAAGAAATCACTGACGGCGTCCCGGTCGAGGCAATAAGTCGTGATATCCGCAGTTCGTTTAGGCCCATTTACGGACTTGGCTTGCGTGCCAACATCAATTCGGCGACCTTTAGCCTCACCTATGAAGTAAGCGAATTCGACGAAATGGATTATTCAGTGCTTCATGCCGGTTTTGGATTCACGTTCTAAAACGCCTCCTTTCCATATTTTTTTCCGGTTCGGCGATCGGTCCTAAAAAAAGACCGTGGACCACCCTTCCCGGAGTGCCTCGAAACCTTGCTTGTAAGAGATGGGAAGTACGCTATCATGTTCCACGCCATTGCCGGTGGTTACAGCAGGACGGCCAGCGGGGCCTCCTCGAGCGCTTGCTCAACAGCGCCAATCTCCAGGCAAAGGTGGAAACAATCTTTTTTCTGGACGGCACGAGTGAGCATGGTTGGACCAAGGTCAACTACATGGCCCTCGATTGCCGAAGCCCGGAAGACTTCGAAAATGTACCCATGACAGGTATCCGGATTGCCGGAGTTCTTTGGCACGAGCCCGCCATTCCCTTGGAACACCACGCCGTCACAGGGGCCTGGTGTGTTTTCCGAAAGCTGACCCGGGAATAATTCTCGGATCCGGCTCGTAATTACCGGCCTTCAGGGGGCTTTTCTTTTTGCAGGACTCAGCCGGAGAAGCATAGATTTCCTCCCGTAGGTAACGGTCATGAACTCATGTTGATCAATCCTCCCAATGGGGCTCGGTTCAAGGAAATGGTTACCATCCTCATCAGGAAAAATGGGAATTACTGGTAAGATAAGTCCCTGGAGGCAGCCATATGGAACTCTATCTTTTGCCCCTGGTCATCGGTGCGGGCCTGCTCTGCGGGTTTATCAATACCCTGGCAGGTAGTGGCTCCCTGATCACCTTGCCCCTGCTCATCTTTTTGGGCCTGCCCGCCAATGTAGCCAACGGAACCAACCGGGTTGCCATTTTGTTTCAGAACCTGGTTGCCATACGGGGGTTTCATAAGGGGAAAGTCCTTGATATCCACCGGGGGAAATGGCTGCTCCTGCCCGCCATGTTGGGTGCCCTTGTCGGTGCACAGGTTGCCGTTGAAATGAATGAACGGGTGATGCGATTATCCATCGCCATCGTCATGGTTTTAATGTTGTTCGTGCTTCTATTGAAACCGAAACGCTGGTTGACGGGTGAGCGGCAGGCGGGCAGCCGGCCCCCGACATTTTTGGAGTGGGGGGTCTTTTTCTCGGTTGGCGCCTATGGGGGATTTATCCAGGCCGGTGTGGGTATTTTTCTCCTGGCCGCGTTGGTGCTGGCCTCGGGGTTTGACCTGGTCAAGGGCAATGCAGTAAAAGTGCTGATCGTTCTGGGCTTCACCCCGTTTGCCCTGCTTGTTTTTATTTTTCATAACCAGGTGGACTGGAGTGTGGGCCTGATTCTCGCCTTGGGGAACATGGCGGGTGCCTGGCTCGGGACCAGGGTGGCAGCCAAACACGGGGCCGGCTTTGTTCGTTGGGTTCTCATCGCGGTTGTGACGGTTTCCGCGGCAAAACTCTTTTTGGATGTTTTCCTGGCTACTTGAGGAGCGCTCAGTCCGCGAAGTACTTGAATTTCTGGCCACCAACGGTCGCCTCGTACATCAAACCATTTCTTGCCAGGGTGAAGATAGCGATATCATGACTGTATTTAGCATTGGCGGAGGCACCCGATGCCGCGGCAATCGCCGTTGCCTGGGCACTTAGCTTGAGTTTACTGTGTTTGAAATCCCTCAAGGCTTCGCTGGTCTTGAAAAAAATAACCTCGGAATAGACCTGCCCCCCCAGTTGGAAACCGACCGTGACCTGGGTGATGCGGGCGGTTCCAATCATTTTTCCCTGTTGGTAGACCTCTCCCCGCCCGCGAGCACCACCGATACCTAATCCGCCCTTGCCTATCCGGGGAAAGACCACATAACCATAGGCCTCATTAAAGAATTTGAGGAGGTCCGGATCTTTTTCCTTGAACAGGGCAATGGCTTCCAAGACCTTTCCATGAAGGCTTTTTCTAGATTTGGCTGGTACCGCCAGGCTGGTAAAAAGGAAAAGCGTCACCACGAAGGCGCCAATTATTTTCTTCAAAAAGACCTCCCGTTTTTTCGAAGGGGAATGAACTCGATCTCCGAGACCGGTACCCGGTCATCATAACACGAAATCCTGGCCTTGCTTTTGGTCGGCAAAGAAAAAAACGAAGGCATGGAACTTGTCCCATTCACTATTTAAAGGCGCCTTATTTTGGTTTTGGCACCGGCTCGTCCCCAAACTGAATACCACACCGGTCCCATCGAAATGGGAAGACTATTCAAGGCAAAACTCAGGACGATACCCGCTCCCAATCCCACAAGAACCGCGGTTACCTTCATGGAACCTCCTTTTAGAAAAGTCTTTTCCGGACTCACAGCGAGATTTGTTTTGATGCTTTTAGTGGATGGAGAGGAAGGGCCACCCATGGTGAAAAAAACCGTAGTTGTTCGGGTTCTCAGTTGGGAACTCTTGGTGATTTTCCGGCAACCGATATTTTTAGCCCTATTTTTTTGGCAAAATGTGGCCTGGATCATGGCGAAACGGGGAAAACATGCCATAATCATTATAAAGAAAGGGATTGGGGGGATGGCAGCTAATAGGAATCCATCTCACAAGGTTTCTGGTGTTTTCATGATTGTTTTTCCTTCCAGCGAGTCTAAAACTGAATCAAAGTCACTGCCATGGGCGTCCCTGATCCTCGCAGCCCTCACCTTCATTTGTTATTTTCTGGTCTCGCGGCCCTCCCAAAATGATTACGAGGTGCGCCGGTTGGAATTGGAGCAAGCGCTGCAACGGGAGCTGGAAGATCAATACCGGCAAGGCTATCTCCCGGAAAGTTTCTGGATCAAATCCCAGGAGGATTACAAGATCGTGAAACAGCCCGAAAACCAGGCCATTTTTCCGCCGGAAGTGCACAAGGCCTACCAAAACCTCCTGGACTTGCCGTTGCCCCTGGAAGGTCTGGCCAAAAAGGATCCCGTCCGCAGAATACTTTTGGTCTTTATACCACACCACGGTAGCCTGCTCCTGTTGGGGGTGGCCTGTCTCCTGATCCTGGGTTTCCTTTTCGAACACATCTACGACCGCCAGGTCTTGCTCGCATTTTTCTTCCTTGCCTCCGCTCTGTGGTTGATTCTGGAAAACCTACTGCCAGCCTGGCTCTGGCCCTCGCCGCTTTTTACCTGGTCCAATACCATTGCGGTTATATCCCTGGTCATGTGGCTCAGTGCGCCCAAAGCTTACATCACCCTGACCTTTCGTACCTGGTTCGGGAAATACACGGAATTCAAACCCAGGCTGCCCTCTGTTTTATTTCCGCTTATCTACCTGATTGGCCTCTTGCTCATTAATTTGTTGGTTTCGGAATACAAAAGCCAATTCTATCCCCGCTCCATGGTTGCCATTCTCTTCATGGCCACCCTCTTTGTTTTTTTGACCCTTTTGATCAAACCAAAGGAAACACGTGCCCCCGACCCGGTTGCTGAGGTTCATGAAGGCATTTCGTTAGCCGAAACCTACTTTGCAGAGGAACGTCACAAGGAAGGAATGGACCTGCTTGGAAAGCTGCTGTTTCAATCGCCCACCAAGGAACAGGTACGGCATATTGCTGAAACGGCCTGGCAAAATCACGACAACGCGTTGACCGAACAGGCATACAAGATCCTGCTCAGGGAGGCTCTCAACGACAAGGAGCCGGTCAGCATCCTCAAGATAATCGAAGAAATGTTGTACAAGAATCTTCCCATTCCGGGAAATACCCTATTGGCCGCCGTCCAAACCGGCATAAAGCGGGCGATGATCGCCGATGTGCGCAGCCTGCTTCCTTTCCTGCGACAACACAAGGAAATCCCACCGGAAATGGTACTGGATATTTATGGCCAGGTCGTGGACCGATTGTCACAAGGAGCCCATCCAAACAAAGATTATATTTTAGAGTGCCAGGAATACCTGGAAGAGGCTTTTCCCGATTCGGACCCCTTGAACAGGATCCGCCTGTTCTTCGCCAAGGAGGGTGGCCTGTCATCGGAATTACCAGGCCACACCCCAAGTCACGAGATCTACAAGCATGTAGGGATCGACCTTCTCGGTGTCACCCGGAACAATCTGATGTTAAAGGTTGGGGGCAATGAGAAAAAGGTTCCCTGGACCGCCGTAAAGGGGCTTTTCGGTTGCCACATCGCCGACGGCGAAACGGGTTACAGAGCTTGTATCTTTTTGAAGTTCAAACGAAAAATTTATGCCTGCAATTTTTCCAAAGAACGTATTATGATAAAAGACCGAATGGGTCACATCCTTCCCTTCGAAGGAGCCTGGGAACTGTTGGTAACCCATCTTCCGGAGGATCTGCCTTCTCTTTCCATGGAATTTTTTGAGGATTTGGCCGAATCCGAATATGAACACAAGGTTCTGGAATTCTTCCATCGCAAGAACTAGAGGAAATCAGTTGATGACATCATTCATTACAACAGTATACGCGGTTCTCAAAGTGACGATAAAAACAGGCCGGCTCATTTCTTTGGACTCGAGTCGAATTTATCGGTTGTGGGGAGCCGGTTCCGGAAGGGGGGCTTCCGGGTTGATGAAATCACTCTTGCTCTGCTCACTCGTTTTCCCATGTATCCTCAGCCTGGCTGGCGAGCCGAACCTGGTCTACCTGGTCCGGCACGCGGAAAAAGTGGATGAAAGCAGAGATGCAGATCTATCTTTCAGAGGTTTCCGTCGTGCCGATAACCTGAGATATTTTTTCCAGCAAATCCCTTTGACTACCATCTATGCCAGTCAGTATAAGAGAACCCAAAAGACGGTGTTGCCGACCGCTTGGGACAAGAGGCTGGAGGTTGCCGTTATTGATGCCGGGCAATCCCAACAGTTGGTCGACCAGATCCGCCGGCAAAGCGGGCAGACCGTCCTGGTGGCAGGCCATTCAAATACTATTCCCGAATTAGTCTGCCTGATGGGAGGTCCGGAACTGGTCATCCGGCACGGGGATTATTCCGATATCATCCTCCTGATCATTCATGATGATCGCTGTATCATCCAACGATTTCAGGTCGACCCTTGACAGGTGTGTCAGATTGGCTGAACGAATAATGAAACAGGTCCTGATCTTCCTGGTTTTGTTGCATATCCTGGTAATTTCCATTGGGGCGACCCGTGCCTATAGAGAGGTCTTCAGGGTTCGGGAAATCCCACGGTCCATTCAGAGGTACACTATTCCCGAAGGTGCGGCCCTGAGTGATGTGCTCAAAGACCTGCACGAGATGGAACTGGCACCCGCCCCCCTCTTTGTTCGTTTCGTCCTTGCCTGGCGCGGTAAACACATCGTGGTTAAAAAAGGGAATTATGTCCTGCCTGAACGGGCCTCCCCATGGATGTTGCTCGAGCTTTTTGATCTGGGCCGGGTCGAGCTACACAAGATCACGCTCCCCGAGGGATTGGATAAATGGCAGGTCGCCAAGACCCTGGGGAAATATGCCTGGGGCGATGAAGCCACGTTCCTGACTCTTATCGAAGACCCGGCACTCATTCAACACATCGACCCCAAAGCCACCGACCTGGAGGGTTATCTCTTCCCGGATACCTACCTCTTCCCCAAGGAAGCCACACCCGTCGAGATCATTACTACCATTGTCGGGGAGTTCATCGATCGTTCCGAACCGTTACGGCAACGCCTCGGGTTACGGGCATTGACCGTCCGGGAATGGGTGGCGCTTGCCTCCATGATCGAACGGGAGTCTTCGGTACCCGCGGAGCGTGCCACCATTTCCGGCGTCTTTGTCAACCGCCTGAAAAGGGGTATGCTCCTGCAATGCGACCCGACCATCATCTACAGCCTAAAACGCGACAATCTCTATAAAGGCAAAATCTATAAAAGCCAAATAAAGTACAAAAGCTCATACAACACCTATGTCTTCAAAGGCTTACCACCGGGACCCATTGCCAGTCCCAGCATCGCCTCCCTTCAAGCCGCCCTGGAACCCGAGCAGACGCCCTATCTCTATTTTGTGGCGAAGCAGGACGGAACCCACCACTTCAGTAAAACGCTGAAACAGCATAACCGGGCCGTTCGCAAGTATCGCCGCAAGAACTAATGGGGTCACCTATGGAACGGGAGCTCCAACTCCATGCAGTGCTGAACCGCGAGAACGTTAACTTCATGACCGCCTTGATGCCCACCCTCGAGGGACTACTAATCATTACGGTGCTGGACGGCAAGAAGGGTGAGATCGTGATCCGTTACCACCCAACTGTTGCGGATCAGGTGATCGCCCTAACTCGGTCCCTTGAAGCGACATACGGTGAAGGATTTCGGATCATCTCCCATGAAACGGGGACCACCTGACTAGTGGCCATCCTGAAACAGGTGTTTTTCGAATTCATTGGGCCGCACGGCGGCCCCTTGCCCCGAAGGGGCAAAACAAAACAGCCCAGGGCAACGCCCTGGGTTTAGGCCAGTTATATCATCTTGCCCTGAAGGGGCAACACAAAAACCGGCCCTTCGAAATGAGGGGTGATCCTAAAATTATCGCCTTTCTGGATGGGCACAAACCAACCGGTGGAACAGCAACGGCACATGGATGATTTCCAAAAAATTTCACATCTCGGGACCCGAATCGTCCCATTGGTAAATTGTAAACGGGGGTGACCAAACTTCCCTCCTGGCAGGCCGGGTCCTTGGGCCCTTAAAACAGGTGGGATCAGCCTACCTTGGGTATGTGGGTGAAACGGTGGCACAGGAACAGGGCCGAACTCCAAAGGGCAAGGGCGCCAACCTGGTGGAGTGAGGCCAGGCTGATGGGAACACGTCCCAACAGGGTCGTGATCCCAAGCACGAGTTGAACAATCAAAAGCACCAAAAGAATGTGGAATGCCCGGCTCAGGGACGTCCCGGCAAAGAGACGACCATGCCTGAAATAGAAAAGGAGGGTAACCGCTGTAACCAGGTAGGCCGAGCCCCGGTGAATGAATTGGACCATGACGGGATTGTCGAAGAAATTGGCGAACCAGGGAGCATGGGACCATAACCCCCCGGGGATCCAAGCACCATTCATGGTGGGAAAAGTATTGAAGGAAAGGCCGGCGTTCAGGCCGGCCACAAAGCCGCCGCTACAAATCTGGAGCCCGATTAGGACCAGGACCCAGATAGCCATGTTTCGTGCCGGGCCGAAGGCGTCGCAGGGCCCCTTGTGTTCTCCCAGGGTCAAGCTGAAGGCAAACCAAAGGCCGAGACTGTAGACCAGGGTAGCCAGGGAAAGGTGCACAGTCAGCCGGTAGGGACTCACCCGGGGAATATCGATCAGGCCGCTCTTCACCATGTACCAGCCCATGAAGCCCTGCAAGAGTCCCAGGAAAAATAGTAAAATGGCCCGCCGGATCATGGGCGGGCCCAGCCATTTCATAGCCAAAAAGAAGAGGAAGGGGATCAGAAAGATCAGTCCGATGAAGCGACCCAGCAGGCGATGAGAAAACTCCATCCAGAATATGAACTTGAACTCCTGAAGGGTCATATCCCGGTTATGAATTTTGTATTCCGGAAACTGCCGGTACTTCTCAAAGGTTTGTTGCCAGTCCCCTTCACTGAGGGGGGGGATTACGCCCATGATCGGTTTCCAATCTACCATGGAAAGGCCGGAATCGGTCAGGCGGGTAAGTCCGCCAATCACAACCATACCCAGGACCATGGCGGCGATCAGGTATAACCATAGGGCCACGTATTTTTTTGCCGCGGGTGTCACACCATAATTCATCGGATCGAACTCCATTTCTTTTCTCGGTACCCCGGGCCAGGCCCATGGGATATCCAGTGGATCTTATCCCGAAGTGAGCGGAAAAGAAAGAGAGGGGTTGGCCAAAATCACTTTTTGGCAGAATCCGGCTAAAGGGTTGCGATCTCCACGTTGCTGAAACGACGGTGGTAGTAGCGCACGTAGTCCACTTTGCGCTCCAAGGCGGCAATGACAACCTCCGGAAAAGGGGCCCCGGTCAGTTGGGCCGCGTCCTCCAGGCACCCGGGCGTGAACACGTTGATTTCCACTAGCTTGTCGCCCACGATATCCAAGCCCACCAGGAACATGCCGTCCTGTACCAGGCGTGGGCGGACCATTTCGGCTAATCGGATGATATCGTCATTGAGTTCGACGAGTTCCGGACGGCCGCCCGCGGAGAGGTTGGAACGGAGATCCCCCTTCCCGGCAACCCTTTTAATTGCGGCCACCACACCATCATGGCTGAGGATTCTCCCGTTCATCATGAACAGGCGGGTATCCCCCTTCACGGCCTCGGTCAGGTACTCCTGGGCAATCACATAACCGTCCCGTTGCACTGCTTCGATCATCTGGTTCAGGTTCACGTGATCCCCCGGTCCCACACGGAAGACATTGCGCCCACCGGAACCCTGTACGGGTTTCAAGATGATGGGGCCCTTCTGGCGGACTGCAAAAGCCCAGATCTCATCCTTGTTGCGGGTAATGATCGTTTTTGCACGAACTGCCTCCGGGAAGACCTGTAAATACATCTTGTTGGCTGCTTTCACCAGCCCATTGGGGTCGTTGAGGACAATGACTCCATGGCGCATGGCCAGCCGGCCAAAGTGGATCCCCACCGTATGGGCCCAGGGCCGGTCCAAGGCATCTTCCGCGGGATCGTTGCGCAGCATCATCACATCCATATCATCGATGATGATGTGCTCGGGTACGGCCTCTTCAGATTGGACCTTCGTGATAAAGGCCTCCTCGTTCTCGTAGCTCCCCGAGGGTGCACCGCGAGCCCAGGCATGAATTTTTTCATCCTCATTATAGGTAAAATTGGAGAGGGAGGCGTACCAGACCTGGTGACCCGCACGGAAGGCGGCAAGTGCGAGAAAGGTTGTAGTGTAATTGGTTTTTTCGGTTTCGATTTTATTGACCACAAACACGATCTTCATAACACTCTCCCGTCGACGAGTTCGATGAGGCTCAACCTTCTTTTCAGGCGAGCCAGCTTGGTTTGAGCGGTGGGGTTGTCCAAATACCGGGGCCGCAACAAACCAGGTTTGATTATTTTTCGCCATTTGAGTTCATCCAGTAGATTCACAAAACTCAAGGCGATCTTGCCGAGCAATAGATCTTCCAAAGAATGACCTGCCCTTAAATGGTCCAATAGTTTGATCAAGCCACACAGATACACCAGGTCCTTGGTGAAACCACCACCTCGAAAGACCCGCATAGCGGTGATAAAAGCAATTTTAGGATTGAATCCATGGTGAAAATGGAGTTCGCGGAAGGTTTGGACGAAATCAGCGCCTCCGGTAAGGGCATGGACCGCGACTACCCGGCCCGCCAACAACCGTAGCCGGGCGGTATCAAGCCCGCCAGAAAGGTATTCCGCGAGAACGGCAAGGCCCTCTTGGAGCTCTTCATAACCGGCCATACCCGTTTGGAACTGGCGAAAGGGCTGCTGTTGTCCGTTACAGAAGGTAAGGATGTGGGTGCCCACTTCGTGCTGCAGGGTTGCCTCCACCCTTTCGGGATGGACACGGAGATTGCGTTCCAACAGGAGTCGACCTTTGGAAACCATCAACCCGGGGATATCGTCACATATCTGCACCCGAGCCTCCAGCCCGGGATAGGACTCACGGAAATAGTCCAGTTCCTCTCCGGCACGGCGGGCGAAGGCCTCCGCATCCAGGTCATGAGGGCTGGCCTTTTTCTTTACTGCGGGTGGCAAGCGGGTGAGTATGTCCTGGGCTTTGGCTAGCAGGGCCTCATCTACCACACCAAATACCTGCTGGCTGCCATAGCGGAATCGAGGGGATCCCCGATCACCCAGCATGGTGATTTCCCGGTCCATTTCATCTCGTTTCACCGCGAAGAGGTGGTGGAGAGTAGGATCCTCGATGCGGTCGAGTGGAATGCGGTAGAGCTCGTATTTCAATGTGGCCGGGTTCACCTGCATGGGTCGGTAGTGAAACTCGGGGTCGCTCTGGTAGCTACTCTCCTTGAACTGGCGCCAAACATTCTCAGTATTCACCGGGGTGACGTGTAAGAGCAGGTCAAAGGTATTGCCCAGAGCCGTCAGGCGCCGGTCTGTTTCGCCCACCGCTCGGCTCACCGTCGTCCGGCCCAGCTCATGGTAGTGGACCGGCCGGTAGTTGGCCTGCTTATGGGAAAAGGTGAAAAAGGCCCGTTTCAGGGCCTTGCCCAAATGCCGCCTGATGTTGCGGAGGATTACCGGTAAGATGGCGCCCGTTTCCGGGTCCCGGTAGATGGGGTCCACCTCGAGACCCATTGAGACACAGCGGTTTTCCCGGAAAGGAGGAAGGAGGACGGGGAGGCCCGGGGGCGCCCATTGTTCGAGATAGTCCACCGACACATTGGGGACGCCATTTTGCCATACCCCGGAGTAGATACTGCCCTCGAGTGTTTTCAACGTGTCCTCGGGTACATGATGTCCCGGTGCCAGAATACGGAAATTGGGGTGAATTCCCGCCAACGGTTTAGGCCCTTTAGTGGGTGCTGACCAGATTTCCATGATAATGACCGCATCAAATGATAATCGAAGCACTTTCACCAGGCCGGCTACCAGTTTCCCCAGGGATGGCTGGAGGCCTGGGGCACCCGATGCGCACAAGTAAGAAGCCTGGCCAAAAAGCAAACGGTCCGTACCTTTATCCTCGTGCCCATCCGGTCTGCGGTAGACACACAGAAATGGCTGTTGCCTGTCGATGTGGAGCCTGCCCCAATAGGGTAATTTCCTTCTACATTGCCGGTTGGCTTTCACCATACGGCAAATTCGCTCGATAAATTCATCAGTTATTACTTTGGAACCGCACCTGTCTGATTTGTTCACATCCGTTCCAGCTCCTCCAGAATACTCGGCACCGTACTTTTAAGGGCCCTCAGCATCGCTTCCAGCTGCTTCATATCCACCGTTCCGGACCATTCATCCATAAAGAATTTTTTAACCTCGATTGCCAACACACAGCCAATGCGAGGAAAGTGTTCGTGAACGAATTGAGGGAATTGACGGCCACGAAATCGGACATTTTCCCGAATGTCCAGGTGGCGGCCCAGAAAGTCGAACGCCCTCAATTCGTCGATGAACCGTTCCACCAGGGGACCCCAAAAGGTACGGTCCATGGTTCCTGTTCCTATATTGACCTCGGGATTGAGCACCGGGTCCGCGGGCTGTGAGTCCGGCCCATCCCGGCGATAATTATAGGAGTGAAGATCGAAGGCCACGAAATGTCCGTAGCGTTGTCTGAGTTTTTCCATGACACGTTCCGTCGCACGATAGAAGTTGCGATACTCGGCTCGGGACTTGCGGATCATCTGGCGATTGAGGGGGCCTCGCCAGACACGCAAGCCCCAGCTATCTTCAGGAGTACGGTAGACAGCTTCCTCCAGGGGTCGATTCAGGTCCACCTGAAACCGGGAGGGGCTGACCAGGAGGCGTGTTGGACAGGCCTGGGTCCAGTAGTCCGTATAGGGGTCTTCCTCGCGCAAACGGGTAGATTCGCTCAAAGCCAACTGGGGCATGAGATCCCCACGGATCTGGTGACCCGCGTGTAGGGCCACACCCACCAGGGGGCCTTTCCCTGTGGTTAATCGCCAAAACCGAGCTGGTTCCACCGTAGTTCTGCTCATGACCACAACTTCATACGGATCTATTTCACGGATCTATTTCCTAGTATGAATCAAACCAACTGGATGGGTAGCAAAAAATGAGCCAAAATGGTAAAGCCTTAGCTTTACTCATTCCCTAGTCATAGAACAGCCATCTGGGGGGTATAATCCGCACAGGGTGGGAAAAAATCCTCACTCAACCCAGGGCCAGCATCAGGTCGGGCTGGACACCGAAGATCGTAAACGGAGCCTTGAGCCGGAAAACCTGCCGGTCATCGGCTTGTTCGTATTGGAAATCCCCGTCCTCATCAATACTCGCGTATGCCTTGAGCAACTCCGCCCTATTCGTGTCTTGCTTCTGCAGGAACCGGGAACAACAGCCGGAGTAGAAGCGATAGGGTAAGGTGTATTCCACCAGGTTGGCAGCCTCGAGCTGCTCCCGTGGGGGAATTTTGATCTGGCCGAAACAGAGCAGCCCTTGGAGGTAGAGTCGATCACCGTTTTCCTTGCCGGAAACCGAGCAGAAACCCTCGAATGAGAGGTCTCGGCCCTGTTCTTCATCGAGCCGGGCCAGGCACCGTGATGAGAAGGTCAGTTGCCTTCCGGGATGGAGCATTTCTGAAGGCCAGCGACCTTCTTTCGAGTATTCAGCGAGGAGCAAGGCCGGATAAAAGGCCGGAGGGGCGACAAGGTGTCCACCGCCATCTTCCCCATCACGATCTTCTTCCTCGTCGAGAACAAAGGGGTTGACAGCCATGAATAGCCATTGGGAGCCCGGTTCGTCCCGGAGCTTTCGCCATTTGATATGTGCCGGTCCACAGAGACGTCCGCTAATATCGCGCACATGGGTCAGATGTCGCCAGCTCTTGATTTGGAAGAGTTGGGGGGAGGCATTGAGGATGAAGGGTGTCAATATGTTTTCCGCCATCCGACCCAGGTGAAAGAGGATATGGCGGTCTTGCTCATTCATCCCCAACTCGTCGCAGAAAAATGCCAGGTCAAGGGGACAGGGATCTCCCGTATCTGGTTTGACAAAGTTCAAAAAAGTCCCGTCACACCACTCGCTTTTGAGGCAGTCAACCAGGGTAAGCCGGATACCCTTTTGGGGTAGAAAAAACTTGAGGGCACGCCACCGTCCGTGGAGACCGATGAGTTCAGGGTCGGCGATCACCTGGTCCAAAATGAGATCACGTATCTGGCCCAGTTCCCCACAGAGTTTGGAGCGTTCCGCACCATCATAGGTTTTTCCGGCAAATAATCTTTTTAATCGGGGCAGGTTCAAGTCGTTCTCTTCCTCTCCGAGATCCACCATGGCCAACAGGTCAATGGTCCCGGTATCCCCATGGGCCTCGGTTAGGGTGCGCAAGACATCCAGGCTGGGATGATTTATCATGAACTGCTCGATCTCGAAGTTTTTCTCAGGGGATGCCGATCCCGCTTGTTCGGTGAGCTTGCGCAAGTCACGCAGTAGGGGAACCTGGGCGCAGATTCCCCGAGCGCTGAAGTCCCTGAGAGAGTGGAACTCGAGTTTTAAAGTTAAATCCTCGACTTTCGGCAGTTCCACTTCAATTACAAGCCTGGGTTTGAGTGTTTCAAACAGAATATCCCAACTGTTGCGGTTGACCTCAAAAGGGGGCCAGGTGGCCCGGGCCTGCTTGGAGCCTGAATAATTGCCGAAACAACAAAAACGAAAGGTTCGCTCGTTTACGGGACGGTTTGCCTCTCCTTCACCGGTTTGGACCCGGATTCTAATATCTTCCGTCATGATTCCCTCCCGCCGTATCAGGTTCTTTTCTTCTCCCGTGGGTCCCATCTATTTTACCCCACTTCTTTTCACGGTCAAAACCAAAACAAAAAATGTAGCC
>JACLAC010014443.1_pt1 | contig 34827 bp, 28 predicted proteins | sample 8027881 | NCBI WGS metagenome assembly JACLAC01 (sample SAMN15725517, study PRJNA655200) | protist metagenome | isolation source: fluorescence activated cell sorting (FACS) single amplified genomes of... | place: Spain: Blaines Bay Microbial Observatory, Mediterranean Sea | collected 2016-01-19 | reverse complement strand
TAAAACACCCAACAAAAATTATTCAATACCCTTTTTTATCTCTTGGTATTTAAGTTTTATCTTGACTTTCGATGAGCAAACTCAAAAACAATTATCGCCACCAAAAAGAATTCAAAGCAGCACGAATTGATATTAGAGCCACACCTACCGAGAAAGCACAATTACAAGTTAAAGCAAAAGCTTCAGGTATGAGTCTGGGTGAGTATCTGATTACTACTGGTTTGAACAGAAAGATGACTAAAGTAACAAAGGCGATCGATAAATCTCTTTATCTGGAACTCTGTCGTCAGGGTAACAATCTCAATCGGTTAGCTGGCATACACAATACTCAAACAGCTTCTGGTAAAGACTTCAAACTACATACCACCGATCGGGCAATGCTGGAAAAGATTTATAGTTTACTCCGCCAAATACTAGATCAGCTACAGGGAAGGAAAGTAAATTGATTGGTAAGATTATCACTGGTAGCAGCTTTGACGGCTTATTTGAGTATCTGTTCAAAGATGGCAAAGAAGCTGAGATTATTGGTGGCGATCGCGTATTGCTCGAACCCAATGCTACCGAACTTGCCAGTCAGTTCGACTGGATAGCCAGCACCAGACCTACTACCAAGAAACCTGTTAAACATTTGAGTATTGGTTTTGCTCCTGCCGACGGGGAGGTAGATGATTCTACCAAGCTGGCGATTTCAGAAGCGATAGTCAATAAACTAGGCTATACCAACAATCAATGGGTAGCGATCGCCCACGGCAGAAATGACCCTGGACACGATTGGCAGCACCATCACGATCATCTGCATATTGTTATCAATGGGATCGATTTTAATGGCGATCGCGTTTCCGACAGTTTCGATAAAACTCGCTTGGAAAAGATTCTTAGAGAATTAGAGGTTGAGCATAAGCTAACAAAAGTTGTATCCAGTCATCAATGCAATCGCCAAAGACCCAAAACCAACCAGTTGCAACGCTACCAAAGAGAGTGCAGGAAACACCCAAATACAGCACCAGAAATACCTGTAATGGCAAAGCTAGAGGCTGCGATCGATTTTGCCAGTCAAGATCGACCTACTATGACCTCGTTTATAGGCAGAATGCAGCAGTTAGGGATCGACGTGCGACCCTATATCAGCGATAAAGGTCGAAAGCGTATGAGCTACCGCTTGGGAGATTTTAAAGTCAGAGGTAGTAAGCTACATAACGGTAGTTTTCCCAAGTTACTTTCAGAGCGAGGAATCGATTTTGATGAAGTGAGAGATATTCCTGCAATTAAAGCTGCTTATCAGGGGAAATTGGTAGAAATAGACAATAAGCAGTCGCTGTCTTGGAAACAGGTCGATCTTGACTATTGGCTACCAGAATCTCTCAAAGCGTCAGCTAACCAGCCCCTTTTGGGCAAGGCAGAAGTTAAAAGGCAGAGGGCAGAAGGGAATAATAGACTCAGAAATTGGTTTCAAACCGAAAAGCTTATATCTGATGAAACCACAGATGTTGATGTCGCCGATAAAATAAAATCACACGACGAAAGAAGTTTTAATTCGATCGCTTCTGAATCTGAATCCTTAAGACAAAATAAGTACCTTATTCCTTCTGCCTCCTGCCCTCTGCCCTCTGCCTTCACAACCGAGAAAGTTCGGGAAGTACCTGACCCGAAACAGTGGAACAATCTACAAAGGACACTACTCGCTCGCTATGGCATCCCCGAATATATTTCCACTGGTTTGAATGAAGCCAATTTACTTAGTGCTGATGAAACAGGAAAACCTATTTGGTACAAACGCAGCTTATTAGGTAGCAAGGATTCTCACTTTTGGTTTGAAATTGCTGGTACTAGCGATCTCAGCGAAGCCGAGGTGCTGCGCAATCGAGTTAAAAAGATGATTATTACAAATTCTCCCACAGAAGCTGTATCTGCTTATTTAGTCGAGAGATTGGTAAATCAAAAGGACTCTCCCTGTTTGTATTTGAGCTTAGATCGCTTTGGACAACATACAGAAATTGATTTGACCAAATTTAGCACTGTAGTTGTTAATAGTAGTGACAAACAGTTAGTTTTAGATATCGTTCCTAATTTAGCTATAGAGAAAAACATTAAAAGTTGGCAGCAAAGTTGGTTAACTTATTGGAACGAAGTCCAAGCAACCTTAAAGCCAGAAGCTCAGAAGAACAACACAGCAATAGAGAGGCAATCTAAACATAATAAACAATTGGAGCTGTAATCCATATTTACGGTATTAACAACTCATACGCTACTTTTAAGATACTGTTCTAGAGCATCGTTAACTAACTTATTTAAATTGATTCCCTTTTGTTTGGCTGCAATAGCTGCTCGTCGATGAAGATCGCTGCCAGTTCTGATATTGAAACTGCCCTTGAAAGGCTGCTCTGGTTCAATATTTTGAGTATGAGCAAGCTCTAAGTAATCCTCTACTGCTTCATGGAAGCTATTTTGCAAAGATTCTATATCGTAACCCTCATAACTAATAAGACTGCGAATATACTCTACTCGACCATAGAAAATCTTGTCTTTATCATTGTAATTTACCGAGCCTAGATAGCCTTTGTATTCCATTAAGTTCTTCATATCAACTCTTCCCCTGATAAAATCTCAATTATTTGTTCTATTTGATATCTTTTTAAAATGTTGCCAGGATGTGGTTTGTGAAGAGTAATAACGACACTCTCGGCATTAACAAATCTTCTTCTCGAACCACCTGTTTTTCCCGTTTTAATCTCCGTAAATCCTAGTCCAATTAATAGCGATGTCAGCTCGTTCCAAGTAAAATCTTTTGGTTTACTTTTCAGACGCTGGATTAGTTTCTCTTTTCGAGTCATTTTCTTCCCCCTACTATCCCAATTGTAAAGAGATTTCTGGGAAAAATGCAACTAATTTTAGTTGCATTTTAGCTAACGCTACTGAGAGGAAAACTTAGAATTTCTCTCAAGAAAATGCAAACACCCCTCAGTCCTCACCAAAAGCATCAACTTTGGCGACATTATCAAGCTCAGCAACAGAAGAAACTTGACCCTCATCTGAAAAGAGATTTAAAGCATGGCTGGCTCTTTCCTTATCTAGCACAAACTGAGAACTTAATGTGGGGTAGATGGCAATATTGGAGCGAATGTCAACTGCTACCCGAAGTAGCCTGGGAGCGTTGGAAATGGGAAAGAGCACTCGCCATGATAGAAAATAGAGAGCCAGAAGCAATCCCTAAATTCGTAATCGAACAGACCCTACCAGATAGAGAAATACCCCAAATTATCTGGGCGTATAACGAACAGGCAGAGAAAATGTTGATTGACTGTTTGGATGCCATTCCCGTATCTGGTGGCTGGAATAGTTGGAGTAGCTGGGCTTACCTGCGCTATTTCCTGCATTGGCTGCTATTTGGTTTGGGACATCCTGGTTACAAGGAACTACCCGAAGAACCCCAAGGTTGTGAGGGAGCATCGATGAGACTGTACCAACTGTTCGATCTTTCCTATCTACTGATGTTTCCCTATGACTACTTTGGCAGGCTATTGCCCCAAATCTCAGGTAAAAAAGCACAGCAAGCGACGGGATTTTTTCCAACCCCGATGGTTGTGTCAGAATTCATTAGCAAAATCCTTGATTCCGATCGCTCTGGGGATAAGCTAGCTCGCGTTCATACAGTCAACGAGCCAGCCGTAGGTACGGGGTCGATGTTGTTAACCCAGAGTAACTATAGTCTGTGTGCTATTGGCATCGATATTAATCGCGATCTACTAGAATGCGCCCTAGTTCAGTTCGCTTTGTACGCTCCTTGGTACTATTGCCCTATTTGGTGGCTGGGTAATACCGATTTGATTTGTGGCAACAGCCTGACCTTAGAAAATTTTGAATCAATCAACACTAAGTTCTGGCTACCCACGTTTGCCGACATTGTAAAAGTCGAACTAGAGCCAATCGACGAAGAGGTATATCAAGAGAGTCTAAGACAAACGCTGCAAAATTCTCAGCCACAAAATAACGTCAATCCAATTGTGAGCAATGCTTTAAACGATAAAGGTTCTATACCCAAGATCCATCAAACGAGCCTGTTTGATTATCTGAAATAATTCCGTAGTACGGGGCTATCGCCCTGAATATTGGCTAACTAAACTAGCTAATAATTCTTCTTATGGAAGCCAACCTTACGACAAATTCAGATAGACATAAACAAACAATAAGAACCAAATACGTTCGGCAACCGAAAAACGACGAACTCGAAGCTTCAAGTTATTTAGTCGCCAAAATCGAGCGAGAGCGCGACTACTTTCATACCTGTATTTATAGTCAGTATTAAGGAGTAAAAAATGAGCCTAGCTACTCAAGTTCTCAAATACAGCTCAAAGCAAGCAGTGGAATTATGGAATCTACTCAAGCAAGCTAAAGATGAATCGGATCTCGAAATCTTAACCGCTTCATTTCTACAGCATAAATCTGACCAAGAAGTTGCCATTGATGCGGTGGCAGATGTAGCCGAACAGATTGATGCTGAAATTGAGGCGATTGTCGCAAGAAAACAATATTTGGTAGAGCTTCATAATCGTGCGATCGCCAGACTGAAAAGTAGAAAAGAAACCATCGACCGCACTATCATCAAACTCTACGAAGCAGGAGCGATCGCTAACAAGTCAGAGGGTTTGTCTAGAACTATCAAAATTCAAAATAATCCTCCAAGTTGCCAGGTGCTAATTCCGACTCAAGACTTACCAGAGGAATATCGGTATGAAAAAGTTGAGGTTAAACCAGACAAAAAAGCCATTACTCAAGCTTGGAAACAAGGGATTGAAGTAGAAGGCACGGAAGTAGTTCAAAAACAACGAGTAGTTTATGAGTTAACTAAGGACATTACCTAAAATGACAGACACCTCAGCAGCTAAAACCCCACAACACAGACATCTCACAGGTTTGAGGCAACCGAGTACATGCGGGCTAGCCCTTTGTTCGGACTTGCTTCGCAACCAAACCCCGTATCCTCCAGAACCTTACGATTTGGATAAATGCACGGTCAAAATTGTCATGCTATTGCATCCAGAAGATTCTACTAACGATGATGCTAAATGTACTATTGCCGTAAGTACTCATGAGGATCTTCCTCTAACTCAGATAGTCAAGCGATCGCAAGTTAATCTACCCAAACCAATTACAGATTTGCTTGAAGAATTAAAAACCGATTTGCCCCAACGAGAGTTTCATGCTCGTGTCAAGCAAAGCAAGATCGGTAAGCAAAAATCTACTAAATCTACTAAAACCAATTCTCAGACCAAAGTAGAACCAGCCAAATCTGATACCTCGACTATCAAACAAGTTCAATTATTTTAGTCAAAGCCATGAGTGATAAAGTCCAAGTAGTTTTTGAAGGTAAAGAATATCCTATTGATGCAGCGATCGCAGCAGATGATGACAAACTGCGACAAGTTCTATCTCCATTCATTCCCGCAGTTGCCAACGCCAAAATTCAGAGGTCAGAAGGTCAACCAATTCAGATTATTAAACAGGCAGGTACAAAAGGATAATGAATCAATCTCCACTCAAATTTTTGTGCAGTAGCCCTGAAACCATCAATCCCGCCATAGTTACAGCAAGGTATATTCAACATCTGGAACTGTCAGGACAGGTAACACCAAAGATAATGCCAGAATTAGCCAAACAAGCTCAAACTGCGATCGCTCAAGGCAAACAAGCTATTACAAGCTACAACCATAGTTTACAACGACTAAAATCTGTTAGTTCCCAACCTAATTGCATTCCTTGGGGCTTTTGATAAATAACCTCAGAAATGTCAATCGATTTATTTATTTATACTAATGTTACAGTCTCATGTCTAACTCTACTTACAAAGTGTCCTCCAAACCAGCTAACGAATCTCTATCGGGGACGGTCGAGCGATTGACTTACCATTCCTCTGAATCGGGCTATACAGTAGCTCGCTTAAAAGCTCCCAGAGTATCAGAACTCATTACTATTGTGGGCAACTTTGCTAATATTCAAGCTGGGCAGACTTTACAACTTAAGGGAACTTGGGGCGAACATCCTAAATACGGCTCGCAATTTCAAGTAGTTGACTATCAAGAATCCCTACCCGCAACTATTACTGGCATCGAGAAATATTTGGGTAGTGGCTTAATCAAAGGAGTGGGACCCGTTACAGCCCATAGAATTGTCGCTTACTTTGGCTTAGAAACCCTAGATATTATCGAACATCAGAGCGAACGACTGATTGAAGTCCCTGGCATTGCCAAAAGAAGGATTGCCATGATTCAGCGTGCTTGGTCAGAGCAGAAAGCGATTAAAGATGTGATGGTATTTCTTCAAGGTCATGGAGTTTCCACCCTTTATGCAGTCAAAATATATAAACAGTATGGCAACAACGCGATCGCCACTGTTTCTCATAATCCTTACCAGCTAGCAGTAGATATCTACGGCATCGGCTTTTTGACTGCCGATAAAATCGCTCGCAATTTGGGCGTCTCCCCTTGGTCGAAATTTCGCTACAGTGCAGGGATTTTGCATATATTGAGTAAAGCAGCAGATGAGGGTCACTGTTTCTTACCTCAAAGTTTGCTGATGGAAACGGCACTGGAATTATTAACTATTGAAGAACACCAAACTGAAGTCGAGGGAATAGTAGGTGTTTTAAACGAGATGGTGGGTAAGGGAGAGTTAATTGTCGATACAGAAGAAGAACCCATTTACTACAAACCGAGCTTCTTCCATACCGAACAAAACTTAGCTAAATTACTCAAACAACATTTAACTAACACTGAAGCAGTAGATATCAATAGGGTCAGAAATTGGCTCGGACGGTTTACCAAATCTCAGAACCTGGAATTATCGCCCCAGCAACAGCTAGCAGTAGTGACAGCAGCCAGCAAGGAGGTAACAATACTAACTGGTGGTCCTGGAACGGGAAAAACCTTTTCAACTCGTACCATTGTGGCTCTGTGGAAAGCAATGGGCAAAAAGATTGCTTTAGCCGCACCTACTGGTAGGGCTGCTAAAAGATTGAGCGAGATGACGGGATTGGAAGCTAAAACCCTACATCGGTTGTTGGAATTTGACCCTGCGACTATGGGATTCAAACGAGATCGAGATAACCCTTTGCCCTATACGGCAATTGTAGTTGATGAAGCCTCGATGCTAGATTTATTCCTAGCTCATTCCCTACTCAAAGCCATACCGACTCAAGCTCAGTTACTGCTGGTAGGAGACATCGATCAGTTGCCTTCAGTCGGTCCTGGTAATGTACTAAAGGATTCAATCGACTCCCAGCGTATTCCTGTAGTCAGATTAACTCAAGTATTCAGACAGGCTGCCAGTAGTGGTATTGTCAGAGCTGCTCACCAAATCAATCGCGGACAATACCCGCAACTCGAACCAATTAGCCAGAACCCTACTTCTGACTGTCTCTGGCATTCAGGAGGTAGCAAACCCGAACATGGAGTACAGACTGTTTGCGAGCTTATCGAACATTTTCTCCCCCAAACTGGTTTTAATCCCGCCACCGATGTTCAAGTTCTCTGTCCCATGACCAGGGGGATTGTGGGTACTCGTAACCTCAATCGGGTGTTGCAACAATTAATTAACCCCCCTGCTGAAGATAAAGCCCAATTAATCTACGGTGGCTTGACTTTGAGGGTAGGAGATAGAGTTATGCAGCAGAAAAATGACTACAACAAGGAAGTGTTTAATGGTGACTTGGGGACAGTATTAGATATAGATCGCCTTGAAAAGAAGGTCATGATTCAGTTCGATGGGCGGGATGTCTCCTACGATTATGCCGATTTGAATGAAATTACTCTAGCTTGGGCAACAAGTATACATAAATCTCAGGGTTCTGAGTATCCCGTGGTTATTTTACCACTTTATCTTTCTCACTACGTTATGCTATCCCGTAACTTGTTCTATACGGGACTTACTCGTGCCAAGCAGCTAGCAATTATTGTCGGTTCTCAAAAAGCTATTGCCATTGCCGTCAACCAACTCAAGCACCAAGAGCGTTATACCCGCCTACAGCAGAGAATCATTGGTAGTTCGAGAGGACCGCAAATTAAATGCCATTCTAATCTAACTTAATTTGAATCTTCATTTGAATTATTGTCTAAATATTCAACCTCTAAAAGTGCCAACAGCTTTGACTCAAGGATTGTCAAATAAGGAGTTTTGAGCTTTGCCAAACCATTTAAAATCCATAGTGCAGCTTCATCCAATTTCCCTGTTTGATGAAGTAAAGTCATGCGAACTCCCAGATCCTCCATCTGCTTGCACTCATCGGGTGAATATCCTAATGACTTAAGATGCTTGGGGCGCAGTATGTATTCACTTTCCCAAGTAGCGACCAAACAGCTAAATTCATAAACTTCGCTCACAATACACCAACAGCCACTTTTACCCCGCAGTTCGGGGTTATCTTTTGCCATAATCTGACAAACTTCTCCTACCGATAAAGCTATCGGCGGTCGCTCCTTATCTTTGATGCGCTGCACTACCTCTTTAACTATCCTGCCTGACGGTACTTTTCCCCCAGCTTCTTCTACCGCAGTCGACCAAGCTAGTATCTGTTGTTCGGCATTTAGCTGGCTCATGGGTCTTACCTGCCCTTCCCTAGTTGGCAAAATGTGTACAATTTGTTCACATTTTTCGCTCAGGTTGTTGTAGATTTTGGCAGCATCGATTAACTGATAAGAGCGACGGCGAACGTAATCAAAACGATCGCGACAGTAATCTTCAAAAGTAGCATGAGTGGAACGATATAACCTTCTATCCCTCAACTCCATTAATGCCATGCCAGCTTGATAAAATGCTCGTTCGACTTTTCTTTCTAGATGTAGGCGATCGCTCTGTTCCTCCACCGTTAGAGGAGCGATTGGCAATACGGTTAGTTCACCAACATTCTTAGCTGCCTTCTTTCTATAACCTCGCTTTCGGTAACGCGCTATTGCTCCATTCTCCAATACTTTAGCAATATTTTATCGTATCAAAATCAAATGAAAAACCCAGAAATAGCTCTTGGAAACATTGTTTCTCAAGAGCTATTTTTGGGTTAGCAATATGGTTCTGCTTTGTTCGTATTGTGTTGGTTAACGCATAAGTTGAAAACCTCAACGCATAAAGTGAAAAATTAACACAAAAGATGAAAAATATTAACGCATAAGTTGAAAATGCACCTCTGACCAATAATCTAAAAATAGTCCATCTCTATTAATGGGAGGTCGAAGCTTGGCAGTCGGAGTGAGAAGAATTACCAACAGGGGAAGCCTCAAGATCATTGGGAAGTTTCCCAGTTTGAAGATGAATACCGCGATTTGGTGGGAATCTCAACTCGAACGGGACTATATTTATCTGCTGGAAATTGACCCAGATGTTCTTTCTTACCAAGGACAGCCTTTTACCATTGCCTATAGCAATCTCGATAAACGCAGAAAATATACCCCAGATTTTTTGGTATCAAGAAAAGGCTCTGAGCAAATTATAGAGGTCAAACCAGATAACAAAGTTGAAGAATTCCAAAATACCCGTCGCTTTCAACAAGCAGCAAATTTCTGCTCGGCTTACAACCTAGAGTTTGTAGTGGTGACAGAGAAAACGATTCGAGTTCAGCCCAGACTAGATAATATCAAGCTGCTTCACAGATACGCCAGAGTAGCTCTATCTTGGCACAACTACATTGATTGCTCAGAGTACTTTCGTTCTGTTGAAACTTCAAGTCTTCTGGAGGCAGAGAAAAACTTAAAAGCAAAAGGAGTTACGCGCAACTATCTGCTGCGATTACTCTGGAGTGGTTTTCTGTTCACTGACTTGATGAAACCGATTACACCCTTAAGTTTGATTCAACTGTCGCGGTCGGCAATCAATTGGGAGGGACAGGTTAATCAATGACTAGAATCCAACTAAAAAAAGGATTGTGGTTGCTTTTGCAAGGTAGAGAATACACCATCGAGCAACGCTTACCCACAGGAGCTCTTCAGCTAAGAAACCTACTGACTAACACCTGTTCCAATTTAAAAGAAGTAGTTTTGACCCAGTTATTGTTTCAAGGAGAACTTCAATTTTTAGGTGAGGACTCGGAGACAGTCAAACAACAGAACGACAAAAGGTACAGTAATACCGATTTTACCGAATTACCACCTGCGTTAAGAGAGGAAGCCAAAAGAAGATACAGCTATGTCAGCCGAGTTCTTGAATCAACCCCGAACAAGCGAACTGCTACAACTCTAGAACCAATTATCTCCCTGGTATCGAGGGAAATCAAAGATAGTAAACCACCGTCATGGCTAACTCTTTATCGCTGGCTCAAGAATTACTCTTCATCAGGAGAAGATATTCGCTCCTTAGTCCCTCTTCATTCAGCTAAGGGAAACCGTCAGTCGCGATTAAATCCAGAAGTACGGCAAATTATCAAAAACGCTATCGACCAAGTGTATTTGAATACTACTCAAGCTGAAGGAATGGATGTTTACGACCGAGTAATTATAGAAATAAATCAGTCTAATCGTTTGAGGTCAACTCTGGGTCAAGAAAAACTCGAAATTCCCAGCCAAATGACTATTTATCGTGCGATTGCTCAATTAGACCCCCACCAGACTGCTATTGCTCGCTATGGTCGCCGAATTGCTGGTTCAATGTACGACCCTGTTAAGTTAGGTCCTCGTCCCAGTCGTCCCTTAGAAAGAGTCGAAATAGACCATACTAAATTACCTTTATTTGTAGTTGATACAGAAACCAGATTACCAATAGGAACGCCTTGGTTGACCAGTGCTATAGACAAATATTCAGGAGTAAACCTGGGTTATTACGCTAGTTTTGAGCCTCCTAGTTACCTATCGGTGATGCAGTGTTTGTCTCATGCTATTCGCCCCAAAAACTACCTTCGAGCTTCATACCCGAATGTAGCAAATGATTGGGATACCTACGGACTACCAGAAGTAATTGTCGTTGATAATGGCAAAGAGTTTTATAGTACCTCCTTTGAAGATGCTTGTCTGAGTTTAGGTATCGTCATCCAATATTCTCCTCCCAAAATGCCTTGGTACAAGAGTGCTATCGAAAGATATTTTGGTGCTTTGAACACTCAACTGCTCTCCCATCAGCCTGGTAAAACTTTTGCCAAGTTCATGCAGCAGCATGATTACGACTCAAAGAAGAGTGCAGTCGTTTCTTTTGAAGCACTTCAAGAAATTCTGCACCTGTTCGTCGTCGATATTTACAATCAAAGTTCCCATCCACAGCTAAAATCTCCCCGTCAACAAGTTTGGTCAAAGTCAATAGCTTCTTTTCCACCAGCTTTGCCACCGTCAATGACTGAACTCAAAGTACTGATTGGAGCCACGATTGAACGCACCATCACTAGAAGAGGAATTGAATTTGAAGGTTTGATTTATAACAGTAGCCAACTAGCTCGTCTGCGCTCTGGAGTACAACAATCTCCTAGAACTAAAGTCAAATATAACCCAACGGATTTATCGAGTGTTTATGTTTTAGACTCGAACAATCACCAATTTATAGAAGTGCCTGCGCTGCATCAAGAATACACCCAAGGTTTAAGCCTCTGGCAACATAAAGTAGTCAAACAATTGGCGCGTCTTGAAGCAGACAAAGTAGATATTGTTGCCCTAGCTCTGGCTAAAGAGAAGATTCAACGCATTGTCGAGCGGGAATGGAAACAATCAAAAAGAGGAAAAACCCGTCAATCAATGGCGAGATGGCTTGGTATAGAAAGCTCCTCCTCAACTCTTGAAACAGGTGAACAATTACCACCGAACAAGAGTCAAACAATGGATAGTCCAGTAGAAGCTGCTTCTGGTCAACCAAGCTCCTTAAATGGAATATCTAATCTTGATAATGCCTTAGTTACATTACCCATACCAAGCGAACCAACTGATATCCATCAAACACAGTTTCAGGTAAAACCCTCATTAATTCAACCCAAAACTGATCAAGTCAAAGCAGACTCCAACTCACAGGAGCAGAATCAGAACACATCAGATGAGATTCAATCAACTCAATCTGTTCGACAAGAGCGAATAGAAGATGATTGGCAGCCAGATTTATCAGGCTGGGATGTTAGCTACGGTCTACCCAAGTAAGGAAAACGCTCATGTCCAAAACTCAACCACAACTCTCTACCATGACTGCGGCACAAAGACTTAAAATCGCTAATCAGATTTATATTTCCTACCCTCGATTTAAAGAAATTCTCGGTGCAATTGAGTATTGTCATCATTTCTCATGTTGTAAGGACGAACCAGAATGTATGTTTCTGTCTGGTGCGACGGGAGTCGGTAAGACTACTATTTATCGAACCTATGCCAGCAAATATCCCAGACAAATTACTCCTGCTGGAACAAATATTCCCATCCTGGCGGTAACTATCCCCGCTCCTGCTACGGTCAAAACAGTTGTTTCCAAACTCCTGTGGCAACTCGGCGACCCTGCTTATGACAAAGGCTCAACAGGTAAGCAGACGATTCGCTTAATTGGTTTGATGAAAGATTGTGGGGTTCAACTGTTGATTTTGGATGAATTTCAACACTTTATTGACCGAGATTCAGCTAAAGTATTAAAAACGGTTTCTGATTGGCTCAAAACTTTAATTTTAGATACTAATTTGCCAATTATTTTAATTGGTTTACCTGAAGCCGAGCAGATTCTCCAACTTAAGTGTCATTCTCAACTTAGTCGTCGATTTGCTAACCGATGTTATTTAGGTCCTTTTGTTTGGCAACCTGATAATGGTGAAGAGTTTCGGACTTTTTTACATTTATTAGAATCTCAACTGCCTTTAGAATCTGCCTCCTATTTGTCTGAGTTGGATCTGGCTAGGCGATTTTATTATGCTTCAGATGGGGTAATTGCTTATGTAATGAAGTTAATTCGCTACGGAACTTACCTCGCTCTCCAACAGCATCGAGAGCAATTAGACTTAGGTATTTTAGCTGTTGCCTTTGAAAAATACGTCCATGCTGATAAGGCAGGTAAAGTTAATCCTTTTCTCAGCGATGAATTTCAGCTTCAAGAACCAGAAGCCCAATCAGCACTGGCTATCGGCGCAACCAACAATCGCCTAAAATCTAAGCCAAAGAAGCCCAAAGCTTCCTCTATTTTAACGACGAGGTAACTACTAGATCAACTTCCACACCTCAAAAGTTGCTGCGTACTCCTTTACCCTATGATGATGAGAGTTTAGCAGGTTATATTCTGCGTCTGAGCGAAACAAATTATTACCAGTCTCCTCACTGGATTCTGCAATTGGCAGGTTATCGGGGCAATCGGGTTCTTCGATTTAATCGCCATGATAATAAACCGACAAAACTCAACCAACTAACTGGTACAGATAATAAGTTGCTCAAATCAAAAGCTTTTGGAGCTACAACAGAAGGTAATATTACGAGCTATGGAGTCTACAAAAAAGCTACTCAACTATGTCCAGATTGTCTGAAAGAATCTCCTTACGCTCGGCTCTTTTGGGATTCTAAAATCAGCCGAGTCTGTCCGATACATCAATGTAATCTAATCAGCAGATGCCCTCAATGTCAGCAATTGATCAAATGGTCGCGACCTGGTGTGGTTGAATGTGAGTGTGGCTTTGATTTTCGCCACGCTCGAACTACTCTTGCTACAGACGCTCAAATCAATTTTTCTTTCTACCTATACGGATCTCTCGGACGGGTTGAATATATGAATGCTATTAAAGCAATTTATACAGAGGATAATCCAGTATTTTCCTTGACCTTTAGTTGTTTTTCTAGATTGTCGAGTTTTCTGGGAGGTTATATTAGAGCTTACTGGAGACATCAAAAATGTATTGAGTTGTCCAAAACTGTTTTTACCGAGTTTGGTATGCAGTCAGAATTGTTGTCATCAGAAGAATTGGTATTTGATTTCTTTCAAGAGTGGCAGCACAATATCACGCAGCTTCTTCAATGGCACGAAAATAATCTGAAGCAAAGATACAGTCAATCAACGACCATTAGCTCGATGGTTGATTTTTTAGTAAAATTTTCCAATTATTTTCCCGTCCATTGCTCAATATCCATTTTGCTCGAAAACTACCTAATTAACTGTTTGAGTCGATATCTAATCGACCAAACAGAGATAATTTGGACAAATCCAGCTAAAGTCCACACAAGATCATTTGAGTTAAAGGAGGTGAAGCGTTGGCTACCAGAAATTACTAAAACATGGAATGACCTTGAGCTTAACTTGGCTAGGTTAATCACAGCTAGTCAATACGTGAATTATCTTTATCCATCGTCGCTTTATCCAATCAAGGTAATGGTTTTACGCAATCCAGAACCTCAAATCTTGAGGCTCAAACTAAATTTATGTTTAAAGATGTGAAACTTGAGATAAATTGTCAGATTTTTTCATCTTATGCGGTGATTAGTGCGGAAATTTTCACTTTATGCGGTAATAATTTTCAACTTATGTGCGAATGAGAGGACTCAAAGTATTGAAACATCGTGAGCAAAATTTCAACTTATGGGTTAACCAATAATTGGATTGGTTTTAGCTTTAAGCTTTAAGCACAGAGCCGAAGGCTCAGGCGCGTCTAGCGACGCTTGGCTGCTTTGCAGCCTGTGGCTATAAGCTTTTTTGGATTTATGCAGGATTTTACACAGTTGAAGGTTTGTGCGATTCGTTCCGTGAAATCCCCTGTAGGGGAGGGATACGGGAATTTCTGTTAGTAGCAATAATGCTGAGTTCGCACTCTAATCCTAACAGACAATTTAACTTATGTTTCTTCAAGGTGAGGTGAGTAACCTAGAAAACCAAGTCCTTGCGCCCCTGTGCAGGGCGAAAAGCATAGAGCGTCCCTATCGGTGACGATAGAGAGAAGTTTCCCTTACATCTGGGATGACAACCCAGATGTAAAAGCGGGACTAAAAGTAGGGCAGAGCGATAATTGCTGAAAACGCCTAACCGCAAGCACGAGTTTTATAAGCGACCTGGACTGAGATAGTATCAAGGAAAAGAAAATCGTGGGGTAGATCAAACGAATCATCGTTATTAACCGTCGTAAAGCTTTTTGCAAGGGATATAAGCTAGTGGATAATGCCACACCTTGCGTCTGGAATATCAGACAGAGCCTAGATTTATAGCCTTATACTTTGGCTGTGATGCACAATTAGCTCAATCGGCGGACAGATGAACCCTAAAGGACTCCAACCAAAGAAACATAGGAACGAAGTAACCCAGTCTTATCTCCATATTTATGGTAGGTATAGTCAACACCAAATGATAGGGCTGGTAGAGATGGGGCAAGAAGCCAATGTCTAACTCGAATTAACGAGTAATGCTTGAAAAAAGATGGGGTAACGCCCAGGATACGCTGACGTGCCTCGCAATATATTGATGTGTAAAGGAACGAGTAGTAGTCAATATGCCTAATACAGATTCAAAAAAAAAAAAAAAAAAAAAAAAAATTGAAGACTGTGGGATGGAATGATATCAATTGGCAAAAAGTCGAAAGATACGTTTTTAAGCTGCAAAAGAACATTTACGCAGCATCTCGTCGTGGAGATGTAAAAAGAGTTAGAAAACTTCAAAAAACATTGATGAGTTCTTGGTCAAACAAGGTCTTATCTATCAGACGGGTAACACAAGATAATCGAGGTAAAAAGACCGCAGGAGTGGATGGTATTAAATCACTATCCCCAGAAGCACGTCTTAAACTTATAGGACAATTGAAACTTACTGGTAAAAGTAGACCTACTCGAAGAGTTTGGATACCGAAGCCTGGAAAGGATGAAAAGCGTCCATTAGGCATACCCACAATGCACGATAGAGCCTTACAAGCATTATTAAAAAATGTTATAGAACCCGAATGGGAGGCTAAATTTGAAGCTTCATCCTATGGGTTTCGACCAGGGCGGTCATGCCACGATGCTATCAGACATATTAAAGACGCTATTAAGAACAAAGCAAAATTTGTGCTGGACGCTGACATAGCAAAATGTTTTGACCGCATCAACCACAATACCTTATTAAATAAGCTCGGTCACACGGGTAAGGTAAGACAACAGATAAAAGCCTGGCTAAAATCTGGAGTTATCGACCAAAGGGTATTTACTGCAACATCTGAAGGAACGCCACAGGGCGGAGTGATTTCGCCATTATTAGCGAATGTTGCTCTACACGGAATGGAAATCATGTTAAAAGAGTTTGCCAAAACACTCGACTTAAGAAGAGTGGGCAAACCTCACGTACAAATGAGTTGGCAACAAAAAGTTAATACATTAACTTTTATTAGATATGCTGATGATTTTGTCGTCCTACATAAAGACCTAAATGTAATCCACAGATGCAGAGAAATTATCTCTGAATGGTTAAAAGGTATTGGCTTGGAACTAAAACCATCCAAAACCAGAATCGCTCATACCCTTTATCCAGAAGGTAGCGAGGATGGAAAGGCGGGCTTTAACTTTCTTGGATATCATATCCAACAATTTCCAGCAGGAAAATACAGAAGTAGAAGACACGCCAGGTCAGGAAAAATCCTGGGTTTTAGAACGCTCATTACACCATCAAAAGAATCTTGCAAAAGACACCAATTAAAACTAAAAAGTGTCATCAAAAAACATCCTAACTCTCATCAAGCTCGTTTAATAAACGAACTTAACCCAATAATCAGGGGATGGATAAATTATTTCCATTTTTCTGACGCTACTACATCGAGAGATTTTGCAAGACAACATCATCTCACTTTTCAAAAATTAAGAGCATGGGGTCGGTTTAGAACTGGCAACACGAAGGACGCTTTTGAGAAGTACTGGATGAAAATAGGTAACAATAACTGGGTCTTCGCAACCAGAGATGAAAATGGTAGCTTTCATAGGTTACTGGCACATACAGACATGGGCAGCAGTAGCAACGAGTATGTAAAAGTCAAAGGCGAAGCTAGTCCGTTTGACGGAAACCTAGTGTATTGGAGTACCAGGATGGGAAGAAGTCTAGAGATGCCTTCCCGAAAAGCACAACTTCTTAATATTCAAAAAGGTAAGTGTCTCTGGTGTAACCTTCGCTTTCGAGAAGGAGACATATTGGAGGAAGACCATGTATTAGCCACCGCACTTGGAGGCAGGGATATATACGACAACCTTCAACTCCTTCACGGTCATTGCCACGATGAAAAAACTGCATTAGATATGAGACTTATTAAAGAATATCGACTTCTAGAATTAATTGGTAACGATTGGTACTGGGATGAAAATGATTTTTTAAGGACTCATCGAATTGCAGAATGTCCCAATGACAAGGGTAGATATGTTGAGTAGCCGAGTGCGATGAAAGTCGCACGCTCGGTTTCGGACGAGGCGCGACCTGAACTGGTCAGTTGAAGCAGAGAGCCGACTCTCTTAAGGGATTTCCACCCCTTGCCTTCACGTAAAATACCTCTATTGAGGTAGGCTCAATACTAAGTAGGTAACGAACAGGAAATATGCAGAGCCACGAATGTAGCCTTCACGATAGGGTCAATCGGAAAAGGAGCTAGAAGGAGAAGTGACAAGATGAACACGGTCTAAGATATTGGATAAATCGCGTGATAAACCAAATTGCCAAATGACACCTGATAGGCAATAACCAAAAGGTAAGTAGAGTAATCTGAGTCTTCTCGTCTGGCTCAGATGTGGAAATAAAATTCCTACCGCGAAATAGATATCCATCTAAATCACTTTGATGACATCAACTAACACAACAGGGAAAACCCTACAAGGTCTAGTGGCAGTCGAACCATTAGTAGGTCTGAGGTAACAAAGACAGAAATCCTTGGAGGGCAAAGGATGAAAGAAAAAGCGAATGCTTGAGGTAATGCTCAAGATAGGAGTTCTGAATTTGCTCCTGAGCGAAAGTAATAGCTGACTTCTTTTGGGTCATATACGAAATAGAAAACGAATCAGAAATCGAACCAAATGAAAAGTTTGATACTCTATCGAGTAAATGGACAGGCGGAACGGCTAGTAGATTGGAATCAGGTTAACTGGGTCGAGGTCTACAAGCTGATTAGAAATCTTCAACGTCGGATATTTCGTGCTAGAAAACTTGGTCAGTGGAAGCAGTTAAGAAGGCTGCAAAAACTGTTGTCACGTAGCTACGCAAATTTATTAGAATCTGTAAGACGAATTACTCAAGAAAATCGTGGCAAAAACACACCTGGAGTAGATAAGGAGGTTATAAAAACTCCAGAAGGTCGAGTAAAACTTGTCAATAAATGGGAAATGCCAAAAGCAAAACCCACAAGGAGGGTATTTATACCCAAATCCAATGGCAAAAAACGTCCTCTCGGAATCCCAACCGTTAAGGATAGGGTCGCACAGAACATAGTTAAAAACTATCTAGAACCTGAGTGGGAAGCAATCTTTGAACCAAATAGCTATGGTTTTAGGGTTGGTAGAGGCTGCCATGATGCCATCTGTCAAATCTTTAACAGATTTAGAGACAACATCGCTGGCAGAAATAGATGGGTACTAGATGCTGATATAAAAGGTTGCTTTGACAATCTTGCTCACGAATCCATTTTAAAGTTAATTGATACAGCACCACAAACGGGACTTATCAAAGGATGGATGGAAGCTGGTTATGTATACGAAGGCATTTTACATAATACCAATGCTGGAACTCCGCAGGGAGGCGTAATAAGCCCATTATTATCCAATATTGGGTTACATGGGCTTGAAAAACTGATAAAAACCTTAAATAGTAAGGCAGGATTAATCAGATACGCCGACGATTTTGTCGTCACCACTAAGAGTAAGGAAGAAATTCTGAAACTACAACCAGAAGTTGAGCAATGGTTAAAAGGCAGAGGATTAGAACTCAGTAAGGAGAAAACCAAATTAGTTCATATAGATGATGGCTTCAATTTTTTAGGATTCAATGCAAGACAATACTCTGGAAAACTTTTAATCAAGCCTCAAAAGGAAAAGGTACTTACCTTTTGCCAAAAACTAGGGCAAGAAATAAAAAGTAAATCCGATGTCGAACAGTCAGTCCTAATCAAAAAGCTTAATCCTATTCTCCGAGGTTTTGCTAATTATTACCAGGGACAAGTTAGCAAAGAAACCTTCACCTACATCTCTCATCGTGTATGGAGATATCTCTGGAGGTGGTGCAAGCGTAGGCATCCCAAAAAAGGAAAAAGATGGATATATGATAGATATTTCCGAACAATCAGAGGAGTAAAATGGACATTCAGTTGTGAAATAGAGGGAAGAAACGACAAAAAGTCGCTCTTAACCTTATTTGATATCGCCAAACACCCGATTATCAGACACATAAAAGTCAAAGGTACAGCTAGTCCCTATGATGCTGAATTAAAAGAATACTGGGAAAATCGCAGCAAAAAACTGGGCAAAACAAGATGGGCAAAAGGTAGTAAATACTATCAAGTAGCCGAAAACCAAAATTGGAAATGCCCAACCTGCGGAAATATCCTATTGAACGGAGAAGATATCGAAACCCATCACATAGTTCTTGTAAAAGATGGTGGCTCAGACGACGCTGAGAATTTAATCCACTTACACGAAACGTGTCATAAACAGGAACATAACAAAAAACCAAGTTCTAAGGCTTGAAGTATGGCTTGAGCCGTGTAATGCGAAAGTGTTACGCACGGTTCTTAGGGGAGGGGAGAGTCGCGAGGCTCAAACCTTACCCGCCAGGGGAGAGATGGTAACATCCTCCTCGACTCTTCTGGCAAAAATCTCACAACATTACAATCAACATTTACAAACTTACTGCTCAAAAAGCTTATAGCTTAAAGCTTGTAGCTTACAGCTTTTTGACTGCAATGTGAACAAATTGTTCACATTTTGTCGGTATTTATTCAAAACTAGCAAAGTTGCTCGATCGCAAACGAACTCAAAATGGGAGAATGATTAAGAAAGTGTAAAAAGCCTCGCCGTGAGTTATCTGCTCTATTCTCAAGCAGAACAATTAAAGCTACATGAACCCGTTCCCGTTACTCTTCATCCCGCAGCCGTTTATCTCAGTTCGCTCTCTGAAGGGTCGCGTCGCACGATGCTGTCTTCCCTCAACGAAATTGCTCGTCTATTGACTGAAGGAGAATGCGATGCTTTTGCTTTAGATTGGTCGAAGTTACGCTACCATCATACCGCAGCCGTGAGAACTGCCCTCAAACAAAGGCTTGCTCCTACTACCACCAATAAAATGCTGGTGGCTCTGCGTCGGGTACTGACCGAAGCCTATCGTTTAGACTTAATTGATGCCAAGGATTATCACAAAGCAGTTGACATATCTAATGTTAAAGGAACGGGTAAACTTAGAGGTCGCGCATTAACTGGCAGTGAAATAGAAAGTCTAATTTCTTGTTGCCAAGAACAAGGAGGTGCAATCGCTCTGCGGGATGCTGCGGTAATCGCTATTCTTCGTTGTGGTGGTATTAGACGACAGGAAATGGTTCAATTGAAGTTAGATGACCTCGATTTAAAAACTGGAGAATTGACTATCAGTCGGGGTAAGGGTGGTAAATTTAGGCTGGTTTACTTAACAAGAGATGCGATCGCCACGATCGAAGATTGGTTAGAAGTAAGAGGCGATACTCCAGGAGCTTTAATCTGTCCCGTCAATAAGGGGGGAAAGGTCATTTTGCGCCACTTTGCAAGTGATGGTGATGGTATTTATAAGTTAGTCAAAGCAAGAGCAACAATGGCGGGAGTCAAACATTTTTCGCCCCATGATTTTCGGCGTACTTTTTGTTCCGATCTTTTAGAATTTGGAGAAGATGTGTTTACGGTACAGGAATTAGCGGGTCACGCTTCTCCTGCTACAACTGCTAAGTACGATCGCCGTGGTGAGGGTAGAAAACGCCGAGCTGTCAAGCGATTGAAGTTCAGATGAATGAGATAATTCTCTACAACTTCGATTTTGATGACAAATAAACCTGAAGATAAGCCACCGTACTCGACCAAGTTACCGTTTGGTTATTTAGATATTTGCTAAATATTTTTTGGACTAGGTTGACTTCATCACCTGTTAGCATTCTCTCCAAATGCTGCCGATAAGTCGGTCGAGAAGTAGTTTGAGTAGGAGCAAACCAACGTTCTACTAACGCAGAGGTAATTAATATTGATGTATGCGATCGCTGTTGTTCTACCTTCACCCTTAGTCCTGCTTTTTCTAAATCTTTCTTGAGATCTAAGCTATCCCAATTGACCATTGGGTCGGAATCATCTTCATAAATAGCCGATTCTGCTAGTTTCAACTTCTCCCATAGTCCCGATGGCAACCAAGCAGGTTGAAGCAGTTCGTAAAGTCTTTGGGTATGGCGGGGTACGGTTTCTGCTAATACTAATGCCCCCTCAGCACTTAACCAGGGAATCAAACTCTTTATCACCTTTACTTTATCTGTTTCTAACATCAAAGCATTACGCCCCATAATGCAGTCAAACCTAATGTTTTTAGCTTCTTTTGCCAAAACACTTGGTAGTTGGTTCGAGTTGGCAATCCACACTATCGGTCGCAGCAGTTCGGGTAAAGTGGCAGCCTGCTCTTTTAAAGCCTCTGCCTCGGATGGATTACTTACGCAAGCATAAACACCACCTTCTGGAGCTTGTCTCAATGCTTCCCAAGTGAGCAAACCACTTTTGGCGTTGAGGTCGAGAATCAAATGGTGTCGTTGAAGTTGGGCTATGGCAAACAGGCGATCTCTTATTTCTCCCAGCTTTTGTCCCGTTTGACTAATAGTACGCTGTAACCAGCGTTCGACTTGTTTATCGGTTTCCGAATAGGTGAGCATTTCTATAGAGGTCATACCCATACCCTCGATCTGAGCTGCCAGTTGAGCTTCTCTACGCCTGGATACTTGAGTTTTAATTTCCGCTTCTTTACCCAAGTCTGAGGGTTGATAAAAGACTCGTCCCTGCAAACTACCAGGCAGATATTGCTGTTCTACCCAGTGGTCGCGATAGGCATGGGGATACAGATAATTTGCTCCGTGACCCAATCCCTTTTTATCTCGGTTGGCATCCTTGAGATGATTGGGAATATCACTTTGCTGTTCTTGTTCTACCGCTGCCAAGGCATCAAAAAAGCCCATAATGCTATTGGATTTTGGTGCAGTAGCTAGATATAACGTTGCTTGAGCTAGAGGATAGCGTCCTTCGGGCATTCCCACTCGGTCGAATGCTTGAGCGCAGCTATTGACTATTACCACTGCGTTGGGGTCTGCCAATCCTACATCTTCGCTAGCTAAAATTAACAGCCGACGGAAAATAAAACGGGGGTCCTCTCCCGCATAAATCATCTTTGCCAACCAAACTTCCGTGTCATGCGAAGATAAAACTCTCGCTCCAAATCATCTTTGCACTTTTGCATAATTATCAGATTATGAGTCCAGCTAATTTCTGCAACCAATGGTTGCAGTTTTACATTTTGACTGTATTCTAAATAAAAACTACGCATATTCCAGATATTTCGCGCCGAAAACCCACTAATACCTGGAAATTCCCGTTGCAAATCTAGGGCTAGCTGTTTTACCACTGACTTTCCCCAAGTTTCTCCCTGTTGTCGAGTTACAATCGATTTGCCAATCTCCCAATAGAGAGCGATTAATTTTTGGTTAACTGCTTTGAGAGCTTCATACTGAGCAGAACGAATATGCTGCTTAATTTCACCCAGTAATCGTCCGTATTTATCAGCATTTAATTCGCTCATTTTTCCTGTCTTCTCTAGCAATCTAATTGTCGATCGTTAACTCTGACAGCATTTTAATTCTTGACAGTTAACTATAGCTTCCTTGCCGTATTTATCTTTAATTTTGGCAACTATTCCCGTAGTAGCTTCAACGATCCATGTACCCTTCGCTTTTAACCATTCAACTATCGTTCCAGGCTGAATAATATTCGATCTCTCTGGTTCTATTTCGATGTCCCCTCCGTGAGATAAATTTTTATCTTTCCCTATAGTGGACACGGAAGATAAATTAAATTGGGAAATCGTGGTAGATTCAGCTTGTCTAAAAGCACTGTCTCTTTGCAGCCAACTGGCAAAGATTTCTTCTCTACCATCATTACAGAGTTCAAACACATAAACCCTTTCTCGTTGCTCTCTCGAACCCAGGCGACCAGCATAAGTAAGCTTTAATCCCAGTAAACTTAGTAATTTTTGAGCAATTTTAATCGGCGTATCAGATTCTACTATGGTTAATCCTAGAAAAGTTTTGAGTTCTCGTTTATTGCCATGAGCTAACTCGGCAATTAACTGAAGATTGGGATCGCTACCTCTGTATTCAACTCCTGGTTTGAGTAAGCCGATAATCAACGTTTCCAAGAGCCGTAATGATGTAGATAGTAAACTACGATTGAAATCTGGTAGCCATAAACGATTCCTGGTATGAGCGGCGATCGCCTTTAACTGTTTTAAATCTCGCTCTATTAAATAGGGTCTCCCGACGGTAAGGTAATAGTGGGACAGTATCTTACCATACCAACCTTCGTCATCTTTTGCTACCAGTTTGGGGGTAATGGACACATCGCTGCCATAACGCCTGACTAAGTTGCCCTTACGTTCGACCCACCTTTCTTCTTTGGTTTTGGCTCGTTTATCTTTTAGTTTCTGATATTGAGCGTCTGTAGGTATGTCAGCATCTGCTACATGAGTGCATTCAGCTTGATATTTGGTTTGGGCTACCTGTTTTAATTGTGTCTCTACATCTCCTACCCGATTAGGAACTTCTGTTTTAAGTTCGGGGGGAACGGTTACTTTGTGACCCTCCGCAATTAACCCCTCAATAATAGATGAGCGATAGTTCTGCATAGTGAGGTTGATATAGCAGCCTCTTTTTGCCCAGGTGTTTAGGGATTCTGGTTGAAAGTTGGCATCTAGATCTAAGTCTGATAGAGAGGAATCAGCAGCCTGTAGCAGACGAATATTTTTAATAGCTTTATTTTTGGTGCTGGCAATCAAAGCTTTTTTTACAGTAGATCCATTACCCACCATACATTTGTTAAAACCTCGTTTAGCTGCCCAAAGATAACGAGGAACACTTGCACGAATGCGGGCTAATGCTTGTCGAATGGAATCAGCCGTTTGTACTCCCTGAGCGATCGCCCAGACGGAATCAAAATGAGAGACTTTTTTAATTTTGCCCAAACTAGAACCTATTCCTTGTAATAATAGTTGAAAGGCAATGGGAACTTGGGGATAGTAATTATTGGTTCTTTGGCATTCAATACTGACTCCTGTTTCAATAGAAGGCGAGGCGATCGCCAGATCGTAGTTTGGTAGTATTTCATTTAGATGGGCAATACAGCCATAGGCGGGATGAGACGGATCGGCTACGGTTTCTGAATCAATACGGATGATTTTTTTATTCGGGAATTTCAACTCAAGATAAGATTCTAAGTTTTGTGTACCCCATTTAGACTTGAGTTTCTGAGCCGAACAGCTAATAAATGGTCTGCCACCAGCTTCGATATGACTAACTAAATCTTTAACCAAATGAGCGGGGTTTTTATCTTCATAGTTATGTATTGTCCAGCGTTGTTCAACAGGAGGTTGCCAATCGTTTACTACGACAAAGGGTTCGACATGAAACCCTGCAAGTCCACGGATATAGTCAATAGCAACATCGGATAAGTCAGCATCGGCTAAATATACTTGACCGTCGCCAGAGAGATTATTTTGAATTAAGGTTTTAAACTGAGCTAAAATCTCTACTCTTTCATTTGCACAAGTAGCAGAATTTAACATATGCCAAATTACCTGTTCGGCTTCGTCAATAATTACTATTCCATTTTCCCAGTTATCAGCATTAAATCTCGCTCCTGAATTTGGGTGTAATGAATCAATACAGAGTCCGTAACCGAGAACAGTTCCGTACTCAACAGTTTTAATTTCTGTTAAATAAGGTAATCCCACCCTCTGACAAAGTGCTTCTCCTAATTGAATGCGATGGGTTAATAGGAGTACCCATTTTCCTTCTTTGGTGGCTTTATCTACTATTTGTTCAAGTACATGGGTTTTACCCGTGCCTTTTGGAGATTTTAAGCCAATTAGTTTGGCAGTGTCAGGAATTATTAAGGGACTGGGGGACTGGACAAAGGCACAGCCCCTTCGGGGCAGCTCGTCGTTAAGACGACTGGGCGCTTCGCGCCGTGCCGCATGTACTAGGGGACGAGGAGATGCTTGTTTCTCCTCATCTCCTTGTCTCCCTATCTCCTCGTTATGCGAAGCGGTATCCTTTAGGACTACCTGTTTGCCCTCTGCCCTTATGCGAAGCGGTATCCCTTGGGACTGTCTTCTGCCCTCTACCTCAACTAAAGACCCCAAATATCTTCTATTAACCTGAATATTGGCTTTGTAGGTTAACTGAACTGAGGTGCGGACTAACCAAGTCTCTAAAGATAATGCCTTACTATAAGCTTGATGAAAAGCTTCTGCACCGTGTTCGACAATTAGATCGTCAACCCCTTTTGCTGATTCAGACCAGCGAACTACTTTGACATCAACTCCAGCTTTGGTAAAAAGTTTTCCTGTTTTGGCGATCGCCTTGTTGACATTAGCGATCGTGCTGGCTTTAGTATCTTTATCAAAGGCAAAATAGACTTTACGTCCAGGTGTGGCAAAGACTTGAAGTTGGGGAATGAGTTTTGCCAATCCCGTTTTTCGCCCAAATTCATCTTTAGGTTGGCGGTAGCCGTTGAAGACACCAGGTAAGGCGATCGCTGCATAACCCAGACTAAGTAAAGCAGCAGCCTTTTTTGCTCCTTCGGTAATAATTAAGGGAACTTTGGGGTTATTTACAACCCATTCCCAGAATGATATCGGTGTGGTGCGATCTCTAAGGCGGAGAGCTAAAGGAGAGAGAAATAGCTTAATTCTGTTTTGGCGAGCTACGCTATGCCAAAGAAGCCGAGAAACTTTTAGAGCAATTATCCCCGTCGGATGTTTAGGAGGACCTTCATATTTAATTATTTTCCCTTTATCTGCCGATAGTCTGGGTTGGAGGGGTTTGAACTGACCGTATAGATCGTCTGAATACTTATTTAAGACATCTACCCCCGATACCCACCAGCCTCCAGCTTCAATATGGCGGTAGCGTTTGAGGATGCTATAGCTAATTGCACCTAAATTAGTCCGTTTCAGTTTGTCAGAAATAAACAGGCGATCTAATGCTGCCTGACCTTCCAGGTGGAAGAAATTAAGTTCGATTAGATTGGGGTGAATCCCACTTCCTTGGTATAGTTCCTGATATTCGGCAGATGTTAATTGGTTTGGTGGTTGTTTTTCATTTGATTTATCTAAGGTAGCAAATTGTTTTGGCGATTTTTGCGTCATTGATGCAGACTCCATTATTTATTTAGAAGCCTTAAAACCACGACACAGCTAGCATTAAAATTCCCATAGCGAATTTGCTCCAGACATTTTGGCGCAGCAAAAAGTAGACCTCGAACGAGATCATCAATGCAATTCCGAACAATAAAAGATACAATACTAAGTGCTAGTTGAATATTGTTTCTTTAATTATTCAAAGAAAGGAAAGGGAGCTTAGATACCTACTTGTGGGTCTCGGCTCTTTTTTCGTTTATTGAAACCAACCGAACGGAATTATTTTTGGGTCATAGTTGTTTGCCAGATAAATATTGCAACTATCATTTTGCCAGATCGCAAAAATACGAGTGTTTAGGAGTGTTTAGGAGATTCTCCTAAACACTAATTTTGGTGTTTAGTGGCTAGAATGCTTGCCAAATGAGACTTTTTGAAATAAAACGTTTCCGAATAACCCCAAAACGTTTCCGAATAACCCCAAAACGTTTCCGAATAACCCCAAAACGTTTCCGAATAACCCCGAAACGTTTCCGAATAACCCCGAAACGTTTAGGAGCTAAAAGTACTGCTATATCAAATGTTTGGGCTTTGTTAAATTTTATGACTGTTTAGGAGCTAAAAATTTTCCTAAACACTATAAAAATCTTTTCACACTAAAAAAACCCTTGATTGAAGGGCTTTTGAGCAATGCGGATGTGTTGTTTATCTGTTTTGGCTATGTTTCTATGCCTAAATAAGTCAACAGTTCTATTTTGAGTTCAGTGTTGACTGGGTGGGGGTAGCAACCGTTCTCAATCTGGGATAAGCGAGAAGGTGAGATATTAACTTTTTTAGCCATATTTCTCAAACTTTCTCTATTTGCTTTACGCGCTTTTCTAATTCGTTGCCCAAAGGCTAATAAATTTGTGCATAGTTCTGTCTCAGGTATTGAAATCTGTTTTTTAATAGGAGGACAAGGGGTTTGGTTGCGAAGCCCTAAAGGACTCCCAAGGTCGCAGTCTGTTCGCGAAGACGGCGCGTGTGTGCCGTCGTCTCCGAAGGACACGAGGTTTGGTTGCCTCGAATCCGTGAAATGCCCGTCTTGGTAGTTAGGTAAGGAATTTTTTTGGAGTTTTGGCTTTGGCTCAATTTCTGGTTGATTTAAAGTACCAAAACACTGTAACCATTTATCAAACCAATATCTTGGTTTTTTAATTTTACTATTTGAACGAGTCCATTCTGGAACGCCATCGTCATAAATAAAAGTATAAGGATGCTCGAATTTAGCGAGAGTTTGAATTCCTCGGTCGAAACTACGTTTCAGATTAAAAGCAGCACTTCCATCGGTTCTGGCAGTCTCTATTTCCTTTCCATAACCAATGCTTGTCAAAAGAGTTTTTATCTGAAAATAACCATTTTTATTCTGTTGTAAAGCGAAAAGAGCAAAATACGCTATTCTCAACGCCATTATTTCTCGATAAGGGTCTAATTTTAGTGTTTCACCCGTCAAATATCCGAATTCTCGCAGATATTCATGACCAGCAAATTTTTCAAACCAAGAGCCTGGGCTATAAGTTATTTCGATATCGATTATATTATCGTTGCCATCAAGACTTTTTTGGGCTATTTTTTCAATGCTAGAGATATCCCAAAGATTAGACATTTTTAGTGAAAAGATACCTTTATGGCGAATTTTCCATTCTCTTACCCAAACCTCTAATCTCTTTAGTAGATAAGCTTGGTGAGCAATTTGAAGCAGTCTTTCACTTTTAGAACAATAACGATTAATTTTGCTTTCGATATTACGGTGAGTTTTAGCTATATACTGTCTCTTTTTTTTATCTTCACCAAAGTCAGCTAAAAGTTTGGAAGCTGATACGGTAATTTCTTCTTTCCAGGCTTCTGGTTTGCGGAAAGCAATTGCTGCCAAAGCATAGTGTAGTTTTAGAGTTTGTTCGCCAAACTGATAAGCAATGACCTCTTTCGTTTGATAGGCTACTTCAGCAAAGTCAGTTAAGTCAAATCTGTCTCTTATCTGTAACTCTACTCGACCAGAGGAAAAGTCTTTCCCCCCGTTCAAACTATCATGTTTTGATTCCCAAAAGTCCATCCCTATAACTCCTGCCGTATAAACAGTATCAGTTATTGCACTACTAGGACATTCTTCATAAAACCTGTTTTGACATAGTTGCGCTTCAGTAGGTGACCTTGTTTCTTGGCGATCGAGCTTGGCATCTTTAGACTTATTCTTGATGCTGGAATCATGAGAGCGTTGCTGAGTTTTTCTTCCTTTATTGCTAATTTTAGCGTTAGAATGTTCCATTATTACGCCATAAATAGAATATTTAGAGGCTGGTAGAGAAAATAATTTTGCCGATCTCCGAAGCTTCTGTCCGATCTAAAGCCATAAAAAAAGTGAGAATGCCAAAACGAGCATAACGCAAAATTAGATTCATCGATTGCTTTTTCGATTTTCTGACGACTAATTTAATAAAAAATTTACAAACGTACGTAACTATATCTTTCGTTGCCACTTTACTTTCGTAGTTCAATTGAAGTTTTAAAGTATCTGTATTCTTAACATAGACAATAAAAGTTTGACGTGTTAATCACTCAATCATTTATCAAAATTGCTTGCCATGAAATTTACTATTTTAGGCGAAGTATCGTTTGCTAATTTGGCATACAAAAATGAAATAGGAATGAAATTGATTTTGCCTGAATCGATATTTAATAATTAGCAAATGATTTTCTTTGGTTATTTGGCGTTCCTAGCCCTCGATCAATTTTTGTCACGATAAATAGCTAAAAATTAGGTTGTATTTTGATAAGTATTTGTCAAGGTTTTAAGCTATATTTGTATGGGTGCTTTACCACTTCGCAGTATGATGCAGCATTGAAAACTCTCGACCCGAATTTATCTTGGCAAAGGAAAGTATTTTCGTATTTAAGCTCTGTATATAGTTAATTTTTGTGTAGAGAGTAGTCGAGTCTATTTTATGGCGGCTATTTATCGCTCTACTTATTATCTTCCGTATCACGATTGCATTGAATATAAAGTCAAAGACCCCCGCTTCCGAATGAACCGCTGTTACCCTATGCTCTTGCTAGTATTACTAATTCATTTGGGCGTTGCTGATTAGGTAATGTCGTACAAAAGATTACTATTCGTAGCTGTTAGCTGTTAGCTATTAGCTGTTAGCTGTTAGCTTTTTGAATAAAAAGTTTATCTCGCAAAGAGATCTAAAAAATGCTTTATATCATTACAGTTCAGCAACGCCCAATATTCTTGAAGGAGTCTTTTCTAAACATTGGACTTCTGGTTGCGTATTTTTCTTCTAGTTTGCAACCACATGATTATTCCTGTAAAGATAAGCATTAACACGCCGAAAGCATTAAGTATGGGGTAAATCAGTTCCAAGTTTATGCGACCAAATTTTCCCCGATGAAAATCTAGCAGCCAAATAAACTGCTCTGCTTTTCCCGTACTAACTGCTACTTGAAACAACGAACCCGTGATGGAGGTTAACAGGAGAGGGAAAAACATGATGGGCGCAAACCAATAGTGAAGGTGGCGCAGACGAGCTTTATTGATTGCCATAACTGATTTTTATTTACAGTTTATTTGTACATCCATCTTTTAAGAGCTACTAGTAGTAAAGGACTTGCTAGTAACAAAACGAACAAGGATTCTCCCATGATAGGTATTACATTGGCTCGTGCTGGCTCTGATACTGAATCGGGACTAGCAGGGGGAACAGTTTCGCTTTCGGTAACATTAGTTTCTTGCTTTACTGAGGCGTTTTGGGGTTTAGTAATATCTTCATCTTTTTGAGGTATTTGAGGTTTATTATCAGTTTGTTCCTTTATTACTGGTTGTTCGACTTTGTTTTCTGACGAGCTTGAATGTCCTGCATGAGCTAACAAGGGTTTTGTGGGCATACTAAATGATATTGCGCCGATTAAAAAGGCGGTTGTAGCGATCGCTTTACTATGTTTCATAACGTTCTATTTTATTAAAACTGTATACATTTTAAAGTGGCAAAGAAAAATGAAATCAGGATGAAATTAGGATTGGAGATCGACATTAATAAGCTAAAATTAGCTAGAAAATGAATTTAGAAGAGTAGTCTCAGTCCACCAACAAGGGCAAAATTATCTGTACTCCCTCCTTCTTCTTCTGCAAAATCAGCAGTATCGCCAAATTTGCGCGTCCAGTTAACTCCCGCATAAGGAGCAAATTGTCGGCTAATTTCGTAACGTAGTCGTAATCCCAACTCAATATCGTTTAAACCAGAACCGACCCCAAACTCTTCTACATCTTGAATAGCAAGATTTGCCTCCAATTCTGGCTGTAAGACCAATCGCTGAGTCAAAAGTAGCTGATATTCAGCACCAAGTCGCGCCGAAACATCACCATCTTGACTGACAAAAAGAGAAGCATCCACTTCAAAGATGTACGGGGCTAGACCTTGAATGCCAATTACACCAGAAGCTCTAGCAGGACCTCCATCAGAACTGTAAACCTGGTCGTATTTTATGCCAGCCTGAAAATCGAAGAAAGGAGAAATAAGCTTACCGTAAAGAAGCTGTAGCTCTGCTTCTCCATCTCCAGTGTCCAAACCAACATCTCCTTCCGTTTTAATCCAGAGTCTTTGGAAATCCCCTCCAACCCAGCCAATTCCATCCCAGTTAAAAGTATCTTCTCCATCGTTGGCGCGATATTCTAACTGGTCTAACAAAAGTAAATAGTAAGTTCGATTATCATCTACGGGCGCGGGCCAGTCTTCCTCTCCAGGTAACAAAGGAACATCAATATTGGTGTTATCGGACTGAAGCGATCGCCATTTTCCTCGCTCATTTAAAATAGGTTTGGCATCGGTAAGGTTACGTGCTTTCTGGTTAAAATTAATAGTTGCAGTATTGGCTTTTGTGCCTAATTCTGGCTTTTCTGCCAGTACAGCAGGTGCGAAAGAAAGAATACTAAACGTACCCAACAATCCTGCAAAAGTAGAGCAATAACCTCGGTCTTTTATTCTCATCGGTAATTTGGCCAGAATCCCAGCCTCAAATAAAATATGGATAACCCTAGATAAATTGGCACGAAACCAACATTAGATCTAGAGATAGATGTTGCTTAGGTTGTGCTGGCTGGGCGATCGACAACAGCCACGGTACGGAACATACCTACCTTCATGTGATAAAGCAAGTGACAATGAAAAGCCCATTTTCCTGGTGCATCGACATCAACATCAACCGAAACTCGTTCGGCAGGTTTGACGTTTAAAGTATGTTTGCGTGGTTGGCTCGATCCACTACCGTTAACTAACTCCATCCACATTCCATGTAGGTGAATTGGATGTTCCATCATCGTGTCGTTGACGAATGTAAGTCTCAATCGTTCGCCATCAAAGAAAACCATTGGTTCATCTGTCTGAGAATATTTTTCGCCATTAAATGACCACATATATCGTTCCATGTTGCCTGTCAGATGTAGCTCCATTTCTCGTTCGGGCGATCGCTGGTTTTTATGAGGTTTTAGACTAATTAAATCGTTATAAACCAGTACGCGATGATTTTTCGTATTCTCTAAACCAATACCAGGCTCATCTAATCTACTTTTCGACATCATCGCTACGCCAGAGTTACCCGCACCATGAGTATCGGCACTGTGCATTACATCTTGGTTATCGGACATTGAGCTATTGCCCCCCATGTCCATGCCTGGCATATCTTTCGACATACCGTCATTTCCATTCATGTCCATGCCTGACATATTGTGAGATGAAGAGTTATTATTACTCATATCCATCCCTGGCATATTGTCAGAAGAGCTATTACTGCCACTCATATCCATACCAGGCATAGAATCACTGCTACTCATGTCCATGCCCGACATATCGTGAGAAGAGCCATTCCTATCGCTCATATCCATACCCGACATAGAATCAGAATTACTCCCCCCCATGTCCATACCCGACATAGAATCAGAATTACTCCCCCCCATGTCCATACCTGACATATCGCCAGCCATTCCCATATCCGCCATAGTGCGTAGGGGGCGTTTTCGCTGTTTAGGAATAGCTGCACCCATCCCCTGACGAGGTGCGAGAGTTCCCCGCGCATAGCCACTGCGATCCATAGTTTCGGCAAAAATAGTGTAGGCTGAGTTTTCCTGGGGTTCGACGATGACATCGTAAGTTTCAGCCGTAGCAATCCGAAATTCATCTACATCAACAGGCTGAATATTTTGTCCGTCTGCTTGAACTACAGTCATCTTCAGCCCAGGAATGCGAATGTCAAAAAAAGTCATTGCCGAACCATTAATGAACCGCAAGCGAACTTTTTCTCCTGGTTTAAAAAGCCCAGTCCAGTTAGAATCTGATGCCATGCCGTTCATTAAATAGGTGTAGGTCGCACCAGTGACATCGGCAATATCGGTAGGGTCCATTCGCATCCGATTCCAAGCCAAATTCTTACCAAGTTGAGCTACAGTCGGTCTTTGATAATTGTAGTAGGGACTAAATTTTTTGAGGTTAGCAAGAACGTCATAGGGGTCTTCAAAAGTCCAGTCAGAGAGCAATACTACGTAGTCGCGATCGTATTTAAAAGGTTCTGGTTCAATCGGATCGATAATTAAAGGACCATAGTGACCCAACTGTTCTTGTAATCCACTATGGCTGTGATACCAATAAGTTCCACTTTGCTTGACTGGGAAACGATAAGTAAAAGTTTCTCCAGGCTTAATACCTGCATAGCTAATCCCAGGGACACCATCCATTTCTCTGGGAACAATAAGTCCATGCCAATGAAGCGAAGTATCTTCATCCAGATTGTTTGTGACCTGAATTGTAGCATTTTGTCCTTCTTTTAAGCGTATCAAAGGTCCAGGAATTGAACCGTTGACGGTTAAAGTAGAAGCATTATTTCCTGCAACTGGCAGTTTGGTTTTTTGAATTTGCAGGTCAATGAGATCGGAATATTTACCCTTGTTTTTTGACGTATCGGCAGCAAATACCTGTTTGGCATAGGCAGGTATAAGGCTATCTATTCCTAACGCGATGCTCATTCCTGCCGTAAAGCGAATAAAATTTCTTCTATTGAGGGTGTTGGACTTATTGTTCATTAAAGTTATTAGCTGCTTAAGCTATTAAGCATATTATTGGATCTTCAAAAATCAAAACTTGCGTAAAGTCCTGGCTTTGATGCGTTTGCCCAGTCTATCTATGACGCTTGTACAGATAGACTGGGCTTTAAGCAAATAAGTATTAATTTTCTGTCGGTGAGTCATCATTGCCAGGCATTTGCATTTCTCCATCAGAATTCATCATTTGTTCGTGATTCATTTCTGTGTTAGAACCATCAGAACATTGCTTCATTGACATTTGATGTTCTGATGAACTCATCTGTTGGTGATTCATCTGGGCATCGGGATTATCAGAGCATTCCTGCATCTGCATTTGCATTTCTCCATCAGAATTCATCATCTGCTCGTGATTCATCTGCGATCCATCATTCTGTTGGTCTGCTGAATCGGCAAAAGCTGCTCCACTGCCAAGACCTATAACTACAGTTGTCAACATCGCCACTGTTGCTAGTCCATTCTTTGTATTGAGGTGCATATCATTTAGCCTTCATTAAAAGCTACGAAGTTTTAACATCTACTAATTATTGATGATAAAAATGAAATCAGTATGAAATAATTTTTGTTTTCAAGATGCTTCAATTATTTCAAATTATTATTGTGTTTATGAATCGATTTATCTGTAATCAAATAAAGATTTCATCTTGATTTAATATCTATTTGCTATGCTTTTTTCGGGATACTCATCTTTATCCCAAACTCATACCTATATAACACTTAATTTGCTTTTAAAGCTGGAGTTAATTGAAAAATCTTCGAGCTTTAAAAGCATTTTCCATATATCGATAGACAATAATTAACCATCAATATTTTTAAAACCACCACTTTGTCTATCCAAAGATATAGTTTTAATCAAACCTTAACAATGTCATTCAAATGTCATTTTTATATCCGAATATTGGATACATAGACTACAGACAAGAAGAACAAAAGCTGTTGTCGGCAAACTTCAGTGTTTTTCAAGCTCGACGATCCCAGTAAATCTGGCTCTCTTTATTCTGTAGTCTTGGCAAAATATTTTATTCAATAATCGTGAGGTTTATAATGACCAAATCACTTATAAAGCTTTCCCTGGCTGGCGTTGCTTTAATTGCTGGGACTACCTTACCTATATCTTTATCTACTAATCCAGCTTCAGCAGTCGAATTACCTAATGGAGAGGTGGCTTTTAGCAAAGGTCCACGTCTGACTAGAGCAGCTACTACCTCTAGAAGTAGAAACAGCCCAATCGCAACTTACCAATTCACTATTGAAGTACCTGAAGATGCTAAAGAAGCTTTGGGTTCGGTAACGATTCAGCAAAGAAGTGGTGGCGATACAGTTGCGTTTAAAGAAGATAAAAGCAGTGCTTTTTTTGGTGACAGTTTTGCTGGCGGTCCTGATGTTTCTCTCGCTGCTGTAGGTGGTGATAT
>JACLAC010024681.1_pt1 | contig 34849 bp, 30 predicted proteins | sample 8027881 | NCBI WGS metagenome assembly JACLAC01 (sample SAMN15725517, study PRJNA655200) | protist metagenome | isolation source: fluorescence activated cell sorting (FACS) single amplified genomes of... | place: Spain: Blaines Bay Microbial Observatory, Mediterranean Sea | collected 2016-01-19 | reverse complement strand
TGTAATGTGCCGCAGATTCATTTGGTTGGAGAGTACGATGAAATTGTCAGCGCAAAAATGGTCCAGGAGGATGTGATTGAACTGCGGACACAAACCCCAAATGCTTTGATAAACTTTGAAATGATTCCTGAAATTGGTCATTTTGAGTTGGTGGATCCAACTTCTGCGGTCTGGCCAATTGTGCACAAAGCCATCATGAAACTGCTGCATTTAGAATGAATTCAGCATCGCTCCAAACACAAACTGTTTCAAAAATTACTGAACAAGGATTGAAAATGAAAAAACTGCTAAAAAGCCTTATAGGAACCCTAGTACTTGGCTTGGGCCTAGCCAGTCCGGGATTCACCCAAGAGCCAGTAAAAATTGGTATGGTCACAACTCTTTCCACCGGTGGTGGTTATCTTGGTCAGGATGTCCGAGATGGATTTCTACTGGCTGTGGAAGAAGAAGACGGAAAACTTGGTGGTATCCCCGTCGAGGTGCTGGTTGAGGATGATGGAAGAAATCCAGTGAATGGACGTCAAATCGTCAAACGCTTCTTGGAACGAGATCGGATCTCCATTTTAACCGGTGTGATTTTTTCAAATATATCTCCAGTAGTTGCACCGATGGCATTGAAGAAAAGGATTTTCTACATCTCTCCAAACTCAGCTCCCTCAACTTTTGCTGGAAAGGAATGTGACGAGAATTATTTTGTGGCGTCATGGCAGAACGATACGTTGCATGAGGCTGCAGGTATGGGTGCAACAGAATTAGGCTATAAAAAAGCACTGTTGCTAGCGCCCAATTATCAAGCTGGGAAAGATGCCTTGGCTGGATTTAAACGGTTTTTCAAAGGTGAAGTCATTGAAGAAATTTATGTTAAACTGGGCCAAAATGATTATGCTGCTGAAATAGCCCGGATACGAGCTGCTAAGCCAGAAATGGTTTTTCAATTTTTGCCGGGCGGAATGGGGATCAACTTCCTCAAACAGTATTCACAAGCAGGTCTGATGAAAGATTCTGCAATGGTAGTTTCAGGCTTTTCAGCTGATATTAAAATTCTCAACGCAATCGGTGATGCAGGCTCCGGTATCATCAGTACTTCCCAGTGGAATCACGATCTAGACAATGCAGCCAATCAGCAATTCCTTTCTGGTTTTCGAATTAAATTCGAGCGCGAGCCGACCCTCTATGCGAGCCAAGGCTACGATACTGCCAAGCTGATTGCTAGTGCATTGAAAACCACAGGAGGAAAGGTGCTGGAGGATAAGGCAAGTTTCCGCAAGGCACTCAAAGCTGCTAAGTTCGCATCTGTTCGGGGAAATTTCCGATTTGCTTCTAATCAGCATCCAATCCATGATCTCTACATTCGTGAAGTCGTCAAAGAGAACGGGAAGATGCAAAACCGTATTTTACGAAAAGTAGCAACTGACCATCAGGACGCCTACGTTCAGGAATGTGGTCTCCGCTGAGGATCTTAAAATTTAGCTGTTCTAGAGTAAATACGTGATTTTGTTAATTGAACAGCTACTAAATGGTCTTCAACTCGGCATATTCCTGTTTCTCTTGTCTGCTGGGTTAACGTTGATTTTTGGAATCATGGGAGTGATCAATCTCGCCCATGGTTCCCTGTATATGGTTGGAGCCTACGCTGCTGCACTTGGAATGCAGTGGACAGGCTCTTTTTGGTGGGGCCTGTTGCTGGCTTTGCCTGCTTCTGCTTTCACTGGGTTGCTCGTAGAGTTGGTAATAATTCGCCAACTCTACCGTCGAGATCATCTGCACCAGGTTCTGGCAACCTTTGGATTGATTCTCTTTCTGAATGAATCAACGACGATATGGTTTGGGCGAGCCCCTCTCTTCCTCAGTTTGCCAGAGACGCTGAGCGTCTCTGTAGAAATTCTACCCGGCCTACCCTACCCGCTCTATCGACTGCTGATCATTGGGGTTGGACTGCTCCTCGCTTTTTTTCTGTATTTGTTGATTACCCACACTCGCGCAGGAATGCTACTCCGTGCGGGGACTACCCATCAGGAAATGGTGGAGGCGCTGGGGGTCAATTTGACCCTACTTAATACGGGGCTTTTTATGTTGGGGGCTCTTTTGGCAGGTTTTGCAGGAGCGCTAGCAGGTCCGTTGATCTCAGTGGAGGTCGGAATGGGAGAAAATGTTCTGATTCTCTGCTTTGTTTGTATAGTGATTGGTGGATTAGGCTCCATTCGTGGTGCTCTCGTTGGAGCCCTGTTAATTGGTATGGTGGATACTCTGGGGAGGGCATTTTTGTCAAGCGGCTTACGGCTGATACTACAGCCCGATTTTGCAGACAGCATTGGTGCCGCTCTTTCTTCAATGTCTGTGTACCTGTTGATGGCGTTGGTCTTGATCTTTCGACCACAGGGAATTCTCCCTGTGGTGATTCGGGCTCGATGATGCTTTCTGAAAATTTTGAAGCAAAACTGGCGCTGGGGGTTGGTCTGCTTCTCATTGGTTTTCCATGGTTAGTGAATTGGCTGGAGGAACCTTACTTAGTTTCAACAGCCTCACGCATCTGGATCTATGCGCTTGCCGCATTGAGTCTAAATTTGCTTTTGGGCTATGCTGGACTTGTTAGCTTTGGCCATGCGGCCTACATGGGGGTGGGCGCTTACGTAGTGGGAATACTGGCTTGGCATCAATATGAGGAAACAAATTTTTTAGGGTTGCCTGGAACCCTCGAGGGATTAATCGCCATCCCGGTCTCAATGATAGTTTCTGGGATCGTGGCGCTTGGCATCGGTGCTTTGTGTCTCAGAACCAGAGGAATCTACTTCATCATGATCACTTTGGCTTTTGCCCAAATGCTCTTTTACTTCTTCGTTTCCTTGGAACGATATGGAGGAGATGATGGACTGATGATGATGGATGGCCGTAACAAAATCCCTGGCCTTGATTTGGGCGAAGATCAGCAAATGTATTGGATCTGTCTAATTGTCCTTGGGCTAGCTACTTGGTTTCTGCGAAGACTTTCCTTGTCTCGATTTGGAATGGTTTTGCAGGCACTGCGGCAGAATGAAACTCGCCTGACAGCCATCGGGGTTCCACCTTACCCCTACATGCTAGTGGCCTTTGTAGTTTCTGGTGCTTTGGCAGGTCTTTCAGGGGCTCTGTTGACAAATCACATGGAGTTTGTGAGTCCTGATTTTCTGCATTGGACTCGCTCAGGTGACCTGCTGATCATGGTGATCCTCGGAGGAATTGGAACATGGACTGGGCCAATTCTGGGAGCCATTGTTTTCCTACTACTCGAGGAATTTCTGCCTCTACTGTTTCATGGAATGGGTCTCTATCTGCTGAGTGAACACTGGAGGTTGGTTTTTGGTCCCGCACTCATCTGCATTGTGCTGTTTGCCAAAGGCGGCCTGCATGCTTTGCTTTTTCAGAAGATGAAGGGTGTTGATGACACTTTTGCGAATTGAAAACCTTCACAAGCAATTTGGAGCACTTGCTGCCACGGATAACCTGAGTCTGGAAGTCAATCATGGTGAACTCCACGCTTTGATTGGACCAAACGGAGCTGGCAAGACAACTTTGATTTCGCAGTTAAGCGGATCCTTACGACCAGATTCAGGTCAAATTCAGTTTGATGGAAGAAATCTATTGCAGGTTCCAGAGGCAACTCGTCCGAGCTTGGGTCTGGTTCGGTCATTCCAAATCACATCGATTTTTCCAGAGTTCAGTGCCTTAGAAAATGTTGCTTTGGTTTTACAAAGCCAACAAGGACACAGCTTTCGATTTTGGAAAGCAGTTCGTGATGATTTTGAATTAAGAACAAGAGCTGAAGAATATTTGAAGTGGGCTGGCCTTGATCGAGAAATGGCGATTCCGGCTTATGCTTTGGCTTATGGACAACAACGTCAACTGGAACTAGCAATGGCTCTGGCGTTGGAACCGAAATTATTGCTACTGGACGAACCAATGGCAGGGATAGGAGCTGAGGAAAGTTTGCAAGTGGTGAAGTTGCTTCAGCAATTGAAGGGCAAAATTACCATGCTTTTGATTGAACATGATATGGATGCAGTATTTGCGGTTGCAGATCGTGTTTCCGTTCTGGTCTATGGGCGCATCATTGCTACTGATACGCCGAGTGAAATTCGTGAAAATGCTGAAGTCCGTCAGGCTTATTTGGGTGAGCATGAAATCTCTGTTGCAAATTGAAGATCTGCAAGCAGCCTATGGAAGATCCCAGGTTCTCTTTGGAGTAAATCTGGAAGTCCAGTCTGGGACGGTAGTATCCCTCCTTGGTCGCAACGGAATGGGCAAAACTACTACAATTCGCTCCATTCTAGGAATGACACCAGCAAGTTCAGGTAAAGTCCGATTCTCTGGTCAGGAAGTTCAGCAATGGCCCACTTATCGAATCAGCCGGCTGGGGATAGGACTGGTCCCGGAGGGACGTCAGATTTTTCCATTGCTCACTGTCCGAGAAAATTTATTCGCAACTGCAGCTAATCGGCACAACTTAAGCGGGGCATGGGATCTTGAAAAAGTTTACGAATTATTTCCAATTCTTGAGGAGAGGAAAAATCAATTGGGCTTGTCTCTCTCCGGGGGAGAACAACAGATGCTGGCGATTGGTCGAGCCTTGATGACAAATCCTAAGTTATTGATCTTGGACGAAGCCACTGAAGGACTGGCGCCGCTTATTCGAGAAGAAATATGGCGAGTGCTTGAAGCTTTGAAGAAGAGTGGTCAGTCAATTTTCTTAATCGATAAAAATCTGGAACAGTTGATGAGATTGGTGGATCAACATTTTCTGATGGAGCGTGGTCGGATTGTTTGGAAGGGAACAAGCAATGAACTTCGGCAGAAACCTGAATTAATCTACCGTTATTTGGGAGTTTAGTGAGCGGTGGCTGCTTTGCGCAGTAAAGCCAGATTCTTTTTATAATTAGCGGGAGTTCCACCCTTAAAGATGGCCGAACCTGCCACAACTACATTGGCACCTGCCTCAACAACTTTCCCTATATTTTCTGGGTTGATCCCACCATCTACCTCAAGAGCAACAGAGTGATCACCAATCATCTCTCGAATTCTTCGAATTTTCCTCAATTGGGAGTCCAGAAAAGTTTGTCCTCCAAATCCTGGATTGACACTCATTACCAGAATTAGATCAAGCTTTTCTATTAGATATTCCAATGAACTTTCAGGAGTGGATGGATTGAGAGAGACTCCAGCTTTCTTACCCATGGACCGGATCTGTTGAAGAGCACGATCTATATGATTTCCAGCCTCAGCATGAACAGTAATGATGTCTGCTCCCGAGGCGGCAAAGGCTTCTAAGTAAGGCTCGTATGGCTCAATCATAAGATGTATATCAAATGGCTTATCGGTGTAGGGGCGAATTGCTTTGACAACATCCGGACCAATGGTCAGATTTGGGACGTAGTGCCCATCCATCACATCCACATGGATCCAATCGGCGCCAGCATCTGAGACAGCCTGAATTTCTGCACCAAGCCGGGCAAAATCAGCAGATAGAATCGAAGGAGATAAAGTAATTTCAGTCATTTCGGAATTCTCTGAGGGAGTATGTCTGGAGAGAAATCTTTAAAATACTTATTTTGTCTTAATGCTTTTTTAGATTCTTTGAAGCCAAGTTCCTTCTCGTGATGATTCTTCATAAATTTTTGTGAGAAAGTAGTTGTAATCTAGTGATAATCTGCTCAGGCGTCAGTATCTCACGAGTTGCACTTAATTCTACAGCAACTCTAGGCATACCGTAAACAACACAACTGCTTTCTTCTTGGGCAATCGTCCAGGCGCCTTTTTGTCTCATCCGGAGTAACCCTCTTGCTCCATCACTTCCCATACCCGTAAGCAAGATTCCCATAGAATCTATACCTGCATACTGTGCAACTGAATCAAACAGCACATCGACTGATGGTCTATGCCGATTGACGAGTGAGCCAGAATTTAATTCAACGAAATAACCATATGCATCACTTCTCAGTTCCAGGTGTTGATCACCTGGGGAGAGAAGGGCCAACCCAGGTTCTAATCGATCTCCCGAGACTGCTTCCTTGACTCTGATCTTAGATACTCGATCCAGATTTTTTGCAAAGGAGGTGGTAAACGCCTTGGGCATATGCTGGACAATCAAGATCCCAGGTGTTTCAAGAGACAATTCAGCAAGAATTTCCCTGAGACTATCAGTTCCTCCCGTAGAAGCTCCAAAAGCAACGACCTTGGGTTTATTGGTAATCTGGGGTAGGTTTGCAGCAGGTGAACAAATTCGCGCGCCTGGGCTGACTTGCTGATGAAAGCGTTGTTGAGGAGTTTTGATTTTTGCTTGAGCGGCAGCTTTGACCTTGTCAGTAATTTGCAAAGCAAGGTCTTGAAGGCCGGTGCTGACATCAATGCGTGGCTTTTCGATGATTTCTAGTGCCCCCAATTCCAAGGCTTTCATGGCTGTCTCGGAACCCTCTGTTGTATATGCACTTACCATCACAACAGGCATTGGTTTAGAAGACATCAGACGATCCAAGAAGGTAAGTCCGTCCATTTTGGGCATCTCAACGTCCAATGTCAGAACATCAGGCAAGCACTCATTAATTTTTCTTAATCCAATCAAGGCGTCTGGAGCAGTACCAACAACTTGAATTTCCGGGTGAGATTCCAAGATCCTGCTGAGTGTATTTCGTGCGATAGCTGAGTCATCTATAATCAGAACGCGAATTTTGGAAGGTAACAATGCTTTAACCTGGATTTCAACGGAGCATACTGATTTGCTCTAATTCATCAGGTGCTAGTAATTGTTCCAAATCAAGGAGGATGACCATTTCTCCCCGAAGATTGGCAAGCCCCTTAACGAACTTGGAGTCCAATTCAGTTGATTCTTCTGGGGCTTCTAAAAGATTGTCTTGCTGTAAATTCACAACATCCACAACAGAATCTACTACCACGCCAATCACCTTGCTTTTGATTTGAACAATGATGATGACGGTGAAAGGGCCGGTCTCATATTCAGCCATTTCAAAGCGTTTCCGTAGATCCATAATCGGGAGTACCATCCCTCGCAGGTTTATCATTCCTAGCAGAAACAATGGCAATCTTGGTACCCTAGTGATACTTTCTGGATAACTGATGAGCTCGCGCACCTGCAGAATTTCGAGCCCATAGGTCTCCTTGCCCAACCGGAAAGTTAGCCATTGTTCCCCATTGTGATGAAGTAGTTGATAATCAAAGTTTTCATCTTCCTCATCCAGAAGATTGAAATGCCCCAGCACGTGATGCGGTTGGAAATCCATCTAGCCTCTTTCAATTCAAAATAGCTGCTACATCAAGAATTAAACACACCGAACCGTCCCCCAGAATTGTTGCACCAGCAATTCCTGGTATATGAATAAAGTGCTCTTCTAGACTCTTGATCACAACGGGCAACTGATCTTCAATGTTATCGACCAATAGACAATATTTTTGTGTCCCCTGTTGAACGACAATCAACAAACCCTCCTCTGGTTTTTCAATGGCCTCCTCAATTTTTAGGTGCTGGTGAAGCCTTACTAGTGGAAGGTATTGTCCTCGAATATCAATCAATTCACCTCGAGTTTTGAAGCGTTTCTGTTGGTTGGGAAGTGGTCGAAGAGTCTCGGTGACCAACAGTAATGGCAACACAAATATTTCTTTACCAATGCGGACTAACATCCCTTCAATAATTGCTAGAGAGAGAGGCAACTTCAGTTTGAGAGCAGTCCCTTTTCCAAGTTGGCTGCTGACTTCAATATTTCCAAGCAATGCTTCAATATCTCTCTTTACAGCATCCATGCCCACACCACGGCCAGAAGTCTCTGAGACTTCTGTAGCAGTCGTAAAACCTGGTTGGAAGATCAATTGAAGAACTTCTTGTTTGTTGGGTTGATGATCTATGGCAACCATTCCAAGTCTATGGCCTGCTTCTAGGATCTTATGCGGGTCTAGCCCCCGCCCGTCATCGGTGATTTCAACTATTACAAATCCTTGTTGCTGAGAAGCCCTCAAAGTAATTGTGCCAATCGAACTCTTACCCGCAACGGTTCGGTCTGATGGAGTCTCCATCCCATGGTCCATTGCATTCCTTAGCAAATGCATCAGTGGTCCCTGGATCTGCTCAGTGATTGTTTTATCCAGTTCAGTTTCAGCTCCGAATATATCTAATTTGATCTGCTTTTGATGACGGTTGGCAAAATCACGTACAACCCTCTTCATCGGAGAAAAGATTGTCCCAACTGGAATCATGCGAACTTGCTGGATCTGATCCTGTAACTCTCTGACTGCTTGCTCATTATCTTCAACAAATTGCAGAAACTGCTCGCCTAATTGATCATCAGTGGCTTGGATCGCATCATTAAGGCGTAGTAGCCTAGCCTGGCGAATTACGGTTTCACTGACCAGATTTTGTAACCGATCTAATCTTGAAACTGGAACTCTTATCGTCTGGCTGGGTTTTGGGAGTTCTGTAACATCAGTTTCCATTAATTCAGCACCTTTGCTTGGTTCAGAGTCTACGAATTGGGCTTCTTGATCAGAGATTTGTGCAAGCATGTTTTGGTGAGCTTGTTGAACTTCTTGTTCCTCCTCAGCAGGTGTTTCTATGGCCTCAATAAGCAGTTCTGATTGTTCTCCACGATAAAATTCAAGTAGTTGATCAACTTCTTCAAATGGTTTATCGCTGCATAATTTAATACTCCACCAAAGATACAATCTTGTGGGATCAAAATCGGGCCAGCTTGGAAAATCACTTGTGTGAGCAATCATTGTTAATGCACCAAATTGTTCTAGTTGCTTCAACAACATCATGGGCTCTTGTCCAACCTGCAAGCAAAGTGGATCAAATTTGAGATGAATTAGATAAGCGTAGTCTTGTGGCAGGGAAGAGCTATTCAGAGGTGTCAATTCTTCGTCCGTCGTCTGTGCTCTGGTACTTTGTTCAGGTAAGTGACGGTCCGTGGAACTTTTTTGGACTTTGCTTGAGGAACTGCTTGGCAAACTACTTAATAGAGGATTCAGGAGAGAAAGCAAATTATCTCTCCCCTCTAATAGATTAGAAATAACTTGGGGAGAACTTTTCAGGGTGCCCGATCTTAGCTTGGATAGAATTGCCTCAAATTCGTGTGCTCCATTAGCCAAATTATTGAGTCCAACCATTGCGGCCCCACCTTTGAGGGTATGGGCAGAACGAAATAATCGTTGAATCACTTCATAATTGTTTGGTTCATCTTCTAATAGTAGTAGGCCATCCTCAATCTCCTGTAAAAGCTCTTGAGCTTCATCTAAAAATTCATCTGCAGGTAAGGATTCAAAATTCATTTTTGATTGAACATCTGAACACCATCCCAGTCGGCTGGTGGTGAGTTCTGTTTCATTTCTTGACATCTTTCAGCATAAATAGTGGGAAGCGAATCTAGAGGATGATTTACAGCAAGTTCAAGAAAAATTTGCTCAGCTTCATTCCATTTTTGATTTCTGTACAAGCTTACTGGTTCTTCAAAATTTTCCATCACAGCCTTCTTTGCCGACTGCACATCAGCTCTATCGCTATTGAACAATTCAAAGATAGTAACCGCTTGCTTTCGTCCTTTAACCATTACACGGTCAATTTCTCGAAACAGCAGATTATCGTGTTGACCTCCAAGAGTTGTCAGGGTCTGATCAGAAAAGAGCAAAGAAGCTCCATAATATTTGGTCAGCCCCTCTAGCCTTGAGGCTAAATTGACTGCATCTCCCAATACAGTGGAATCCATCCTTTCTTCGAATCCAAGTGTCCCGAAAACAACAGGACCAGTGTGTATCCCAATTCCAATCGAGATTGGAACTTGCCCTTGCCGCTGACGTTTTTGGTTCATAGTTCCCAGCACTTGTAGCATTCCCATTCCGGCATTAAGAGCATTCCTCGCATCGTTTGTTGATTGTTCCGTCTTGTCAAAAATAGCCATGACTGCATCCCCAATGAACTTATCAACGAAACCATGATTTACCATGATCGACATGTTCATCATCTTCAGGTAATCGTTTAAAAAATCCATCAACTCTTGTGGAGAAAGTGGTTCTGATAAATCTGTAAACGATCGAATGTCACTGAACAATATTGTCGCCTCATCGCTCTCAGCTGTTCCAAAACGTAATGACTCTAGCCCGTCCGGAGCTATTCTCTCTAAAAAACCTTTGGGCACAAACTTTTCGAACAATCTTGTCAACCGATTGGCGGCTTCTGTTTCTGCAAGCTTAAGCTTTGTGGTCTTCAACTCTTGATAAGCCAAGACCTGTTGATCAAAAGCACTCTGCAGTTGTCTATTTAAATCTCTCGATTGATCCTCGGCTCTTTTCATGCGAAGTAAAACCTGAATCCTAGCGATCAACTCATCTGCAGCGAATGGTTTGGGTAAGTAGTCGTCTGCAGAAAGTTGAACGAGACCTTGGACAAGGTTCTCTGTGGAGACCTGGGCAGTTAGAAAAAGAACAGGAATGTGTTTCCAGTGAGAATCAGCCTTGAGGATCCGGATGCATTCATCTCCGGTGACATGAGGCATGTTCCGGTCGAGAAGAATTAAGTCAGGAAGTTCTTTAGGTGATAGTTTGCTGAGCCAGTGGAGAACCTGCAGTCCATCTTCGTGCTCGATTACCCTAAAGGTTTCTGGAGCAGATTCGAGGACACGACGAATGTGTCCTCGAATACTCCGGGAATCATCAACAATGACAACTGATGAAGTCATTTTTTATGAACCTGATTCAGCTTCGGGATAGTAACTAAGCCAAGTCCTTCTTTCGAATTGGGAGTCTCCTGACACATTTGCCTGTTGCAGCGAACACAGCGTTTGCAACAGCGGGTCCAATAAGCGGCGTTCCAGCTTCACCAATGCCCCTTGATTTTTCATTGTTTTTAATAATGTGAATGTTGATTTCAGGGGTGTCTTTGAGCCTCATCATCTTGTAGTCGTCAAATTTACTCTGAACAATTTTACCATTCTTTACATTGATTTCTCCCATCAATGTTGATGTGAGACCAAACACTATTGCACCCTCTAGTTGTTGATGAACAATATGTGGATTCACAATCTGTCCACAATCAATTACACAGGTGACCTTGTCGATCTTGATTTCCCCCATTGAACTGACCGAAAGCTCGACTGCTTGTGCTTGTAGAGTATTCAAGTAATCACTGTAAGAAATTCCTTGAAAATTGCCTTCTTTAGGACAAACCCATTTGGAATGTTCTTCAATAGCCCCAAGTACTTTTATCGCCCAGTCATATCCATTTTGTTGTATCCATGGAGGAAAGTATCCGCCTAAAGCCTCCGCAAAATGTCAGCTAGCGGAAGGAGCAACAACTTTTGCTTTTTATTCCAATGGGTAGATTGTCTGCATCTAACCCCGCTTTTAATTTTACCAAGGTAGGGGGTCTGTAAACTCCTCCTCGCATGTCGGCTTCTCTGCTCCAGATTACCTTGACAGAACGATTCATTAATTTAGAGGCAACTATGAGTGCAATCACATAATCAGCTTCAACTTTCCGCCCAAATCCCCCTCCTAGATATGTCATGTGTACTTTAACTTTTTCTGGCTTTGAACCTGCTGCCTGCATTGCTACTAATACCGGTACATCCTGTGACTGAATTGGCACCCAAAATTCACAGCTATCTTCCACAACATTGGCAGTGGCTGTTAGGGGTTCCATGCATGCGTGGGCTTGGATGGGTAGTGTGTATTCATACTCAATTACTGTTGATGCATTTTTGAATGCTTCCTCAACATTTCCCAATCTATTCCCAGCAGCAACTCCCTCTTTTTTTGCATCATCTTGTAGTTTTTTTGAGATTATCTCATCACTGAGTGAAGGGAAACCTCCTTCAGTTTCTATAGTTAGCATCTCCGTACTTTTGAAGGCTGACCAAGTAGAATTAGCAACAACAACGACCTGATCGTGAAACGGAATAGCTGCTAAATATCCTGGGAATGCTTTTGCTTTTGCATCATCTACCTTAGTAATCTTACTTCCAAGGATAGGAGCATGAACGACAGTTCCATAAAGAAGATTTGGTAACTCAACATCAGCCCCATAAGTGGCTGAGCCATTGATTTTTTCACCAGTGTCCCAGCGTTGAACTGGTTTACCAATGAGATAAAATTTATCTTGTTTGATAGTCGGATTTTCAGGCAGTGGTAAATTAGAAGCCTTGGATACTAAATCGCCAAAGCTAATTCTATTATTACTAACAGGGTGCAATACGAAACCCTCTCTCAATCGTAATCGCCTTGTCGGTAAATTCCAGTAACTGGATGCAGTAAGGATCAGCAGTTCTCTGGCTATGGCTCCAATTTCTGGAATTCTTTACTCCAGCCTTTCATTGATGAACTACCGCCTGTTATTTGGAAAGAGAAAACGCCATTCGTAAAGTTCGATAAGACAGAATTTTTGAAAATTGAATTGTGAAGTGTTTCAATGTGTTCCACAGAATTCATACTCAATTCAAGCTCTTCAAGAACGCACATTGCTAAAGATGTATAAACACCTTGGCCCATCTCCACTACTGGCACACCTAGTCGAATTTTCCCTTCATTAGTCATTTGGAGGAATGGGCCGAGTTGTAAAAAAGAGCCGTGGGCTTGTGCTTCAAGAGGTGTCTCAAAGCTCAATAAAATGCCACCTGTAGTTAGCGCAGTATTTTTTAGGAAATCACCACGGTTGAGTCTGATAATTTAAATGCTTCCTCTTTTTGAATCTCTGCAGCTCTGTGAATGGCACCCCGCACCGGATTGTAGGTTCCACAACGGCATATATTTGTAAGGAGTCGGTCGATCATCTGGTCTTCAGGCTCTGGCACCATCTTCAGAACAGCGGCAGTTGCCATGATGAATCTTGATTGCCAGTAACCGTATTGAGGAACATCAATCTCAGCCCAAACCCGCTGAACAGGATGTTGATTATCCTCAGAGAGTCCCTCGATTGTAATGATATTCTTCCCAGCCATTTTCTCTAAGGTTTCGCCACAGGACCGGACAGCTCTACCATTGACGTGAACCGTGCAGGAACCGCAGTTTTGAATACCGCAACCATACTTGGTGCCCGTGAGCTTGAGATGTTCTCTGAGGACCCAGAGCAGTGGAGTTTTTGGGTCTACATCCAACTGTTGAATTTTGCCATTTACAGTCAATTCGATCATGCTTCCTCCCCTTTAGATTTGTCCTCAGGTGGACAAAAAATTGAACTCGTTAAAGGACACAGTTTGGACTACTCAAAAAAATCCTCTTCAGTGTTCGATTGATTTGTAAAGCGTGATTTCTTGTAGTTGGGTTCTGGGAGTGATTTGGAACCTTTTAGGTTGTGATCTCCTTCAATTGTCTTTTTTGAGGTAGAGTTTTTCTGATAGTTTCGGCGTTGTCCTGGGACAAAGAGTTGGCGCAAGCGTTCTGCTTGTGAAGCCATTTGTTCGCTAGCTGCAGCGCTCTGTTCGACCATCATTGCGTTTTCTTGAGTCAGTCGGTCCATGTCCATAATCGCTTTGTTGACCTGATTGATCCCGTTAGCATGCTCCGCAGAGGCGACTTCAATGCTCTCCATCACTTCTGAAAATTCAATCACTGCTCGAAGAATTGCCTCTAGATTCTCACTACTTTGTTGATGGAGACCTTCCAGAGTCTCTTGGGATTCCGTTCGCATTTCACCGAGTGATTCATCACTGTCTTTGACGTACTCTCGACCTTGCTGAATACTTTGTTTGCTGGTCTCAATCAAATTCCCAATTTCAGCAGCAGCCCTTGCAGAGCGATGCGCTAGCTTGCGTACCTCTGTGGCAACCACCGCAAATCCTTTTCCATGCTCCCCAGCTCGAGCAGCTTCTACGGAGGCATTTAGGGCTAGTAGATTAGTTTGGAAAGCGATCTCGTTGATCAAGTTGATAATACCTTCAATTTTTTGAGAATTACTAGATATTGCTGACATTGCTCCTACCACACGTTCATTGGTTTCTTGCAACTGTGTCAGAGTTCTTTCATTGGAAGAAATTGCTTGGGTTACAGCAGCCAAGAGATTATCCCGAACTTGATCTGCAGTTTGACGCGTTCCACGCATCAACTGCGCAGCTTTTTTGGATTCTTCAGCATTATTTTCCATAATGCTCGACATCTGTTCCATCGAAGCTGCAGTTTCTTCGAGTGAAGAGCTTTGCCTAAGCGTCCGCTCTGAAAGCTCTATGTTTGAATCGGCAATTTCCCGCGAGTTTGCATCAAGCGAAAGAACCATTTGTCCAACTGGTCTGGTGATAAAAAGATAAACAGCTCCCAGTAAACTCAAACTTGTTCCTAGGAGCATTGCTAAGATCAACCATGCTGATGTAACTATTAATTCTTCGCGCTGATTTTGCAGTTCAAGGCGACTCCAGATCAATCCTACATAGCCAGCAATCTCATCACTTGCTAGTCTAGCTGGTTGAAGAAGAACGAGGTTCGCCTCACTCTGTTCAATTACAATTTGCCCAGTCTGAAGAGTTGGCAAACGATTCAAAATGAGCTGGTTGAGCTGTGTTTCAAAGTCTGCTTTCCCGTACTCATAAATCTGAGAACCATCAAGGTCATATGAGCGCAGTAGGACAAGGTCATCTTTGGCAACACTCAAAAAAGCTTTGATACGTTTCCCAATAATTCTTTCGTCTGAAAGGTGAAGAGCAGGAGCGAGTTCAGTAGATATTAAATCAGAAAGACCCTCATAGCGCTCAACAAAGCGTTGGTCAGCTCTGTTGAGTTCCATCCCGATTAGAACAACCGCCATCAACGTAAGAGCCAGTCCTCCTCCAATCGTAATCAAGAAAAGCAATTTGCTGCCAACAGAGAACCTCATCTATCTACTCCACAGTGATAGTTATAATTTCTGAAAGGATAGGCGGGTCGTGGGGGATATGTGAATAATCTCCCAAGATCAATTGTAGCGTATGTTGGCCGGATGGTAGATTGACCTCCCATTCTGTTTGACCACCACTAAAGTGGATATGGTTTTCACTTTTACTGGGAATAGCCTTGTTTGGATTGGGAGTTGGAGAATTTATTATTAGGTGATGATGTCCGGTATCGGGCCAGTCTACGAGGGCTGGGGCTATTCCCATTTGAGAACTAAGGCCAAACTGGACTATGAACGGAATTTTAAGGACATCACCATCTTGAATATTGACAAAATAAATTTTTGTTCCTTGTACGGAAGGTGTGTCACCAGCGAAGATCAAAGGGGCGACAACGAAGCAAGAAAGTATGAGCAGAAATTTGTTTTTTGCAACTTTGATTAATTTGTTCATTTAGCGTTTCCCAAGTTGAGTTGGCGTTAATGTTCAGAAATAAATTCTAAATTTTTCTTTTTAGCAGGCCGAATGAGATCTACCTATTAACGAAGAGAGAGTCAAACGCAGGAGAAAAAGTTTTCGTAACATAAAGTAAATGTACAATTGATAAAAATAATTTTGATCTATGATATATTCAGGTTTTTGAACATTAGTATGTCAGTAAATAGCGTTTTCTACTTGCACATTCAGGCCTCATAGAATTTTCATCAGGCAAAATTTTTTCATAAAAAATATATTATTTCAGTGGTCCCCGAAAAATTGAGCAGTTCAAAACTTCTTTTTAGTCAATTTGACAGGATTTGCTCAGAGTGAGGGTGAAAAATTTTTTGAAAAAAAATTAAAAAAATTATTAACTTCAAGCATTTGAATAATCCTATTAGATGCCAGATATTAAGTTCATTTCTTTCAAGTTGTGACATCCCAAAAATTATGGTGTAAATTCTAATTCTTATTACTAGTAAAAATCAGAGACTTCGATCATTTAGTGAACCAACACAATGGTCAGAGCCCATCAAATGTTTGTCGGCAATTTAGAACTTTTTGGAGTGAGATATGGCAGAATTGACTATCAATAATATCAAACATCAGGTGGAGGTAGAACTTACTACCCCACTACTCTGGTATTTGCGAGACACACTTAATTTGACCGGAACAAAGTATGGGTGCGGCATCCAGCAATGTGGTGCGTGTACAGTTCTGATCAAGGGGCGGACAGTAAGGTCGTGTGGTGTTTCAATTGAAGAGGTACTAGACGAAGAAATAACAACAATAGAAGGTTTGTCCGAAAACAATAGTCATCCTGTTCAACAGGCCTGGATTAAAGAAGAAGTTCCACAGTGCGGATATTGCCAGTCTGGTCAAATCTTATCTGCTGTGTCTTTATTGAATCGAAAACCCAACCCTACTGATCAGGATATTGATCGAGGGATGCTAAACCTATGTCGATGTGGTACTTACGTCCGAGTTCGCAAAGCGATCCACACTGCGGCCCAATCAATGAAGGAGGCTTAATGTTAAGCTCAAAATTTAACAGAAGAACATTCCTAAAATTATCAAGTTTAGCAGGAAGTGGACTGTTAGTTGGTTGTACATTCTCATCTCCAAAGATACTCAGCAGTCCCAAAGCTATTAACGAAGAACTTGGTCTATGGGTGCGAATCAGCGCTGATAACAAAGTGACCCTGATTCTTCCAGCCTCCGAAATGGGGCAACATGCGCATACAGGTCAAGCAATGCTTCTTGCAGAAGAATTGGAAGCGGATTGGAAAACCATAAATGTTGTAACAGCTCCATTCCACCCGGAATTTATAAATTCACAGGCAGACCCACGAGGTGTTCAGGTTACCGGTGGCAGTAGTAGCATCAGTTTTTTTTGGGAGAAAATTCGGCTTGTGGGTGCTAGTTCTAGAGAGATGCTGAAAATTGCTGCTTCACAAAAATGGGGAGTGCCGCTAAGTGAATGCACTGCGCAGGATGGCAGAGTTTTTCACAAAAAGAACAATCTGGTCGCAAACTATGGTGAATTAGTTTCCTCAGCAGCAAAAATCCAACCTCCAAATAATCCCATCCTCAAAAGCCGTGAACAATTTAAGTTGATCGGAAAATCAATTCCAAAGCTATACACAACTTCCAAAACCAATGGTTCAGCAAAATTTGGAATTGATGTGCGAATTCCTAATATGAAGTTCGCAACAGTCAAGCAATCCCCAGTATTTGGAGGGGACTTAGTCGATTATGATACTAATGCCGCTTTGGCTGTTAAAGGTGTTGAAACGGTGGTGCCAATACCTCATGGTGTTGCAGTTGTTGCTGATTCTACTTGGCATGCCATGCAGGGCCTAGAGGCCTTGGATACAAAATTTCACGGTGGTAAAACCGTTGGATTGGATAGTCAAACAATCTACGAAAAGCTCAATAAGGCTACTAACAGGGATTTTACATCAAATGAGATGGAAGCAAGTAATGTAGTTGAAGCAGAATACGAAATGCCCTATCTACATCATGCTGCTATGGAGCCAGTCAACTGTACCGCACACGTCACTGAGAATTTCTGTGAAATGTGGGCTCCAACACAAAATCAATATGCTTGTATGGAAGTTGCCAAAAAAGTTACTGAACTGCCTGAGGAACAAATTAGAATTAATAGTATAATGATGGGAGGAAGTTTTGGCAGGAAATTAATGGATGATTACATTGAGCAAGCACTGATTGTTTCGAAATCCATAAAGAAACCAGTGCAGGTTGTTTGGAGTCGCGAGGAAGACACAAGACATGGATTTTACCGCCCAGCGAGTGTGAGCAAATTTCGAGTTGAAGTTGATGCAGAGGGTATCCCAACGAAATGGGAAAATCATGTATCACAAGAAAATCTAGCTGCATCCGATTTTTTCATGGGTCCAATGTTTGGAAAACTGAACTTCGACCCCATGACAATTCCGGGTAGAGTTCATGACTACCCAATTATACCAAAACATTTTTACAAAGTAGAAGGTGTAGATGTGAGCCATTCGCCTGTCGAACTAGGTGTGCCAGTGGGTCCTTGGCGAGCACCACCCAACAGTATCAATGTTTTCTATACAGAGAGCATTATGGATGAGCTTGCATACGCTGCAGGAGTCGACCCTCTAGAATACAGGTTAAAATTTTTGCATGAAAATCCGAGGCATAAAAGAATTTTAGAGCAGGTTGCCAACCAATCAAATTGGGGGTCAACACTTTCAAAAGGGCACGGCCGTGGTATTGCTATAAATGATTGGTTCCCTCTGGAAGGAGTCACAACTGTGGCAGCACAGGTCGCAGAAGTCTCAATCAACTCCCGAGGTCGGGTCAATGTCCACCGTGTTGATTGCGTCGTAGATTGTGGTTTAGTAGTGAATCCAGATAGCGTTATTGCTCAGATTGAAGGCAGTATTATTATGGGTATGTCAGCTACACTTTTTGAAAAAATTACTCTAAAGGATGGACAAATTGTCCAAGGTAATTTTGACGACTATAAGATTGCTCGAATGAGAGACACTCCCGAAATAAATGTAACCATAGTGGAGAGCAATGGATCACCAAGTGGATCAGGAGAACCAGCTTCTTCACCAATTGTACCCGCTATTACGAATGCAATATTTGCTGCAACTGGAACGAGAATACGTAAATTACCATTAGGCAAGCAAAAGCTAGTTTGAATTTGCTGCAATTGTTTTTATCACAATTTCTTGATGAGAGTTTTATGAAACTTTTCTAAGAGAAAAACTGGCCACCTAGAAAATCCAAAACTCAACAGTCTTTTAGATCTTGAACAAGTCAGTTTATGAGTCTTGCTTTTTGAAAGCACCGCGCTGGCGTAACAATTCCCGATACAGCTGAGTATGTTTTTTGAAGGGTTCCCTGCCGTGTGCCCAGAAGTGATTGTTGATTAGTATCATGTGACCGATGGGCAGTGGGATAGAGAGTGTTTCTGGAGAATTTTCCATTGAATGAGACATATCCCTCAGAAAAAGAGCTTGCTCAATGGTATGTGGATAAACGAATTGGTCAATAAAACAGAGGCAGGGCCGGCCATTGCGCTGGTAAAATGTTTGACGCTTTACGGAAACCGAAACGTTTTTGCTTGGTGGAGATTTATATTCCATGGGAGTGCGTCCAAGAGGGTGCTCTGCAAAGATTTCCATTTCCTCCCAATCGTCAAGGTGCAGCAGCCTGCTTTCTCCTCCAACAGCTTTTTCTTCTTTGATTTTAAGCATCAAGACCCAGTCGGTTGTCTCGTCCACATAAGTCCCATCAGTGTGCAGGGTAAAGAGTCGATAGGCTTGCCGTAGGTAGGAGTCACTGTGGTCGGTGTCCTTTACATCAAAGCAAGCGTAGTACTTCTCACTCATGGAGTCGAAATTGGGCAAGCCAACCAGGTGACTGACTGCAGTGGAAACCTTGATCAACTCTTCTTTGTCAAGGCCAGAAGGAGTTCTGATTTCCAAAGCTCCCATTGCTCGATTGTGTAGTGTTTCTACGAGAATTTTCTTTAGTGAGCCACCACATTCCTCATCTAGTAGATGGGCCAGAACAAGCCGTTGATATGGAACGTATTCTAGCTCTTGAACACTGATTTCTTTGGTAGATGCAAGAAAGTTTTCAAGAATAACCATCGGAAGATGTAATTCTTGTAATCTCGGATTGAGTGAGTGGGAACGATGGCTCAATTGGGTTGTAGGAAAGCTTTGAAAACTACTCATTGGGTGTAAGTAATTAATTTGATAAAATTTAAGTTTTTGGATGAGCCGCGGCTGAATTCCGAATGTGACTATGAATAACAGTCACTAGAACAAATAAAGCACCAAACATATTCATCAAGAGATCTAACGGCCAGAAAGATAGTATCGCTCCTGCTGAAAGAATTGGCCAATACCAAAAAGCCATCGGTCCCTCTGCAAACCTAGCAATCAGTGCATTGATAGCGTAAATTCCAAATAATGCAAAAAAACCAATCTGCAAAATCTCATGAAAAGATCCGCTAATAAGCGGTGTATATGCAAATAGTAGTGGAACGATGTATAAGCCTTTCGCAGCTTTCCATGATTGAAAACCAGTTGCCATTGGTGGGGATTTTGCGATTCCTGCTGCAGTAAAAGCGGCGAGACATACAGGTGGAGTGACATTACTATCCTGACTCAGCCAGAAAATGATTAGGTGAGCAACAAGTAAAAAGCCCATCAGCATATCTGCATCCACTAGCAATGGTCGCATGGTCATAGCAACCTCAAAAGGTACGTCTGCCATCAGACTGGAGGCCTCGTCTATACTCATGCCAGTTGCAATTTTTGCTACATGTGGGTTCTCTACTAACATGAACAAAGCTGCTTGCATCGGATCGGTTAAGCCTCCCACCAATTTTTCTATTATAATGTTATCTGCTAATATTCCTGCCAAAGCTGGTGCACACAATATTGCTAGGATGATATAAGAGGCTGTGACAGGCAACCCCATTCCCAAAACTAAAGATGCAAGTGCAATCAATCCGATGGCCACGATTGGTGAACCTTGAGACCACTGAGCAATCATCAATGAAAATCCGTTCCCAATCCCACTTGTCACAATAGCATTATTGATTACCCCAATTGAAACGAGAAGGATGGCTGTCAGGATTCCACTTCGCATTCCTAATAAACAAGCCTCAACGATCCGCTTGATGTTCATGACATTGGTTTGTAATTCAATGGTTCCAGTAGCTCTACCGAGGAACCAAGTCAACCATGAAACGATGATCAAAACTGCAATTGAAGTCGATGCTGCAAAGCTTGGAGTTACACCTGACATCAGCAAACCAATCATAACTGTCAGTGGCACAATGAAGGTCAAAGCACCTGCTAAGATTTTTGCTCGACTTACGCTCATATCGATGCCTTCGCCCACGCGGTGTTTGACAGCTTCAATGCGCACTACAAAAGCGACTGACATAAAATAAAGAAAAGCTGGGATGATTGATACCGAAACAATTGTGGAATATGGAATGGCTGTGTAACTTGCCATGACAAATGCTCCAGCTCCCATAATCGGTGGCATCAACTGGCCTCCAGTTGATGCTGCTGCTTCAACTCCTGCAGAAAATCGTCCTCTGAATCCATTTGATTTCATAAGAGGAATCGTGATGACTCCGGTCGAGGCAGTATTCGCTACAGCAGACCCACTAATAGTGCCTGTCAAAGCAGAGGATATGACTGCGACAAATGCTGCTCCTCCCCGAATTCGACCTGCTACAACTTTCGAGACTTCAATTACAAAATCGCTGGCACCAGAGACTACTAGAAAACCGCCAAAGATCATGAAAAGCGTTATATTGGAAGAGGAAATATTCGCAAGAATTCCGAACAATCCTTCATCATTATAAATTGTTCGAAACAGTACATCATCTAAAGGAAGGCTAGCTGCCCGAAATACACCCGGTAGATGCTCACCAAGGAAAAGAATGTAGGAGACTGATAGAATGATCAGAATAGGAATTACCCAACCCGAAACTCTCTTTGAAAAATCTATAACTGCTACAACAAGTAAACCCCCAGCAGTCCAATCAAACATATTGAACTGCCAGGCCTGCCCAGTAAGAGCTAAAGTGTCTTCATAAATGCGGGATTCGGATGCAGCAACCCAGCATGCTGCCCAAGCCACAAGGAAACCATATACCAGGTCAAAGAATAAGTTTTGGCGACCAAGCAATTGAGATGGGTAAATTACTGTTGCTAGGATAGCAAAGCCAGCGAAATGAATTGAGTTTTGCCAGAGGGGGGATTCATTAATCAGGAGATTTGTAGTCACATGCCAGAGAGCGAAACCCACAGCAAAGATTGCAAATGACCACTGAATTATTGTTTTGTTGTGTGAGCCAAGAGTTAGCCACTCATCCCTTGATTGGTACTCTTTAGCATCATTCTTTACTGACGGAACCATAAAACTGCTCATTATGATAAGGCCAGAGGAAGTCTGGCCTTATCATAAGTCTTAATTCGAAACTAAATGTGAAGGGATGGTCATGCCCATTTCTTTGTAATATTTAGCAGCCCCAGGATGAAGCGGAACTGGTAACCCTGCCATTGCATTTTCAATTGCCATGACTTTAGTTGCAGGGTGAATAGCTTGTAGGAAAGGCAAGTTTTCATACATCGTTTTTGTCAATAAATACACATGATTATCATCGACACTAGCGTTTACACCCAGAAAATTTGGCTGTGCAATCGTGTTGATATCTTTATCCTGCCCAGGATAGGTGCCAGCTTTGATAACATATGGGGTCCACAATAATCTGCCGCCATCCATTTTTTTGGCCTCAGTAGACGTGACATCAAGTATTGTGAATTCCCCAGTATTGGCTGCCATCAGTTTTGTGATTGCTCCTGTTGGGGGCCCAGATGGAATGCCAGCGGCGACAATCTGTCCGTTAGCGAGTGCATCTGCGGTAGGTCCGTATCCAGCGTAAACAAGATCAAAGTCTCCATTAATGTCCAAGCCTAAACCGGACAACAAAACTTTGTTAGAGCCTAGTGTTCCAGAATTTTGCTTGCCCATGCCAGCAGCTTGTCCTTTTAGCCCCATCAAATCAGAAACAGTTCCAGATTTTACCTTTTCATTGGCAACCAGGAACTGTTCAACATTTTGCCAAAGCATCGTTACAGAGCGCAGGTTTTTTTGTGGTTCTGATATTGGCCCAGTACCTGTTGCTGCATAAGATCCATACAAACCCTGTAATATTGCAAAATCAGCTGTTTTGGCACCAAGGGCCTGGACGTTCGCTCCAGAGCCTGCTGAGTTAACAGCAGTGAGACTAAATTTTTGCTTTGGCAAAAGTTTGACCTTTGTCAAAGTAGCGATAGCAGTACCAACAGGATGGTATGTCCCACCAGTTGAGGCCGTGTTCAATACATAATCTTTGTCCGCAGCCCAAGCTTGAATTTGTGATGATACTAGGAAAATTGCTACGAGAAAGGTTAGTACCTTACTTAGAAGTTTACTTATTTTCATGGGAACCTTTAAATCTTTTAATAGATTGGAGAAGTCAGTTTGAAATTTAGAAAATCATTTCACTTTCTAAGTTAGGGGTGGAGGTCTTTCCAGTAAATACACGGGAGGCTTTTTGAAAACTCTTCGAAGTGTACTTTTCAAAGTGGCTTTAGTCTTCAGAACTAGATACATGTGGGCTCAGTAAGGTGATAAAAATAAATAAATTTTACCCAGTCGTTCGAAGCTTGATTGGTATTGGAATACTTCTTAGTTGATTTTATCTTTTTGTCTACAATCATTTTGAAAAAAGGCTCGATATATATCTTTTGAAATGGATAGTTGAGAAGATCAAATCTGAATCAAATTACAATCTTGCACTAGAAAAACTTAGAAACTGCTATCGAATTTGCTCCGCAGAAAGTGTCTTTCCTTTAGATTCCCAGAAACTCTGGGCTCCCTTGTGAACAGGAGTAACGATACCTGTCAATCCAGAATCAATACTCATCGCTTTTGCAGTTGATTTCAAACTTACCAAGTGTTCTAACCCCTTTGACTGATAAATCAGCTGGACAGCTTTCTCGACAAAATCACCGGGAAGGTGCCTACCCGCTGTCCAAAGGGCGGAATCTTGAATCGTAACCACATCATAGTCCACGCCTTGATACGTAGCTGCTGGAATCACGACTTTCGAGTAGAAAGGGAAATCTTCGAAAAGCTTTCCATTCTTTTTGGCTTCTGAGTAGGTTTGGAGCAACTTAATCTTGTTGGATGAAGCAGCCTGTATTACAGCAGAATTAGGGTATCCTGCAAAAACCCAAAGAGCATCAATCAATCCATCACCCAGGGCAGCGGCTCCTTCACTGTATCCAAGATACTGGGGCTCAATTTTTCCCCAGACGCTCATACTTTCAAAAAAGCGTTGGGCTGAAGCAGCTGCGCCTGATCCAGAAGCACCAATGGCAACTTTTTTACCAACAAGATCAGAGACGCTATTGATCTGCCTATCATTCAGTACCACTAGGTGAGCTGGCGCACCATAAAGATAGGCTAAGGCATGAACATTTCTGAACTGTCGCGGGTTATTTCTTAGCCTTCCATTTCGGCCCAGATATAAGTCACCAGAGTATGTAATTCCAAAGTCGGCTTCTCTGTTATTAAGACGCTTTAAATTTTCAACAGATCCGGCTGATGATTCATTAAGAATCATGTAACCATCTATCTCTTTTGAAAGATACTCAGAAATTCCAGCTGAAAAATACTGAAATGTACCCCCATCAGGGCCACCTGAAAACAAAATGGTCCTTTCTGTTGCAATTGTTTTAAATGAGTAAAGCAACATTATTACTAGCGCAAATGAAAATAAAATATTCCGAATCTGCTGGGCAAAAATAATCAACATGATTACCTGAAAATGATTGTTGGATAAATCTCTAAAAAAACTTAGATCTTCTGAGAAGAATCTTTTTTAGAAGAAATTAATCTAATAAGCAAAATTTACAGTTTACTCATGAAAATTTTTGAATGGTTGATACGTAAAATTAGTACTAAGTAAATTTTTGTTAATTTTTAATATTTTCTTAATGATTATTTTGAAAAAATTATTTTTGTCAAAAAAATACTAATTTCAGGAACGTCTCTCATTATTCAATAGCTGCTAAATTTTTAAATTATATTAGTCTCTTACAAAGGAAATCAACTTTGAATGCAAACATTCATTTAGGGCATATTCGATTCCCCCCACTCTTGATTGGCCTCACAGGTTTTATGTGCTTTGCAACCCTTGGAGCTTTGATCAAACTTTTGAGATTAGATTTGGATCCTCTAAGTTTGATTGCGCCCTGGCTGTTGATGAATGCGGTTGTGATGGGTATTTGGATTTACTTTCGTAGGGGTTTGAAAGGTTTTAGAACACAAATTCCAACCGTTCATTTCGTTCGAAGTTTGATAATGTGTCTGCCCTTTCTCGGAGGGGTTTATGCTCTACATTATGTCTCACTATCGCTTTACAGTACCCTTCTTAATACAAGCCCGTTCTTCTTAGTGCTATTGGGAAGTTTTTGGCTAAACGAAACGGTGAGCCCGAAAATTTGGTTTGCTGTGGCTCTGGGATTCATTGGCGTGTTGATCTGTTTAAGACCAGGATGGGAAAGTTTCAGTTGGTTATTGATGGCGCCTCTGTTGGCAGCAATGGGTCATGCGGTGGGAAATGCCTGGCTCAGAAGACATCCAACAGAACCTGAAAGTCGGTGGGTATTTTATCAAGAGTTGCTTGGAGGTACAGTTGCGGGGTTACTCTTGTGGGCTAAAGGAGGTGAACTCCCTGAAAACGATCATCTTTTATTAATGGGATCAATGGTGGGAATCGATATTCTTGCTATGACCACGGTCATCTTCGCATTCAAAAGAATAGAATCGTCCCGTATCGCTCCGTGGGTATATGTCCAGATCCCCGCTTCTGCTTTAGCAGGCTGGTTGTTGTTTGATGAAATTCCAGAGTGGACAACTGCGCTAGGCGCTTGTCTCATAGTTTTTGGGGGCTGGATTGCACTGACTCGTAAGGCGTAATGGGAGCTTATTAGGATGCAGATTGGGTAGCATGAAAGATGTGTCTCAAACCAATATTGTAGAGCCCCGAAAAGACAACTAGAGCAGAACCAATGTACATGATCGTATCTGGCTGTTCTCCAAGAATCCAATATGAGAGAATCAACGCAAATAGTAGTCGAGTATAACGAAATGGAGCAATCACAGATATTTCACCATCTCTAGTTGCCTTAACCAATGCGTAATAGGCAATGCAACTAACAACGCTGGACGCCACCATCAGCAATAAGTCTTCACCTCTAGGTATCACTGGAACTGGGAATAAAGGGATAGTGAGAAAACCTATCAGTGCACAAGCAGCAAAAGCCCAACTTGAAACGGCTAGCGAGGGCATAGAAACTGACATTACCCGTGTTGTGATTTCTCGTAAAGCTAACATGGCAACGGATAAAACTGCGAATATTGATGCAGGGGTGAAGCTGTCAGTACCTGGACGGATGATCAGCATAATCCCCGCAAAGCCAAAGCCAATTGCGATCCAACTGCCAAGACTGACTCTCTCACGGAGAAAAAGAGCTGCTCCTAAGGTGACGAGTAATGGAGAAAACTGGAGTATTGCCGAAGCTGAACTGAGAGGAGAATTGACAACAGCAATTACAAAAAAGAGCGCTGCAAACAAGTCTGCTAGAGTCCTAGTGATGAACGGTTTATTTAACATTTCCCTCGTCAGCAGAGGGATTTTCTTCCACCTGGCGATCATCATGAACCAAATCAAACTAAACAATCCTAGCATGATTAGGATCTGGCTGACTGGTAAATGGGCAGAAACTAGTTTGATTACTAGGTCTTCAATTGCAAAGCCTGCCATTGCCAGCACCATGTATAGAATCCCAATTTGATTTGGATTCTCTCTAAATTTTTTAAGATTCAAGAATATCTTTGGAAATTTGCATTGAATGAATACTGACGGGAGAAGATTCTGGATCAGAGTTTTGATCATTAGAGAATGAATATCTTTGATTTATATTCAATGCTTATTTGTTAAAAGCCTTATTTATGAGGAATGAAAGATTTTTTACAGTAGAGTTTGGTAATTCATATACAGGCAGGAAAAAAGTAGGTTCGAGCGAGCCTGCTGGATTGGATCACAAGCCGTGGAAGGCTACGGTCTTCAATTCAGTCATCTCTTCTACAGCGTAGCGAGGACCTTCTTTGCCAATACCACTGCCCTTGAAGCCTCCGTAAGGCATCAGATCAGCTCTCCAAAGTGGCGACCAATTAATCATGGCATTCCCACTCTCAATTTGTTGAGCGAAACGTAAGGCTGTGTTGACATCTTTTGTGAAAATACTGGCCCCAAGCCCATAATTTACCCCATTGGCGATTTCTATCGCCTCTTCAAAGCTGCCTACAGGTGCGACACCAATCGCAGGACCAAAGAGTTCTTGTGTGGCGAGTCTCATACCAGGTTTGATATCTGCTATGACTGTCGGTTGAACAATAGCTTTTTCACGATCTCCTCCGGTAATCAGACGAGCTCCTCCTCGAACCGCTTCTTGGAGCCAATCTGTCACGCGTGCTGCTTCTGCTTCGTTGATCATCGCACTGAGCTTTGTAGATTCTTCCATGGGGTTACCTACAGAAATGTCCTCCACAGCACTCTTGACCGCATCTAAATAATCAGCATAGACCTTTTGATGGACAACGACTCTCTGAAGGGAAATACAAACCTGTCCAGCATTGACAAAGCCTCCTGTTGCTGTAGCAGCAGCTACTTGTTCAAGATCAGCGTCTGGCATAACTAACATGGGACAGCTTGAACCAAGCTCCAGGGACAGCTTCTTAACCCCTGCAATTTGGGTGATCTGCTCACCAACGTCGGTACTGCCCGTGAAGCTGATTTTGCGTACTCGCTTATCGGCACAGAGTAACTTCCCCAATCTTGAGCCTGAACCCGTGATGGTTTGCAGAGCATTTTCGGGAAGGCCGGCCTCGTAAAAGAGTTCAGTCATCCGCAAAGCTGAGAGTGAAGTCTGCTTAGCTGGTTTTAAGATCACGGCATTACCAGTACTCAGGGCAGGTCCGATTTTGTGCATTACGAGCAGTAATGGATAATTGAAGGGGGTGATGGCCAACACCACTCCACAGGGTACTCGCATGGTGAACCCAAGTTTGTCTTTGCCAGCACCAACTTGAGCATCAAGGGGAAGACTCTCCCCACGAACTTGAGTACCTTCAAACACAGAGAGTCTCAATAGTTCTCCAACACGGCCTGCTTCTCCTCTGGCTTCTGAGATAGGTTTCCCAACTTCAAGAGAGACCAATTTGGCCAACCCATCCACATTCTTATCAATCAACTCCGCAGCCTTGTTGAGGATTCTGGCTCGTTCATGGGCTGGTGTTTGTGACAATATTTTTGACGCCTTGTGTGCTGCTTCGAGGGTCTGTTCTACTTGCTTATCAGTGGCATCTGGAATGTGATCAATAGTTTCTCCATTAAAGGAGCGAATGACTGGTGAGCTTTTGGGAGACTCAGACCAAGTTCCGTCTATGAACATTTTGCGCATAAGTGCTCCTTTTAAAGTGGAAATGCCCAAGGAAAAAAAAGTACGGATTTTTTGGAAAGAAACCCCAAAGAGCCCAGCAAAATTTCAAGTCCATGGGGGCTTTCGTGAGGATAAAATGATGAAAAGGCTCTTTAGTGCAGGGTTGCCAAAAAATATGCTGACTCAGGCCTGAATTTCGATGACAGCTTTCTGAAGTGCGTCTGTCAAGTGCTGATGACCTATCCTTGAGTAAACCAAGGGATTAGCTTTTTCTGGGTCTTGCTCTGCTTCAACTACGATCCAGCCACTGTATTTGATATCTGAGAGTACTCTCGCGAAGTTGTGAAAGTCTATTGATCCATCCCCAGGAACTGTGAAGACTCCCTCCAGAACGGCATCCAGAAAGCTCATGTCTTCGTCCTGAACTCTTTTGTAGACTTCGTCCCGAATATCTTTACAGTGCACATGTTTTACCCGATGCCTATGACGACGGGTGGTTGCCTCCACATTGCCACCTGCGAAAGTAAGGTGTCCTGTGTCTAACAATAAATTCACATTGGGCCCCGTATTGGCCATTAACAGGTCGACTTCTTGCTCAGTCTCTATAACCGTTCCCATGTGATGATGATAGACCATTGGCACTCCATAATCTGCCATACGATCAGCAAGCTCAGTCAATTTTTGCCCGTATTCAGGATATTCATCGTCAGGCATCACAGGACGCTTGGAGACTGGAATTTTGCGCTTTGTTTGGACGCTTCCACTGGTTTCTGCATAAACCAAGACAGGAGCTTGTAGAGATTTGAAGGTGTAGAGCATTTCCTGGAGATTTTCCCATTCTTCGTCAACACTGCACTCGCGTAGGGTTCCAGAGAACCAACCTGACGCTAGCTTGAGATCAAACTGTTCGAGCAGTGGTCCAAGTTTCTCAGGATCCATTGGATACTTAGCGCCACTTTCTGTTCCAGTAAACCCCGCCTCACGACTTTCCCGCAGACATGTTTCCAATGGAGTGTCTCCACCTAATTGGGGGAGATCGCTGTTGGACCAAGCAATTGGGGCGACAGCAAGTTGAACGCTCATATTTTTCCTGAAGTTGAATGTTATCTGGAATCGGCCAATCAATTTGTAATCATTGACTGTGGGGAACACCACCTTACTTCTTTTGATGAAAGCTTGACAGCTTCCAACACTTTTTGAATTTCAAAGGCTTCGGTGAAATCAGGCCAACAGGCATTTCCATTTTCCAATGCGCGCAGAAGTTGTAGCAGTTCAATTACCTTCAGTTCATTGAAGCCAAGTTGATGGCCAGGTGCAGGGCAGAAAGCACCGTAGTGGGGGTGCTCTGGCCCGGAGAACAATGTTTTAAAACCATCTCGCCCAGCTTTCTGATTGGCATCATAAAGTCTCAACTCATTGAACTGTTCTTGATTGAAGACAAGGGTTCCTTTTGTACAAGTCAGTTCAAATGCAAGGTGCATCTTGCGGCCCCAGGCCATCCAACTAGCCTCCAGTGTTCCAACACAGCCATTTTCAAATCTCACGAGGCAGTGCGTTTGGTCATCAACATGAACTTTGCGTTTTGTTTCTCCAACAGGCCTTTCAGGAACAACAGTTGTCAGATTACCCAAGACTTCTTGAATTGGCCCAGCTACGTAGCGAGCCAGGGAGATGAGATGACTTCCCAAATCATACAATACTCCACCCCCCTGAGAAGCATCTAGTCGAGTCGTGTATGGTGAGAGGGGGTTGGCCATGTAGTCTTCTGCATGCACACCCCTGAAAGCAATCGGTTCTCCGATTTCACCACTCTGAACAATCTCTCGGGCTGTTCTCATGAGGGGGTTCTGCAAATAGTTATACCCCACAAGGGTAGGGATCTGCTTTGATTTGGCCAGATTAGCCATCTCTTGGGCTTCAGCTAGTGTACAAGCTAGCGGCTTCTCACAGTAGACGGGCTTTGCCAAGTTCATCGCAGCGATTGCAATTGGATGGTGCAAATGGTTTGGAGCCGTTATGTCAATGACTTCGACTTCAGGGTGTTGCACCAACTCCTGCCAATCTGCAGTGCTCTGTTCAAAATTTAGAGCCTTTGCCTGTTGACTGGCAAGCTCTGGGGATGCATCAGCAAGCATCTTAAGCACTGGTTTTTGAGAGACTGCAAAGATGCTGGCTATGGAATTATAGGCGTTGACATGGCAACGACCCATGAATCCGGAACCGATCAGTCCGATTCCTAGTGTCTTCATTAAAATTCTTCCTCTCTATTTTAGACGCCCAAGCGTTGACGTCTTTGGCCTTCCGAATGATCTGACCTTGCTTGACGGACTTCTTCACGATCACTAACTTCTGGAACTCCAACATCCCACCAAGCATCTCCAGGAGTCCATTGTGATGGCTGAGTTTTGATGCAGATGACATAAGTGCGATCTGCTGCTTTCGCACGTTTGAATGCGGCTTCCAACTCTGCAGTGCTCTCCACCTGCTCACCCAGAGCTCCCATGCTGGTGGCGTGCTGTACGAAATTGACTTTCTGTAGATTCTCTACTTTACAGTCCTGCAAGAGGTTGTTGAAAGAGGCGCTTCCCTTGAAATTTTGTAAACGATTAATCACAGAGAAGCCACCGTTATCGCAAACGATGACTATCATTTTATGTCCAGTTAACACAGTGCTATAGATGTCACTGTTCAGCATTAAATAGGATCCATCACCAACAAAGACGATGACATCTCGGGATGGATCTGCCAATTTTGCTCCCCAACCACCTGCGATTTCATAACCCATACAGGAAAAACCAAACTCACAGTCAAAAGTTCCAATGGAGCGCGTTTTCCAGTTTTTGCAAAGTTCGCCAGGTAACCCTCCTGCGGCCGTTAATGCTAAGTCAGTGGTGTCACAGATTCTATTGATTGCACCGACGACTTGTCCGTAACTGGGAGGAACAGCATCTGATGGTCCAGAATGCTCATCTACGGTCCGGTTCCACTCTGCATAATGCCCCTGAACTGTCTCGAGCCAATCCGGACTGCCTGCCCAGTTACCCAGAGCACTGCTTAGGTCTTCCAAGCTAACTTTAGCGTCTCCAACTACAGAAAGCGCCCGGTGCTTGTGGGCATCGAAGCTTGCTGCGTTGATCGCTATTAACCTCATTGACTCATTACCAAAGACAGACCATGAACCCGTGGTGAAATCTTGTAGACGAGTTCCCACTGCAAGGACTACATCAGCCTCTGCAGCAATTGCATTTGCAGAGCTTGAACCGATTACTCCGAGTGGCCCAGCATTGAGCTTATGGTCGTGCAGCATTTGTGATCGACCTGCAATTGTCTCTGTCACGGGGATACCATGTTTTTCAGCGAAACTGGTCAGTGTAGCAACTGCATCTGAGTAAAATACTCCTCCGCCAGAAACAATCATCGGCTGTTGGGCAGATTTCAAAATTTCTGCTGCCTCAGCAATGCTATCCTGATCTGGCCGAGGGCGTGGACTTCGGTGAATCTTCTTATCAAAGAATACCTCGGGATAATCGTAAGCTACGGCTTGAATATCCTGTGGTAAGGCAATGAATGTTGGTCCAGAAGTAGCAGGATTCATCATTGCTGCAATAGCTTGTGGTAGGGAGACCATCAACTGTGCGGGATGGGTAATTCGATCCCAGAATCTTGTACAAGACTTGAAGGCATCTGCAACAGTCATAGTCGGATCTTGGAAGTGTTCAACCTGCTGCAGAACCGGATCGGGTAACCGGTTCGAGAAGGTGTCTCCAGAGAGAAACAGAACGGGTAGACGATTCGAGTGAGCCGTGCCAGCAGCTGTCAGGAAATTTGTACAGCCAGGGCCAATTGAGGAGGTGGCAACCATGATCTGACGCCGGCGCCTTGCCTTGGCAAAAGCAACTGCTGCTAAACCCATTGATTGCTCATTCTGACCCCGCCAAGTAGGCATTACATGACGAACTGATTCCAGAGCCTCTCCAAGACAGGTAACGTTGCCATGCCCAAAAATTGCGAAAACACCTGGAAACAATGGTTCTTGCTTGCTATCAATCATCGTGTGTTGGTTGATAAGATAGCGAACCAGGGCTTGGGCCATCGTTAGTCGAATTTTTTTCATAAGGACTCCTCTTGCTAATTGACTCAAAAAGTCTATTTTACGAAATTGTTGAACAAAAATTCAAATTTATTAGGTTCATCTGCTTCACCAACATATTTGACAACAATATGAACACAATCTTCTAGGGATTCTGATGACCAACCTCCCTCTACCTGATACCTATGAACGGTTGATCACGCAGGTGACTGAGCAGTTTCCAAGGATGAAGAAAAGTTTTCAGCGTATTACACGTTTTATGGTTCAGAACCCAAATACGATGGCAGTTGAATCTGTCAAAGTTATTGCAGATCAAGCAGGGGTTCAGCCTTCCTCCTTGGTACGCTTCGCTAAGCACATGGGCTACAATGGCTTCAGCGAAATGAAGCGTGTTTTTCAATCTCACCTGATTTCCACAGCAAGTTCGAAAGAACGCTTGGAATCATTTAGCAATGAGGTTTCATCAAAGTCGAGCAATTCGACTGCTTCATTCCTACAGTCCTTGGTAACTAATGATATTGCAGCCTTGAATGACCTCAAGCACAGTATTTCATCCGAAGTACTGGAAAAGGCAGTTTCATTACTAGAGGAAGCAGACACAATCTATGTTCTGGGGCAATTGCGTTCGCTATCAGTAGCCTACTACATTCGTTATTTGTTACTTTATCTCCGACAAAATGTACGGCTTCTCGATAGCTCTGGCGGACTGGCAACTGAGGAGGCAGAGTTGATGAATGAGAAATCCCTGCTAGTTGCCGTTTCCTTCCGATATTACGCTCGTGAAGTTGTAGACATCGTTGAGGGGACAGCCCGTAAGAAGATCCCGATTCTTGCTTTTACGGATAGCCAATTGAGCCCTCTGTATAAACACGGCACCTGCTCGCTTGTCGTGCCGGGTGCGGGTCATAAATTCAGTTATTCATTGGCTGCCACAATGTCCCTTGCACAAAGTCTAATTGTCAGCATGGCCAGCCGGCTTCAGATTGAGAGCTCCCAGGAAGAATTCAATCCGCAGGATCTTTTAGGATCAAGTGACCCAAAAGTATTGCAAAGAATCTCACCCTCCAAGCCATATCATTTTGAGCAGAATTGAGTCTTTTTTGGATAATTCAAGAGTAAACTGCCTCCCAATTTACCACTCGATCTTTTTGTAATCGCCCTGTCAGGGCATCCACTACATTTTCAACACAGACCAACCCAAGTCGACGGGTGCATTCTGCTGTTAAGCTCGCATTGTGGGGGCTTAATACTACTTTGTCAGACCTCAATAACTCCATTTTTCGTTGTGGAGGCTCTTGCTCAAAGCAATCCAGCCCGGCTCCAGCAAGTGTTCCTGCATCTAACGCTTTTAGAAGTTCATCTTCATCAATTAAACCTCCGCGGGCAGTATTGATAACATAAGCTGTAGTTGGAAGAGTCTTGATCTCTGATGCGCCGATAATATGTCGATTTTGAAGAGTGAATGGCAGATGTAGACTGAGAAAATCCGTTTCGGATAGAGAAGCCCCAAGATCGTTAATATAAATTGCTCCTGCCTGAATAACTTGCTCTGAATCCACATAAGGATCGAAGACGTGTATTCGCATTCCAAATGCTAGGGCGCGTTTGGCCACTTCTCTGCCAATCCGACCATAGCCTACCAGCAAGAGATTCTTTCCAAATATCTCTGAACCCTGGAGACGATTACGCGATTCCCAATCACCTTCTCTCATTGCTCGATCAAAGGTACTCCCACGTTTCGCTAGAGTTAGTATCAAGTATAGCGCATGTTCGGCAACCGTAATGGCATTAGCATTTCCAGTGGTTGCCAAGGGGATTTTTTTTCTTGAAAGAACATCAACTGGAATATTGTCATATCCCACTCCATGACGCGCCACAATTTTAAGTTGATTCGCTTTATCCATCATGTCTGCAGACAGCTTAGTGGTACGTATGATCAAGGCATCAGCTTTTGCTAACTTGATGGAGATTTCCTTCTGAGAGGGCTTCTCCAATACCTCGTGGGTTAACTCATCATGGGATCGCAGTAATTGCATTGCGTCCTCATGGATTTTGCCGAGTAGCAGTATGTGCCCACGGGGAGTCGACATGATTAGTAGGAACTGGAGCTAGGTGATTGAGACATGTCTAAGCGCATCTTGGTCAAAACACCTTGCGCAGCACTAGCCATCAAACGGGAATCTGATGCGATCGTCACGAATCGGAATCCTTTTTCAATCATTCGTAGAGCATACTCCGGTGTCCCGTTGTGAATTCCAGCTGCAACACCGTGCTCTGTGGCTTTTCGAAGAATCATATCTATCGCTTCCAAAACGATAGGGTCTTCTTGGTCGAAAGTTGGGACTCTTCCGAGAGAGTTCCCTAAGTCTGAAGGCCCAAGGTAGATCATGCGGATGCCTTCTACCTTTAGAATGTCATCTAGGTTATCCAGTGCCTCCTTCGTTTCAATCATAGCGATTGGAAGAATTTCATCATTGGCGTGAGATGGATAGTCTGCTCCCAAACTGAAGAGTGCCCTGATTGGTCCAAAGCTGCGTTGTCCAAAGGGAGGATAATAACAAGCTTGAACAAAGCGCTCTGCATCAGACGCTTTGTTTATCATTGGACAAATCACTCCGTAGGCCCCGGCGTCTAGCATGCGCATGACGATCCCCTCTTCTAACCAGGGTACGCGGGTCAACGGAGCAGTGCTTGTAGTGCAGATTGCTTGGAACATTGTCACTGCATTCTGATAGTCGGAAATACCATGTTGCATGTCCACCGTCAGCGAATCCCATCCTTGGTGAGCCATCACCTCTGCGGAGAAAGAATTAGGAATCGCCAGCCATCCATTAACGATGGCGCGGTCTTCATTAAGCAGTTTGATCAGT
>JACLAC010018477.1_pt1 | contig 34852 bp, 31 predicted proteins | sample 8027881 | NCBI WGS metagenome assembly JACLAC01 (sample SAMN15725517, study PRJNA655200) | protist metagenome | isolation source: fluorescence activated cell sorting (FACS) single amplified genomes of... | place: Spain: Blaines Bay Microbial Observatory, Mediterranean Sea | collected 2016-01-19 | reverse complement strand
TTAATTACCCTTATTCTGAAAAGGGAAAAGGGGGGATGGATGGCGAAAAAGTGAGATTGTCTACAGTTAGATCGGCTCTTAATGTCGCATCCAAAGAAAATGCAAATTTACCACTCTTCGCAGGTGGTCATTCCATGAGCGGGAGAATGTTTTCCATAGAACAATCTCGTAACCCTGAAGAAAAATTGTCAGGAATAATTTTTTACGCTTTTCCTCTTCACAATAATAAACTAAATGTAGAACGTGCAGACCACCTGAAGCAGATTGATATTCCTATGTTATTTTTATCTGGCCAGAGAGATAGAATGGCTAATCTTGACTTATTAGTACACGTAGTAGATAAACTAGAAACAGGTACACTCCATGTTGTGGACACTGCTGACCATGGATTTAAAGTTTTGAAAAGGAGAAAAATAAAAGAAGACGTAATGTCAGAATTAGCCCGAGTTACTGCTGAATGGATTGCAAAAATCATAGGATAAAGGAAACAATCATTACAGCATTTATCAATTAAGATAGTGTTTCATAAAAAGTTAGATTATTTTTCGTACTTGAGAGTTAAAAATTCCGTTTTGAAAGAAAAGAGAATTACATTTAATGGAAATCAAGTTTAGAGTAGATAAATCAGCAGATAACAAAATTATAATTGGTTAATCATCATCATTTATGAAGCAGGATTACAAATCATTCGTTTCGTCTGAAGGCATGGAAATTTTGGTGGGAAATCAAGCAGAAAGTAACGATTATCTGACCTTTAATCTATCCTTACCACAAGATTTTTGGTTACATGTAGCCGATAATTCTGGAGCTCACGTGATTGTACGAAATCAAGAAAAGTTGGATAGGTTACCAAAAAAAACACTACAAGAAGCAGCTTCTATCGCAGCTTACTACAGTAAAAGTCGGAATGGGGGACAAGTTGCTGTCCACTACACTCAAAGAAAGAATCTGCGCAAAAAAAAAGGATCTAAAGCTGGCAGTGTAATTTTAAAGGAACATAAGACAATCAAAGTAAAACCGAAATCTGATTTGGCTTTCGACGGTTAGTTTACTTCTAAAGTAAATTAGGCTACTTTTGAACCAGGCACGAACGATGCTAATTATCGCGAATTTCTTTTTCTCCACCGACGATAAGTGCGCTTTATTGTTGGAGTCGCAACTTCTGCTAAGGGACTGGCTTCCATATGAGTAGATGGTAAAAAAGAGGGAGAGATCAAATTCAACACGAAAAGTGGATATGGTACTAGTGAAGGTGTAATAGCTATCGGAAGGCACTACGACCGACATACTAAGGGTATCATTGACGATGTTGCTTTATTCAGTGTTGCCCTAACTGAGAAAGATTTGAAGGAAATAATGAGTAAAGGGTTGCAAACAGCGCTGTCAGTTTCCAATAACCAAAAACTCGCAATTACCAGGAGTACAATCAAACAGTATTAGATCTGGAGAAAGTTAAGAATAAGATTAAACTTTATTTGCATTTGTGTTTCCGCAGAACGTAACCGGTGGATGTCATATAGGTAGGATTGGATAATTAAATGAATTCTCTCTTGCTCTGCGGATAAGAGGACTAAAAAAATTGATACATGAGCACTTTACTCATGTACCTTATTGCGATGCTCATGGTAACAAATACATCAAAAGAATATATGGTTCACCCTTTGTCTAGGGATATCGCTATTAATGCTAAATGGGATAAATCAATCTGGTCAAAAGTTACAGCATGTAATTTAGAATATTTCATGGGTCATCGGCCGAGCCACATTCCAAATGTAGAATTTAAGTTACTTTATGACCCAGAGTCAATATACGTCATTTTCAAGGTTGTCGACCAGTATGTCAGAGCCTCGTCCCGAGGATATCAATCGGCAGTTTGTCAGGATAGTTGTGTGGAATTTTTTTTTACTCCGCAACAAGATGTAGGTAGCGGTTATTTTAATCTTGAAACTAATTGTGGTGGAACAATACTTATGTATCATCAGGTTTCCAGAAATCATTGTTCCAAGGAGTTAAGTGATAATGATTTAGATCAGATTCAGATTGCCAGTTCTTTACCAAAGCTTATTACCAAAGAAATTACACAACCAGTCACTTGGACATTGGAATATAAGCTTCCATTCTCAATCTTAGCTAAATATACTGAAGTTATCACACCTGCTCGTGGGGTAGAATGGAAGGCTAATTTTTATAAGTGTGCTGATCGGAGTTCACACCCACACTGGCTGACTTGGTCAATTGTTGACTTGCCTAAACCAGATTTTCATCGGCCAGAATTTTTCGGGACTCTGATCTTTTGCTAACTCTTGAATTTTCATATAAAGAGTGAATCATTAATCTTTCAGTTTGTCTGTGATGATATTTTGACAATCTAACCAACAATACTAAACTCGTGAGTCCACAGAATTTTTTCGAAAATTACGGCTATTGGATTGAATCTGAACCATTATTTTCTAGTCAAGATTTGGCCGAATATCGACAGTCGATGAATGATATTATGAATCACCAATATGAATCAGGCCGGGAGCCAATGGCCGGTCGAAACTGGCCTGCGCGTGAAGATCTACAGGGAATGGTTCAAATCAATAATGCTTGGTGGGCTGGAGGTGCGATCAGTCGGTTATCTTTAAATAGACAAATCGGTCAGATAGCAGCCCAGTTACTACAAGTCAACGGTGTATATATGTGGCATGATCAGTTACTTTATAAACCACCGGCAAGATCAAGGACTTTGTCAGGCAATATTGGTTGGCATCAGGATTGGAATTACTGGCAAGTTTGTGACCATGCTGACCTCATAACGGCTTGGGTAGCTTTAAATGATGTTAATACCCAAAACGGAGCTATGATGGTTATTCCGGGAAGCCATCGATGGGGTCAAGCGATGGAGGCATCTGAACGAACTTTAGAAATGGATAAGACAGCAAGTGAGGTCAAAATCCCAAGGGGAGAAAAATGGGAAATTGTACATTGCGAACTTCAGGCAGGTGCGGTCAGCTTTCACCATGCAAAGACAATTCACGGCTCTGGTCCTAATAATTCAGATCAACCCCGCTTGGGATTGGCAATTCATATGGTAGCTGATCACGTTAGATATACCAATCAAGGAATATATTCACATAGCAATCTAAAGGTGTGTCCACGAAAAGAAGGCGATCTGTTTCGTGGACACCAACACCCAGTAATATGGAAAAATGATACAGAGTAACAACTAATCCTGTGGTAAGTACGAAGGATTATTTTAGGATTATTCTTCAAATTTGAATGTATTTTCATCACTTTAAATACTACGAAATTAATCGAATATTTTCTTGTCTTATTTGATAGTAGATATACCATAAAAAGTAGTTGATATCTGTGTCTCTTCCAAATTTTTTGCGTCTTAAAAATTGATTTTTCATGTTTCTATCATCGTTATTTTGGGACAACTGCGTTATCAGTGCCACATACTGCGACAAGGATGTTACACTGTTTACAACTAACAATTTCTATATTCGTCAACCTAGATCTTATTAACTACGGATAAGTTAGTTGTTATCATTTTTGGCATGTCTGATGCTGCGCACTATGTTGGAACGTACCCAACTGGTCAAACATCGCAGGCTTTAGAATCAGGTAATGTATCAGCTATAGTTGCTGAGCAACCCGGCTTCGGCTAAGTACTCAAATCAGTGCCTAGTCAAAACTAATCTTTACTTGTACAAATGCAAAAAGATTAATTTGTAATTTACTATATGTAAGTCGTGAAAGTTTAGCTAAGAACCGAGACGATCAGTTAGCAGTTACCAAAGTGTGGTATAGGATTTTGGATTACATAAAGGGATCGAAAGGTGAAGCGGAAGTTCTAGAAATTTTGAGTGTTAGATTTCAAATTAGCCCAAAAGAGTATAAAAAAATTTTAAAAGGTCCCCATATTTTAACCCTTGATGAGGCTAAAAACATTTGAAAGAGAGGTTTTTCGTCGGTCTATAGTTCCAGTCAGATAGTGGATAAGTTCAATGTTAAGTATGGAGTACATCCTAGGCCTACATTCAGCGACAAATCTCTGGACCTATCTTTTGACGAATTCTTTACCCTGAATCAACCTTATACTTGTGGATGCGAATTCAGAATTACTTTTTGATCGGAGTTCCAATTTCAGAAAAAGCTAATTTTTGGCTGCCTGTAATAGCGTTTATATTGCCTTTAACGCTCTGGTCGGCACTTAGCTATCTACCTTTCCTCTGGCATCCTCAAGTCTTAATTGAAAATCCTGGTGATACCTATTTCAGAGAAAACGACCGCGTTGACAAAGAAAACTTTCAAGAAGAAAATCGACAAGTTGCTCTGGATGGTCAGCGAAAAGCCAGTGGTATTCGTGTGAATCCAATCTACCTTCCAGCTCCACACCAAGTTCTAAAAGCGATTTATGTCTCTTTCAAAACACCTCCGAGAAGAAAAGGTGAGAAGTGGCTGTATCAAAATGTCTGGGACAGTATTGAGGTCATCTCTTTGGGGTTTCTGTTATCTTCACTTGTTGGCATACCACTTGGTATTTTATGTGGATCTTTTCCTGTTCTTTCTCGTTTGAACGAGCCTTTCGTTGACTTTGTTCGTTACATGCCGGCTCCAGCCTTTGGTCCCCTAGCTGTTGCGATCCTCGGCATTAATGACGCTCCTAAAATCGCAATTATTTTTATCGGTACATTCTTCCAACAAGTGCTAGTTATTGCCAACACAACACGTCAGTTTGATCATACATTAATAGAAACAGCACAAACTCTAGGGGCAAATCGGTTTGCACTTCTTACCAATGTCATAGTTCCTGGCGCTCTACCAGACTTGTATCGAGATATGCGTATATTACTCGGTTGGGCTTGGACCTACTTAATTGTGGCTGAAATCATTGGGGCAAAATCAGGTATCAGCCTTTTTATTACACAACAAGCTAAGTATAGAAACTATGACAAGGTTTTTGCTGGAATTATTATTATTGGGCTAATAGGTTTTTTAACAGATCAAATATTAGGATTGATTGGCAGGCACATATTTATCTGGGAAGAAAGAGAATAATGACTTTAGATCACATAAAATCACGCCAGTATAAGCTCCAGTCTGAGACCGTTCGCAAAAGGCTTGAGGATATCAAAAAACGACCCATTTTATTAAAAGTCGACTCACTGAAAAAAAATTTTCAAGATCGGGAGGGGGAAATAGTAGCTCTAGGTAATATCTCATTTTCCGTTCATCAAAGAGAATTCATATGTGTGATTGGCCCCTCTGGGTGTGGAAAGTCGACACTCATTAGAATCATTGCTGGTTTAGAAAAACAAACATCTGGAAGTATCCTTCTAGATTCTAAACCTATTGACTCACCTAGTTCAGATCGGGGAATGGTATTTCAGAACTACACATTGTTTCCTTGGCTGACTATAAAAAAGAACATTATGTTCGGACTGATAATGTCAAAAACTGATCGCCAAGAAGCCAACACTAAGGCAATGAACTGGCTAGAATTAGTTGGTCTGAGTGAATTCTCTGATCTTTACCCTCATCAGTTATCTGGGGGGATGAAACAACGTGTAGCTATTGCTAGAGCCCTAGCTACACGACCTCGAATTTTGCTAATGGACGAACCATTCGGAGCACTAGATGCACAAACTAGAGCCCAAATGCAATCTTATTTGCTTCAAATATGGGAAAATATTGACATTACTATTATCTTTATCACACACGATCTCGAAGAAGCAATATACTTAGCAGACCGAATTTTTGTGCTTGGCTCTAGCTCCAACCAACTGCAAGAGATCGTGGAAATTCCTGTGTCAAGACCAAGAAAACCCGATCAGTTCTTATCAACTGAATTTTTGGCGACAAAGAAGCACTTAGAAGACCTAATAAATCCTGAAAAAAGATCAACAGCTAAAAAAATATCGATTAAGAATGGAATCGTTGAAAAATCGAGTTCTCTAGAAGGCTAAACATTAGCAAAATTTTTTACAATTTAATTTTAATATACTATCTTCATTAGCACTCTCATTATTGATAGAAAACCCGTTAAATAAACTTCTTCTTAGCAGTATAGGTTGGAAAATCAACAAACTATCTTCTGCTACTGTATCTACCAACTCTGATCTTGATTACTAATAACTTAAACTACAAGCACTTCAACTTTGTCGGAATCAACATCAACTGTTAGGTAACTTTCTTGCTTCCAACGCCGATCTTTGTCAGATCATACATCAGAATCATTCCCTCACTGTTGATATTTTCGTCTCTTAGGCATGTTAACTTATCTCGCATATTTAACCTTATCTACACGCTTGGACTACTTCAACAATGAATTAAAATTATGCCTCAAACTGGTTAATCATAGCTGACCCCTAATCTCTGCTTAGGGTGACAATGATCCTAACATTTTGGGGTATTTTTACCCTTTTCACGTCCAAACTGAATAATATCCAGGATGGAAATCCGAAAAAGACATCGGAGTCCTAGAAATATAAGCACAGAACTGAATTATTGTGATTGAATTTACACTTCTCCAAATTCTTGTTATGTTGTAGAATTAATGGTTATAGCATCTAGTCAGGGATAAGCTCATTATCAAACACCAAACAACTTGAGAGGCTGAGTTAGTATTATGATTGAACAACAACAAGTTCAATTTTTCCAACAGAATGGATATTTAAAATACGGCCCTGTTCTGAATATGGGTGAGGTCCAAGAACTAAGAGATGGACTGGATCGGGTAATTCAAATCGAATTGAATGGTGGGGATGATTCTGAGCCAGAGTTTGAGTTCGGACACGATTTAAGGAGCCAGAACCCTAGTGGACGAGTGATCACACAATTTTTAAATATGTGGAAACGTGAACCCGCATATGAACGCCTACTTCATCACCCAACTATTTCAGGAGTTTTGTGTGCTTTGCTTAACACTTCTCAAGTCCGACTTTGGCATGATCAGATTATTTCGAAACCACCGGGTGATAATGACCATTTTCGGTTTCATCAGGATTTTTATTTTTGGCCGCTAGACCGACCAGAAATTGTAAGTTGCTGGTTGGCCTTGGATGATGCCACCGTTGATAGTGGTTGCATGCATGTTATACCGGAAAGTCATCTGGATCCACGTTTCAGTCCTACAGGTCATAAAGAAGAGTTACGGGCCAAAGAAAGAAATGAAATTACGGAATCTGAACGGGATAAAGTTGCAAAACAACCGGCTTCATTTGGGAAACCGATCCAAATCAAGGCTGGAGAGTGTATGTTCCATCATTGCCTGAATTTCCATGCCACTCCAACCAATATCACACCAAATCAACGCCGTGCTCATGTGATGATCTTCATGGCTAAAGGCGTCCAAGTTAACTTATCTCAAGCAGGGAACCATGTCCTAGTTTCAGGATTTGAGGTTGATGATGGAGAAGAATTAGCTGGCAAAGGGTTTCCTGCCTCTGATCCAAAACTGTGGGATCACCGTTATTAATAATAGTTTTAAAGAATAAAAGGTCTGGATTTACTGATCAATCAGGTATCAATTACGTAACAGTATAGTGCTCACGGACTTATTAGAAAAGACTACGTGCCTTTTCTAATAAGTTTTTTTAAGCGACCGATAATTTTTCGATTTAATGCGCTAGCTTCAGCATTCCCCAAGTGGTAGTCAGTTTACCCTGATGCTCGACGGGACTGGTATCTATTCCAGGACCATTGATCTCAACATAATCATATAATACCGTCGAATCCCTTCCGCCAAGACCTGGACGACCGTCCTTATAAGTCTTATCTTTTGTTTCTACTTGCAGTTTGCCATCTATATAAGTTTTGATAACTTCACCCTTGACTTCGAAAATTATAGTGTAAGCGTCTCCTCCTTTCGTGTCTGTGGACTCTGGACGTTTGGGCCGGTCTCCACCGGTAATTTCTATACCGGTTCCCCCATCAAAGCGAAATATACTGTTGGTGTTTGAGTTATAGCTGATTTCTATAAAGTAGAAATCCTGGGTTGGTTTCTGCACTCGAGTAAAAAGGTGAAAGTATGGGCCAGCTACTTTACGAGCTTTGACTTCCATTTTGTAATCGGTCCATTTCGGATCGCCAAAAAAAATACCCGAGTTCTGCCCCCCGACGACCTTCAACTCGAGCTGACCGTTGGAGACCTCGGCCGTGGCACCTGGTCCAAGTTCCCAATCCTTGATATCTTTTGGGTCATCGAATTCTATTCTCAGGGCAAATACAAAATATGGACTCAACAGTAAAATTAACAAAACCAAGGCACCAAATGTCCAAAAGTTATTCATCAATAAATTCTCCTTGTAAATCCTCTTCAATTTGAATCATAAGGGATCGAACAATAACTATCTTCACAACCAGATTCCTAAAACTTATCCTTATTCATTTGATATAAAATCAACACATAAGTATTATTACTCGATTGTTCCAAACCTACCATTTCGGATGATAGAAATCGGCTAAACCAAGGTCCAGCCGATTTGGTGTTTTTTTGCTAAAACTTGAGAAGAAACCTAGTTCTTCTTGATTTCCGCCCAAACACTTGCCAGTTTAGCCTTAGGGCTTACGGCTGTTCCTTTGCCTACTGGAATTACCTCAATACCACTGAAGGTCGCATTGAGATCACCTTTTCCTGTTTCTTCATTACCAGCAAAATTCAGATTGAGTACTCCATCCGTGACCGATACATTTTTGAAGATTTTGATGTCGATCTCATCTGCGCCAGGTGCTACATACAATGGTGCGACATTTTCATCCTCGATGAAGATATCAAATCCACGGTTGTCAGGCGACCAATGCTCACCTACCAAATAGGTGACATCGAAAACACCGTTTCCGGTCCTAAGTCCCATTTGAACAGTATCAGGATATTTCGCCCAACTGACAGTATGAAATATGGCATGATCATAACCGGCCTTATCTGCTTGGGCTTTAGCTGCATCGGTCAGATTTTTAACTTCCGCTGTTTGGGGCTCTGTTCCAATCCAGCCGCCCCAAGAGTCGTCATCTTTGATATTAAACTTCTGCAGTCCACCAAACCAGATTCGACCTTGACTATCCTTGTAGTCATCTGCCTTACCACCAATCACCCGGATCACTGGTTTCTCCGTAGTTTTTGCTAAAATAGAAACAGAACATACTATAAAAAGTATTCCTGTTAATAAAAAGAAAATTTTTCTCATCAATAAACTCCTTAAAATCGAATGAATATCATCCTTGTTTCCTTCGATTTTGACTCTACCAAAGTCAGATATATTAATCAAGGAATAATAAGCTTAATTTCGGTATCGCCAGTACACCTTTGATGGTTTCAGTTTGATTCTTGATTTAATCTCAATCCTAGTTGTCTCATATTCGCCTATTATAATCTAAAATATTCTACCAGTAGAATCGACTCAAGCCCTTATTTGCCCAACTATCCAAGCTGAATTAAACCTAAATACTGTCATTAGTACTTGACTAGTCTGCTATTGTAACAATCCTTATTGACTGTAGATAATTTCCTTAGATTCAGGTGTACACATCTATTCACTTCTACTAAATTTATTTATTAGATTTTTTGACCACATCTACTACAAACCATATCAAATAAATGATATCGATTAGACAGCCCTCCACTCTCATAACAGCAACACTATCTACCTCTAGAGCTATGATCTGCAGGGGTCTATCAGTTAAAACAATTAAGATCATGCTTAGGCACAAGAATGCCAAACTATTACTGATGACAAATAAAAAAATAGCCCTACATTTCATTATCAAACCCTCGCCAATTGGAACTTGTCCAAATTTTTGGAGAAGTTATCCGTCAGAATCCGATGCTTGATTGTTTTACTCATTTGCTGCTTATCTGGGTTGAGGAACATTATGGTAGATAGACCTGGTACAGATTAGTGTTGTACTTGCTACTTCTATGTCGTAATCAACCCTACACCAGTCATTATATTGTTGAGAATACTCTTCTTTCTATTGGCACATCTAATACCAAAATCATTCTCCTTCCAAATACTGATGGGGAGGGTGATGATTTAACTACTAGACACTAGGAGGTAGAAAGTTATGACAGCAAAAAATAATGCTCAACTAATTGAAACTATAACTCTATTGATGTTAGTTAACACCCAGTGTCTTCAATGTGGAGCCTTATCTATTGATCTGATGATTGATCAAGTCAAAGAACCCTCTCTCAAAAAGGGGTTACAAATGTTCGTTAATGATCGAGATGATAAAAACATTAAAGATACCTTGAATGAAGATCTCTACCTCAAAGATGACTACCAAAATCTAGTGATGGAAGGTGTCTGTATGCTTGCTTCATGAACTAATAATTTTTGTGTTAGTTTGATGAAAAAAAAGTTCAAGACCTATCTATCAACCGAAGATCAGGTGAAATTAGAAGTTAGAACGAAAGGGGTTTTAGACAATTGCAGGTAGCAATCAGGTAATCATTAAACATCTTAAACGATACGAAAAATAAATAAATTATTTTAGATCCTAAGAAGATTAAGAAAATAATTTATGGAAAATCTGGAGATATTGCCCACAGAATAGGATTTAGAAAAGGGTTACTATCCAAAAAAATTAATGGACATATTATTATTACACTGAAAGAAATTAACCGATTGGCAGTAGCTTTGGGTATAGATACTTTGGACAAATTGAAACAGGTCTATCCTGCTCCAACTAATTAAGACAAAGAATCAATATGGTTGACAATAAACAAGAAGAGCTGAAACAGAAGGGTAGAGTTATACTGCTAAAGAAATTTACCCAACTACTGATTGGTGTTCTACTAAAGACATCATATTTTACACCAAGCGGGTTCTAGTGAAAGAAAAAAGATGCAGTTTTTTGGTATTGACTTTATTTGTAACTATTGTTAGTGATATTACTGAAAGTACGGTTATATTAGTTGTTGTTAGGGGGATAGGAATAGTTATTTGGACTCCATATCTTATCCGAAAACGAGATGTGCTACTAAACAAATCAGAAGATGACCTGACTGACTAAGATTCCTTTTATAGTCTGGATATGGGTCTTTATCAATTGGGTAAATATTACTACTGATTTTAAGGAGTTTTAGATGAAAGTTTTGGATGAAAGTAAATTGCGAGATTATGTTGAACAGTTTAATATTGAGGATGAGGAATTATACTCAAACATTAGTAATGAAGAAACATTTAAATTTTTACAAAAAAATATTCCTCTTTTTGAATGTCCAGATGTTGATTTCGAAAGGACTTATTATTTTCGTTGGTGGACTTATCGTAAACATATTAAGAAGACCAAGGATGGTTACGTCATCACGGAGTTTCTACCAGATGTGCCATGGTCAGGAAAACATAATACTATAAGTTGTCCTGCTGCCCACCATTACTATGAAGGACGATGGTTACACAATGCAGAGTATCTCGACGACTATTCGTATTTCTGGTTAAGAAAAGGGGGTGAACCACGCTTATACAGTTTCTGGATTGCGGACGCATTCTACAATAGATATTTGGTGACTTTAGATAGTAATCCTCTACTAGATTTACTTCCTGATTTGATAGAAAATTATAATTTATGGGAAACTGGATGGAATTGGAAGGGTTATCATATTGGACAAAGGAAAAATGGATTATTCTATACCATTGATGACAGGGATGGAGGAGAACTTTCCATAGGTGGACATGGTTTTCGTCCAACTCTCAACAGTTTTATGTATGGCGATGCCATGGCCATTTCAAGGATAGCAAATCTAGCCAGAAAACAGGATATAGAAAATGAGTACAGATCAAAAGCCTCCAGAATCAAAAATTTGGTTCAAGACAAACTATGGGACAGTGAATCTAAGTTTTTTAAAGTTTTACCAAAAGAAGGAGGAGCGCTTAAAGATGCACGCGAGCTTCATGGATATGCTCCCTGGTACTTCAACATGCCAGATTCTGGGTATGAGGAAGCATGGAAAGAATTAATGGATAAAAAAGGTTTTTATGCTCCTTATGGACCTACTTTTCTAGAACAACGGCATTCAGAATTTATAATTTCTTATGAAGGGCATGAATGCCAATGGAATGGTCCAAGTTGGCCTTTGGCTACATGTAATGTGCTAACATCACTTGCTAATCTATTGAACAATTATGATCAAGATGTAATCGGAAAAGAGGATTATTTTAAAACACTTAAGTCTTACACTGATTCCCATAAGCTTGAAAGAGAAGACGGTAAGATACTACCATGGATCGATGAAAACCTGAATCCATACACTGGTGATTGGATATCACGTACACGCCTTGAGTCTTGGGAAAATGGAACTTGGAGTATAGAGAAGGGGGGGGAAGAAAGAGGAAAGGATTATAACCACTCGACTTACAATGACTTAATAATTACTGGTCTGATGGGATTAAGACCACGAAACGACAATGTGATTGAGATAAATCCGTTGTTACCTGAAGGGAAGTGGGACTATTTTTGCCTTGATAATGTATTTTATCATGGTTATAAATTGACTATTGCTTGGGATAAAACTGGTGAAAAATACAAGAAGGGAAAAGGATTAATGATTTTTATTGATGGGAACCTAAGAGCTAATACCGAAAATATTGAAAAAATCGTTTTTGATTTAAAAAAATGAACGGAAGTATAACAGTATATTCCCGTTGTTGTGCGGAAATCCAAACTGAGCATTAGCAAAACCGCCACTCAGTGGCAGGACATCTATTCCAATAGTAACCAGCTGACTGCGTCAGTATTTGGAAACGTGAAGTTAATAAGATAGAAAAAAAAATTCTTGCGAATATAGATAATAGTCAGTAAAACCTCAACTTGGTAACTATTGATATGCACAAACAAACAGTTCGGGCCGGACCTTATGCGGTAAATACGGTAAGAATTATAGTTGAATCTTTTGCTGTAAAATCTAGTCAAAACTCAACCCTTCGCTAGGGCGCTCTACAAGGACGCCCTCATTCCGTAAATTATCGAAAAGCTCAATAAATTGACTCCACAGACTATGACCGACGGCCTATCCAGAGAATTCGATTGTGGGTGAATTCACATGGATTTTTCTATCCATTCTTTTTGCTGCTCTTGTTTATTTTTGAAATAGTCAATACGATTGGATTTGTCCTTTTTATCAATTTCAAGCCTTTTCATTGCTAATAAAGATAGGTGAAAAACAAATATAACCATGGGCTATCGAAAAGTCTCCAAACCACCTAATTTCTTCACCTTTTATATGCTTGTAAATCGAATAACACTCCCACCCAAGTAAGCTGAAATATAAAACATTAAACACATATGCTTTTGGTCTGGATAATATCCAATTTTCAAAATGATGCCGACAAAACCGATCGGGAAAGAAAATGAATAAAGATGAGCCGACAAATAAAACAATGAAGATTATATATTCTATACCTCTTACCCTTTTGTATTACCTAACCGATGAATCCGTTGTTGTAGATTATCGGGCATTGGTTTGACTATGCCTTGGTCAATTTCTTGGCGGTGTTGGAGTTTCTTCTGTTGGTCTTGTTCTATCCGTTGCTTGGTAGCTTCTAAATCATCTTGGGGTTGGGTCAGGTCAAGCTGTAAGGTAGTCTCAGGTTGAATATTGGTCTGATTCTTGGGTTTGGGTAGCTGCCACCCCTGTCGTTTCAATGGATCAATCAACTTCCCTTCCAACGCTGATCTTTATTAGATCATGCGACAGGATCATCCCCTCGGCATTGATGCTTTCGTCTCTCAGGCCTGTCAGTTAAGTCCTCATGTCAACCCCATTCAAGCTTTTCAGCTCCTTCAAGAGTGTATTAAGATCATGCCTGAAACTGGTGGCAATGGCAGACCCGTTGGACGCACCGGCTGGTTCCTGCTCTCAATCTCTGATTCCTTATTCAAGCGGGCCTGGGTCAATACCTTCGACTTTCTGCTCCTCTATTGGCAACAACATCAAAATCCTGCTCCTCATCCCCGTGCTCTCAAACCCATTACTCGCAACCCTAATCAGTCTCGCAAACCTCGTTCTTCTCACTTTTAACCAACTATAGCTTGATTTGTTATTGAACTTAAATTAACCACTAAAACCCTTTTACTTGGCTCCGTAATTTCAGCTTGAAACTCAAAATATTCAACTTTGATCTCTGCTTAGGATCACAATTTTCCTCGCCTGGCTGGGCATTGTTACCTTTTTGACTGTAAAATCCTTCCTGCCTGTCTTTTTCACTCTAGATGGGGTTAAATTATAGTTTTTTGATTGGATTTGTTGATTGGTTTTTATCTAGGGGACGGATATGAGAAAATTAATGGAGATTATTAAGGTGATGGTTCGAAGATTTTGTTTTTTATTTGTGTTGTTGGTCCTTTTTGGCTGTAGTGATGATTCTTCTAATGAAGATGAAATTGTTCAGGATTTAGTTCAAGACGAAATAGTCGAGGAGAATTTAGTTGAAGACGAGGTCGTAGATGATAAACCTGCTAAGAATATAATTTGGGAGAAAGACGGTAAGAAAATGGTACTGATACCAGCTGGCTCATTTGCGATGGGTGATGCTATGAATGAACCCGAAGAGTGGATGGAGAACGCCAGACCTGTACATAAAGTGGAACTTGATACTTTCTATATGGATATCCATGAGGTGACCGTAGGTCAGTTCCGAGAGTTTGTTAATCAAAGTGGTTATAAATATCCTGATTTCGGTTGGGATGAGGTGGCTAAGATCTCACCAGATGATGATTATCCGATGATGTATGTCGATTGGAATGATGCCACCGCTTATGCTGAATGGGTGAGTAAGCGGTTGCCAACAGAAGTGGAATGGGAGTATGCAGCTCGAGGGGGATTAGAAGGCCAACGTTATCCGTGGGGAGACGAAGCACCAACAGCCGAAAGAGCTAATTATAACGCTAATGTAGGAGAAACGACGATAGTAGGCAGTTATCCCGCTAATGGTTACGATCTATATGACATGGCTGGTAATGTTTGGGAATGGTGTCAAGATTGGTATAAAGAGGACTATTACAGCAAATCACCGGTCAACAACCCGCAGGGGCCGGAGGATGGTTCACACCGAGTGCTGCGGGGTGGTTCTTGGAACTCTGATACCTATGTCCTTCGGGTGGACTATCGTAGCGAGTTCAATCCCCTTCCGAAGGTTAGGGACTTCATCAATGGATTTCGATGTGTATCGGGACCGACTTAATTCACTGCGGAAAACGAAAAGAAAAACCGTATGAAAAACAAAAGTTATTCATAGATAAACACCAAGACAGTATAATATCTTACAACGCATATATTAGGATTAGCTCGTGTGATACTCTTTCATGAGTAGAGTATTTCCAACTTAATGATTGTAGATGCTTAGCTGAACCTCCGTCATAATAAATATTTTATGCATTCGTGTTGACAGGAAACCAGTTCTATAAGAATGCTCCTGCATTGTTAGGTACATTATTTTTATAAATCAAATCGTATCAATCCCAAGATCATTTGACCTAATAGCAGAACTAGATCAGAAAATGATCTACGCTAAACGTGTGTATGGCCGATCAGTAGAGTGGAAATTAGACAGATACCTAAATAGGTATAGTTGGGTGGTTAGAAAACTGGTCAAATCTAGTACTGGTCGATATATCGAGTCAGTTTCGATTTTGCAGGGAACTGCAATTGTGAAAAAATATGTGGTTTGGTTATTATTTGCTCTCTTTTGTTTTACTGAGTTATTCAGCTATGCTGACATTGCCTGCTTGGGACTCGAAAGTTCATAGGGTAATGATATTATCTATTCGAATAACGGGATGCAAATAAAAGGAGAAGTAGTAGAGTGAAGTCCTCAGTTAGTAATAATTAAAACTTATAATGTTGATAGTGATGTACCAAAGACCAAATTATATCTAAATCTGTGTTCAGTGGGTATCTTGGCGGCTTTTGCAGGCATAGCTTTCATTTCAATTTTTTTGGGCTATGGTAATTTTTGCTCTTTTTTATGATTCAAACTACTTAGCAGAATTTCTAGGTTTTTATTAGTAAACCGTTGGAAAACTGTAGCTATTATCAAGCAGTAGCGATACGTTTTCTTCGGTTTCTTTATCTTTGTCTCAATCCACAAAGTGAAGAACAGTACTTGAGCCCTTTCCCGTAGGCTATTTTTTCGCAACCTACACACTCACAAATCTTGATCGGTTTTCCTAACTTTAGCTCTAAGATTGTATTCAAGACAGTCATGAATAAATGCCATCTCACCCAGTACCAAACATTATCAGTGTACATCGAAGCATAAACAGTAAAATCATGTTCATCTGTCTCAATTGGATTATCATCTTCATTGACATATTCGAGATCTTCATCAATTTCTATTTTCACGCCTAATGGATCACTCTCGCTTGTCTCATAAAATGGAACTAACAGCTGGTAATTATGTGTGATATTACATGTGCATTTTCGAGCTTCGATTCCCTTATATGGGCAACCCTCAACATGTTCTAGGTTTAATTCTTCCCGATCTTCTTGGGGTTTTAGTTTTGGTATTTCTGGTGGTGTATTTCTGACTTGATCGAATAAAATACCAATAGATTCATCACTTGCTGATCCACCATTTTTAGCTTGGTCAGTTAATATTTTTCTCAGCAAATCGAAACTTTCTTCCATTTCTTCAAGACTTACTTTTTCTGATAGGTAGCCAGTATTGAAACTAGGTATATGGTCAACTCCATTCTCAACATCATTGGCAATAGAGACAGCCGTTTCCATATTTGACATTTCTCTCAATTCTTCCAAGCTAAATTCTAGAAAACAATCTAGTAATTCGGAATAAGATACATTGTCTTGGCTCATGTTGAAACTGTTACCTCCAAATGACTTAGTGCGGACCGGAAGACCATGATTTCATCATAGTATACAGGAATATGATTCCAGATAGTGGCAGTATCAGAATCAAATTACCAATATTAATCATTGGGGAAGGGGGGAATCTGAGCTAATAAATATTAGTAAGCTTGGATATATTCTTAATTGACACTTTGATAATTCTACTTTCTCAAAGTATTCTCTCTGAGCCATCGAAGTTTATCAGAATCATCTTTTTTGTTGGTTGGCTTTTATGTTCCAATCCCTATAGTCTAACTGATGTTGTCCTATTATTCGGACAATATTCGCCTATTACAATCTAAAATATTCTACTCGTTGAATTAGCCCCAAACACCGTCATTAATGCCTGATTGGCTGACTGTTGGAATAATTCTCCTTGGTTGCACCTAATTCCCTTGAATTCATCCCATTGGAGACTAAATAATCCTCTGGTCTTTCTAGCCGTCGATTTGGCTCCACAAAACCCTAGCTGTCATTCAGGTGACACTCATATAAATTCACTGGCAATTTTTTGGCTTTCATGAATTTTGACAACCACAGTGAGGGCTGAAACAGTCGTTTCCAGAGGTACCTTCCTCGCGCAGCATTTTGGTAAAGTGGCATCAAACCGTGGGGGAACCAGCCAAGATCAGGATTAGTTATTTAGCTGATGGATAAGCTTAAGTGTCAATTGATCTTAGCAAGAAAGTTAGTTAACCAATTACCAGTTTAAATATATAATCCATATTCTCACATTTTTGAAAGGGCTCGGTGATAAAGTTGATGAGTAGTTGTTTCTGCCAGATGAGTTCGAAAGGTTGGAGTACAATACAAGGTGTGATTGATTCTTTTCTATCTAACATCTCAATTTTGTATCAATAGATTAATCTCAGGATATAGAAATGCAACCAAAGAGGTTTTATGGAATTGGTAGTATTTGCTTTAGTAGTAGCAGCTATTTTAATTTTTAGAGTATTCAAACTCGATAAGTTTTGGGAAGATGATGAACATGTAGACCCTGTAAAGTGCTATAAGTGTGGGGCTGACAGACAAAGAAAAACTCGATCTGAAATTAATGAAACAGAATTAATAAAAGAACCCAGGGATAGAATTCTTTTTAAACCTTGTCCAGAATGCGGATACTCAGGTAGGAAGCTGGTAGGTACTACTCATCTCAGTAGTGTAGATAGTGGTGATTGGGGTAGTGATGGTGGTGGTGAATAAACAGATAATCTGATTACTCAGGATAGTAGCTTGACCTTAAACGAAATATTAATAGCGATTTCGTTTTGGCACCTAGAGAATCTCGTTATTACCAGGGGGTTTGTGGTTGTTATTTGTTATAGATTGAAAAAAGAAAGGTATACCCCCAAAGAGAAATTAAATCAATAATCTACTGAGACACCCCTCCGCTAGTAAATGGTAATGGATCTGACACCATTTCACTTTGTTTGCATTGGCTTTTATTTCTGATCTCTGAAACAATAAAACTGCCTAGGGTTCGATTTAAGGGTAGCTTGTCAAATTCTGTTTTGCCTGTCCAGAAGTTAACAGTTTAATCTGGAGTGATTTAGGGCTGTTGATTGGTCAAATAGGGGTAGGTTGTTTGGTTAGCTTGGCTGTTCTGATTTTGTTTTACATCCCATTTTCTAAGAGGCTACCCCTGCCAACAAAGTGTTGTGATAAAAGGGTCAATTAAGGTAATGATGCGAAGATTCTGTCTACTATTTTTTTTTACTCTAGCTACGGCTGAAAAGTATGCGCTGCTGGTGGGTATTAATGATTGTTGTAAATAACTCCTATAGTTTTAATGCCAATAGGTAAATCTAAAAATACGGTCTGGTTTTGAATTATGAAAAAGATTAGTTATTATTTTTTGTTTCTGTTAGCTTTTTCTGTTTATAGTGAAGAAAAGGGGTCTTTGCCCGTTGTCTCTGAGGTTAAAGAACTAAAAAATATTCAGGCTAAAAAGATAATTTGGCAAAAGGATAAATCCATCATGATTGCGATCCCGCCCTCGGATACCACCGAACATTTTTGGATCGACACTACCGAAGTTACAGTTGGTCAATTTAAGAAGTTTTTAGCTGAGTCAGATCACCAATTTAGTGATGATTTGTGGAAGGATATTTACCAGGTTTCGCCTACTGATAGCCACCCAATGATTTGTGTGAACTGGCATGATGCCACGGCTTACGCTCAATGGGCTGGTAAACGTTTGCCAACTGAAGCCGAATGGGAGTTTGCTGCTCGTGGTGGTTTGATAGATAAAGAATATATTTGGGGAAATGATGAAAGCTTAGCCCGTGATTATGCCAACTATAATGGAACTCGTGGTAAAGATAAATGGGATGATACCACAGCACCAGTAAGTAGTTTGAAGCCGAATGGTTATGGTCTTTATGACATGGCCGGTAACGTTTGGGAATGGTGTCGGGATTGGTATAGCAGTGATCAATTTGGACGAGTGATGCGTGGGGGCGATTGGAAGAGCCCTATCAATAGCTTACGTCTGGCTTTCCGCGGCTACAACATTCCCAATTATAGGCATGACTACGACGGGTTTCGATGTGTGTCAGAATCGCCTTAATTACCCTTTATCCCTCCGCAGGAGGGGCCTTTACGCCTTGACCCCTGTTAGCTTTTGTCTTTATGCCAGCTCTGCCAAAATTATCGGACATTTATTTTGAGGCTTTGAGTTTAAAAAATGACAGTCTTGGTACTAAGGATTGTGGTTTCAGGTTGCCAGTCGGACAGATAATGTCCGATAATTGCCATTATCAGACGTTTCGATCATTATTAAACAATTTCTTTATCGAATTATACTAATGAATATTTAGTTAAGATGCCGAATACAACACACTAATCATACTTACTATTCTGATCAAAGACCCAACTACGAAAATGTAGGTTTTATTGAAGAAATATACTGGGATCAACGGCAATATAAAAGAGAACCAAATTAAAAAACAAGTTTTGAAATCAGCGTTTATTTTTTTCTCTTTAAAGATCATATTTAGGTAGACAAAAGGACTCAGATCGCCAGCGACATAAAGTACGGCTAACACTATTGTGAAATAGGCAATTAAAAGTGACACCCAAATTTTTTTTCTTCTTAAGTAAATCTTTTTTAAATCTATAGTTTCCGACTGAAGTTCGTGATCGTCGGCAATAACCACTTGGAAATATAATACTGCTATGTAGTCTCCTAACATAGCCAACAAAAAAAGTGGATTGTTTCCCTCAATCGTTATGTAGATTCTAGGCATTTGAATGTACCAACTACTAACTCCAAAAACGAGGGCTTCTACCACCATTAAAGAATAGGGTAGATAAAACTTGATTCTCTCACTATGTTTAATATGGTGCCGAAAGCTTGCAATAGTTTGCGAGATGAAAATACCGTAGATAATAGATAAAATCCATTGATGTGTGGCGTAATTTAATCCAAATTCCATGATGATTTTTCCTTTGTTAGTTTTACTGAGACTTGATCTATTAATCGGAACAATGTTCGACAGGACCTAGAATACCAACAGTTAATCAATTTGGAACGGCTAATTTTAGATGTTTTTTTAAAACGTCCGATAAGAGTCATTATCAGACGTCCTAACAATCTTCTCTCTATCTTTTCCTGGCTTAAAATATTTTGTTTGCCACTCTTATTCCTCTTGCACTTGATGACTGGTGTCTTGGCTAGAGCAAGCGTAAAATAATCAGTCAGGCTGCAGGGGTAACTGAATTTATCTTCATAAGCTTATCCAAGCATTACCTGAATATGAAGATTAGTTATTAAGGAGTCAGTCAATGTTTGGAACGAGTGAACTTAGCTCTTTAACCTGGGATAGTGCCGCTTGGATTTATTCAGTCATAATTGGTCTTGTTATTGTAAGATACTTCATGTTTGTAGCTAGTCTATTACAACAACCAAAAGCTATTAAGTTTTATTATCCATATCTGGCTTTTGCCTCATCACATATTCTTCATATGTATGCGAATTGGTATACAGGTGCACAGGCTTACACGATGATTGAAGGGAATGCATTATTATTCCTCCTGAGAAGTTCCCGAGATGCGGTTGGTTGCATAGGTGGACTAATAATTGTTCCTCAGGATAAGTTATTAGAAGGTTTTTTTGATATGAAATCATGGTTTATGAAGATAAGAAAAGCACATTTTTTAGTCTGGGCACTTTATGCGCTTTTATATATAATGCAGGGTACATTAAATTTTTCATCCTTCGCAGAATTAACATCGCCCAAAGAGGTGATCGTTGGCTTATCGTTGCTGATGACCATGATGTTGCTTTTATTTGGGGCAGCTTTTTCTGAAAATGATACTACCTATCTATAATTGGAACATTTTTCGTAGTTTTCAATCCAATTCAATTAACTACACTATAAAAGACAGAAAACTGCTTATTTATGAGTATTGAATAGCAAGAATTAGTAATTTGGCAGGGTTGGTACTAGGAGTTGTGGTTGGAGGCTGCCAAATTGATTAATAACGGCTGATAAGAGTCATTATCAGACATTATTGGGAAGGTACTAGAATGGCAGGTTTCAATATGGAGTAAAAGCGTGGGACTATATGAGAAAAATGGTTTAAGGTTAGCTTCAGAAACTAAGTCAGTTTTTATAATTAAAAAGATTAATTGTTGTTTTTTATTTCTGTTGGTCTTTTCTGTTTGTGCTCAGAAGGAAAAGTTACCAGTTGTTTCTAAGGCTAAAGAACTAAAAACTGTAAAAGGTAAAAAGATCATTTGGAAGAAAGATGGGGCTAAGATGGCATTAGTTTGCTCTTATAAACCAGCCGAATATAAACAAGAGAAAACATTTAATCGATTGGGTGAACCAATTACTAAAAAGGTCAAAGTCGATGAGGTCCTACCTTCATGGTTTGATATGACAGAATATACAAATATGAAACGAGAAAAATTCAATAAAAAGAGATCAATAATTTTATTCTTGAGCCTACTGTATTGTGTTTTATCCTGCACTACACAGCAACCTGCATCCATCCGAGCAAATGTTACGATTAACACAGATGCGACTGTCAAAACATACAACCCTATGATTTTTGGTGGTTTCTTGGAACATTTTGGAGATCAAATCTATGGAGGAGTATATGAACCTGGCTCACCTCTTGCTGACGAAGATGGTTTTAGAAAAGATGTAGTGGCAGCACTGAAAGAGCTAAATACTACATCTGTTCGTTGGCCTGGAGGCTGTTATGTAAGCGGATACCATTGGGAAAATGGAGTGGGCAAAAATCGTCTCATTACAGATGATATGGTGTGGGGAGTAAAAGAAACCAATACATTTGGCACAGACGAGTTTATAAAACTTTCTCGCTTAATTGGATGGGAGCCTTATATCTGTAATAATGCCGGAAATGGAACTATAGAAGAAATGTGCAACTGGATTGAATATTGTAATGGCACTACTGGAAAATATGCGCAAATGCGTAAAGATAACGGACATCTGGATCCTATGAATGTAAATATCTGGAGTATTGGAAATGAAAACTACATTAAGCAAGAAATAGGATACAAGCCTATTGAAGAGTGGGCTCCTTTTGTTGCCAATGCTGCTAAAGCCATGAGAAAAGTAGATCCGACCGTTCAGATTGCTGCTGCTACATCCAATACAAGAGAATGGATTTTACCTTTGCTAAAAGATGCTGCCCCCTATTTAAATTACATTTCAATCCATCAATACTGGTTCCCTTTTTGGCAGAAACACGAAATGCCCGATTATATGGCAGGCATTATGAAGTCTGAAGGACCTGACAAAATGATTTCAGATGTGGTTGACATACTTGACGAGTCTGGATACAGAGGGAGAATTAAGATTGCTTTTGATGAGTGGAATCTACGCGGATGGCACCACGCCAAATTTCCAAGAAAAACCGTACAAGACTATGATGATCCTGAAGTAATAGAAGCGGTAAAAGCACGAGAAAAAAATGACATTGCCTCACAATATAATATGTCAGATGCCCTTTTTTCAGCCTCTTTTCTTAATGCCTGTTTGCGACACTCAGACGATGTAACTATGGCAAATATTGCACCTACTGTAAATACGCGAGGACCTCTTTATGTTCATCCCAAGGGTATTGTAAAACGCACCCATTTCTATGCCTTAGCCATGTATGCCAATAAGCTTCAGCCCAATACTGTCCCACTTAAGATAGAAGCTGAAAAACTTACTCAGGGAGAGAACTCAATAGATGTGGTAGATGGTGTTGCTAGCGTTGATGAAACAGGAAAAACATGGTCCATTGCACTTATAAACCGCCACCCTTCAGAGGGTATTACTTGTGCTGTAAATATGGGTGATAAATCATTGAACGGAAAATTTCTAGCCACTATTCTTACAGCAGATTCTCCTGAAGCATTTAATAGTATTGAAAATCCCGATAGAGTAGCTCCAAAAGAGGTGGAGCTAATGTTTGAAAAGGGTATCGTCAACCTACCACCTCACTCATTGGCAATTGTTCATATAAAGGGTAATTATAGATAGAATGAACATGGAATAATTAGTATCATAATGCCAGTGGCTAACAATGTGTATAATTCATAAGGATTTCAGAGGTTTACGAACGTTATCTTCCACATCATTTTTGGGTGGTAACCTGATAGGACTAAAGCACGCAATCCCTTACGAAATCATACACTCACCGTTGCCACCAATTTAAAAAAACTCAACAAAATCAACAGATAGGCAAGAATGCCATATAAATGTCGCAAACAAACCATTATCAATATGATTGATTCATAAGTAGTTTTGTCGAAACAAGAAAACAAAATTTACGAGTGTTCGAAAAAAGGTGATTTCTCTTTTAAACCGGTTGGAGCCAGTAAGGTTCTTCCTGTTAATCAAAAATACTGTCAAATAGTCCATCACTCAGATGATGCCAAAATTATTAAAAACATTGTACCACTTGCCAAAAGAAGAACGAAGCCTACAAACCCAAAACAAAAACTCGAAAATAATCTTAAGAGCGCCCATGATTTCCCTAGTATTTGATCATTTGACTAATTGATTTAGCTTGATACTGATTGCCACGTTCATTTACATAACCAAGACTATTCTGAAATGATTTTTCGACAGTAAGTATTTAATGTAAAAGACGTCTAAATCCAGAAAAAGATAGTAAAAAACGGGGGAATGGTTATTAGACTAATAATGTCTGGTAATGAATCTTATCGGGCGTTATGTTTATGAAAAATTGTCTATCGGCGGACTTGCTTCTGAGACTTCCAAACCATTTCGACATCTCAATCTTGGACTACTCCTTCCCACACACATCAAAACAGATAGATGGTAATCTTGAAAACAAACCTACCGTTTCTAGAAATGTTTCCTTTCCCCAAGGAAACATCCCTATATAAGACTGGGTTCCTATCCAACAAAAAAGCCAATATCGAGTGCCCAGTCGTTATCGTGTCATTGCAAGAACACAACAAAAGAGAGACCAAGATGAGATTCATGCCTTCTAACCAACCATTCACCTTCTCTCTTATCTTATTAGTTACGTTGACAACTCTGTTGATGGCCTGTGGGGACGAAGGTGTCTCTAGTAACCTTAAGATCATAGATTTTGATAACCTGAATGATGTAGAACAAGATAAAATCTATACTGGTAAACTTGTCATACAGGGGATCTGTATGAATTATGTCATCCAGGTAAATGATACGGATTTTCCACAGGAGTTGATTGAAAAGAATTGGACATATGAGGCTTCAGGGGTTGCATACGAAAATGTTTTTGCCTTGGAAAGTGTATGTGATTTTCCCGAAGACGTTAAAGAGGGAGATTCTTTTAACTTTATGATTGGTAATAAAAATAAAAATGAAGATGGATGTACAGTTTGTCTAGCTTATAGTCAAGTCCCCAAAAAGTATCTGAGTATTACAGTGATTGAAAATTAACAGCCACATGAAGATAAAAATATTATTCACCAAGTGATCAAAATTACCTCTCGTTTTTCTCTGACTATTGGTCAAGTGCCTCCGATGTAGGTTTAACGACCAAACGTAATTCGGTGAGTCGTCGTTCTCGTACACTAAGTAAACACCAAACCTGCAACACCATTGCTCTCAAAAATTGAATGTTACTCCCAAGCGAGGAATCGGTATGAAAAAGACATACACCTATCACTGTCAAGACTGTCAGCACTTATGGACAGAAAAGCAGTCTGAAATAACCAAAAATCTGCCACGATATCAACCTTGCCCCAAGTGTAAGTCGTCACTCAATATCGTCATCAAGGATAATGATAATTCGGGAAAAGGAAAGAATATTTAGTCCAAAACGAAAGCCCCTCCAGAAAGTAATCGTAGCTATCGAATGTGAATGTGAATGTGGGGCATTTATAGTTTTTTCAATTTTCACACGAAACAACAGATTAAAAAATCTGTCATAAATCTGTAAAGACACAACTGTATAATAGTCTCTCTTCGAAGATATTTGTATTTGATACCTAGTTACTTTTACTCAACTAACTGGCTACTTTTCTCAATAATAAGGTTATTGAATGAGCAGTTTTTTAATTCTTTCGGTTCTAGTTTCTACTATAGCATTTTGTTTTATTAAAGTTACTAGAAGATAGGAAAAACTTACTATTTTTTGTTAAAAAATTTTAGTTAGTTTTCCTAAGGTTTTTTCAGATTTGGAGTCTGACGGAATATAGCAAGAATTTTATAGGTCGTAACGTAAATAAAGGAACGATAGGTTTGAATAATGTCTGATAATGACTCTTATCGGTCAAAGCGAATATATATACCTCTGATTGATCAGTGTATTAAAACTCCCTGACACTTTTTTTATGTAGTCTTGTGAGGTCAATTGAAGATATAAGTCTTCACTAACCCTCCCAGTAAATACATTTTCATTATTTTCGAGTTTGATCCAATATTCCCACCCGCCGGCACTCTGACCGTCACCAGGAAGTTCCTTCATACCTTTATCCGTGATTTGCCCTTCGTAGGTAGAATTATATCTTCTAATTAGCTGTAACAAATTCGAATATAATAGCCATGCAAAAAAATACTGATGAACATAAGCCTCCACAAATTTTGGTTTACTAAAGAGTAAAAGAACGAAACAAATGTCATAGCAACTAACATGATGAACAAATAAAAATACATGACATCCGATCTACATAACTCTATTAAGAACTTTTTCATTTATTTACAATAGAAATAGTGGATTCTAAAAACGTCTGATAATGAGCCTTATCGAACATTATCAATCAATTACCCCTTTAATCACAATTTAAACACCCAAAAAATTTTAATCGTGATAAGATAAATTGCACTTGTTTAATTTTTTATTACAAAACAAATTCAACAACAAAATGATATTTCATGATCATACTTGGGGGTTTAGTTGCTACTGTTTCTATGTTATTCACCATAGGCACCAATTTTTACGGCTTACCTAGCCCATCAGCTCTATCAGGATTGGTGGATTTCGCTAGTCTAATTGCCGTTCTCGGCCCTGTAATCCGTGAAAACCTAATGGATTATGGATCAGAGTTAAGCACAGCTTTTAAGACTGATCAGACACGTACAGAATCTATCACTGCGGTTGGCGTTTACAAGTTAGCCATCAGGGTTTCGATTGGATCAGGTTTTATTGGTACACTAATAGGCTGGATAGCTATGCTCGGCAACATGGGTAGTAGAGGGTTGGACAGAGCTGCGCTGACAGGTGGAGCAGCGACATCGTTAATCACAATTTTATATGGCTTGGTTATTTAGTTTTTGTCTTTTTCTACCCTTACAGTATTACCTCCAGTCTCAGTTGGATAAAGACTCTTAAGTCTTAAAATCGTGCAAACGTCTGATAATGTAGATTATCGGACGTTTTTAGCCCAGTCTTCAATATCTCACCATTCGTCGTCTAGTTTGACTCTCTCCACCTAGCTCCAGACTGTAGAAGTGTAGACTCCACTTGAGACCTGCTCCCCATCTTGGCTCTTTCCATCCCAGTAAATGGCTTTCTCTCGACTGCTATAAATGCCCGCTTCTTGAAACCCTACTTCCATCCATCTGACCAATTCTTCTATCCTACTTAATCGATAATTTGCCCTAACATTACCAGTATTTTTATGATTGGCGTCTGATAGAATAACGAGCAATCGCTTAAATTAGTCCGTAGATTATCCTATTAATCTAATGATCCATAATTGAACACAAAGATATTTAGAGATTGGCATGATTAGATTTGAAAAGCGTTATTTTTTCCCGTCTTAGGTTTAATTGAATCGCTGCTTGTTATTGGATGTGGAGATTCCAATAACAAGATAGTTGCCAATCCCAAAAAATGATGCTAAGGCAGATGAACTTGTTAAAAATTTGAAATCAGCACAGAATGTTTTTGATCAAACACAACGATATCGCAGATGCAATCGATCTTTCTGGGAATATTAAGAAAAATATGATTACCAAAAACGGATATGAGAAACTCAAGAAGAAATTGTGAGAAGAGTGGAATTCAGCCACATATTACTACATGAAATCAATTCTGATCTTGACTCCGGTGGACTTTTATCGAATTATATGTTTCCTGACACACCCCATTTTTCAGCAAATGATTTACCTTTTGAACAACATGAATAAGTTAGTAAACAAGATGGTGAAATGGGAAAATTACGTACGTTAGTATTTGTTAAAGTTAGCTACTTAGCAAGTGATGATATGTAAGAAGCCATTGCCCAAAGAGTACTTAAAATGTATCTTTCAGTGTCTTTTTGACATATCAGCCTACTTGATTGTGATCCAACATACAGGGTAAGGTAGGATCATTTGCTACCTATTTTACCGACTTCAGCATAGCTGATATTCGTAAACCGGAAGGGTTATATGCCTCTAAAGTAACTCCTAAAAAAGACTAAATCAAGTGAGACACAAAGGAGATATCCAAATTGAGTTTTTAAATTTTGGTTCTTAAAAGCAAGTGCTACTTGACGATGATCATCTTTCGCGTTTCGGTGTAGTCTACCAATTTAATCTGATAAAAGTAAGTCCCTGAAGACACATATTCCCCAGCGTCTGTTTTTCCATTCCAGTATATTGCCTTATCTGGCCCAAGATAGTTGCCCGCCAATACGTACCCGATGGGTAGCAACCGGATGATCGTACCGTTTATATCATAGATTGTTACCGAAGCATTTCCATCTTTTGCTGCTCGAAAAGGTATCCAAGTTTCAGGATTGAATGGGTTAGGGTAATTTGGGAGTAGTCGGCTCTGTTTCGGTAACGTCTTGGTCAGTATAGACTCTAAGACATACAGAATTGTTTCTTCGGCGTCAGAATGACTATTGTTCAATTTCAAGTAATCTATGGCAAAAGCAATATTTTGTATCTCAGCAGAGTTTAGCCTGATCTTTTGAACTATGGAAGGCGCAACTGCAAATGATTTGCCAAAATTGCGTGCTACCAAGACTAAATCAAAAATATTTACCAGACCATCAAGATTAATATCTCCTTTAAGATTTCCTTCAATCTTACCAAACTCACTGGCCACCATAACCAAGTCAAAAATATTCACTTCGTTATCAAAATTAACATCACCAATTAGTTTTTCCGATGGCGGTATAGGATCGTAAACGACTTTGGTCCCTCGAGCTTCTATCCTTTTTATAATCGGACTTGCACTAATTGTTAAAGGGTTACCATCTATACGAAGCAAATTCAGTTTATTAAGTGCCAATAAAAGATTGATATCATTTATCGAATTGCCACTCAGATTTAGTTCAGTCAGATTAATACAATATTCTATACCTTTTAAATCACGAATATTCGAATTAGAAGCATCGAGCTTTCCTACTAGTTGAGATAAATCCAAATTTGTCACCTTTTCACTACTATCTTTTCCTAATACTGACTCTAGTCTAAGTTTTAGGTTATCGTCATAAATTTCGACCATAGTTGCTACAAAAACCGAAATAGTAGCGATGGAACTATCAATCGTTCCGTCGTTGACCTTGAAACTGAACGTATCGTTACCAGCATATTTATTATTGGGTGTGTAAATTAGGTTGGGTGGAGTACCAGTCAATATCCCATAGTTTGGTTGACTAACTATGGTGTAGGTTAATTCATCTCCGTCAGTATCACTAGCTGATAGAGTAATAGTTACTGGCTTGTCCTCACTAGTGGTAACCGATTGTGTTACAGCCACTGGGGGATTTTGTATTACTTCAGGTTCAATTGTAGCTTGTGTCTTATACCCATTATCTCCCGAGGTCCAGGAATTATTATTAGCTGCATTACCTGAAGCATAAAAAGAAATTTTCCCTACATTTACTTGTGGTGCAGTCCAACTGAAAATCCACGTATTCGAGTTTGCTTTTCCTACTGCTGTTCCACCTGAGGTGTGACCAATGTACTGCCTTTCTCCCGACCGGAAAACTTGAGTATTACCATCAATACTTTCAAGGATGCCTGCTCGGTTTCTATTTTGATCTAAGGCTGTTAAGACAAATCCCCAACGTTGACGTCCCACCTGCGAAAGCTTAACACTGATAGTGTATTTCTGTCCGATTTTGTATTGAATAGGTAGGTTCTGGATAACTAAGGCACCGCTACTAGAGGAACCGTGACATGAGAGGCAGTTCTGTCCTTGGTCTGGAACTCCAGGTGCTCCAGTTCTTGTAGGAGGCTTATTAGAGTATCCAAAACAAGTGGAGGCAATAAATAGCAGAGCAAAACTGCAATTGATAAATTTTTTCATCTCAGTTAACCAGTCATCATAAGGCGAATAATTGTAGAATTTCCCAATTGATGCAAGATGCAACAGATCAATTATCTTTTTATTACATCACGAGTCGATTTCGGCACGATTTCAGTTGTATTTCTGACAGTCAGTAGACGGAGGGTGGGTAATACAACCTAGGGAAAGTTCGTATTATTGATAATGGTGAAAATGTACCATCGGCAGGAGAGAAAATACAATTTTTCGCTTTCTACAAGGAAAGTAATTATTCACAAATGTGAATGCTCGTTTGAATTTAACTGTGGATTGCGTCAGCGAAGGTTTTCATTAATGATGGATCGTGCTCAATCACATTACCTGTGACGACAAATTGAGCTCCGGCTACAACTTTTTTTCGAGCCACTTCAGGCGATCGAATTCCTCCACCAACGATAATCGGGACTGTCACTTGTTTCTTAACAGAATTGATTATTTGATCGGGCACAGGTTTTTTAGCACCACTACCAGCTTCTAGATAGATTAACTTCATACCAAGGTACTGACCAGCAAGTGCATGGGCCCAAGCAATTTCTGCTTTGTCGTTAGGAATCGGCGTTGTATTACTAATGAAACTGACAGCTGTCTGCTGACCACCATCAATCAATATATAACCGGTGGAAATAGTTTCAAGCCCAACTCGTTGGATCATTGGAGCAGCTTTAACCTGTTCTCCAATCAAATAGTTGGCATTTCGACCACTAAGTAAACTCATGAAAAGAATAGCATCGGCATGTGGAGTAACTTGCATCGCTGAACCTGGAAACAAAATTATGGGTAGATCAGTGGACTTTTTCAAGGTTTCAGCAATAGTGCTTAGATCGTTAGTAAGAAAACTACCACCTAGCAGAATTCCATCAACACCAGCAGATTGGGCTAGTTGAGCAAAGCGAGGAATTTCTTTTAGTTTGATCCGGTCAGGATCTACTAATACCAGATAGCCTGCTCGGTATTGTCCAATAATGGACTCAAGTTGATCAATTATGGTCATGATTGTAGGTTGATTACACTAAACCCAACCAGCTAAGATTAGGTGGCGAAGCTCGAGGAGTAACCTAGGTTGATGTTTTAGTACAGTTTTAAAAATGGTTGGCATATTGACTTTTTCAGGTGGCATTCGGTTGAGCACAGCCGCACAACGATCAAACATTTCATCGCTAAATTTCAGAGCTTCATCTCGAATTCTACAGACACGCTTGAAATGCTTACCGACTTCTTTGTCCCAGCGTTCTTCATAAACCTTTAAGGCTTGCGCGGAAACGTCCCCTTTGTTCAAGCAATCAACGGCAGTCTCTGCGGCAAACATGCCAGAATACATAGCATTGGCGATTCCGCCACCTGAAATGGGGTCACTGTGGTGTGCTGCGTCCCCAATTATGAGTATGCCATCAGCTACTAACTGTGGCAGGCTATCTCCAACGGGCACGGCACCTACCACTTGGCCTAGAATTTTACCATCTGGAAATTTCCGTTTAACAAACTCGTTTAAATAGTCAATAGCTAATTTGCCACCTTTTCCTGATACTGTTCCTCCAATGCCAACTCCAACATTAGCGATATCTGGTCCTTTGGGAAAGACCCAGATATATCCTCGAGGAGCAATTTCTCGACCGACATAAAAATCACAGTACTCAGGTTCAATATCAATTTTAGAGATTAAGTATTGCGCGCAAACATCAATATCACGCAAATCATGTGTAGTATCAATACCTGCCCATCTACCGACCTTGGATTCGATACCATCAGCGGCAATAACAACTTTAGCTTTAGACGTATAATCTCGCCCAGCATATCGAAAGGTTATTCCATTGACAGAACCCTTATTGTCTTTAGTTACATTAGTAGCTCGAGCTTTAACAATTATGTCAGCCCCTTCGTTCCCGGCCATTTCCGTTAGAGTACGGTCAAAAACCTTACGCTCCAGAACGTAACCAGCATCGGCTACATCCATCTGAACTGGCGTTTCGTTCGGAGAAAAAATTCTAGCCCCGTTGATCGGTTGCGAAACCCAGCTAGGGTCAGGTTGAATAAATTCGCACAGAGCCTCCGTGCTAATTCCCTCTGCTCAGCGAACGGGAGTACCGATTTCCTGCCTTTTTTCTAAGACTAAAGTACGAAATCCGTTAGAAGCTGCAACTTTTGCAGCTATAGAACCACCAGGACCGGCACCAACGACAATGACATCATATTCAGAATGAATCACTAGAATAAACCTCGACCTTCATATTCAGGATAGTAAATTTTATCACGGTACTCCATGGCTAAAGCACCAACGGGACAACCTTTTATACACTTGGCACAATGTGTACACTTAGGTTGATCAATCTCTAAATGGAGATCAATTAAATCAATAATATTTTCAGGGCATACCGCGATGCACGAACCACAATAACTACAAAGCTCGTCGTAAATATGAATCATTTAACAGTACCTTTTTTTATTATCCTAAAGAAATATAATTTTGCAAAATCAGATTTGATCTATTCCATCTGGATGAACCTATCTTATCTTAGTAAAATCGGAAAAACGGAAACGAATATAGAATGTTATTTTCGCTACCATGAGTTTGGGGTCGCAAAATTAAATTCATACGCCAACAGGAAGCAACCGAGAAGGTTTACCCAAGCAAACGGCTAGTAGCCCAACAAAAATATTCCATTTCATCCACTTCTGGATCATAGCGCAATTAGATTGGCTTGGTTTTAGAAATAAACGAATACCCAAAAAAACCATAACTAAGTCGACTCCAAAGATCATTATAAAAAGATACAGCCCAGAATATCCGTAAATTAAGTATGGGATCGGACTAAACGCAACCCCACTTGCGATCAAAAATAACACGACCCACACAGCTGATTTCTCACCTAAAATTAAAGGTAAAGTCTTAGCGAATCCGGCTTGGTCCCCGACTTGGTCTTCTATGTCCTTTACAATTTCTCTGGCAGTTGTGAATAGAAATGCAAAAACAGATAGTGGAAGGGTACCTTGGATTACTTCATTCGCTATTCCACCGGCGACGAACGTTAGTGCAGTCAAGATTCCAACGACTAAATTACCGATTAGTGGTAAGCGCTTCAACCAGAAAGCATATATGGAGAGTAACCAACAGACAGAAACAATAGTGATCAGAGAACCCAAATTAACTTGAAAACCGATCATAACACTCAATCCCAGTAACAGTATGGAAAATAATAAGGCTTGGCTTCGACTAATACGCCCTGAAGGAATAGGCCTCTCAGGCTTGTTGATCTGGTCTATTTTGATGTCACAATAGTCGTTTAAGCTATTTCCAGCCGATAAAGCTAAAACAGCAGCCGTTGCAACTAAGAAAGTAGAGCGAATAGAGATTGGCCCACCCGACATGTAGGCACCTGCCCACACCGAGGCAAACGCGAGCAGTCCGTTTAATGGGCGGCTAAGCTCGACCAAGTCCCGTATTTTGACCCAACCACTAGGGATATTTAATTCCGAATCGTTCAGCATAATACCAGCGTAAGACGAAAATAGTGCAGGCAAACAGTACTAAATAGATCGGTACTAGTATTCCTACGATAATTGAAAAGACTAGAATGCCGACACGCGACGTTAGAATGGTCGCTTTTGTTATCAAATATCTTTGCTGACTAGTGTCTGACTTTTGTTTCAATTGCGCTTCAACCATCAGATTCATACGGATGAAAAAGGGTAAACAAGCTAGAGAAGTAGCAAATGCAAACCAGCTTTTAAAACAGTATGAGCATACAATAGATGTGACTAAAATAACTAAGCTTAACCAACCTGCTTTACGTTCTCCCAGCCAAACGCTAGTTGTCCAGTCTCCACTGGATCGATCCCCTACCATATCAGGAATGGTAGTATTGACAAAAGCTGCAGCTACACACAGCATGTATGGTAAGGCTTGCTCGATAGCTGACCAAGAAAAGATTGCCGACGATGACCAACCCATCCAGAAAGCAAATCCACCATAACCAATTGCATTGGAAAACAGATCCAGAATCGGTTTTCCTTTCAGTCGAATAGGTGGTAGCGAGTAAGCCAAACCGAATAAGACCGAGCCGAAAGCTAAAACAACAAAAGATAAATTATCTCCGAACCGCCAGACGGCCCAACTTAAACCACAAACAATTAGACAAACAGCTTGGACAGTAATAGCAAAACTTCCTACATGTCCATCCGCTACCAAATAAAGCTTTTTGTTAACCGCATCAGTTTCACTGTCGGAAATTTGATTCACGATGTAGCAACCTCCAGCTAAGCAACTGTATAGCACTAATGTTTCAACAAGTTTTATGGGTGGCCACCAAACGACCAACTGTGATCTAGAAAGCCAAGTGGCATGATAGTAACCCAATATCACTTGAGTCCAGACCGGTAGCAACAATATCGGACGTATAACTGCTACGTAGTCGAACCATTTAACAAAAGAGATCACTGTAATTTGCAGACCAGCCATTTTCGCGATCTTCTATTATTGTTTCGATAATTGAGCTGACTAGTTTAGCGTAGAGTCAGGGTCAGCTATTTTCTGTTTCAATTCTTGTAATTCATTTAGAAAACGACCTAACCGCCGACTTTTGGCTTGATCTTTCATTTCTTCTCTGTGTAGGCGTGCGGGGAAGCCTGAGACCATACCCATGTTATCGGCTAAACTTTTTGTCACACCAGACTTGGCTAGAACCGTATTATTACTACCGATAGTCAAATGCCCAGCAATTCCAACTTGTCCGGCTATTGTTACATGGTCGCCAATTTGAGTGCTACCTGAAATTCCAACCTGAGCCGCAATACGACAGCATTTTCCAATTTTGACGTTATGAGCGACTTGAACTAAATTATCAATTTTAGTTCCGGAACCGATAACAGTGAATGTTTCAGTTAAAGTCGCACGGTCTATTGTAGTATTTGCACCAATTTCAACATCATCTCCGATAACTACAGTACCAATCTGAGGTATTTTATGATGGAGCCCTTCGAAGGTAGCAAAACCAAATCCATCACTGCCAATTACCGCGCCATCTTGAATAATAGTTCGATCTCCGATCTTGACCCGTTCTCCGATAGATACATTGGAACGAATACGAACGTGGGAGCCAATCTCAACTTTTGGACCAACGTAGGTATTTGGCCAAATAATTGTGCCGTCTCCAATTTTGACACCGTTTTCAATTACACAGTGAGCCTGAATTGAAACGTTTTTCCCCAAAATAACATTTTCACTGACTTTAGCGGTAGGATCAATACCAGTTGGTAGTTCCACAGAAGCATTAGCAA
>JACLAC010015826.1_pt1 | contig 34894 bp, 14 predicted proteins | sample 8027881 | NCBI WGS metagenome assembly JACLAC01 (sample SAMN15725517, study PRJNA655200) | protist metagenome | isolation source: fluorescence activated cell sorting (FACS) single amplified genomes of... | place: Spain: Blaines Bay Microbial Observatory, Mediterranean Sea | collected 2016-01-19 | reverse complement strand
TTTTGCGTTCGGAAGGGCGCAGCGGCGTCGGGTTCTGTCTCCCAATCTATTTTTCTTGCGGGCAGCTCCCACAGGCCAAGCTTTTTGCTTGCCTGTATTTTTGAGTACCCGTGGTGCTTTGAGTGGCAGTGCGCGACAACGAGGTCGGGGTTATTCATGCTCTTTTTCGTGCACTCGCGACTAAAAATGAGCTCTGGAAGATATGCAATGGAGAAGGCTACACCACTCACGTTGTACCTAGCGTACGATACATCGGCGCTCTGCTTATACGTCATCTTGCTGTTAGTGCCCAACTCAAACGCGGCAGGGCCGCCTCGCTTGCCTGCTTCGACGAGGGTCATACCAAAGTTCCGCTGGTCGTCAAGCTTGCCGACAATAAACTGCTTGTAGAAGGATGCGACGCTTGGTATGCCCCGGAAAAAGGAGAAACCCATGCAGCCGCTGGAGCCGTATACCTTCGAGTAATCAGGTGGAAACATCCCCCGGGACATAATCACGTCAGCCATATGGTGGGGGCGTAAATACCAAAGTGGGTTGCCCTTCCATATCGCGTCTGTATCGCTGAGGATGACGTCGAATCCTCGGTCGAGCAGCCCAGCAATAACAGCTGATCGCACTTTAAACGAGTCAAAAGAGCTTTTAATGCCTCTAATTTTTTGTCCAGGGGCATTATTTTGAGCGCACACGCCGCCGTGGCGCTCGTACCAATTTGCAAATTTCTGATCGAAACACACTATGCGGACGTCCATTGCTTTGAATACTTCTGGCTGGAACAATAAGAAGTTGATAAGGACGCTCACGTAGTCCCAACTGCAACCGAGGAGAAGGACTAGTTTTGAATTACGGCGTGCAAACCATGGTGGAATTCTCTTTTTTTCAAGGTCTAAAGGGCGAAATTGCTCATATGAATCGCTCAACCTGTAAAAGTGGCCATTTTTGTCTGTATACTTTGCAATGGTGTCGTCGACGGGCGCGAGGGTCTTTTTCGGTCGAAATGGAGACGTCGCTTGAGTCGACGTCAAAAGGCCCTTCAATTTACTATCAAAAGATAGAATCGAACGAAGCGTATCGTAGCGCTGAAATGCAAACACCACGACCCCGATAAATCCAAGCAAAAAAAAGGTGGCGAGGCGCCTGCGGCTCTCTGCCATAACTACTATTCGTGCGGGGAAACGTACAACATATATTATATTAGTCGAGCATAGAAGCGCAGTCGCGCAACCAAATCGTCAAATAAAGCTAGTCAAACTCTTGCTACGAACGTTCCACACAAATAATAACAATAACATAGGTATAGTCAAATTCAAACGAATCGCGAGAGGGCGCGTGCGTTTATCAATTGAATATATAGCAAACACGAAAACGCAAACATTCTTGCCACGCAGCGCGCGATATCCTTTTTAATGGTTCGAGTGAATTAATTTATTACACACTCTTGTGTAAGATACCAAACGGCGTCCGTTACAGCCCGCCAAAGTGAAGTCCCAGCCCCGAAACTTAGTACAAATAGTGTTAAAATTATATACAATAGGTAATAATATTTTTTTAAAAAAGAAAAGGGAAACAAAGGGAGGGGGGGAAGAGAAGAATTATAAACAAAAGACTTGCTCGTAAACGGAGAAAGAGAAACTAGTTCACTATTTTCCCCTTTCACGTTGACACGAGATTTCCTTTTACCGTAAAAGGATTAAAAAATTTGAGCACATCACACCGTTTTAAAATATTTAATACTATCATATCATGGGCACCGTAAACTCGATTATGAAGACGGCGCTAGCTTCGTTGTTTGTAGTACTTTCCCTTATGCGCAACATTCAAGCAAGATATAAGAGCCATGAAGAAGTATTCAAGGTTCAACCTCTATTCAAACAAAAGCGATCCAGTATTGAACTTCTTTTAGACGATTTTTTGAAACATGGGGGTGACGGAAAACTGCTGAAGTCAAATGTTCTCCGCCTCGTAGACGACCTAGGTGATATATTCATGGGCGGTCGGGCACAAAATACCAGTAAGCATATTGAGAGATTACCACCGCATGTGAGTGCTTCGCCTCGTCGAGGACTAGCAAGCTGCAAAGATGTAAAGGGTTGGAAAGATGTAGATGGCTGGAACTGTGTTGACTATGAAAATTTCGACATTTGCGGCGGAGTTCAAAAGTGGTCCGATTTTTATGATGTTCATATTACGAGCTTCGGTAATGCGCACGGCATCACTGCAGTTGATGCATGTTGTTCTTGCGGTGGCGGTGAAGGAACAGAAAAATGCTCCGATATCGAGGGTTGGAGTGATATTAACGGACTTGACTGCCTCACTTATACTGCTCTCGAAATATGCGGAGGGTGGCATGAATGGAGTTCTGATACATGGGGCCCTATCGAAGATGCCACCGATAACAAAGGACGTAGCGCATTTGAGTCTTGCTGTGCTTGCGGCGGGGGAAATCTTGAGACAGTGTTGGTAGACCCTGTGTTTCGGACTCTGCACAGGAAAATAAAAAGTGCTCCCCGTTCTGGAAATCGGACTATTATTAACGTAAAGGATGATGTGATTTTATGGTCTGAAGAGGTTTGGATAAAATCAGGTCAAAATATTCTCTTGAAAGGAATTGGTGAAAACAAAACTGTTTTAATCTCTGTCAATGCTCGACGCCACTTTATGCTCCGAAAGGGAGCGACTTTATCATTACAAAATCTTGAGCTTCGTGATGGGCAAGGGCAAGAGTTTATGTATGATGATGAACGTTATGGATGCGGTGGATCCATTTACAGTGAGGGAACCATTGATGTCGTAACGGATTGCATTTTCCGAAATAACATTGTACCAAATAGAGGAGGGTCAATATATCTATTTGGGAAACACGCGCAAATTAATCATATTTCCAAAAGTCTTTTTATCGATAATTATGCAGACGATTACGGAGGAGCCATATATGCGGAGGGATTGAAGCAAATGAAACTTAAAATTGCAAACACAGTTTTTGGGCGGAACAAAGGCAGTGGTGATGCTAGTTTTGCGGGTGGCATTGGATTCGTAGATTGTAGTGGTACAGTAGTTATATCTGATTCAACCTTCTACGAAAATGTTGCAGAATCTGGGGGTGCGATTTTGTTTGAGGAAAGTCGTGAATTACACACATCAGTTGAAACATCCGTTTTTCGTGCAAATTTTGCGACTGCAGATGGTGGAGCCATTAAAAATATGGCATCGAACGTTTCGATTTCAAACTGTAGGTTTGTCAATAATACGGTGCTTTTCACCAATTACGGTATCGGTTATTATTATCGAACCCGAGGGGGTGCTATTTCAAATTATGGACATATAAGAGAAATTGATGGTTGCACGTTCATTGGAAATAGTGCCGAGTACTACGGAAACGATATTTATGCTGCTGGAGAGGCGCAAACGCTCATACGGAATAGCAGATTTTTCAAAGGAGGAACGGATGGGGTTCGTGACGTAGTGGGGCCAATAATATCATGTGATTCTGCATCTTTTTCGCCAATTTGCCCGGAGCCCAATTCCACGTGCGTTGATTCGTTAGATTCTGGCGGAGCTTATCTGGGAGTGGATTGCCATCGGCCATGCACTTTGGGTTTCTTTGGTATCGCCCCTAATTCTTGTACGGCATGCAGTCGCGGGAAATTCGGTCTTCAAACGCACTTGGATCAAGGCGAGGCATGTAAATTATGCCCTGCTGGACGAGCAAATTCGTTCTTCGGCCAGCCTGGTATTGAAAGTTGTAAGAAATGCACCAACGGAACTTTTTCGACGATGGGAGCCGTGCATTGCCTTCAGGTCTGCGCAGTAGGTCAAGAACAGATATCTATCGACTCTTGTCGTGAATGCCCACCAGGCAAAACATCATCAGAAGATAAAGTGAAAAAATGTATTCCATGTGGTCCTGGAACAGTGGCAGTGCATAACGGTTCTAAATTTTGTGCATCTTGTCCTCCTGGAAAAAAATCAAATAAATTGCGGACGCAATGCATTGACTGCCCTAAAGGATATTTTTCGAGTGGACTTGTTGACACATGTACACGTTGTAAAGACGATGAAGGATCCTCTGAGGGTTCTGATAGGTGTAATGCGTGCAGTCCGGGTTATCAGTTTTCTCTGGACGGCTTCTCCTGTGAAATGTGCATGCCAGGAATGGAGCGTCCGCACACTCAGCTCGTTTGTACCGAATGCAGAAGCGGGTTCATATCTCCATCTGCTGGTAGAGCATACTGTGATCCTTGTCCCGATGGAATGTATTCATTCAATAAAACAACGTGTCTAGAATGTCCAGAAGGATTCTTTTGCTCCCGCGGGACTTCATATCCTCAAAAATGCAACAATAGTGATCAATATTGTCCAAGAGGTTCTTCGAATCCTGTTTCTGCGAGCGCGGGGACGTACACAAATGGAAGGCGAACGAAAGCAGTGACATGTGAGGAGGGCTATTTTTGTATAAACGGGAAAAAATACCCATGCCCCCGAAATACATACGGTAACGCAAAGGGTCTTACTTCCCAGTCGTGCAGCGGTGAGTGTTCAAACAAGTTGAACGAGTTCAGCGAACCTGGAGCAATTTCATGTTCCTGCCTTCCAACCTTTGTAAATAACTCTCAAACAGATTTCGAATGTAGGTGTCCGCCTAATACATATCGATCGCGAAATATCACTTGCAATCCATGTCCAGGAAATCTAGTGAAAGCAGAACATGGTGATGCCTTATCCTTATGCAAAGCACCGGAGCTTGATTCGTCGAGTCTGATTCCATATGCCGTGCTCGTGTGTGGGGCTATCACGCTGCTCATCGTTTTGTATCGAGTATATAAATCTGAAAGTACTCTTGAAGCTCTCACAGTACTTGCGTCTCCTGTCATTTTGAGTGTGGGTACGGTCGTTCTTGAACTCGTTGACCTGGTCGGAGATGGGATTACTTGCTACAACGTTCTTAGTTCCGATCATCCAGGCTTATCAGAAGAGCGTGATGCATACTTGGGAATCACAGCTCTCGCCACCTTAGCCTTTTGCATTGGCTTTGCTGAGCGCATGGGTCACTTGAGGTGGCAACTGAGGCGTAAATTTAACAAAGATGTCAGAAATAAAGCATCGAACAGGAATAAGAAGGTGTCTCCTGAGCCTGAGACTTTACCAAAGGTAAGTACGCAAGATGAAGACGATCTTACCGAAGTAAACCACGATATTCGAAGTGTCATTACACGTTTTTTCATCTTAATTTTTGAAGATGTGCCGTTCATGGTTCTTAACGCGCGCTTGATGATTAAACATGGCTACATCGATACAGCTATGATACTGTCGCAATTGTGCAGTGCTGGCCTTGCGGGAAGTAAGCTGCGCTCTGTCTTGTATTTGAAAAATCTTCTCAGAGATCGGAAGCGGCTGAGAGCCGCCATTAAGGAAGCATCCGAACAAGAAAATTAATTATGTTTATATTTGAACCGGCTTTTATACCGCAGCGCGTGCCGTCATTCCGGTCATTCCGGTCATTATCATTATTTTTATATTTTACGTGTACGAGTACAATATTAAATATTTATAAAATATTTTTTTTCAAAAATATGACTATTTGTTTTGTTTTGAAATCTTTTTGTTATCAACTTATATTATTATGGGACTTCATTTTACGCATACCAAACTGCTTATCACTTTGTAGTGCAAAATACGCAACTGCAACCTAACAACGTGGACAACGAGCGCACGTTTCATCGAGCAAACGATATTTTTTGGAAGGTTTGCTTTGAAAGAGATATTGCGGTGCAACGCTTTTGCGAGAATATTATAATAGTATGAAAGTGGATAAGAGTATTGCTGCAGCGGAGGGCGGTCTTGCGTATAGTAGCGATGATGATTCGGGGGATGAGGGAGTCAAGGCCATTGGTGTCGACGAGAGCGACAAAGAGACAGAATCCTTTAGTAAAAATGTTGGGGAAAAACCGGATCCACGACCAAATACGTCTGATGTTCCCGCTGCATCATCTGCAAACAGCAGCGATAAATCGCAAGAACTTCTATTCGTAGACTACTATTTCATCAAACATTTTAGTCGCGCTGCAAAAAAGGCTCGAACGAATGGGATACGCAACATGCTTAGACGAATTGAAGATGAGAGCAAAACGCTTAAAGATCCTGCTTCGGGCGAAGGTGCCCTACAAAAGGCAGAACGCAGGAGAAGAAATAGCAAGCTCAATCTTGAGGCGCTCCAGGCGGTAAAGGCTCGCTTTATTACCTTGCGGGGACTTGCAGATGATGGCATCGCCGTCCACCGCCGGCTCTGGCAAGACTGGAATCTATCCTCGCAAGCTGCGCGGGATCAAGATGCTGCAGAAAATGGCAATGTTGACGAAGAAACGATGAAACGAGCGCTCAATTTTCTCAAAAATAACAAGCAATTCAGGGAAGCGAGAGCTCGTATGATTGAGGCTGCGTCGTCATCCCCTGAAGACGCGAGCAGCAAACGCGCTCATACCGGACCATTCGAGGGAAATAAAGGTGCAAAGAGGCAGAGGGTTGAGAGAAAGGTTGCGTGCCGCGCAACGGGCTGCAATGCAATGTTTGCTACGAAAGAGGCGATGGAACAGCACGTAAAACGCAGGCATACATCTGCCGCCGGAGGCTCTGGGGCAGGAGGCTCAAACTCTATGTTTGTTGACTCGCTCGCTGAGGAAAATATTGACGAATTGATTAAACCCCAAAAGAAAAACAGGATGGGTCAACGCCAGCGAAGGCGGCAGGCGATACTGAAAGAGATCGCGGAGGGTAAATATGAAGGAAAAGAGGTCCCAGCTCTAGATCGACCCTCTCGCGCCAAGATGGACGCTTGGAAGGCGAAGCAGGCGCAAAAGGGCGACAAAGGTATTGCTGTGCCTGACCATCGCAATAAACCGAGGCCAGAAAAGAACGTTCCCGCCGCCACGAATGACGGCATCGATGAATCGCACCCCTCGTGGGCTGCTAAACGTGCACAAAAGCAAAAGGCTATGGACGGATTTAAAGGGAAAAAGATCACATTTGGCGACGATGGCGATAGCGACGATGAAGAGTAGAAGTAGATTAATATTATTATTTATTATTATAAATAAATAGTTTAAAAATAAGAGTGCCCTTCATTCTTCTTTTAGATCCACTTTTTTTGCAAACGGAATAGCAAGTCGAAGCAGACGTTCTAACGACGACATTGGCAACTCTTTTAGATTGTCATCAGAGTATATTTCGTCTTCGCTATAGCGGATAAAGAACGCTGCGGCGTCTTTTAGCGTAATAGCGGCATCCTCGTCTCTCGTTTCTTCTTCAGGCAGTGCTATTTTCTTCTTAATGCTGACATAGCCCGACTCGCTCAATGTTCGCCTCTCCCTCAAAGCAGCGACCAATTCAAGAAGTTTGCTTGTGCTTGGCCTTCCGTAGCTCAAATCTCCGCTCGGCTTCTCAAAACGCATGCAGGCTTGTATCACGTTTGATATTTCCTTTCGCACACCTTCGCGGGGAAGTGGGCGAAAGCTTCCTGGTTTTCTCGCATTCATTGCTCCCCAGTTGACGCCTGTAGAAGGATCTTGCAACGTATCAATCTGATTTAGCACAATCCCAAGACTAAAAACGTCCACAAAATGATTGTACCGCTCGCATCTAATAACTTCTGGCGCCGCATAGTACGGGGTTCCGACTGATGTCATCGTTAATGCCATGTCTTCTTTTCTTGACATCCCAAAATCTGCAATTTTGGGTACTGGAGGCCGCGAAGCATCATCTACATCCAGCAAAACATTTTGCGGCTTGAGATCGCGATGGATCATTTCTTTCAAGTGGATGTGATGGACTCCGCGAATTATACCAAGCGCTATCGAGTTGAGAGTGGGATTGTCTAAGCCAGTGAGATCGCCCTCTGCATACTCAAAATCTTCTAAAAACGACGTCAGCTCGCCTCCTGCGATAAATTCAAGTACAATGGAGGGGAAACTTCCTTCATCCCACGCAACTCCGAAAAATGGCACAATATTTTCATGGCTTCCCACAGCGATAAGATTGCGCACTTCATCTACAAAAAGATTCAGCGTCTTCTCTGTCTCGTACTCGGACTTGATGTGCAGCTGCTTCAGCGCAACCTCCTTTTCGATTGCTTCTCCAAAATGATCATCAGCGACCCTGCCTTTGAACACTTCTCCATATGCGCCCTTGCCCAAACTTTTTTCGAGGCGAATAGACTCCATAGAGTACAATTTTACGGGGAATGGCATTCGCTCGCGATCACTCCCCCGCAAAATTTCCCTGTAGCGACTAAAAAGCTCATTTTGAGCATCTGTGGGTTTTGAGAGCTTCACTAATTCTTTTACGCGCTTTCTCTCCTTTTGCAATTCAAGCCCCACAATTGAAACGCGATGGCGGAGAGAATTGACACGAGCTCGAGTTTTCTTGAAGCCTCTCCGTATCACATAAGCTGCTGCGAGCAGTGAGATTGCAATGAGCAAAATGAGAGGAATTAGCTTTGCTGCAGACGGCACGCAAGTCGTTCGGTTATTGTTTGACGTCTGAAAAGAACCGCAAGCGCGGCAAGGGCTATTCATTGTCGCTTTGCGGTGCACTGTGCCAACCTTGCATGCCACGCACGAAGGAGCAGCACTATCGATGGAGCGGTAAAACCCCGGAGGACACTTGCAATCCAACTCATTGCCAGTGCCCATGTTGATAAATCCAAAGAGGCAAGAGCATGCGGTCGAGGCTTCGCTGCTATTTCGATTAATGGACCATGAGCATGCGCCGCTACATCTATCTGATTTGAGACCCTCCTCGTCGCCATACGTTCGCGATGGGCACGGCCTTTTTATCCCATTTATGCAATAGAAGCCGGGCTCGCATTCGATCTCCTGCGTCCTAGAATCATCCGTGTAAAAACCAGCCCTCGCGGGAACCCGCATCGGTGTTCCTTGCGGACAAAACGACTCTGCATGATCACACCTGATAGGCTGAGAAGCCCCCCTTGGACAATAATATCCTGCAGGACATGTTGCGCAATAAGTTGAATTAGCTGCGAATGTTCCCTCGTCGCAGGGATCGCAGTACGGCAGCCCGGGAAGTGGCGCTACTTCTCCAGGACTGCAATCCACGCAAATTTGAATCGAGTCGTCTGAGCTCGTTTTACCCGCTGGGCAGTCCGCGCATGTATCCACGGCAATTTGTTGCTCGCCTCGAGAGCACACTTTAAAGCATTTTGGAGATCCCATCGTGGCGTGCATGCCAGGAGCACACATTTTACAACTTTCGATTCCGGGTTGTCCTTCGTTAGGGTTCGCTCGCCCAGTGGGGCAGAGTTGGCACGCTTTTGATGCTAGCACGTGAGTCATTTCCCCATACTTACCCTTACTACACGTATGGCAAGAATGAGGGCTTAGCCCAAAGTGTCCTAGCTTGCATGGAAAATGGCACGTGACGCCGTAGGTTGAGTCTACGCACGTTGTTCTGGGATGCGGACAAATTGCCACGCCTGAGGCGCAAGTTAATAGTGCACCTACCACGCGCTGATCATCGCTTGATGACTCTGGGGAAAGAAACGTGGAATCGCGCACAGTAGTGGATCCAATAGCATCAGCATATAGATCCTGTCCGTAGTGAAGAGCAGTGCTATTTAAGAAGGTGCATTCGTTTATGTCCATTATCCCACTGTTAGCGATTGCTCCACCGAATGTGACAGTCGCCCATTGGTTTTTGCATTCATTTCTGGTAAACGAACATTGCGTGAAATTAGCTATCGCTTTGTATGAATAAACGGCCCCTCCATTGTAAAAGGCGAAATTGTTCCTGAAATGGTTGCGAAGAAATATGATGGGTCCGCAGTTTTGGAGCCGGATTGCGCCACCTTGCCCTGCATTGTTTCTCACAAAAAACGACCCCAAAATCGTAACATTGCCCTTAGCCTTATTAATGGTGATTGCGCCTCCACTACTTTGCGCTCGGTGGTCCCATACGTCATATGCTTCATTGTCATAGAAAGTAGAATTGGAGATGACCAATCCCCTGGAAAATGTGGATTTGTATATGTTAATTGCACCACCCGAGATGCCTGCACTATTATCTCGAAATCGACAATTTGTGATCTCATCGATGCGGCTGAATTCGCCTTCAAGTGAAATCGCGCCGCCATGGTCAAGTGCCTTATTGCCGTGAAAGGAGCACTGTCGAATGTAACGTATGACGCCAAACGATAAAATGGCTCCTCCGCCATTCTCGACTGAGTGTGAATATCCAAATCCAATCCGTAACCTTTCGATAGCAAACTCGGCCCCAGCTTCCACAATAAAAATTCGCTTTTCCCCTTTGGCAGAGATCTCAGGCCATTCACCGATGCTGTCGACATGCTGGCCCTTTACAACAATGTTCTGACCTGCCTTGATGGTAATAGGCTCCGGGCATATAAGGAAAGCGGTATGTACTAATATTTCCGTTGCCGTTCCGTCTGTCGGCGCATCGGCAACTGCGGTAACGAGTCGTCCCCAAGCTGAAGTTACAGTAGGCGACCTTGTTGGAAAAGGCGTTGGCCTCCACGTCGGCTCACCGTCAAGTGTTGGGAATCGCGTAGGTGTAGGTGTCGGAGACTTGGTTGGAACTACTTCTGGTTCTTTGCCAAGGCATGCGCAGCACGCGTCAAATGCTGTGCGGCCTAACAAGTCCGGCCACATCTCTATTGATCCCCACGCACCAGCATCCCACACCTCCGACCCGTCACCGCCACACTCTACAAGCTTCGAATATTCAACGCACGTCCACCCTCCGTCCGTCCAATCCGGCACATCCACGCACTCCTCCGAAGTCGACGACGCGGCTGTGCGCGCAATGCACGCAGCAACAACTACAAATAATTTCACTTTCTCGCAGTCCATGTTTCGTATACCTATCCTTTCACCAATGTAAATACTATTCCGCCTTCCGTCTCAACCTTGCGCAAGAAGCAAAAGAATAAATAGTACTCGTAAGTAAATAAGTATTTAAAAGCGAAAAAGAGGGGGTGGCAAATAATATTAAATAACGTGCGCAACGTCGCACATCCAATTGGAACAGTAAAAGTAATAAAAGGTTGGATTGAATTTAAGAATTAATATTTAAGTCCGAAGACCAGCTTAAGTGGTGTTCTGAGCGAAGTCAGTTGAAAAAATGAACGAAAGCGCTATTAACTCCCAGGACTCGATATTTGGCATGGACCTGGACTGATATCTAACTTGGCGAATTCCGACTTCTCCGAAGCGATTCCGATTTTTTTTCATCGAGATAGCTCCGATGCCGCGCGAGTGTCAGCCGGATTTTGATGCTTCAGAGCACTTTTTTTTTCATCATTTTCAAATATCGTTTTCGGTATGTAGTAGGGTCTCCATGCTTATGTCAATCACACCAGAATCACCCATTGATACCTGCAATCGAACGCCGCCCCTACAGCGCACTTGCAACACGTCATTTACGAACGGCAGTCAATTTCCGTTGCGAATCTCACGATTTAATTGGTTTTGCTGCAGTGATGAAGATAAAATGACGCTACGACGAATATTTTTATATCTTTTTTAGCTGTTATTACTATTACTTTATTTCTACTGCAAACATCTTTATTTTCTTGTTGCTTACTTAGAGCGACATGCCTCTCGCATGCGGCCACAAAAAAGGTTTATGTAACTTTTGCGGTGTCTGTATCCTATGCCCTAGTACAAATTGTAATTTTGACCATGGCAAGGTCGGCACAGGAAACAAGCGCAGAAAAGCCCCTGATAATCATCAATACGTGAAACGCTGTCTACGCAAGCGAACCGGGAAAAGCGCGGTTGAGGCAGAGCAAGAAGCTCTAAAAATACTTGATGAAGGGATTGCAAACAGCTATGGCGTGCCGAAATCAAAAGAGAAGGGAACGCAGACGATGCAGTCCATATCCTTCTCTCCCATCGATGCCCGCAAGCCCAGCGCGCAGAAGATTTATCATGAGCAGGAGGAGGAGCTTCGACGACGACTTTGTCCAGACGATCCCGATGCATTTGGTTTTGAAAAATCAGCAATAGCGCTCGCGGAGCTATACCTTTCTGCCGCTATCTCAACATACTATGCATCGTTTATTTCGACAATGCGAGTGTATGATGATATGTCAGTGCGATTATTGGAGTTAGTATCTACTTGTGAGCCACGCCGGCGCAGTAGGCTAACTAAAATAATCAACGACACAAATGAATCTCTTCAACAAACATCATCATTCTTGAAGTAGTCATATCGTTGCAGACTCCAGAAGGAGAGCCATGTAGCAGATTACTGCATGACACATGCTATGGGAGGCGCGTGCGCCCACGAGCATTCACAGCAGTGCGCAGACTGCAAATGCATCGACGAAGTAGGCGCAAAAATTGGCGGCATGATCACGAGAGTCTCTCTCGCTTTGCCCGAGAACTTCAGAATTGAGCTCCTCTCCGCTCAAAAAGCAGCAGTGCTTATAGGAGAGGAGTTTCGCCGCTTCAAACACCACATCCTCCGCGGGGTGTTGCGAAAGCGTGCATACACCGCGCGCGTCGACGAGGTCTTCAATACCAAAACCGCAGTCCTAGTGGTGGACTATAAGCAGAAGGTAAACCCGCGGCAGCATGGCGCCGTCGAAAACGATAATGACGCGAGCGAAGAAGACATCGAACGCGAAGCGGCTGTCGAAGTCATCCGAGAATTCGAAGGAGGGGCTGAACGCATCGACGAATAAACGTAAGTTTGCTATCAAGACTACCGTTTCACCTTTTATACGGAATCTTAACCGTGTGAATACCTTCGAACTTAAAAAATAAAAAAAAAGATATTTTTCGCATTTTTTCAATCTAACGGTAGGACAGCAATGAGAACTGCGAAATCACTGAGATTTCCGAACTTTAGCATCGTCGCATTTTTCAAAGACATGTCGAATATACGCAATTGATGGCGCGTTCGATCGGGCTACCCCAGGGGCTGTTTGGAGAGCACTGGGTGTCAATGCGAAGGCAATCTTCGTGGTGAGAAATACGTATTTATAGCAAAAAAGGGGGGTCCCCGAAAAACACTCGACACGCGTACGGCATCGGAGCTATCTCGATGAAAAAAAATCGGAATCGCTTCGGAGAAGTCGGAATTCGCCAAGTTAGATATCAGTCCAGGTCCATGCCAAATATCGAGTCCTGGGAGTTAATAGCGCTTTCGTTCATTTTTTCAACTGACCTCGATTTTTTAGGTCACTATGGCTATAATTCACCGCTTAAGCTGGTCTTCGGACTTAAATAAAAAAAAAATATATAAAATAAAAAGTAACGGATTTATTACAACCGGCTATTATTAGTAACGATAAAATCTTGAAATGGAATCCTATTTACACGCGACACCTTGACACAAAGGGTCGTCCAAAATCATCAGCGTCTAATGTCTAATTCCACATTATTAGAGTATTGGAAAAAAATGATAAAAAAATTTAAATTTTTTTTTTTTTTTTTTAAATTCAAGAAGAAAATAAAAACTGCTTTGTTTTTTATTAAGCTTTGGCGAACTTCGAAATACTCCATTGAATGCGCCATTGAAAACTTTTGGTTATTGGTTTTGGTTTTGATTTATTTTATTATTGCAATGGACAACATTTTCACGCGATTTCTTCATGCACCGGTGCCCAATTGGGTGCCTTTCATTGGAGACGGTGAGGCGCTGCCGATGTACTTGTACATTAGAATGCTGTTTTCGCTGGCGACATTTTGCTTTTATCATGGAGTGTACGCGCCGGATGTAGAGGAGAATGCGCCTCCTGTTGGTACGCCGACGTTGCTGTGCTTCAACCACTCAAACGGACTTACGGATGCGACCGTGCTTATGCGCACATTTCCTAGAATGATTCGCTTTTGTGCAAAGGATACACTTTGGAGAGACCCTGGCATCAAAACGGTGATGATAAAGGCGAGCGGAGCTGTGCCCGTCAAGCGCAAGCAAGAGCACGGCGATAATGCTGACAACACTAGTGCTATGAGCGCGGTCTCAAAAGCACTTATGTCAGGTCAGGTTGTGAGTATCGCGCCCGAGGGAACGTCGCGCATGCGTACTGTTTTGGAACATTTAAAGTCGGGTGTAGGGAGGATGGCTGTGGACGCGGTCGTCACTGCTCTTGCAAATGGGCTCAAAGACTTTAAAGTGCACGTGGTGCCCTGCGGCATCGTCTACCTTCATCGCGAAAAGTGGCGATCGAACGTACTATGCAGCTACTGCAAGAATATTATTGTCGATGCATCATTCTTGGCACGATTTGGAGTGACTGAGAGCACAACCGACCCAAGAGACCCAAAGCGCTTTGAGGCCGTTCGCGCGATCATGACGGAGCTTCGAAGCGAACTCGAAAGCAACATGCTGATTGCGCCGCACTGGCAAGCACTCCGCGACGGTGTTGCTGCCGGAAGAATATTCAGATCTGAAGGAGCAAAACTGCCCCTTGGAGACTGGATTGGAATCACCAGACATTTTGCGACGACGCTATGCAGCGAGGCGCCCGAACTTACCGGTCGGCTGCGCGCGTACCAAGAGGGTCTTGACGCCCTTGGCATCCGCGACGCGCGCATCATGCAAATGCAAAAGCGCCGCTCGCAGCAGAAGCCAGCCTTGATCTTTTTGATTATGAAGATCCTCGTGCGATTGGCGATGTTCTTGGGATATGCTACCATCGCACTTCCCGGTGCAATATTTTGGCTTCCAACGTGGATAGCGTGCAAACGCGCCGAGCGGAAAATTATCCGCCGCGCGCGCAAGGCCGCCCGGGATGGCGCAGGCAAGCTTTTGGATGAACGCTACGACTTCGATACAATATCTGAGACCAAGATGGCCGTTTCGTTCATTATGCTCAACGTGACATGGTTCGCTGCATTTGTGGCATGCTCTACGTTCTTGTGCTCGTCGATGCGTCAAGCGATTCTAGTATCGTGCGTAATTTTACCATGCTTGATGTGGTTTACGGTTCGCCAGGTTGAGGAAGCGTTCTCGTCCGCCCGCTCGCTCATTTCGAACGTACGCTTAGCGTTGGCCAATCGGAAGAGCATTCGGGCGCTCATCGAAGTCCGCAGAGGCCTCGAGAAGGATATTCTTGCATTTGCGAAGAAAACGGGCGCTCCGGAGCCCAAGTTGCGGAGCACAAAAGGACGTCCTCGCGATGGCTTGTGGAGCGACAGCCCCTTTTGGAATTTCATTAGATACTTTTCGCCGCTTTATCGCCGGAAGAGAGATTGGACGGAGGTTCTGCGATTTTCCGACGATTTGACGTACTTAGACTTTTATGAGAGCGAGGCAGCATCGCCGCAGAGGTGACAGCATGTTGCGCGTTTTCAAAGCGTTTTAAATTATAATAAATAATAAACAACCTTTTACCATATCAAAAATCAAAGCACACATTTTTGCTGCAATCTACGTGCGGCCTACATGCGTCGCCATTGGCAAAAAGTAGTCTGATCGAGCGTAGTATCTGAACTTGGTATCCTTCCAAGCATCTGTATCGCTGTTGATTTCGCACGTGAGATACTGCGTTGCAAAGCCCAGCGAAGCGAGGTGCTGCTTCAGCACCTCGCATGCAACGCCCTGAAAAATAATATTTTCTGGGCATACGCCATTCCACCACGAATATAAACCTCCAGGACGCACTAGATCTGGAAGACAGCTGTGAAACTCCTTCATGCACGCCACATCGTCAAATGTATCAAAAAAGACAGAGTCAAACCCATTGAGTGCCTTGAATTCAGTCGTTTTGATCACATCCTGCCACCGGCCGTAAAATATTCGTACGTTTGGCTTTTTATCCCACCCATCTGCAATCATTTTTGCGTACACGTCAGGGTGAGCTTCGATGATTGTGTGACTCTTTGGCGCGTGCGATTGAATTGCGTTATCGACGCACCCCAAGCCAAATCCAACGTTGAGGACGTCTCCTTTTTTTTCGCACAAAAGCTGCGCGTGAACATCCATTATTGGCCTCTCCCATTCCATCATGACGCCTCGATCGTCCTCGTCGAGGAGACTCTCCCCCACGTATCTAACAGGTTTTTCCAAGTATTCTGTCTTCGTCCCAGTTGCATCTACCTTGCTCTTTCCCAGGGTCGAGAAAATGAGTTCCGCCTGAACTCCCGCATTGACGATAAGGTCCACGCACGGCTGATGGTGTGCTTGCAAAGCGTAATCTGTAAAAAAAAAGTAATGAACGTCAGCTTTCGATGCAAAGCTCAAAACAAATAAATATGAAACATAATATTGTGAAGATGTGAGCGCGCAAGTAGAGAATGGAGCAGATATGCTTATGCTCCCCCCTTCCGCTGCGCGCCGCTTCGATATACCGCACGTGTGAACCGGACCAGCGAGGCATAGAGCTGGCCAGGGAAACCTAGCGGATGTTTTACTATTTCAATATTAAAAAAAAAGGAACTTACCCCCAGCGCATTTTCCTCGCCGATCGCATGCGTTCCATGGAGCGCCGCGCATCAGAAGCTCTCTTGCAACTTCTGCATTTCCAGCACCGCACGCGGCCATAAGCGCCGTTGCGCCTGTCACGTCGTCAAACGCCCATGCGTGAGCACCCTCCAAGAGGAGCTTTTTTACTTCTTCCACAGCCACATCTGAAGCTACCCTACTAGAATTCACATCATCCCCGCCTACGTTGCCACCGCTTTCACCGCCTTCTTTGCTTTGTGAGCGGTATGCATGGACCCCAAGAAGCTCCAAAAGAGCTGCATCTTTGGAACTTAGTACACCGTCGTCGCTCATAGTGACCACCAAATAATATCGTATAATATGCGCGGAATGCCAAAAAGGAAACGATTGATGGAATACCGTGAATATTTATTCCATTTATGGATTTATTTTTATTGAAAAGGGCCATTCATCCTTTTTACGGTGGAGGAGTAATAAGGTATGATGTTTTATTAAATTAATTATTTTAAAAATAAATATTTATTTATAGAAATGGTGCATTCGGGGAGGTGACACGCGAACACATCATCGGACACGCGACGGCGTCGGCGTCAGAATCTTGAGCCGGTGAGAAAATGTACTTATTGCATTTAAAACCTGTACTCGTCTGGGACGCTCATGGCCCACGGAAACTTGTCGCGAAGGGCGCTGGGGAATACTTTTTCGATGGGGCATTCGTTCCTCTTCGCCCACGCAACAGTAATCCTGGGGTCCATGTAATTGATTTTAGACGTTCCGAGCGCGACTGTTTTGTTGTCGTCCTTGTTTTGCACGTTAACCTCCATGACGTGCGTCCGCGTCTTCCACGTGGCGAGCCGCTTCTTTATGGCCTCCGCGCCTGGCTGCCGCGCGAACAAGTGCGAAACCTTCTTTTTTGCGGCGCGATCTTTCGCCTTATCGCCCGTTTCCTTGATTTCGGGCTTCAATCGCACGTTTTTGCCGGCTTTTACGTCCTTGAGCATGGCCCTCAACTCCTTCATCTGCTTCTTCATCCTCCTAACGTCTGCTTTTAGCTTGTCCAAATTGTCCTGAAAACCTTTTCCAACCGTGCGCTGATGATTGCATAGAATCGCGACTTTTCTATTGGCAGAGTTGTACGCCAAAACTTTGTCTGCCACTGGAGTAGCGTGGTCCATCTCTAGCGGCAGCTGCTGCTCGAGGGTGATGGACGCGTTATAGGTACGAAACACTTTTGCGCTCAAGCCGGGCATCAGCGACTTTAGGTGGTCGTTCAAATCGCTCACGGTGAGCTGGTCAAACACCTCTGCATCGGGCTTTTTGCCGTGGCAAAACTTTTTAAAGTTTTCGTATACTTTGATGCCGATTTCGCCGTACTGCTCCTCGAGTTTATACGTTTGGAAATGTCTCATGGAATCCTTCCCGAGGAAATCCATCGTAAGAAGGTGACCTTCCTCCTGCAGCTTGATATGCTCGACGCGGAGCGAGCAGCAGCCTACTGTATCAGCTTCATCATCATCCTTCTCGTTGCCCGCACGCAGCGCAAGACGATCGATGACCCACATTGCAGTTGCGCGCTGCCGGTCTGCACCAGCGCGAGCTTTCAGTCTTTTCTCGTAATCCTTCCTAATCTTCGAGATATACTTCTTCAGCTTTCTCGCCTTCTCGTACTTATCGCGATCTGACTTGCCCTTGAAGCCGCTGCTCGCAGCAAGCCAAACGTACTTGAAGCCTCCCATAATATTTTCGTTCCAGTACGCAAGCCAGGTGACGTCCTGCTTGTGCACAATTTCGCCCCAGTTGTGCCCTGGTACGGGGCAAGGGGGCACAGCGGCGTCTTTGCCTATGTTGAGCGTAATCTGCTCGGGCATAACCCTCAGCTTAACTTTGCCCATTTTGGGGTGGATGCCGCGGCCACGAAACAAGCCTGGAGGCTCCACCATTGTATTCCCCACCTTTTGGAGCTCTCCATCGACGAGAGCAAATGAGTATTTGACCTTGAGCGCGTCCGCTTCTGCTTTCTTCGCCGCCTTTTCTTCCTTAGAAATGGACTTTTTGGCCTCACGCTCGCCAGCCAGATGTGCTCGAATGCGGGAAAAGTCGCACTTGTTAAACGACTTGATGACGTGGCCCTTCCCCAGATACTTTTTAAAATCGGCAAAAAAGTTTTTGTTAAAAATATTCGCCGTTGTCTTATTTCCCAGCTGGGGTCCATCAGGAGCCACGCTCGCATAAAACGTCGCAACTTCCTCTTGCTCGGGATTCAAATCTACAGGCTTGCCATCGTAGAGCAGCTTGATTCCGTGTGGCACGTACGGCTCTGGAAACATGAGCCCGTTGTGTTCAAGAGTCCGCCACTTCAAGCCCGACGGCAGCTCTTCTTTTTCCCACCACTTGTTCGCCTTCATCGCGCCCTCCAGCTGCTTTAGCGGTCCTTGTATCTTCACTGTCGGCGCCGTTTCTTTCTTCGTTCGCTTCTTGCCTGCCGTCTTCGTTTTCTTTTTTTTAGTAGTCGCGCTGCTCCGCTTTCTCTTCGATCCCGCAGAAACCTTCTTTTTCTTTTTTGCCACCTTTTTCCCGCTGCTCGCAGATTTCTTTGATTTCTTCTTGGACGCGAGCCTCGCGAGGGGCATATCATCGTCCGAGTCGCTGTCATCAATAAACGATTCTCTTTTCGGTTTCTTTTTCACTTTTTTTTTCGCCTTTGCCTTTGCCTTGGACGCTACTGCCACTAGAGGCATATCATCGTCGGAAGAGTCAATGATCATGTTTTCAAACCCTCCAAAAAAAGCCCAAAAAGACAAAACAAAACAAAACTCCCTCGTTGATAATAAATACCACACCACGTAAGTATACTCGTACGAGTAGTACGCTAAAGAAAATAGCAACGAATCGCTTAAAAAAAAAAGCAATGAATAGATTTATTATGTACTAAATAATATAGTCAATCAATTTACGATGATGAGGATGCGAAGGAGCCGCCGCAAAGTCAAAAAGTCAAATCGTGAAGTCAAATCGTGAATGAAGAAACGTTCATTCATCAAAGGGCCATCGGCGCCGAGGTAGCTCGAATGTCGGAATTTCAAAAAAAAAGATTTCAAACGTTTTTCATACTACCGTTACTTTAAACATGCGTTGAAAATACCCGTATTTATTATTTATTCTCATACTATTATTTACTGACACATCGTCACGTTCTTAACAACTATTTATCCTGTTGAGGCACGATGAAAAAGTTAATTATTTTATTTATTACTTTCGTTCGGATGATGATGACCCCGTTCCCCGTTCCTCATTATTATTATTATTTAGTAGTTGTTAATATATGCAGATATTAGATTATAATAATACGCATATAGTTATTATTATATGGCGGAAATTTTCACTTTTTGGAAAATTGCTCAGGCCCGAAATCGACCCAAATGTACTGGTGTTTTTTTGTTTTTTTTTTGAGGCGAAAGCGAGGGGACGATTTTTCCCCTCATAATAATGGGTAGGCCTGGTTATTAGTCTAATAAAGATCCAGAATAAATAACAGTTTTGAGACTTGATGAGACGCTACAGCAATATTTGATTTTTGATTTTTGATAATACAGCAGTAGTAGAATCGTGGGTTCATTTTCTAATAATAAAAACCTACATATCTTTATGCGTTGGAGCAACTGCTGCAGGAAAGAAACAAATAAAGAGTAGTTGAACGGGTTGGTTGCAATGCAATAATCAAGGGGCGATATCTCGTTTTATCTTTTTTGTTTTTTTTGTTGCAATGGTGGGAATGTCAAATGTGGAGGCCGCTGTTGTCCTCACTTCGGAGAGTTGCCGGTTTGCTATGGACTACGCCTGGCTTCATATGGCTGTGGAAATTGCAGTGCTGGTATTTCTTTGGAGATTGGGTGCAACGTGGCATTTTCGTTCTGCCCATTGCTTTGGCCTCGTCGCGTTTGCAGCCGACTACTGTCTTATGTACCTCGAGAGGGGAACCAGGACGCTAGAGTTACTTCCTTCCGCGAACGACCCTTCCATCGAGCTATCTGACGCCCCAGGACCAATCGAGACGTTTGTTTTCTTCTTAATGTTTTATGATTATGTTGGAGCATTTGCCCTTATTGTGTGGGCGCGCGAGGTAGAGAATTTGTTTGAGCGGAACAAAAAGCCGACGTCGACGCTCGCGCTCATTTCGCAACCCCTACTCTTTTGGCTTGCCCCTGTGGTTGCTCCTGCCATTGGATACGATCGACGCATCATACTTGTCAATAGACCTTCGCCAAAGAAGACTTATTTCGTGATTTTGACGATTGCAATCTTTGCGTGCGCGTCCAACCTCAAGTGGAATTTTAGGAGAGTTGTACCGATTGCTTTTGCAGGCGTGGGAGTATCGTTGGTTCACCACGCTGCACTTTTCGCGCATAACATGCGCGGTTACACATCTCTATTGGGTCTCGCTGTCACCTTGTGCACTGAATGGCCCGCCCTAATTGCTGCAGAGCGCGCAATAAGGTTTGCATTCTCTCCCCCATCTATGCACCGACTCGCAAAGCTGCTGCGCGTTGGACTTGTAGGTGTTATCGTCGCTATTATTGCGCGCAATATTGATATGGATCGCGCAGCAGATGTGCTCCTGCCCAATATTCCTGGACATTACATGCAGTCCCTAGGCACAGCAGCATTCAAAGCGCGCACGTGTGGATGGTCACGTGAAGCAGCATCATCCGCGCGTTGTCGGGCAGATTTGGATGATGATTCTATTTTAGTGGTCGCTGCACCTGCAAAAAGTGGAGCTCTTCTTAGCGCCCAAATACTGTTTGAATTGGGCGAGATCTGTGGCTTTTGCGTAGGTTCTGGGGAAAGGGCACACGCTGGCATCCCTGGTCCCGTCGAGGATTCTCCCGCGTATCCTGCGGACGCCCTTCATGCCATTATAAATATGCGGAAATGGCCAGACTGGGTTGCTGCGCAAAACCGTAGCTATAAATGTGTGACTATTTTGCGTGATCCTCTCGCGAGGCTGCGCTCTTTGTACTTGTACGCGAGAAGTGGGGGCGAACACTGGTTTAGATACGAATCAGGTTTGATGCAGGCACTAAGGGTGTCTGATTTAAGTGAGAGTCTGGAGATATTCTGGAAACGATTTGGGCGTGACTACATTGAACAAGCGCACGAGTATGACACCTATAATTTAAAGCAAGGTTGCATTCCGTTTCACCTCGAAAATTTCAAGGATGCCTACAACACCACCATGCAACGATTAATCGTGGACGCATGGGGACTCTCTGATGATGCGTTCAGGACGATGATTGGGCCCCTTCAGAAACATAATATTGCAGCAAAGTCGGCACCTTCTAGGGCATCGAATCCTCACATTTCTTCCGCGCGCTACTCCGAACGTTTCGTGAGCGACGTGAAGGCGCGACTCGCTAACATGGCGGAAGTCGCAGACGTGATCCGAGCGCAACGGGACCGGGTTCAGTATTTCAGTGGCGATGCAAATGGATAGCTAGCTACCATTGTTTACAAAAGCATTTATGTTCGAAAATGTAATAATTTAATTGAATATATGCGATTAATATTAAAAGGAAATTAATAAATCATATATATTTAGTAGGTACAATACCTGCAATGTGATTTTACAATATTGGATTCCCGGGCTGGTGCCGCATCGAGGGACGCATCATCTTGGGCGACTCGGCAAGCGAGGCGTACAGCGAAGGCGAGCTCGAAGGCGCCTGGAAGGCAGCTTCGGCCATCGCTCGCTTCGCGCGGTCCCTCGCTCTTGAGCTTCGCCTATTCATCGAGGGAGTTTGCGGCTTTTTTTTCCTGGGCCTGAAACCGCGGCGCCGTCCATTTTCACTCGTTTCCACCGACGCGATGAGCCAATTAATCATCTGTGCTTGGAGAAATTTGGACAATAGAAGCGCGAACGCATACGCGATGCAATATTCATACAAGTCCCGCTTATAGACGAGGCACAGGGCAACGGCAACGATCGAATTTGTGACAGACAGAAAGTTCCAACTGGCGTAGTGCCGCCCCACGCGCGAGATGGGATACATCACACAGGAAAACCCGAGGACAGGGGCAATAATGCAAGCGAATGGGTAAATCGAAATAAAAAGGACGTGGCCGATAGAAAACCAGGCCGGAAAGTTGTCCCCTTTGTTCGCTACAAGGAAAGAATCGGTCCACGCAGAGACAACGCCAACTTCAACTGGAAAAGTAGGCGGTGGCGCGACTGTGGGCGCCGGAGTAGGCGCAGGCTCCTCCATCGCCCCAAAGTACAGCGCGAGCATAAATATGCAGGCCACATCAACGAGCAAAAGTAGCAGCAGGGCAACGCGCAAGGGCCCGTGACCCCATTGTCGCATAAACCGGCTTGATGGTCTGCCATAGTTGATCAAGAAGCCCATATGATAGTTGATGGAATATTTGAATTGAGCAAACGAGGAAGCGGGGTCAAGCCGCGCGAGAAACGTGGCGTCAGCGTCGCCGCTCAAATTTTCATACATCACATCGTCGTCATCGAAAAAGTCGTAGTCGTCGAAGCCAATTTCTTGAAGTGAGGTCATGGGTCGGATCAAGAACCCGGGATAAGGCAGCTTCTCCGCCACAACATCGCCATCGCCATCATCGTCGTCGTCGTCGTGCCACGAATGAACAACCCGCAGCTTAAGGTAGCCATCACTCAGATAGGGCGCGCGCCAGAATGAAAAGTCTGCAGCGTCATCTTGCATCGACGAATGACGACTTGGGGGCGTCGCGGGCAGGGCGACCACGCCCTCGGGTGAGATTTCGGGCTCCTGGCACTTCTCCTCGATCGATTTGCGTCCACCACCCCTGAGAGCCATCGCTCGCTCAAATTTGGCGACCGCCGCAGCTGCTGCGTCACTCTCCACTTTGCTAAGGACGCCGCTCAGCCGGGGCAACTTCGATTCTGACGCAGCGCCGTCACCCTCCACAACAGCGTACGTCGGCGCTCGATCGTTGCTTTTCTTAGTCGAGACGCGCGACTTGTCAGCACGCGAGGGCGTCCACGCCTCAGGAGAAGCTCCTGGGGACATCATTGAGCGCCGTCCTGGAGTCGATGCCGATGGCGTCTGCTTGCGCTCCTCCTCGCTCTTGTGGCCTCTCGCAATGTAAAGACCAAGCTGAAAAGATGAAGCTCTTACACGCAACGATTTTGGCATCCACGCGTCGCTTTTTGAGCTTGTTGTGCGGCGGCTGCTCTCGCGCGACCGGCGCGCTGTCGAGGTGGCCGGTTTAAAATCGGAGCCCCTATGTGCAAACGTAGTAAAACCGCGAGATCCAAAGGAGGCTGATAAATCAGTGTTGATTGGAAGCTTGCGCTGCGTTGAAGAGCTGGGTACAGTGGCAGGCATACTCCTATGAGCGCGCACCCTACTGGCGACATCGTCCCTGTTCGCACCTACAGCCATTTCTTCTTTCCACCGGGCCTCTTCGAGTGCATTCGGCCAGAAGCATCCCAAGTGGACGCAAAGGCCACCCCACATGGCATCGCTGTCCTCGTTTTGCTTCTTCAACAAATCGAGGACGGGCTCGATCGTTTCGCGGAGACGCGCCCTGTGAACGGTGCGCAGACGGGCGTTTAGTTCCGAGACCAAGGTAACCCACTGCTCATGGATAAATCCACCAATGCCGCCAGCGGTGTGAATGGATCTCACCATGATATCATTCGTGTCGAGATGGTAAGGACGAAAGTACGATCCGTCGCCCGCGAGCAGCAGCACTAGAGGCAACGCGGGTTTTCCTCCCACTTTGCACCTCGGATGTATTTCGGGGGACATAGAGGGGGTCCCAAGTACGTCAACAAACGCGAGAGAATAATCGTCGCTGCTGTCAAATTTGAGGCAATCACGAGTCGTGCGCGCTCTCTCTGATTTCATGCACTCGTAACTATATGCCTTCAAAAAGGCTTTAGCGTTCTTGGCGCGGACGCGCCGGCAGTACCGCTGGAAAGGCGCTACGAGGGGAAAACATAAAAATGAGAGAATTGCAGCGAGGAGGCGCTCGCCAAACAAGCTCGCGCAGCAGCTGAAGAGCGAGCTCGTGCCGCCCAAATCGGAAGAGATGTAGAGCGTACTAGGCGTGGTACCGACGCCTCCGCTAATTCTTCTCCGGTGCATGCCGCGATTAGTTGGGTGGTCGCTCGTTTCTGAGGCTGCTGCAGCTGGGCTCGTGTTCCAATTTAGAAACTTATTGACGTCTTTCGCCATCCGCGCAAACTCCCTGGGCCAAAACATTGGCTCGACGTCATAGGGCGCAAGCTTAGGGAGCACCCAAGGGTGCGTAGGGCTATTTCTACCAGTGAGATATATCCTATACACGTGAACGTCCAGGTCGCTCTCCTGCAAATGGAGGTGCTTGCGCGCTTTTTTCGCCTCGCTCGCCGTTGTGAGGAGGCGCGTCGTATACCACCCCTGGCTCTTGTTGAGGACGCCATCGTTAAGCAACGGGGTAGCAGGAGACGCAGAGGCAAACCCACTCAGCTCCTCCCTTCCCACTGACGCACCCGTCTCGATCTCTTGCTCGTAGTAGAGCAGGCGCGATCTATTTTCTCGCAACGCCTGCAATAGCAGCTTTTCCCTGTTTATTTTGATGCGCCTCCGCTGCTGGTACCCCGGGCACGCCGGCACGTAAAGGCACACGCCGAAGCAGACGAGCGCGAGTACAAGGATTATTGCTAGAATAATGATTGAGAATAGGATCGGCCCACCAAGCGTGTAGATAAGCTGATCGAGAGGCGTTCTGCACTCGGGCAGAACGTACCCCGGAGCGCACTTCACAGAGCAATCATCCGTGGTAGCACCCACATCGACCCAATAGCACCTTCCTGAGTCGATGCACGACGAGTGCTTGTTGCACCAGTAGCATTCCTGACTTCCCGCGACAGATTTGTACGTACCGTAAGGGCACCTCGTGCACCAACTGCCGCCAAAGCCGGGACTGCAGCTCGGCGAGCTGAGCAACCCCGCCCTTCCAGCCGTTGGGCTATCACCCAGCGATGCGTTCGCGACCGCCATTGCTGCGCCCCCATTAACTGCGATGTGAATTCCCACTGGCCCGCTGCTCGCCTTTTGACCAGTGCAGTTGTAGCCAGCGATCGTCGCGGTCGACGCAACTAAATACGTAAGGTTCACGACACCCCCACCACCGCCACCGCCTGCTGTGGCGCCTCCTCCACCATTTGCTGTGACGAGGGGTGGCTTGGCTGATGTTACAGCGGGCGCGCAGACGATGCCCGCAGACACGTGAACGGATCCACCGGCGCCGCCTCCGCCGCCGCCAATGGCGCCTGTCGCGCAATCTTGCCCCCCACTGGCATCAGCTGTGATCACGCTATTCTCCTCCGCAAGCATAGCTGCCGATGACACGACAGCAACATAGCCACCCCCTGATCCACCCGACCCACCGCTGCACGAAGACCCAAAACTGCCTCCTCCACTGCCAGGAAGGTAACCTTGCCTGTCGTAGGTGGCGCCAGATGTCTGGCACGTGCCGAAGCCGCCTTCGCCCCCGTGCCCCCCACCTCCACCTGATTGGCATCCCTTTCCTTTACCGGTATCAGGCGGGCAACCCTTGCTTGATGCAGAGATCGTGCCGTTGACGCGTGAGACTTTGGCGCATACGAGGATAGACGAGCCTGCGAGGGTGCTCTCGGGGGCGAGAGTGAAATCGGGCGCTGTGTAATTTTTACGGGCGAGCCCCGAAGCTATCAAAAGCCTATACATTGACGATACGTTTTTGAACTTTGAATCCTCGTGGTTTGAAGAATCGTACGCGGTTTGTATTTGCTGGCATACATTTTTAGGGCTTACGAGGGGCCATGTGCCTTTCACGCAGCCTGCAGAGGAGTCGGCGAGAAGGGGCGCTGAGCCGTGAAATGACGCAAGGTTGGCGCTAAACATTGCGACGTACTTGGCTTCGACGCTTCCCGTTGACGAAACGTTGATGTTACCCTGCGCGCGCACCTGAATATTAGGCGCCTGCGAGATGCCGCTTAGCCTTCTCTTTACAGTGGCACGTCGGTGGCTACGCTGCTGCTGCTGCTGCTGCAGTCGGCGCATGCGCAGCGTTGAAGGGTGACAGACTGTGCTGGAGCCGTCAAACTTGCCCGCGATGTCGACGTTGCCGGTTGCATTTATGAGCAGACTACCCGCAAATTTTACCTTGCTCGATGCATCAAGGAAGAGAGACCCACCAACGTCACCGATTCCTGGCTTGAGTCCCGTGAGATTAAACGTGGTGAGGAGGGTGAATGAGCCAGCCTTCTCGCGGCTGTCGCACAGATCAATTTCGCTGTTGCTAGTGATACCAATTGCTTTGACTTGAAAGTTCACGTACAAATATCCTTCGCCATCTGGGGGGCTTTCGATTGTACTTAGCCGCCCTGTAGTGAGGAATAGACTGTACCCCTTGAGCAAATTGGGTTTGGGAGTGGGTACGGGCAAGGGAGTCACTGCCGAGGATGCACGTTTTCTTCTGCTACTCTTCTTCAGCCGGTCGCTTCCTCTGATGTTGTTAGCCGCTAGCGTCGCGTATCCTCTTATCTCTATCTCAGTGATGTTGATCCACGCAATTGGCTCGAGAGAAAATGGCGTGTGCGCATTTATAAACTGAGAGTATGCTGCAGGGCACTGTCCTGAGACAGGGCAGTTCGAAACGAGCACCCGACCAGCGTAGGTCGTGCGCGGAGCAAGCGAGGAGATTATTTGCTCGTAGCCTATAAACACAGTGCCACTCGCACCATTCAGGCAGCTTCCAGCATCGATATCGTCGCCGATTGAAGATGAGGAGACGAGAGCACCTCCTGCGGCGCTTACATTTAAATTGTCGTAGCTGGCATTCGTCACGAGGACGATCCTACCTCCCCCTCCTCCGCCATATCCGATCAAATCTTTTGTAGACGTGAGGTAGGGCGCGCCTCCCGCAGAGCTTACGAGGGCATTGCACGGCAGCGCACCTCCAGCCGTCGAGGCCCTAGAAATCTGGCGCTTGCCCGCTACAGCTGCAGATGCAGACCATGATCCTGTTTGCGGGGCACACGCGGGGTCGCCGAATATCCCCATTGTTGCGTTCAAAATGACGGTACCACCAGCGCCGGCGCCGCACCGTTTCCCCATGCAATCGCCCTCTTTCGCGCTCTCGCCATCAGCGAGTACTCGTCCCTTGACGCTAATTAAAGGCGCTTCGATAACAATGCGTCCACCACCCCGCCGTGCATCATCATATGTGTCGACTTGACCTCCACCAAAGCCGTAACCAAGAAGTGAGGACGAAAATTTTGTATAGTCAACCCTGTACCGGAGGATATCATTGATCCACGTCAAGTAGCTCGGTATTGCGTTTCCAATTGGAGGGCTGCTCAAATCTTGGGCGTCGCTGCATGACGGCTGACCTCCCCTACCTCCATTACTTCCCCCGTATCCTGTTTGAAATGCCGACCGGTTGGGGCTCATGTACGCGAGGCCGCGTCCCGTTGCGTCGATGGAGCATCCCTCGCTCACGTTTACGCTCCGTTTTGACGTCAAAACGGCTGTGCTCGCAGTCAGCGCGCCGTTCTTGTCAAGGAATATACCCCCCGAAAAGTTGAGCAGCACGTGGCATAAATACGGTGCTTTGACTTCGCACTTTAGCTGCGAAAGCAGCTGGAGACTGCCTTGTCCCTCGCAGATACAGGCGCAGTTGTAGCTATCCGGACCACCGCAGAGGTTTTTGGGAGTGGACGACACGCAAGATGTATTTAGCGCTCCCGTGTCGCAAAGAGAGAGAGATATAGACGAGGAGGATATTCCCCCAAGATCATCAGAAACTTTGCATGTGCACGCGCCATCGCTGGGCGCTGCTGCTGACGCAAGGGTTGGTTGAAGGAAGAAAAAAAGAGCGACGAGGAGGAGCCAAGGGAAAAGTTCCACGCGAGGTAACGCTTTCAAAGAGCGACGACGTGACCTACCCATCATGCGACTACTTGTATTTGCTGTAGCCAACGCGAGACATTCCGCTCCACCTCGTGCTGTCGACCTTCTAACACTGTTGCTGCTATGGCGGCAACAGAGACTGCGGCGGCTCAACAACCCCCTCACGAATACGCTGTCGCAACTCGACGCGGCAGATGGCACATTCATATCCATATCGCTTCAGCGCGGCGCCTTCATCAATCCATCCCTACGTTTCAACCAAATCAAAATGTAATGCAACGCGCGAAAGGGCGAAATACAAACTTTTTATTTTAAATAAAATATTGGAAAAATATTATGATATTTATTACTAGAAAAAAAATATGAAAAAAAAATTAAAAATTTTTTATATTTATAGTGTAACAGGTGGACCATCCCATTTTAACTCTTATATTGTTTCTGCATCTGATGCCGGAACGAGTGCGCAATAAATAGCCATTCTGTGCCACCGTTTTGGAATGGCCGTTTAAAAATGCCAAACCTCCTTGGGGCAATAGGGGGGTTCATTTTTTCAGTTTATATAATTTCAACTATTTTTTGATTGTTTATTCAAGTGTGTGATGATCCTGATGAGTAGTGCTTTGTTAGTGAAACGTACTAAGGTATTTAGTAAATAGTCCTTTTTTAAATATATAAAAAAATATTTTTATATTATTTATTTACAAATCATACGAATACAAAAATATAAATTTTAAAAAATATAGTTAAATAGATTATATATCCTCGCCTCGACCCAGCGTTTTGTTTCCTATCATCAACCGAGAGGTATTGTTAAATATTCACTCGCTGGTGGCAGCTTTATATATGTAGTATACATTCCCGTACTACTATTATTATTTAGGATGTGTAAAAATAAAACAACACAAGACGACAATTGTCATGCTTTTTCCATTCCGCGCGAAACGGGTGTCGATGTCGATTGCTCCAAGCGGCGGCGTCCTTCTGCGATGCTTTTTTTTAAATTTATATTTTATATTTAAAAAAAAAAATAAAAAATTATTTATTTATTTTATAATTTAAAAAAAAAAAGATAAAGCAGCGGTACGGGTAAGTAGTACTACCCGGGTACTTATTACCTTATTTATGTAAATTGTGAATACATTCATTATGAAAAATAATATTTAACATAAATAATATCAAATAATGTCATATTTAGTAAATGAATAATAATAACAATACACAGGCACAACTAAATAACTGACTGACACTTTCCGCCGACTATAGAAAGCGCCTGGATCGTCTCGCCTCCTAAACAGATACGCTTCAACTATCGGCAGATTAAGGCGATCTTTCCCTTCCTCTACATATACCCGGTACATATATTTGTTGCGTACATGTTGGATATGGTACGCAAAGAATAAGCATACCGGCGTTATGAGGAACTCGCGCGTGCCCTTCTTGCTCCTCCCTCGTCGAGCACGCGATTGCGATTTTTCAAATTATTGCAGTAAATAATACTTACTGTAGTAGTACTAGTAGGAGAGAATTTAAATCAGTTTTTTTATAATTTTTGAAAAAATAAAAATAAATATTTATTCAATATTTATTAAATATTTTTTTAAATGATTGAAATGGGGCGTATTGCTGATTATTGCAGAGGGGGTGGGCGCTTCTCCCTGCGGTATCGAAGGGCAAGGTTGCTTTGCATGCATCGGGGAGTGCGTTTTTTGGAATTTTTATTTTTTTTCGCATCAAGCAAGCGCAGCTTCTTTTTTTTTTTTTTTTAGAGCGGGTATTTTTTCTTTTTTTGGTGAAGCGTATTCTTTTGGATACATTTTATTTTTTTGTTTTTGCAGCTGCTTCTCTTGGATCTGCTGCCGCGCCGAATCGATACGTTTGGCTTCATCCCCGTAATTTGTGTTTCTCTTCTTTTTTTTTGCGCGGAAGGAATAGAAGGAGAGGAGAAGGTTTTTGAGGGAACGATACTGTAACGAGGTGGCGACGAGAAACTTTTTTTTGACATAGTACTCCAAAATGCACAAGCTATCGCACACGCCCCCGACCTTTTCGACGAGTATGGAGCACGGGGGCTTCAAACGTCCTCGTTCGGGGTCGATATCCTCCCGACTACGGTCAGCATCTGATCTATGCGACGAAGGCGTGCTTAATCAGCGGCAAAAAGGTGTTCTGAAGGACTTAATTATTTCGGGAGATGCGGAAGTTGAAAACGCAATTCAGAGGCATAGAACGGGGGATCCTTCTGCAGTGAGAGATTTGAACAGACTCTCCCGGGTGGAGAGAAAATCTTCTCTCGATCTACTCGGCTCGTATGGTGACCTCGATCTCAACTTTTTGAACGTCGGGGGCATGAGTAATCCCGGCACCCCCGCGTTGGGAGCGCTGACGCCAAAGTGGGGCCCAGGGGAAGTCTTCGCGATGGATGTGGAGGGCGGCTTTGAGTTTACCATCGACGAAGATGGCAGCGATCTCGTTAATATTCCTCTCGTCCACGTGGCGAGAGACGAGCTGTCGTCTGTGGGCGGCGAGGGAAGGCGTTCGCGAAAGCATTCATTCGCACTATCTGATGAATTGGACTTTGCTACTTTACTCGAGGGCGGAATGTCGACGCCGGGCGGCATGCGGCTGCACCGCGACAGCATATCCGCTATGGAGGAATTTCACCTCGACGATCTCAGCACTCCGAGGACGGGCCCCGCGAGCTTTGGAGTCGGTTTTGCAACAAGCGCAGGAAACGGGTTTGGTCTCAACGCTGCAGGCCCTGACGGTCGCATTCGAAGTTTTTCGAAGGGTCGTGCTGGATCGTTTTCAATAGCACTCCCCCCGCCCGCTGCCCCTTCGGGGACCACGAAGAAGAAAACGAAAGCGGGCGCATCGCGATCAAAGGCGACTTCTAAAACTAAAAAGGGATCTGCGAGCGTGCAGCGAAAACGCTCGCCTGCCTCCGCGAGATCAAAGCCAAAGACGAAAGCAAAGAGCTCTCCAATAGGTATACCTACGGGAAGAGCGAAAGGGAAGGGAGGATCGTCCGCAGCCAAGCCAAAGGTGAAGAGCATAGTGCTGGACACCCCAAAGGCGGTGGGAGACGACGAGTACGACACGGGGGAGCGCCCCCTCGGTGCACCCCCTGGCAACGTTGGCGCATACAGTCCCGAGAGTCGCAAGACACGCATAGCAAAGTTCCTCGACAAGCGACAGCATCGAATATGGAAGAAGCGCGTAAAGTACGACGTGCGAAAGAACTTTGCAGACTCGCGACTTCGTGTCAAGGGTCGCTTTGTGAAGAAGGAGGACGAAGAGCTGCTGAGAGATTTGATGAACATGATTTAAAGGAGCTCTTTTTGTCTTTTTGTACAAAGAAAAACTGGATGCGGAAGAACAGTCCGCGCCGCCCATTGTAGTACTATTAACATAAATTAATAACAAAACTTAAGATGCACAAAGGAAAAAAGTAAATATATATCTCCTTTTATATAAAAAAGCGAATCAAGAAGGTGATATTCATAATATAAATAAAAAATAAAATAATATACAGTATACACTTTATAAAAATATATTTTATTCTTAAAAATAATATATCTATACATAGTTGTTAGTTGTTAGTTTGATGTGGGAACAAATATGCCCGACACGTCCTCCGGAGTGGTGTACGGGTAGACGACTCCAGGAAGGGAGTGCACGCTCGTCAGAGGGCGAGCGACGCCGTCCTTCGAAGACATGGCCTCAATAAAAATGCCCGTGTCGTTGAATGCAGCTACCATGAATGTTTGAAACGTTGAGCTGCCTGACCAAAAGACGGGAATCTGATTTCCTCCCGCTACTTGCACTATGGCACTCTTCGAAACGTCTGCCTTTCGGCACTTGTAAGATCCATTATGATCAAAGAAGAAGCTCGTGGAGCCACTATATGTGTACTCAAACGCCCGCTCTGAGTTTTTTGAGCAGTTTCGAGTGAGATTGCCATTGTTCAAGCTCGTACGCACAGGCCACGCGCACGACTTTCCCACGCAGCGGTGCAAATGGCCAGCAAATATAGCGACGACGCCAGTCGCGTTTGCAAGGTTACGAAAATCGTCTGTGAATTCAGTGGCGCTGTGTGTGACGATGACGCTTCTCATACCTCGGGCATATGCATCTTTTAGATCGCGCGTCAGCCATGCCATGGAGGATCGAATGCCAATAACACCAGATGTGTACGTCGGGCTGTAGTTCACGATGGAAAAGTGGTATCTGCCGCGTTCGAAGGAGTAACCCATCGAAGCGAGGTCGAAGCTCGTCAGCTCTGACTTGCGAAGCTTGGGAATCGCGTCGCATCCGAGTCCTGCGCGCATGTATGCAACGCCATGCTCCGCGTTGCAATTCTCATCAATCATCCACGTATCAAAATTATACGTGGCACCACCTAGATTATTCTTGTAGTCGTGATTTCCTAGAGAGGGATAGTAGTTCTCGATCGATTCTGGAAGGGAGTGGAACATGCTTTCATACAGTGCGAGTTGATCCTTATGAAAGTATGCCGTAAGATCTCCGTTCATAATAAGTCCGCGAGGCGGGGGCGAGACGGACGAGAGTATCCAATCTTGATTGGAGCTTAGCGAGGCAAATGCAGCAACCTGCTCCTCGTTTGTCTTTTTTGCAACTTTTTTGTTGCACGACTTATACGATTCGTCGTCAGAACAAAAGGACGGTCGCTTGTTTGAGCCTACCTCGTACTCGCCGTTGTACCACGTTACCTGGGAATCTGATGCAATTATGAGAGAAAAGGGATCTGTCGTCAAAGTTGCTGCATCGACGGGCTCGTTTCGAAAGCTCTTTGCATTTGCGCAGATATACCTCGCACTACATAACGGCGTAAATATAAACATGCGGCTCGGGATGGCGACTCCTAACGATTCGAGCCACGAAAACCATACGATGAAAGAAACAAAAATGTAAAATGCCACACCAAAACAAATGCAGCATACTTTTAAATGCGAAGAAGAAGGACATGTCGTTTGTCTCCAAATGGAGTTTTTATCAGATGGTGGAGCACTGTTTTCGAATTCCATGCTAATCGGCTTCTTTCCTTCGCGCGTCTCGATAGTTTTGTTGCTGTCTCTGGAATCCTCGAGGCGCAGCTCATTCTCAGGGTTCTCCTCGTCTTGAAGACGTTTGGTATAGCATGCAGCTGCAGCGCGGCGCCTTTTCTTTCGTTGAAGGTAGAATGTGCAAAATGCTAAGGCGACGAGGAGAGCCCATAAGGGCGTCCAGAGAGTTGCACTAGAAAGGACGTGGTCGTCGTGCGACAAAATTATCTGATCGCTGGCTTTGCAGGGCAGTTTATCCCAGGTACGAAAATATCCCGAAGGGGTATCCCGAAATTCATTGCTTCCACCAGGTACTCGCTTTGGTTTGACACACTTGAAAGTACAGCCGTTCCATTTACATACGAGCCTTTGCACAAAGCCCTCGGGGCAAGGATTATCTATTGGGGGCAACGTTGGCGACGGCGTCGGCGATTGCGTTGGGGGAAGCGATACGCTTTGGAGCTTCGTTCTGCACGTCCAGTGCCCCAAATCGGTGACCGTGCTAATATTTGGATCATGGTAATACACTTTAGATGGAGACGATACATCTCGCTCCCAGCGGCAGTACGTAGCGCACGTGCCCTCCCCGAACACGTTCCAATAGTGCCCGTCGTACGGAGACATTTGCTGCAATACCTTGTAAGAAAGCAAAAAGCAAAGCAATAATACTATATTGAGAGATGCGCTTGCATTTCTAATTCGGCGAACCAAAATCTATTGAGCGCTTTTTTTTCTGGCCGTCAGCAATTAATAATTATTATTAAAATTTTAAAAATATTATTATTATTATGGCACTGTTGCGATCATGAATGATTGATGATCAGGCTTTGTAGAACGTGGAATAAATCCACACGCGTCCACATTCTAACCTTCAGATTGTTCCACATTCTAACTGGGCCTGAGGAGGCAAATGTACCAAAGTTGCATTTTTTTAATATATGAGGTTTGTCACATTGTGTTAGAATGTGGAACATTTTACCCTGCGATCGCACTCTCTCTGGCGCGGTAGTGAGGAAATAACATCTTCACTGTAATTTAAAATCACCTAAAATCACCTAAATTTCACCTAAAGGTTAAATTAAAAAAATCACAACTCAGGCTTAGAATGTGGATTTTTTTTCGACAGATACCCATATAGTTTGTATGTACGTGTGGATTTCTCCACATTCTAACTTTGAGATTGTTCCACATTCTAATTAGAATGTGGACGTGTGGATTTTTCCACGTTCTACAAAGCCTGTTTGATGATTGATGATGCAGCTGAAAAGAGCTCCGGATTCAGCATTCAGCGCAGGCACGCGATCCCATGATAAAAGGCAAATCACCATACTTACCTTAGTTTAAAAAAATCCCCCAAAAATTAAGATCGGGAGCGAAAAAAATACACCAATCGCACCTAAATACCTAATATTTAAAAAAAAGTTTAGGTGGTAAATAAATATTTACAAAAAAAAAGAATTAAAAAAATCTCGCTGTATGTACATT
>JACLAC010000702.1_pt1 | contig 34915 bp, 25 predicted proteins | sample 8027881 | NCBI WGS metagenome assembly JACLAC01 (sample SAMN15725517, study PRJNA655200) | protist metagenome | isolation source: fluorescence activated cell sorting (FACS) single amplified genomes of... | place: Spain: Blaines Bay Microbial Observatory, Mediterranean Sea | collected 2016-01-19 | reverse complement strand
ACTCTAAAGAAAACAATAAGGAGAAACTATGTTTGATTACAGACAACTATTTGGTCTTGCCACGGTATTATTTGCAGTTGGATTTATCTTACAATCAATTATGCCAGCGGGAGCAAATCCATCAGGACCCTCGATAAGCTTTGGTTCTAATCCATATAAGAGTATGTATGTAACCTCTGCAGGTACCTTGTTTTCAACGTCCTCTTCCGAAACATTTATTATTACAACATTAATGACCAAAACTGCTAGTAATTGTATGTTCCAAATTAATGGTGCCCAGGCTTTCGACAATGAATGGACCTATAACAATCATAGTTATTCCATTAACTCAGCCGCTTTGGGAAATCTTCATTATGTTGTGGAGCCCAATTCAACATTAAGTATCAGTGGTGGTGCATGCTCTAATGGGTTTTACATCGAAGGATATTATGTCCAGTCTTAGTTGAGTCTGAACACACGTATTACATCTGCGATCGATAGCCTGTTGGATCAATCCGAGCTTCAATGAGATGAAATCCACTAAGGAGATTTTCTGAGTGTAACAAGCATTCTAGTTCTTTGGCATCGCTACAGATCCATCCTGTGCCACCAAAAGCCTGTGCTAGTGATATTGGATCTGGATTCTCAAATCGGACTCCAAAATTTGGTAAATTGTCTCGTTCTTGTTTGAGCTCAATGAGAGAAAGTGAGTTGTCAGCTAAATAGACGATAATGATGTTGAGATTACGCTCTTGGATCAGTCCAAGCTCTCCCAGAGACATTCCGAGGCCCATATCTCCAGTGAGTACCAAGACGGGAGATGCAGGTTCTGAAAGGGCACAAGCGATTCCATATGGTACGGCTACTCCCATTGATGAAAAGCCATTGGACTGTAGAATCATTCGAGGATGATTGGATTTCCAAACATGACAGGCAGTGATCCGATGTGCTCCGACATCCAGACAAAGAATTGTATTCGAAGGGAGACCGGCTTGAAGAGTTCGAATTACCGTGGCTGGATTCAGATGATCCCCTTCAAAGATCTTTTCAATGGATTGACGATGATCTAAGAGTTCAGAGCGATTCCAGGTTGTAGCAAACGAAAAATGCTCTAACTGACGCATTATTTTTGTAATATTACCGCGAAGATCAAGCGAAAAAGAGCAAAGTAAGTCCGGTTGTCCTTGTTCTGAGATATTGACAACCTTGAGATATTCTGACCATCCTGGTAGCCAATTTGGTCGTAATTCCACTGGATCAAGACCAATGCAAATTAAGAGATCTGCTCGGTTCAAAAATTCTTGCTGTTGCTGATCCACAACCGGAGAGAGACCGCAGGTTCCAATTGAAAGATCTGAGGTCTCTGGAAACAGTCCCTTACCCCGATAGGTTGTAAGCACAGGGATATTATTCAAGCTTGCAAATGCTGTTAATGCTTGGGAGTGTTCGACTGAAAGGTCCTCAGCGCCAATGAAGAGTACGGGGCGTTCTGAACGTCTTAATATGCTTTGGAGTTCAGTCATATCTGGGACGCCCTTTTGAGGAGGGGAATCGAAGTTTAAGTCAGCGCAAGGAGTCGTAGATACATCTTTACTGAGTTCAATGATAACAGGACCAAGATTTTCTGATATACATCGACTCATTTTACGAATTTGTGCTGCGGGTCGATAGGAATTAATCTGAAAATATCCATGACAAATAGGTGTGAAAATTGCCTTTTGATCGATAATTTGATGGGTGTAAATCGGATATAAACGAGAATCAATCTGCGATAATATGCCTAAGATTCTAGAGCGCTCGGTGTAGGCTTGAGCGATGCCACTTAGTAAATTTGTTACGCCCGGACCTAAGGTGGCTAAACAAGCAGAAAGTTTTCCAGTTCGCTGAAATATTCCATCCGCCATAAAGCCGGCAGAAGCTTCCTGACGTACCAAAATAAAATTGATCTCCTCTTCACGGAGAGCCTCTAAAACAGGTAAAGAAGCACCACCGGGCATGCCAAAAACGAAAGAACATTCTTGAGACTTGAGATAGCGAGCCAGATATTTTGCAGTGTTCATGTATGATTCTCGAGATATTTTATGTTAAATGAAAACCGATATATTCCAATTTAACGGAGAGAACAATGTCTATTTGGAAGCGTGGAACCAATTTAGTTAAAGGTATGATAGCTGAAGCCTCAAAATCAGAGGATTCAGCAAAGATGAGAGCGTTAGAGAAGGAGCTGCAAGAAGATTCTGTATATAAACCGCGACCAAAAATACAGAAACAAGATGCAGAAGAACAAAAAACGGATGAAGATTCCATCAACGAGGAGAATAAATCCGATGAGCAAAATTCAGAAAAAATTCTAAAACCCAAAAAGAGAACTATCTAATATGTTAAATCCATTTTTATTGATCGACAAGCGATTTGGTTTACAACCTCTTTCGGATGCCAATAAACCCATATTTGTTCTTTCAACGATATGGCGCTCGGGCTCAACCTTATTTCAACGAACCCTCTGTACTGATCATAATATTTTGATCTGGGGAGAGCCGTATGCGGATTGTAATTTGTTCGCTTCTCTATCTCGATCTGCAATGGCTTTGACTCAAAAAAATTGGCCAGCACCTGGGCATTTTGCCGCTGGTTTTGAAAAGGCTTTTGAGAAGCCAGAGGAATATTTTATCGCCAATCTTTATCCACCCCTCGATGCATTAAGAAAGGGGCATCGTGCATTATTAGATACAACATTTGCTGTTCCTGCGAAACAAAAGGGGAGGGAACGATTTGGAATAAAATTTGTTCGCCTTTCTTTAGAAGAAGCGCAATATCTAGAGTGGATATATCCCGATGCTAAATTTATCTTTTTGGTTCGAAATCCTTGGGATTGTTGGCGATCTTATAAGGGATACAATTGGAAGTATCGTTGGCCAAAGCAGACGATCTCAAAAATAAGTCAATTTGCGATGCTGTGGAAGAAGCAAACCTCGGAGTTGCTTCAGTTTTCTAGTAGGAATCGAATGTGGATTCGATATGAAGATTTTCTACAACCTGATTTTGATTGGGCGCGATTCAGAGATTTTTGCGAGCTTCCAAACATCACGAGTAAAGCGCTTGATCATAAGCTTAAAGGTGTCAATGCTAGACCTTTGCCAGTAGATGATCAGGATATACTCTCCTTGAATAAAATTTGTGGGCCACTTGCCAATCGACTGGGCTACTCTGGATTAAAACAGACTGATTTAAATTTCCGCTGGCGATAATCTCTACTTTTTTCTAGAAATCTTTATTATTTTGACAAGATGTCAATCTTGCTTTATACTCTGATCAACTTTGTGGTGCTTTTGAGGACTTTTAGTCTAAAAAAGTGAAACTGGGAAGTTGGTGAAATTCCAACACAGCCCCCGCTACTGTAATTCAAGGTGCTTTTCGAACATACCACTGGGAAACTGGGAAGGTCAGAAGAAAGCCATACCGGATAAGTCAGGAGACCGGCCATAAAGTTGCTATTCCATCGGAGGGATGGAAGAGATAGTAACATTATTAATAAATTTATAAAGCAAGCTGTTTGACGTGGTATTTTCTCGTCAAATACATAGGAGTACATAATGAACCTGCTATTGTTTCTTTTCGCCTGTGGCGACAAGAATGAAGATACTGATGTAACAGATGATACTGCAGTAGAAGATACTGATACTGATACCGATACTGATACTGATACTGATACTGGAGACCCAGAAGAAGAGGATCCTCCTGATCTAGATCTTTCCGGAGATTATGTTGATAATTGGGGTGGAGAGCATTCGATTGACAACACATCTTGGATGAGTGGAGGATCTACATTTCATATCTCTCAATATGATAATGATGCTGGCTGGGTGATTGCTCAGAATGATAGTGGCAATGATTGGAATCCAGATCTCTGGAGTAAGTTTGAATGGACCTGGTCTGATGATGAGCTCTATTATTGTCAATCAGCTTATGATGCAGCCACAGAAGACGATGCGATTTCCGCTGCCGGTGCAGATGCCAGTGATTTAGATGCTGGATGTGGCGGTTTTTCTTGGACTCAGCTTCGAGGATATCTAGATCTTTCCGGAGATTATGTTGATGATTGGGGTGGAGAGCATTGGATCTCTGCGTTCACTTGGATCAGTGGAGATTCTGCTTTTCATATCTCTCAATATGATAACGATGCTGGCTGGGTGATTGCTCAGAATGACGGTGATAACAGCTGGAATCCAGATCTTTGGAGTAAATTTGAATGGACTTGGTCTGATGATGAGCTCTATTATTGTCAATCAGCCTATGATGCAGCCACAGAAGACGATGCGATTTCCGCTGCCGGTGCAGATGCTGGTGATTTAGATGCTGGATGTGGTGGCTTCTCTTGGACTCAGCTTCGAGGATATCTAGACCTTTCCGGAGATTATGTTGATAATTGGGGCGGAGAGCACTGGATTTCTGAGTTCGCTTGGATGAGTGGAGATTCTGCTTTTCATATCTCTCAATATGATAATGATGCTGGCTGGGTGATTGCTCAGAATGATAGTGGCAATGATTGGAATCCAGATCTCTGGAGTAAATTTGAATGGACCTGGTCTAATGATGAGCTCTATTATTGTCAATCAGCTTATGATGCAGCCACAGAAGACGATGCGATTTCTGCTGCCGGTGCAGATGCCAGTGATTTAGACGCTGGATGTGGTGGCTTTTCTTGGACTCATCTTACAGAGGCACTTGAAATTGTTGGAACATACACTGACAATTGGGGTGGAGAGCATTCAATTGATCATACATCTTGGATAAATGGAGGTTCTGCCTTTCATATCTCTCAATATGATAATGATGCTGGCTGGGCGATTGCTCAGAATGACGGTGATAACAGCTGGAATCCAGATCTTTGGAGTAAGTTCGAATGGACTTGGTCTGATGATGGTGGATTGTATTACTGTCAATCAGCCTATGATGCAGCCACAGAAGGCGATGCGATTTCCGCTGCCGGTGCAGATGCTAGTGATTTAGCCTCCGGATGTGGTGGCTTCGGTTGGAGCGAATTAACCTCGAACTAGATGGAAACGATCATGAGTATAATTTTTTTATCACTAATGTTCGCTTGTGAAACTTCAGAAGAAAAAGCACAGGATCCTGAAGATACTGCTCATATTGAGCAATATGTGACAGATTCTGATTCAGATACTGAAGATCATGATACCTCAGATGCTGATACAGCGGAAGAGGATACGGCTGAAGAGGATTGTACTCCGGTTGTTTATGATCCAAATCCCTTTGCTTCCTCCATCGTTTCTTATGATCCGGGTGAGGGAGCAGGTTTTGGACAAGATTCGCTACCAGATATAGTTTTAGGACCACCATTGGGAGCCGGAGAAAATGCGGGATCTTTGGATGTTCTGACTCTTGGACATGAAGGGGAGATTGTTCTCGCTTTTGACGTCGAAATTGTCAATGGAGAAGGATCTGATCTCATTGTGTATGAAAATGTTTTTATCGGCTGGCAAGAAACAGGAGTCGTTTCCGTTTCTCAGGACGGAGAAACCTGGTACTCATGGCCTTGCGATGCAGAAAATCCAGATGCTAATTATCCAGGATGTGCCGGGGTGCAACCATCCCTATCTCACCCGGATAACTGTATCGATGCCACTGATCCAGCTGTTGCTGGAGGAGATCATTTTGATCTCGCTGATATCGGTTTGGAGACAGCATCCTTTGTTCGGGTTCAGGACTCTGGAGCGAATGGGTCTGGCGGTTTTGATCTGGATGCAGTTGCGATTGTTCATGGACAAGTTCAATAAATGAGGCGCCGGCCATTTTTAGCTGGGCTCTTGGGGTATGCTCTTACTGCTTGTCGAAAACAATCCAAAAAGGAAGAACCTATAGAAGACAGTGCAGCTCTCTCTGACGATTCTTTAGTTGAAGAAACAGAAGAGGCGGAAGACTGTATTCCTCAGGATCTTTCAATCTCCTTGTCAGATTATTCAGAGTTAAGAATGATTGGTGGTTCCGCCTTCGTTTCTTTTCCGGATCAGTTTGTCCATCTTCTTGTCGTTTGTATTGCGGAAAAGCAATGGATTGGCGTATGGAAAATCTGTACGCATGGTGATTGTTATGTCGAGTGGGATGAAGCCGTCGCTTCCGTTCGCTGTCCCTGCCATAACTCATTATTTGATATAGATGGTCAGGTTTTACAAGGTCCTGCTGATAGAGCACTGAAATCTTATCTCGTTTGTGAGGAGCAGGATAAGTTGTATTTTTTAGTAGCAGAATAACGCAATTTTATTTTTCTAACGTTTCCAATAATCGTTTTGCTGTTTGCTGAACAAGAGGAGCGGGATGTGCTAAACCCTCTTTTATAAGCTCTTCATTTACTGGTGGTTTTCGAATCTCAGCCTCCAATAAGCAAATACTGATATCCGTTTTCGTGTCTGGAGAAAATAATCGTCTAGAGGTCGCCAGGTATAGAATAGATGTTTCAGCTGAGATTTCCTTCGTGCCAAAATTTGGTGCAGCCATAAATTTTCTCTGCTGGTTAATCTTTTCTTTTTTACGAGCCCGAAGCTTGAGCTTTGTCTCTAAAATATCAGTCCATTCCACCAAGGAATATTGTCCTGATTCTTCAGATTGAAACAAACGATAGGCAGCGGCCGCTCTCACATGAGGATGATATTCTTCCGGAATACTGTCCAAAGGATTTCCAGTAATTTCAGTGGCACCTGAATAAGCAATTCCTAATGATTCCGCCCAGAGTCGTTCTAGAAGCTGTTTCATCTTTTCTTTATCTTTCCAAGACCAAGCAGATTCTATGGCATTATGCGCTGAAAAAATCATTTTCCAATCAGACTGGGTGTCTGCATCTGGGGCTTGTGTTGCCAATTGTTGAATGAGATGCTGATGACAATTATCAGAGAATGCGATGGCATGATTGCATAGATCTACTCCGAGAGCGTAGCCCTTTGATTTCTTGGTTTTAACCAGCTGCTCTGCAGTAGAAAAAATACACTCTGACTGCCATTTTTCTTCTGAAATTGATAGACAGATAGATTTGACAGAGCGTAAATCTTGCTGACGAGCCGCAATTTGAGCTAGCTCTTGCACACAGAGTTGATCTGCACATTCGGTTGTTTCAGTCTCTTGTTTATTCGATATTTTGAGAGCCTGTTCTTTTGGTTTGCTCCATAGGTGTGGGCGTAGATTCTTTTCATTGCAGTACTCTTCTTCCTTTTGAGGGAGAACCGTGCAAAGATTTTGGGTTTGCCCGGGGAATTCTTTGGTTAATTGTTCCACTATTTGGAAGCGTTCTTGTGGATCTTGTACTTCAATCAGAAGCATTTTTGCTTTAGAGGGGTCTTCTTTGAAATGGACTGACCAGTCTGTTTTATTTTGGGTGCAGGCGAGGAGAGCAAGAAATAGAAGCATTATTTTGGCTAGGCTAACAAGGTAGTATTGAATGGTCATTTAATTTTAATGATAGAATTGCAGAAGAGAGACAAAAAGCTTGTTTTTCATAGTCAAAGGGTATGTCTAGAGCATGAAGCATACGATGTATGTTCGGTGAAATTAAGACAAGATTATTTAGCTCGTCATTACCTCCTCTAGAAAGCCAATGAATATGATGTACTTCACACAGATCTTTTCCGTACTCTCTTCGAGGATCCCATCCTGTAATTTGACAGCGGCCTTTATACTGCTTTAGTAATTGGTGTCGGTATTTTCTCTTTCGAGTAAATCGACTAGAGTTTAAGAGCTCTCTTTGTCTCTCTTTACTTATCGTGTGATTATTATGAAGGAGTTGCTTGACCAATGTTTGCGATTCACCGATTGAGAGCCATTCGAGTTCGTCTTCTGGGATAAGAGTCGCTCGTTTTTCAAGAGAAAAATTTTGAGCATAGTTCAGAAGTATTTCATGTTCTCTATCGGTAATTTGACGTACGGCAGCTTTTCCTTGAAAAGCTTGTCCAAGAAGAGTATTGGCTTTTCCTGTCCTAAGTGGAAATTGCTTAATTAAACAAGAAATGTCAAGTTGTTGATTGATGTCAAAATAACGAGATTTTTTGATACTCCCCCAAACTCTATAAGAGCCATATTTATAATTTGGAGGATTTTTCGTTTTGGCTTTAATGATAAGCTGTGCTGCCAAAACATAATTCCCTTGGTGATTTCGCGTGAAAGCCCAGAGAGATTCACCAATATTGATTTGATGTAACGTGGAAGATGATTGATTGAGATGAAAACCGACACCGTTATCTAAATCTCGGAGATAATTATCTGAGCGCCAATAGTACAATAAATGACTCATATATCCTTCACTAAACCACTAATTCTCCAAGAATTCCACCTTCTAGCTCTGAATCACCAAAATTATCAACCAGATCGCCGTTCTCTTTTCGAATTCCACAGGCGTTAATGATCGTGTTGAATAATTGATTGTGTGTAACACCCCCAAAATCAACAAATTGACCTGTTTGAAGATAGCCATTTCCCGAGCCGGCTAAGATAAATGGCACATTATTATAAGAATGGGACACGCCATTTCCAAGATCAGAGCACCAGACAGATACTCCTTGATCAAGAATTCCATATTCTTCTAAGCGATCGAGAAAATATCCAAAAGTTTGGGCAAATAGACGATCGATAGAATGATGCATATCTTCAGCACCGAGCATCTCTTCCCCCTCAGCACCATCTGCGTAAATTCGATGAGAGATCCAGTGAAAAGAATTTAGCTTGGTTCCATTGATCGTATATTCCGTTGAATCATTACCATCTCCAATTTGTAAGGTTGCCGCACGAGCATAGTTTGCAGAGAAGGCAAGGGCAATCAGATCCATGTGCATACGAGCAACCGTAATTCGATTATCATTTAGGGTTCCGAAACCGGAGAGAGAGGCCATGGCTTGTTCCTCATCTTGAGATAGTGAGGCTGCAAGCTGCTCAAAATTTCGAATCGATTCGAAATGAAGATCGAGTTTTTGACGATCAGAAGTCGAGAGATTGGGGTGATTGAGGAGATGATTAATCCGATCGAGGATTAGATCGTTGATTGATTGACGACGCTCAAAAACAAGCTCGGAGTAGGAGTTGTCGGTCACGCCCAGCATTCTCTGATAGGCGATCCAAGGATCATCCTCTGCAGAGCGTAGCTGCATGGGTGCTCGATAAGACAGAACCTCTTCAATATATCCATTACGAGGACCGGTATATAGAGTGAGTGGCTCTCCTCCATTCTGTGTAAAATGACGAGCGATATAATTATCTACCGATTCGCCCATACTGAGAGAAGCATTTCCGGAAGGCTCCTCCGAAACACGTGCCGCAGTGAGACATTGGTTTCCTCCTCCAGAATGACCGCATCCATTGGGACCATAAGCATAGCTCAGGCCCTTACAGGCAATGAGAGAGTCAGCCCAGGGTGCTAATTCTGATAGAACCTGTTCAGGTTGTGCGGCGAGAATGGCTGGTGTTAGGAGACCTTGTTCTAAGGGCCAAAATCGATCGGTTTCACCGTTGTTTGCATCACCTTGTGTGACGCCATTTGCTTGGCGACAGAAGAAACTGAAGGTGGGTAGATCTTCTTGTGCGTATCCATCTGATTCTAAGAATGGTAATAATAGAGAAGCAGAGCCAGCTTGTAGAAATCGACGTCGAGAAATTGTATTTTTTAGAAAACTCATTCTACACCTCGATATTGGAAAGATTCAGATTCCACAATGGTTAAAACTAGATCTCGAATGGATAGATCCTGTAGGGATAAATCACGTAGAGTAATCAAGGTCGCTTCATCAATATCTTGGAGCTCACGTCCAATAAAATATGAAAATAGATGCTGATTATAGCATTGATGGGCTTCGGTCGATTCCGAGACAAGCTGCGCAAACTCTACGCCGGTGCTCCAAGACATCAGACCCATACCAACAAAATAGAATTCATCGGCAGAGTTGATCGGTTGTCCATTATCTTCTGTACGATATCGTCCGAGCTCATCATAGCTTTCAAAGGCGAAGCCGGGTGGGTTGATCATGCTAGAGTGACAGCCTTCACCACAGGTACCTTCTCCTGTGTGTGCTTCCACACGTTCTCGATTGGTCATTCCTTCTTCTTGAGCGGGCAAACCAGAAACGACGTCTGGAGGGGGAGATAGCTGTTTGCAGAGAATATTATCATTAATGAACACACCACGATGTATCGGAGATGATTGGGCAATTTCTGCTTTTTTGGAGAGTGGACCTGCCATTGTTAAAATCCCAGAGCGCTGTGCGGGATCGAGCTCAATACGGGTGAATTCATCGGACTCAAGCTCAACGCCATATAGTGCGGCGATTTCAGAATTCGCGAGGGTATAGTCTGCGGTGTATAGTCCTTTGACCGTTCCATTTTCTGTGTAGATATGCCAGGTGATAAATTCTTCGAGCTCTCGTCGTAAGAACTGATTGAGCTCCTCATTCCATGCCGGATCTGTTTTATAAATATTCTCGTACGCATCTAGATAAAAAAGCTGTCTATGGAGATCCACCAGTGCTTCCTGACCACATTCCGAGTTTAATAATCGTTCAGCATGTTCTCGATAATCATCCAAAAAGCTTCCATCATTAATTGCTTCACGCAATTCCTGATCGGGAGGAGAATTGCAGATCTGAAATGAGAGTTTTGACGCCAATTCAGGTGCAGAAAGCCGCTGACCTGCTTCTGTATTTTCAATTCGATAGAGAAAATCAGGAGACTGAAGCACTGCCATAATCGTCAGAGCGACACCATCGGCTATATCATCTCCGGAGTGAATTAAGCTTTCCCCTTGTGCGAAGATATCTTGCCAAATCTCTTGTTCTTCTGCGCTGAGAGGTCGGCGAAAAGCTTGTCCAACAAAGCGATTAATCCACTCGTTCATATCCTCGATAGACGCTGTTGAGCTTCCAAGATCAACACCCCCTTCAAGCTCAATCCAATCGATAATTAAATTACGATCTAAACCAAGATCTGGAGCGTAACAATCGTTGGTAAAGGCAAGAGCGATGGTATGGGTACCCGCTGGAATTTCAGCCTGAACGGAAACCTCTTGTTCAAGGAGCACTTCTTGCGCGAGTAGCGTCTCTCCATTCAGTCGAATTTCCATATTCGGTCCAGCACCATCATCGCAAGGCGTTCCATACAGTGCTGCTCTAATTTCATATACGCCTGAATTCGGGAGGTCGGGCTGAATCGAGAGAGTTCCATTCGACCAAAGATTATATTGATCTTCTCCATAGGGACCACCAGTTGTGGCAATGGCATCCTCAGATTCTGCTTCGAAGCGCTGAGAATACGCAATCGTGGATCCGCCTGTTCTGGTGTCTTCTGGAACGGCAAATGCGTAGTGGTCTAGATCGGAGACGACCTGATGAGATAGCGATTCAGCGGCGCGCTGATAATCCTGAAAGAGAATTGAATCTACAGAGAGCGAATTTCCATTGTTCTCGAAACCTTCTGAGAGGCCATCGTCCAAAAACTGAGAGGAAAAATTAGAGCCATCGATGCCCAAAAGATCTTGGATAGCATTATTCCATTGTGCATGGGTTAGGCGATGAATTCTTGGATTGATTCCCACCTCCGGAGGAGGCACTATTTCTTCAGCTGGCTCGGTACTCGGTTCAGAAGAGCTTTCGCTGATGGGTTCATTTTCAGGTTGCTGATTTTCGGAGGATTTTTCTCCGGTACAGGCAATGAGGTGTAAGAGGATAGTTAGCATGATTTATCTTTCTGATGTTTCAAACATATTATAACCTTAGATTTGGTAGGCTCTACATAAAAATTGGACAGCTGCTACGATCTAATAGAGGAATACTCGTTCGGCACTCTTGGTGCGTGCTCAGGGAGTCATAAGTGAGACCAGCATGCAATCAATATATAACAAGATTATATGATGATATAATCATCATAGTGGCTTAGGGTGAGAGAGAAGAAAGGCTCAGTTGAAGACTGACACCAACACCCACCAGTCGGTGGGCAGGGTTTAGAGGGAACGTCCTAGGCGAAAACCAAGACCGCCGTTGCGATCCGTCGGATTGAACACGAGGCGAAGCGAAACACGCAGGCTCCTCGGATCATTGACCCAGCCACCACCCCGAAACACTCGGTAGGAGCCAGTTGATGGACCGATGGGATCCGACTGACTTTCGGTCGAATAGTCTTCGTCCCAGTCCCATACCCACTCCCAAACATTTCCACTCATATCATATAAACCAAATCCATTCAGGTCTAATTGAGCAACTCTCTGAGTTTGATTTTCTGAATTATCACGATACCAAGCGACCTCATCCACATTGTTTGAACCAGCATAGATGAAATCCTCGTTGCCTCTAGCAGCATACTCCCATTCGGCTTCTGTTGGAAGTCTCCATCCTTTACAGTCAAATCCAATCCAATCAACCTCTGTTCCAGAATCTCCCTCCAAAATGGAGTAACATTCGTCTCTTCCTTCCAATCTGCTTAACTCATTGGCAAATCGTACAGCATCAAACCAGTTTACCTCTTCCACGGGGAAATCACCTCCATAAGAAAATTGAGAAGGATTATGCCCGATCACTGCTTCATATAATTCCTGTGTGACCTCTGTTTTCATCAGAGCAAATGATCTCGTTATTTCTACTGTATGAGCAGGATACTCATGATCATTACATTCAGAATCACCTTCAGTACATCCCATTTGAAAACTTCCAGCTGGAATCTCAGAAACTTCTATTCCAAAATCCTGAATCTCAAATCCAGTTTCTTCCCTAGATTGAGCATTTTTCCAGCTATCAAAATCCTCAGAGACAATCGAAAAACAACCAACAAACATTAAAATCATTGATTTAGACCTCAAAAGAACAAAAGATAATCAATTTTTATCTTAAAGCAACAAAGCCGAGGAGTCTAACTCAATACGAAAAACGATTCCAGATTGATGAATCGCGCAATAAAACCAGATTTTCCAATAGGGAGAGTTCTCTAGAAGGGTTGGAGAGCAGCATGAAAAGAAGGAAATCCTGAGAGAATAAGCCTATTGTTTAGACAGCAAAAAAATTGCAAACAACCAGTTATTTCAGTGAGATAACACAATCGTTTGCAATCTAATTTGGGTATAAAGAATGAAGGGACATATTATTTTAGAGGAAATCTCTTCATCTGTATTTTTCTTCGGAGGAAGAATAATGTTTATTTAGCTGCTTTTGCAGATTCGGCTTGTTTTCGTCTAAAAAACTTGTGGCGAATACGCTGCCCTAGGTTCTCAATTGATGATTTTTCCTTGTCAAAAAACAAGAATGCAAACAGTCCGGCGGCTTCTAAATACTTATACACATCTTGTGTAGTTTTCATCGCCGAGAGGTGCCGTTTTAAGGTCACTGGCCGGAAATAGAATTCTCGATAAAATCTACGATGAAGCTCAATTACCTCGTCAGGTTCGAGTCCCCAAGGAACAAATGTCGGTTCCCAGAATGATTTTTCATCTGTGGAAGTGTTGACCAAACGCCCCCATTTATATCCTTCTCTTTTCCATAGATCGAGCTGGGGAGTTTCTGGAAGAAGAGTGTTAATTTGGACAGTAACATCATGCAATGGGATCGATTTTGCAAAATTGATCGTTTCAATGATCCGCTCACGCGTATCTGGCATATGCCCAACCATGAAAAATGCTTTCGGGCGAAGTCCAACCTCATGGGCTGCGGTGATTGCTCTTCGAATTTTATCCTGCGTAATTCCCTTTGAGATAAAATCCAGAACAACATCATGACCAGATTCAATTCCAAATCGAGTTCGCCAACAACCAGCATCTTTCATTTTCTGTAACAATGGCTTATCAACAACCTCAACGCGGGAAGAGCAGGTCCAGGAGATGCGTTTTTGAAGACCACGAGCAATGATCTCATCACAGATAGCATGAACACGTCGCTTATTGGCACAGAAAAGAGAATCGACAAACGCGATATCTTTGGCGCCAAACTCATCTACAAGCTGCTCCATCTCATCCACAACATATTTAGCAGAATGAGAGCGATAACCTGTACGTGATTTTTGACAAAAGGCGCAGGCATGCGGACAACCTCTCGATGATATCATCGAGAATTTAGGAAGACCGTGATTGTCTACGGGAATGGGTTTATAATTATTGGTGCGAAGCAGATGTCGAGCTGGTTTGGGAAGAGAGTCAAGCTCTTTAAATTTGGTGCGTTTTGGTGTTTTATGGAGAGTCCATCCTCTTTCTGATTCAGGATCATCTTTCCGAAAACAAATTCCCTCGACCTCCTCAAGACCTGACATATCTTCTAAAGAATGCGTTTCGTAATACTCAACCAAGTCGAGCATCGTAAATTCGCCTTCTCCAAGAACCCCAATGTCGAAGCATTTGTGCGACATTGCCTCTTCCGGAACAAGAGTGACATGATAGGAGCCGAGAATGATAGGGGTGGTGGGGAATGTGTTTCGTAGAAGATTACCGAGTTTACAGGTACTCTCGAACGTTACTGTAAAAGAGCCGATGCCAATTACATCTGGATTGAATTTTCGAACCTCGTCAACAGTACCCTGAACAGTTAGCTCTTCTGCAGCTGCGTCAATAACAGCAACAGTATGTCCTTTTTCCTCTAATAATGCGGCGATGTAGAGAATGCCGAGAGGGGCAGAATTATAAAAAAGATATTTTGTAACCGGACTAACATTTCCATTTTCAAGAACAGAGTCAATAGGAGGGTTAATTAGAATGACACGCATAATTTTTTTCCGTACTGAGATTCATAAGATATCATATCGTCTTTCGATGAAAAAACAAATATATTCAGATGATTGATAAAAATATGAATCAATGATATATGACATCTCGGTGACATGGAGATACTGTTTTGGATATTAGAGCGTTAACGAGGTCTTGGAGGCGTTCACTTGTAGGCGGAGTGATTTGGTTTATAATTCTCTTCCACATTGACCTAATTGATTCTTTTTATTTGTTGGAGCGCTCGACGAAGAGAGTTCAGCATGATGAACAGACAACCCAGATCATAGTTGGAGAGGTTGGAACTTTTTTGGCGCAGATATTTACGGGTTATTTGTTTCTCGGCCTCTTAGCTGGTATTGTGATCCATTTTTTCATGCTCTGTTGGTTTCCAAAGGAACCCGATCGTAAGCAATGGATCAAAGCTTGGTTTGGTTTTAGCATTACAACGAGCCTTTGGCTGAATTGGTATCAGGTGGCGCTAATGCCAACGATTCATGATTGGATGCCAAGAAGATGGCGATTTAGTTTGCATGATTTTCTCTCTCCAAATCAGATATCAGCGCGATCTATGCTGTTTAATTCCAAGATATTCATATCCTTCATCATCATTACGCTCAGTTTTTATTATTTTCTTCCTGATCGATGGAAAATTTGGTTCTTATTGGCACTATCCTATATCTTTTATGGATTCTGGGATCCGGCATTATGCTCTTTGATAGCACTCTCCACTGTTGTAGATTATTGGTGTGGTCGAAAGATTGCCGTAGCAGAGGATACCGAAAGAAAAAAACGCTGGCTATATCTCTCGTTAGCGACAAATCTAGGTCTTCTCGGATTCTTCAAATATCACGATTTCTTTGTTGGTGAGCTCATTCACGTACTGAACATCTTTGATATGGGAATTAATCCTGAAGATTATCTACTTCATCTGCTCTTACCTGTTGGGATATCTTTTTACACCTTTCAAACCATGGCCTATTCAATTGATATTTATAGAGGTGATATCAAAGAGCCAGAGCGTCATTTTGGTCGTTTTGCTTTGTATGTTGCTTTTTTTCCACAGCTAGTTGCTGGTCCGGTAGAGCGCGCTCCTCATTTATTACCACAATTTTCTCGTCCATTCAGACTCTCTGTTCCAATGGTAAAGGAAGGAATATTTCTAATTTTATTGGGATTTATCAAAAAAGTAGTCGTAGCCGATCGTTTGGCAAATGTCATCGAGCCTTATTATGAACGCCTTGCGAATAATTCGGTAGAAGCAGCCTGGGCGATGCTCTTATTTACCTGCCAAATCTATGTGGATTTTTCCTCTTATTCTGATATCGCAATTGGTTTGGGCTTATTGCTCGGCTACCATATTCGATCAAATTTCAATTTACCCTTTGTTGTTCCATCAATTCCAGAACGCTGGAGACGATGGCATATTTCGATGTCCCACTGGTTTCGAGATTATATTTTTATCCCGCTCGGTGGCTCTAGAAAAGGAACCGTTCGGACACAGATTAATATCATGCTCGTCATGTTTCTCTCTGGACTTTGGCATGGTGCCTCAAATAATTTTGTAGTTTGGGGGCTTGGAAATGGAATGACGATGGTTGGACATAAATTACTTCGAAAACCACTCCGATTTATGTCGAGCTTGGCTAATCTGAATCCAATTACCCGCGTCGCCTATTACTATCTTTGCTGTTGGAATACCTTTTGTACCATTGCTACCATCAATATATTCTTTCGCTGTCCTGATTGGGAAACGGCAAAATCTTATGTTCAGGCTATTTTTCTTTCTGGTTTCACTGATTATCAAGAAGCAATCTTCTCACCAGAATCCATTCCACAAGGTCTTTTTGATGCTTTCGGTTGGGTGCTAGCTGTTTTCGCTGTGCATGAGCTGCAACGCTATTTCGGTGTAAAGGATAAAATTCTCAATCATACTGTTTTTTGGGCTCTCACTTGCCTTACAATGTTCTGGCTCGTTGCATCATTTGGAATATCGGGTCCACAATTCATCTATTATCAATTCTAAATCATCCATTACTATGCCAAAACCAATCCCACCACCACCGCCACAACCATCAGAAGAGGAAACGAGAATCGCAGTCCGTTGGACATGGAGATTATTGATTGGTATCTGCCTATTGTTTTTTGGATTTTCACAATGCTATCACCCCAATTCACTAATGATGAGCTATGGTCGAAAGAGCTCTATGGATTGGGTCCTCTGGAAAGTTGAAAATCTAAATATGGAAGAACATAGGGCTCACAACAATGGAAATGGAAAAATTATTTGGCTGGTTGGCTCCTCAATCCTTCGTGAATCTCTAGATACAGAGTGGATAAATGACCAGCTAGAGCAAACGAATTCAGAGTACAGAGTAGTAAAACTCTCTATGAATCGTGGTAACGCAGGTCTAGCGTTTGGATTATTGAAGAAGCTACAGATACAAAAAGACGATATCGTCATTCACAATCTTTCGATGAATAACTTCAAAACCGACTGGCTAGAATTTTCTAATTTCAACAGCTCAGATCTAATGCGCGTTTTAGATCAGGAAGATCTTTGGGATATCGATGAGTGGAATACAGCCGACAAGCTAGAACAAGCCTCCGCTCTACCACCGATTTTCTGGCGTAATCACGAAACCTACATGAATGGACTGACGCGCTGGTTTACGCATGGAGTAGTCCTAACGATTCCCTCAAAACCAAACCCTCGGCATCATCTTAGCTCCAAAACGACTGCGCTTGAGCAGAGCATTCAAACAAATCCGAAAAGTAAATATTATATCCCGAAAGATGGATTTGATTTTTCAGACAAACAATTCAACATCTCTGGTCTGACTAAAATGGCTTCTCTCTGCAACAATCAAGAGGCTCAATTCGTCTTGTTTTATATACCGCCTCGCCAGCAATATCTTGCTGAGATGGTACATTCGGATGCTCGAGATGAATTTGAGCGTTTTCTGGAGGAATTGAAATATGATTTATACTATTTCCCACAGCTTCCAGAGAATGATTATTATGATTTAACTCACCCTAATTTTAGAGGAAGAGATGTCCATAATCAGTATTTTATTGATTGGATAGCAAAACCAAAACAGGGAAATTTTCCTGTAGTCAGCTGGGATATCCCGGAGTATAATAAATAGATGAATTTACTAGAACAAATAAAAGTCCAGACACAAAAAATATTGTCAAAAACTGAAATAAAATCGAATGATCTCATTTCTCTCTTAAATTCGCTCGAAATTACCCCCGCTGATCTCAAAGAATATCATCAACCGGATCCATACAATCCCTACGGACGAAGAGTATTGCTTAATGATCCTCGATTGGAGATTATGTTGGCAACTTGGACCAAAGGTCACCCCTGTGCTCCACATGATCATGCAAACTCAGACTCAGCAATCCGAATTGTACAGGGTCGTGCACGACATCATTTCTATGAAATCAGAGAAGAAAAGCTCATTAAGATATCCTCCGAGAAGAAAAATAAAGATGACATACTCCTATGTGCTCCCAAACAAATTCATGCAATGGGAGATGATGGTTTAGAGCTTCCACTAATGACCCTTCATGTCTATTCCGCATCCATCCCCAATATGCTCGTCTATGATCGTAATCGTACATTACTTGTAAAAGGAGAGTATGGTGCCTGGGTTCCAAAAGATGAACGATATATTCTTAAAAGTAAAAGGGGACATCTCGATCGAAAAGATCTCGAATCTTCTCAGATGCAAGCTCAATTTTAGCTTCATTTCCTCCTCGAATCTGCTATTCTTCTTTCCAATCAGATAGGAGAAAATAATGAAATATTTGAGTACATTGTCTTCTGTAATTTTGCTCGGCTGTACCGGAGAGTCCGTTCTTGAAAAACAGGAAAATGCCATCCCAACAATCTTAATCGCCTCACACTCTGATAGCGTTGAAGTACAAGATGGTTACGTGGAGAATTTTCGAGCCACCGTTTCCGATGATGATAACGATTTTTCAGAATTATCCGTCGCTTGGTATGTCGGTGAGGAGCTGGTTTGTGACTGGGCGACAGCATCTCCAGCTGGAGAATCAACCTGTGAGATCGTATTTGTAGAAAATGATGAAAATGTTATCGCTGAGGTTCGTGATCCCAACGGTGCCGGTGCTCGTGCCGAAATCTCTATCTCTGTACTCCCAACAGAAGCTCCAACAGCAGTGATATCCACTCCCACCTCTGGTTCCAATTATTATTCTAATCAGCTAATCCAATTCTCTGGTCTTGTCGGAGATATGGAAGACAGTCTAGAGGATTTACTGATTACCTGGTCATCGAGTGTTGATGGAGAGCTTCCTCTCGATACCTCTCCTGATTCATCCGGTGAGATATCCGATTACGCCTATTTAATGGAAGGTCAGCATGCCATTGAGCTTCGGGTCGAGGACTCTTCTGGAAAGATAACAACAGATGAGGTGGTTCTTCTCGTCGGTGGAGAAAATGTAGCTCCTGTTTGCTCCATTACCTCTCCTCTTGATTCTTCAGCCAGTATCGTGGGAGATACCGTAATCTTTCGAGCAACAGTCTCCGATCCAGATATCTCCGCTACGGATCTATATTATATGTGGAATTCAGATAAAGACGGTGACCTGGGACAAGGAACGATCAATTCAGATGGTGAAATTACCTTCTCTACCTCTGATCTGACCCCCAACACACACGGAATTACACTAATTGTTCAGGATGAGATCGGAGAAACCTGTCAAGATACGCTCCTCTTATTTGTTGGTAATCCTCCGACCTCAACGATTGAAGAACCCTTGGATGGAGGAGTCTTTTCAGTCGGTGAAGCAATCTTATTTAGAGGCTCAGCTACCGATTCAGAAGATCAGCTCAACGAATTAACCTATTCTTGGAGCTCATCAGAGGATGGAATCTTAGACTCAGGTTCTCTGAATTCACAAGGCATAACCCAATTCTCAAGTACTTCTCTTTCTGCAGGGCTTCACTCTATATCCCTATCTGTAACAGATTCAGCCGGTCTATCTGGTGATGATATCATTGCGTTTCGGATCAACACCCCTCCGGATGCTCCAAATCTGTCTTTATCTCCTGATCCTGCATATTCTTTCGATAATTTAACCATAAATATTGGAACACTTACGGATGCGGATGGTGATTCAGTCATCCCAACGATTGAATGGATGGAGAATGGTATCCTTACTGCTTTCACTAGCACCGCAATTCCAAGCTCTGAGCTAGATGTTGGGGAGGTTTGGACGGTTCGAGTGACTCCAAATGATGGATATATCGATGGAGATCATGCTGAAGCTTCCATCACTATTTCGAACTCTTTACCAGAAGTCTCGTCTGTCTCAATATCATCCCTCAATCCTTATAATGATGAAACAATAAATTGCTCTGGGAATGTGACTGATGCTGATGAGACACTGAGTATTTCGTACTCTTGGATCGTGAATGGCGTTTCATATTTTGGAGCCTCTCTTGATCTAAGCACAACCACTGCTTCACCCAATGATTCGGCCGAATGCATCGCCTCGGTGACAGATTCTCAGGGGGCAACGGCTTCGGAGAGTACCGCCGTGATCATAGCAAATCGCGCTCCTGTTGTCGGTCAAGTCTCTATCGTTTCTTCTTCTACCGGTCTTGCTTATACTGATTCATATCTTACTTGCTCTGCTCCATCCCTTACAGATGCTGATGGAGATTCACTGACAACATCATATCAATGGGAAGTCTCTGGGACAATTATAGGCACGACGGATCAGCTTCAGCTCAATCCTTCTATCGTTTCTCCATCTGATATTGTGGAGTGTATTGTGAGCACCCTAGATTCCGTAGGAGAAGTAGATTCAGACACCGGATCCATCACTCTTCAAAACTCAGATCCCTCTATTATTGATCTATACTTAGAGCCAACAGAACCAAGTATCACGGATATTCTAACCTGTGGTGCAACAGCTGATGATCTCGATGATGGTTCTGCCACGACATCTTTTTTCTTCCAAAACCTGAGCAGCAATACTACATACTCCTCGACCTCTACCTCTGTCAACGAAGCAACGCTTGATCTTTCTACTGTCTCGGTATATCCAGGTGAAATCATTGAATGTCTCGTAACAGCAACGGATAATGATAACGGCTCTGTTAGCTCTCAGACCACCGTCACAATTATTAACACAGCTCCCGTATTCGACTCTCCTGCTACCATCACCCCATCTACAGCCTATACCAATACGGAGTTAGTCTGCACTGCGACCGTCTCTGATCCGGACGATGGCTCTTTAACTCCAGCTATCATCTGGACAAATAATGGTACTCAGGTTGGAACAGGCTCAACATATACAATAGACCCCAATGATACGGATGTTGGAGATACTCTGCTCTGTACCGTAACAGCAACGGATGCAGATCAAGAAACAACAACTGACACTGCTTCTATCATTATTCAAAATACCCTTCCAATATTTGATTCTATCACCCTTACAGGCTCAAATGGTATCTACAACTCGGAAGAAGTTGATTGCTTTGCCATCGTCACTGACCCTGATGAAACCGTCACTCCAACATATATTTGGATGCAGGGTTCTAGTGTTCTAGGCTCAGGATCTACACTTGATCTCGCAACGACCTCCTTGATCCCAAATGATATTCTTAGCTGCGTTGCAAATGCTGTTGACTCTAATGGCGGTACCGCACAAGATTCTACAGATACCCTCATCATCAATCGAGCACCAGATTCATTCACTGTCTCAATTAGTCCAACAGCTCCGATTGAAGGTGTAGATGATCTAAGTTGCTCCAATAACGGTGCATCATCCGTTGATTCAGATGGTGAAGCTGTCACATATTCTTATTCTTGGAGCTCTGATGTTGGTGCTTCGGCTGCTGGAGCAACCCTATCAGCATCTATGACCACAGAAGGAGAAACATGGACCTGCTCCGTTGATGGTAGTGATGGCTCTGCAATCACCTCTGCTTCTAATTCGGTAGTAATTCAAACAGCTGGTTGTCCGGAAGCACCACAAGCTCTCACACCAACACCTGCAGATCTTCACGGTTACTGCTGGTATCTATCTCTACCTGATGATACCTGTGATAATACCTGCGCAGGTATTTCTGGTGGATCGAACTTAACTCAAGATGCACAAGATAATATCTCGACCTCTATCGTACCGACGAATTCACCCAACCAATCTATCATTCATTGGTGGATTGTTAATGATGGAAATCCAGCTGGATTTACCAATTCTGGAGGTTCAGGCTGGGCTTCTCTGGGCTATGGTTATCTGAATTCAGCATATTATGGTCGTACTATGGGATATGGTTCAGCTGCATTTCCTGGAAACTCGAGTGGCACAGATCAAGGTCTCGATCGGATCTTTGCTTGTGCTTGCCTCTACTCCAATTGATATATTGATAATTTGAAAAAATTGCTCTACAGGAATTTTATACTTTATAGAGCGACCAAACCTCACAAAATTGCATAATCTCAGGTTCAATCTACTGAATCGTCTATTCGTCAATAATATTCCTAGAAAATATTGAAATTTTAGACATAAGGATGCTCTCGAGGGAGCGCTATGGTTATATTTCCGAAAACAATCTATTTCCAATTGTAAAGGTGCCAAATGAACACACGACTATCCCTCGTTGCAACGATCATAATCTCTACCTCCACACTCCTATTAAGCTGCTCCAAACAAATACAGCTTCCCACAACAAAATTCAAGCTTCGGTCTCTTCGTTCTGAGATTCCAATGAACATGCAAGCGATTAAGGTCGCAGAAATCTCTTATTACATGGAGTATGATGAATATGTTGCGGTCGATTTTTATCCATCTAGCCCCAGCAAATCTCCACAAAACTGGGTAATCCCAAAATCGGGAGAATTTAAAACGATTGGATGGTCTCCTGAAGGTGAGGTTCGTGGCTCATACGCTGTCACTTTGTCTGAGAAAGATTTTGAAATTATTGGTTTGTCGGATGTCGATGGCGATGGTGTCTATGCTACATATGTCGCAACAAGCAGTACCCGTCCTTTTCCAAAAACGCCAGCAAATATCTATTAATCTTAGCTCTATATCAAGAGATAATCTCAGATTTTAATTTCCAAAAAAATCTTTTCTTCTGATACAATGCCAGAAATAGAGAAAGATCAAAATTTTATCCTGAGGGGGGAGTTATGCGAGGTATTGGTCTACTATCCATCTCGTTTCTTGTAACAGCTTGTACTGGAGAATCTGTTTTAGAAAAACAGGAAAATGTAATTCCAACAATATTAATTGCCTCACACTCTGATGGCGTTGAGGTACAAGATGGCTACCTAGAATCCTTTCGCGCATCAGTTTCAGATGATGATAATACTTACGATGAGCTTCAAATCGCTTGGTATGTAGGCACTGATATCGTTTGTGATTGGGCAGGAGCATCTCCTTCTGGCGACTCTTTTTGCGATATCGTATTCTCCCCAGGAGATAGTAATGTGATCGCTGAGGTTCGTGATCCAGTTGGCGCTGGGGGTCGGGCAGAGATTTCCGTTTCAGTTTTACCAACAGAAGCACCTACCGCTGCAATTCTCACTCCTCTATCTGGCTCTAATTACTATTCCAATCAGTTAATCCAATTTTCTGGTGTCATCGGAGACAATGAAGATGCTCTGGAAGACCTTCTTATCTCGTGGTCTTCTAGCCTTGATGGAGAATTACCGCTTGATACAGCTCCCGATTCATCAGGCGAAATATCTGATTATGCTTATTTAACAGAAGGACAACACGCGATTGAGCTTCGTGTCGAAGACTCCTCTGGGAAGATAACAACCGATGAAGTCGTGCTTCTCGTCGGCGGAGAAAATACAATTCCTCAGTGTGGAATTACATCTCCTTCTAATATGGAAACCTATATTCAAGGAGAAATGATTACCTTTACAGGAACAGCTACCGATGATGATATTCCCTCTAATGAGCTTGAGGTAATCTGGACTTCCGATAAAGATGGCGTCTTTGGAACGCAAAATCCAACCTCAGGTGGCTCGGTCAATTTAGCCTATGATGGACTTTCCACATCAACGCATACAATTACCATGAGCGTAGAAGATGACACAGGCTCCCTTTGCTCTGCGGAAATTTTTCTGGTCATCGGCACCCCGCCAACGATTTCAATTGATGATCCAACGAATGACGATCTCTATTCTGTGGGTGAGTCAATCGTTTTTCGAGGAACAGTTTCAGATACCGAAGATCAAAGTAATGCCCTACAGGTAATTTGGGTGAGCTCTTTGGATGGTGAGATTTATAATTCTCCAGCGAACTCTCAGGGAGTATCCCAGTTCTCCTCTTCCACACTTTCATCAGGTCTACACTCTATTTCAGCATCCGTATCTGATTCTTCTGGATTATTAGCAGATGATTTAATTACAATTCGTGTAAATACACCACCGACAGCGCCTACGATTTCCTTTAATCCAAACCCTGTCTATTCTACTGATTCTCTGACGGCTTCAGTCTCTGGCTCAATCGATGAAGATGGAGACAATATTTTTTTCGTATATGAATGGTATGAGAATGCGATTCTGACAAGCTATACCGGCGCAGCGATTCCTGCATCAGAGCTTGATGTTGGGGAGATTTGGTCGGTTCGAGTCACGCCAAACGATGGTTATATTGACGGAAATTATACAGAGGAAACAATTACGATATCCAACTCTGAGCCTATTCTATCCGCTATATCTATTTCCCAATCCAATAATATCTATAACGATTCAACACTGACCTGCTTGGCAACAGCCTCCGATGCCGATCAATCAATTACCCCATCTTTCTCTTGGGAAGTCAATGGTACGATTGTACAATCAGCAACGATTAATTTGGCTAACATCACTTCATTACCTTCTGATATTGCTACTTGCACAGTGACAGCTACAGATTCCCATGGTGCTTCAAGCTCTGGAACAGCCTCCATTACTATTGAAAACCGTGAACCTATAATCTCAAACCAAACAATTATACCTGCTTCCGTTTATTCCTCTGACACCGTGACCTGCTCTGCCACAATCACGGAGCCTGATGGAGAAAATTATACAGAGTCCTACGAATGGTTTGTAAATGGTTCGTCTCTGGGAACAGGCTCTTCGCTCTCGCTCAATCAGCAAGCACTTCCTTCTGAAAATTTAGACTGTGTTTTAACCGTGACTGATGATACTGGTGCTACGATTGAATCTACCGCGTCCGTCTTAATTCAAAACACCCCTCCAACGATAGACTCATCAGGAATCACGCCGGCAGAACCAAATGTACATGACATCGTGACCTGCACAGCCACAGCCTCCGATATTGATCTAGAAACCCCCTCTTTGCTGTTCTCATTTTATGATTCAAATGGAACCACATACATCGCAACATCCAGCACGACCAGCTCCGCAACTCTCGATTTGAGCACAACAGGAATCACTCCAAATACTGATTTAATCTGTACGATTGCTGCCTCAGATGGTCATAACGGCTCAACAATGACCACGGAAACCGTCACCGTGATCAACTCCGCACCAACATTTGATGTTCCTGCTAGCATCACCCCCAATACCGGAGTTGTTCATGGAACAGAGCTGACCTGCTCTGCGAATGCCGTCGATGCTACTGATCCAAATGTTTCTTTAACCTATGATTGGATCGTCGGTGGATTGACTGTTGCCGCAAATACAACAACCTATACCGTTGACATCAACACGATTCAGATCGGACAAACAATCGAATGTTTTGTGACCGCCACGGATAATGATGGAGAGACGGCTACAGACTCTGATTCTGTCGTATTCGAAAATACTGCACCATCCCTGACCACTCCTGTTGTCTCATCTAGTTTATCAGGAGTATATAATGATGCAGTACTCACCTGTTCATCTACTGTCACCGATCTAGAAGAAACCCTAACAGCAAGCTATGGTTGGACTCTCAATGGATCAACACCACTTGCATTTAACAATACGATTGATCTCTCAACCTACTCCATCATGGTAGGAGATAGTCTCACCTGTGAGGCAATGATTACAGATAGCTATGGTGCTTATGCATCCGATACAACGATTGTTTCTGTGGCAAATCGAGATCCTGATATTCCGAGCCTAACCATTACATCAAACCCTGTTGATACAGTCGATGATATCGTCTGCTCAGTAAGCTCAGCATCGACTGATGCGGATGGTGAAGCTCTCAACTTCTCTTTTTCTTGGACCCAAAATGGTTCCACCTTTACAACAGCAAGCACAACTGCAACCTCCTCTACGATTTCCGTTGGAAATATATCCGTTGGAGAAACCTGGATCTGCTCTGTAACAGCAACTGATGGTCATGTCACAACAACTCCAGCCATAGCAACAGCGATCGTTGTTCCACCATTTAGTGATGTAACCTTCAATAATTGCGGACAAACTGGAGAAACAGGTCCTTCTCAATCCTCCTGCGATTCTGAATATTTTGGAACAGACTTAGAGGGAGATGTCACTGTAACGAATGGATTACAATATTGGGTTGTACCCTTCTCTGGAACCTACTCGATCGAAGCATATGGTGCAGAAGGTGGTGTGAGTAATGGTGAAGGTGGCGGTCAGAATTTTAGTGGTGGTCTAGGTGCATATATGTACGGAGAATTTTCACTCACTGGTGGAGATACTCTGGTCGTTCTCGTTGGACAACAAGGAGAGAATGGCAACTGTGGCTCCGGTGGAGGTGGAGGAACCTTCGTTCATAATGCCTCTCAACTGCTCATCGTTGCAGGCGGTGGTGGCGGTGGCTTCCATTGTTATGCTCTCGGCGGACGATATGGGGGCGATGGACAAACGAGTGAAACCAGTGGATCAGGTGTTTGTTCTCCACAACGTCCAACCTCATCAGGTGTTTCGGGCGGTCAAGGTGGCTCCTCTACTCATTATGGTTCTGGTGGTTCTGGTTATTATTCTGGTGGCTCTGGTAGCTGTGCAATGTCTGCCTATCCCGCCAATGGTGGCTCTTCGCTTGGTGGCTTCGGTGGTGGTGGATGTCGATATTCTGGATGCTGTGGAAACTCTGGTGCGGGAGGCGGATATTCTGGTGGGTCGGTTGGTTCCTCTGATGGTTGCGCTGGCGGAGGAGGAGGATCATATAATGCTGGATCAAATACAAATGGTACCGCTGGATTTAATTCGAGTCATGGGTCTGTGATTGTCAGTCTAATCTCTATGAATTAAATCAAAAACTATTCATAGATAAATCTCTGTAGGGAATCATCGACGATTGTTCCACGCGGAATATGCCTTAGCATTTGCTTCCCTATCCATTGAAAACAGGGTCTTTGAAAATATTCTGTCCAGTGAATTTTTTCACCATCATAGATTACGCCTTCTAAAAAGATCTCATAGACCATCGGCTCCTGACAATCAATAATGATTCTTGCAGCCTGCTCTGAGAACATTTTTTCAAGATCTGGTGATAAATTATGGGGAACGAGCTGCTGAATTCGAAGAGGAAATTGCATAAAATCATCCCATAGCATCCATCGTCTTGAGATCATGTCTTGAATTGGATTTCGTCCAATGGATCCATGTTTCAACATCACCATGTCATATTCTATGAATGAAAGCTTCGAGATCTGATTGTGTCCTAGAAATAATGTTTCCAAACAACCCGAAAGATTTGATAACGATTTTGGCAATTCTCTGATCTGATTTCGCCCCAGAGAGAGCAACTGTAGCTCTTTGAAATCACCAATCCAATCTGGCAGAAAATCTAAACCATTTCGATCTAAATACAACTCTTGTAGATTGTCAAATTCTATTAAAATGTCCGGTAAGCTTGAAATATCCCAATCTGAAAGATCCAATTTAAGTACCCTTCGTTTCTCTTTTTGCAGCTGCTGTAGAATATCGCTCAATGGACGATCGGAACAGACCCGTCCATATGAATCAAGAATGAATTCACTCACTCCTCTTCTTCTCCCAAAAGGAAATCACCGTAGCGACCGTGCAATCGCCGGTAACATTTACAACTGTTCGCGACATATCAAGCAGGCGATCAACACCAAAAATAAGAGCCAATCCACCTGTCATCTGCTCCACGGATAATCCAATCGACTGTAACACCACCACCAACATAATCAAGCCAACCCCAGGAACACCGGCAGTCCCAATAGAAGCCAATGTTGCTGTAAAAACGATCGTAACTTGCTGAGTAAGACTCAAATCAATTCCATAAATCTGAGCAATAAAAATTGCCGCTACTCCTTGATAGAGAGCAGTTCCATCCATGTTAATTGTAGCACCTAGTGGGATCACAAAGCGAGAGACCTCACGATCCACCTCTAAGCGATTCTCCACACAATCTAAAGTAACAGGCATCGTTGCAGAAGAAGAAGAAGAGGAAAAAGCCAACACCTGCGCGGGTGAAATGGCTGAAAATAATTTACGCGGTGAAAGACCTGCCAGTTGCCAAGCCAATAAAGGATATACCACAAAGAGTAAAAATCCCAATCCAACTAATACAGTCAAAGAGTATACAAGTAAAGCTTGAAGGACATCAAAGCCAAGATCTGCAGTCACTTTTGCCAATAAAGCAAATACGGCAAGTGGTGCTATCTTCATCACCCACTGAACGATCATAATTACTACGTCCGTCATCGTCTCAAAAAATTGTAGAACGGAAGAGGATCTTTCTTTTGGAAGACCAGAAATTCCAAGACCAAGCATCAAAGAAAAGAATACTATCGGAAGCATCTCTCCATTTGCAATTGCAGAAAATGGATTTTTGGGAACAATATTCAATAACGTTGCCCAAAAATCTGGAGCTGCAGCCTTACTCATTTTATCTTGCGCGATCAATTTTCCGGATGCTATGATTTCCTGTCCAATCTCTACTGGCACCCAGTCTCCAGGTCGAGTCACGTTGGCAATTGTAACCCCAATTGTGATCGCCAAGGTTGTCGTCAATAGATAAATCGCAATCGAACGAGAGGCTATTCGGCCAATCTTTCTAGAATCTTGTAATGATCCCACTCCTGCTATCAAGGAAAAGAACACGATGGGAACAGCCACAAACCGGAGTAGTCGAATGAATACATCTCCGAAAAATTGGTTCAGATTCACCAAAAACAAGGTAAAACCCTGAGGATCACCTCCCCATTGATTACAAATAACACCAATTATTATACCCAATACACTCGCTAAAATGATCTGTATATGGAGAGGAATTTTCTGCATTGATTGTAATCTATTTTATAATAAAGCAAGAACAGAAGAAGTTAATTTCTCAATCTCTTTTACATCAGTTTCTGTTAGCTTTGGCTTACTTGCAACTTGCTTGAGTTTCGTTAACGTTTCAACCAATGTCTGAGCAACCCCTGCAGTCGTTCGCTCTTTGCCTTCTCGATTTACATAGGAAATAAAATACTCAACGATCTCTTTTTGACGAAAAAACTCATCTGCGCCATCATATTTTCCTTCTTTGATCATCGCTTTAGCAACTAAGTTTGCTCCCTCAACCCAAGTTCCTGCCTGAATAAGTGGTACAACCCAATCTCCAGCCTCATATTCAAGCTCTGGAACCATAACGCTGGCCATATCATCAAATTCAGAGAGCAGTTCTGATTTCTTAATCTCTGCATTTTGAACTCGATTTTCAAAATCCTCAATCGTACTGTTAATATCTCCACCTGCGCCAAGATGATTCAAGCCCTTTTTTAGTTTCCCTAACCGAAGAAGAACCTCTTCTTTATTCGCAGTTTTAACAGTTAAAACAAGATCTGCCATCACAACACCGGTTCGAATTGCGGTCTGATCATTATCATTTGGAATAACAACAACAATATCGTTTGAAGTTGTAACAAGAGAACCAAGCTCTGCCTGCAAACCAGATTTCGCTAATTTCTTCTGCATTTCTACTGGCGAAGGAACTAACTCAGCCTTATTAACAGCGTTAGCAAGTACCGTCGGATCTAGCTTATTAAATGACTTTGATGTCTCGTTAGATTTTTCTACTTCTGGTGTTCCAGAACAAGCAACAAACAATGAAACCAATAAAGTTAACATACTCCCTCCATAATTATATCAGCATGGATCTTTTCTGAGATCGTTTTCTACATGTAGATCTCACCCTTCTGGAGCCAGTAATTAACTAGAATTCCTCTTATTTTCAACTAATTCACCTAACTAACTCTCTAAATTCTACTTGCAAAAAAAGATAAACAAGGTCAAAATAGTGCTTATGACATCTCCAGAAGATAAAACTGTACTCGTAAAACCAGAACCTTCGGAAGTTCTATTGGTGGGTTCATCGCAAGATTGTGATGTTACCATTCGAGATTCTAGCATTTCTCAACACCATTTAGAATTACGTCGCCTCAACAAGCTTCAGTATCACATCAAAGATCTTGGTTCTAATCGAGGCACCTATGTTAAAGGGCGACAGATTACGGATACCAATGTACATCGTGATGATATCATCCAAATCGGTTCTAGACCGGTTGAAGTCAGATGGCTTGCTTCACATTTTAAAGACTCCTATCTTGTTGTTGAGCCAATAGAACAAGCATCTGCTTTTACTACTTTTTCTCTCTTGATCGGTCAAACCCCCCCCGCAGACATCATCCTTCAGTATCCAGATATCTCTCCTTTACATGCAGAAATAAAGCTAGAAGCAAATGGAAATATCTTGATCTCTGATAAAGGATCCCAGAAGGGAACATTCGTAAATGGGATTCTAGTTAAATCATGGATGCTCCTTACTCCAAAAGACAAGGTCTATCTTGGTTCCTATCGTATTAAACAAAGAGTTTTAGAGGATTGGTTAGAGCAGCTTCGAGCCATGAGCATCCTCTTAACGATGGACGAACCTACAGATACGGAAATCGGACATGAGCAGACCGTATCAATTGATCTTTCTGAGATCGTTAATTCCGCTCAAAATGCACTGGAAAAAATTGATATTCCGCAGGAAGGCTATTTAGTCATCGGACGAGATCCAACTTGCAATGTTCTCCTCAACCACCCTTCTATTTCTTGGCGACATGCCAAATTACAAGTGCGTAAAGGCATCCTGACTCTACTAGATTTAAATTCATCCAATGGAACATTTGTAGATGGAAAAAGGATTACAAAAGTAGAAGTTAATTCTAATTCTTGGATTCGGATCGGAACAGTTATCATTTATCTAAACGATGGCGCCGTATCTACAACCCAGCTCAATGAGGATGAGATTCGCCTTGACGTGGTTAATATCTCTAAAAAAATCCAATCTGGGAAAACGATCCTACATGATGTCTCTTTTTCTATTTACCCCGGTGAGATTGTCGCACTTATGGGACCTTCTGGTGCAGGGAAAACCGCCCTGTTAGAATGCTTAACAGGTCATCACCCGCCAACAAAAGGAAAAATTTATCTCAATGGTCGATCTCTACATCAGCACTGGGATGAATTTCGTCATGTAATGGGCTATGTTCCACAAGATGATGTAATGCATCGCGACATCACAGTGTATGAAGCATTGTACTATGCTGCAAAAATGAGACTTCCTCGCGATCTTCCAGATGAACAAATCATTGAATCTGTTGAATATGTTTTAACACGGATGGGATTGGCTCACATCAAAGATTCTATCATTGGAGATGAGCATGTTCGAGGTATATCAGGTGGTCAGCGAAAAAGAGTGAATATCGCTCTGGAATTATTAACAGAACCAAAGCTAATCTTCTTAGATGAGCCGACCTCTGGTTTAGACGCCACCTCTACACTTGAAATACTTCAAATTTTACGCTCTTTGGCCAACTCTGGAACAACAATAATTCTCACTATTCACCAGCCTCGTGTAGAAGCCTATCGTCTGATCGATAATGTGATCTTACTAGCGACAGGCGGACGACTTGCATATTACGGTCCCGCTTTTCCAGATGCTCCAGAGTATTTCTCAGGATTTTTTCCAAAATATGCATACAAAAAGGAGAATAATCCTGCAGATTATCTCTTGGATATGCTTGAGTTGAATAAGACTGTTGAGCATTTTGACTGGCAAAAAGAATTCCTTGTTTCTCCTTATTACTCGCGTTTTGTGCAAAATCGTCTTTCACAAAGAAAAGATCTTTCCGTTGCCACCTCGGAGCAAACAAGTTTAGCAAAAAGATCCATTTTTTCCCAATTTCTTCGATTGTTTTCTCGCTATACAATCCGTAAACTAAGAGATCGCACCTCACTTTTTATTCAGCTTCTCCAAACACCAGTAATTGGTGGAATCCTAGGATGGTTATTCTGGCTAGAAGGCCATGAAATGCAAACCAAAGTGGAAACCAAGGCTTTTGTACCTGAATTGCTCGATCTAATTCAGCTGCAAAATGGTATTCATCCAACCCTTTTTCTCATTGCCTCTGCTGCCTTCTGGTTTGGATGTTCAAATGTCGCTCGTGAAATCGTATCAGAGAGAGCTATTTATCTTCGAGAAAGACGTACAGGTCTTCGTTCTTCTGCTTATCTTGCGTCCATTTTTAGCTATCAATTTATTCTAGCAAGTATTCAAACATTTTTAATCGCAGCGATTATCTGGCCGACCGTTAACATGAGCTCAAATTTCTTTCTCGGATGGGGGATCTTAACTCTCATTGCAGCCTGTGGTATCTCTCTCGGACTTCTTGTTTCAGCCTCATCCAAAACAGAGGTCACAGCTATCTCTACAATTCCTCTATTGTTGCTACCTCAATTAATGATGGGTGGTTTCATCAAGCGATATGGAGAGTTAATGCTTCCACATAATGGAATACAAGAGAATATTGCAGATTTAATGCCTATTCGATGGGCTTTCGAAGCCATTATCAACTTAGAGTATCAGAGCTTGATCACGAATTTTGACAATGTTCGCTCTGTCGATTTTATCATTGGATTCGCTTCTAGACCACCTGAAATTGCCGTCGTTATATTGATTGGTTTTACCACCATATTTCTATTTCTAACACTAATTAGACTTCAATTTTTAGAGAATTCTCGATAAATGATTACCATCGAGCAAAATGTTCCTCAACAACGCCTGGGAAATTGATCGCTAGCGTTTCTCCAGAAGGGAGATTTGCCTTGCCTATAAACCGACCAAATGGTTGCTGAAAACGACTCATAACCAATTTATAATTGAGATCTTGTACTCTGCGTCCAATAGGCTTAAAAACCAGATCTAATATCCCATCTTCAGAGGTAATTTTCCATTCCTTCAGAGGATTCTTTGGATCATAATCAAAGTGCACACCAGAAATTTTAATCCAGTGTCCTCCAATCCAAAAAGCATTCTCATTATTTTTAGGATCAAAAATTGGAGATACGAGATTTAAGCCAACCCATCTCCCATCATCTAATCTTCCCGTTCCAGAAGCCCAATTCCAAAAGGTTTCTCTGGCTGGAAACCCAATGCTATAATCGATTACTGCAGAATCCTTCTCTGCATCTAGCTCATAGCGAACATTTCCTAACCGTACAGAACCTAAGATCGGAAGCCCAACATTTTTATGGGTGAATGTAAAATCTTCCTTGGATGTTGGTGTTAGAACCTGTAGGGGTTGGGATGTTTTTAAGGAATCGATGATCTCTGCTCGAATATCGATCTCGCGCCCTTCCGCTTTTAATTGAACATCTAGAAAACGCTTACCTTGTTGTAAATCGGTATTAATATAAATTTTCTCTGTTGCTGTATGATAGCTCACGATCCCCTTATGAAGCCCTCGGTCGACTCGAATGCCTTTTGCAAAAGGAGCTGTTCTTTCTTGTTCCCAGAGTAAATCGCGATTTCTGTCATAAACATAACAGAACACATTGCCTACATAGTATGCATGTGCAACGGCAATGCCGATGATCAGATCTTCTGTATATATACCAATATAAAGCCAACGTTTTTCTCGCGTGCCTAACCAGATATCAGAGAAATTTTTTCGACGATACGAACGTAAATCGATTTCAGATATTTCGCCTCTCCAACAAGAGAACTGCGGCTTTCCTTCCTTTATAACTGACATAGAAAAAGATTAAGTCGAGTTTCACTTTTCGGCAAGAAAATAAAATCCTAATTCTTTACATCGGAAAAATTTAGGTCATTACAACTTCACCAACAGAACCACGCTTATTGCCTTTACAATTAATTGCTCTTCCCACCAAAATAGACGAGATATCAAAATTTTCTTCGTATAATTCTCTAACGAACGGATGCTCTGCATTACTCAACATTACTTGAACACCTTTTCTTTTTAATCGTAGCGCATGATCTCGTAATAGAACTTGCTCTAATGAACCAAAACCATCTTTCGTATAAGAAGTGAAGGAGGAAGAAACTGAAATAGGAACATAAGGTGGATCAAAATAAACAAAATCCCCTTGTTTTGCTGTCTTAGAAGAATAATCAAAGCATCCATGTAAAATTTCTACGTTTTGTAAAGCACCATGACAACGCCAAAGATTTTCCTGATTACATATATTTGGATTCTTATATTTTCCAAAAGGAGCATTGAACCGATTTTTTTTATTCACTCGATACAACCCATTAAAGGCAGTTTTATTCAAATAAATGAACCAAGCAGCGACATCTGCGTCCCTTTTAAATCGATCAACTTCAGAATCTCTTACTTGATAGAAATATTCCTTACAATTTCTTTTTTGATGCTGCTCTAATCGCTCTACAACTCCTTCCACATCATCTCTAATTGCTCTATATGTTCGTATCAATCGTAGATTTGCATCAGATATAGTGATTTTGTGATCCGCCAACATATTTAATGATCGTAAGTGAAAGAATAAAGCACCTCCACCAATAAATGGCTCATAGTAATGCTCAAATTCATCTGGCATCTCCGCGATCAAATTGGGAATAACCCTTCTCTTCCCACCAACCCATTTTACAAATGGTTTTGCTGGAAGCTTAAACTCTTTTTGAAATTGTACCTGAAACGAGTTTGCCGGCATAGTCCACCTCTCTAGTATTGACATGTCAAATCTTGACACGTCAATAGCTATAGTAATGGATTTCTACAGAAACTTGCAAGTTTTTTTTATTAATTTTTTTATTCGGATCTCGTTCTACATTTTTTTTATAAATTCGAAAAAAAATAAGCGGAATGGGTAAACATTTAAAAAATATCATCCGAAGACAAGTTCAGAGAAAGGACTTCAGTTCCAAAACTCGAAATTTAACCCTTCAACTTATGGAAAAACAATGGCTTTAACAGTACGCACTAATATG
>JACLAC010022729.1_pt1 | contig 34955 bp, 30 predicted proteins | sample 8027881 | NCBI WGS metagenome assembly JACLAC01 (sample SAMN15725517, study PRJNA655200) | protist metagenome | isolation source: fluorescence activated cell sorting (FACS) single amplified genomes of... | place: Spain: Blaines Bay Microbial Observatory, Mediterranean Sea | collected 2016-01-19 | reverse complement strand
CTCGGGCTTAAGCTGGTGGTTTAGTCTGTCGCTGAAGCGGTCTGGAGTCTGCTATGAGTCGCACGGTTATCGCTGTTCTAATGACGCTGGTTGTAAGCTTTACGACACTGCCGGCTGCCGCGGCCAAGCGGAAAAAAGATCCGCGTGTTGTTCAGTCTGTAAATCGAGCGTTGGATTACCTTGCTCGTGAGCAGCGGCGGCAGGGCTACTGGGAAGCCAACGGCGGCCAGTATCGAGTTGCCATGACTGCGCTTGCCGGCAATGCATTGCTCTGCGAAGGTTCAACGACGACTCGAGGGCGATACGCGAAAAGCGTTCGACTGGCCGTCGACTACCTGATGGAGATGTCACGGCCGAATGGACTGATCGGATTCAAAGAGGACTATCACTATACCTACGGTCACGGGTTTTCGATGCTGTTTCTCTCGCAGGTTTTTGGCGAGGAAGAAGATGTCGAACGCCGTGAGGATCTTAAAAAAGTGCTGACGCGAGCTGTCGCGTTCAGCGCGCAGGCACAAACCAGTCGAGGCGGTTGGGGCTACGTTTCGGCCAAAGATCAGCCGAACTTCGATGAAGGGTCGACCTGCATTACCCAGGTACAGGGACTTCGGGCTTGCCGGAATGCAGGTATTGCGGTGCCGACTGAGATTATCGAAAAAGCCATCAAGTACATTCAGGAGTGCATGACTCCAGATGGCGGAATTCAATACAGCATCCGAGGTGGTGGTGCTCGACCGCCCATTACTGCCGCGGCGGTTGCTGCGATGTTCAACGCTGGCGAGTACGAATCGAAAACGGTCGAGAAGATGATGAAATACTGTGAGCGGAATATCGATCCCGGCAAAACGACTTCACGATTCTTCGGGCACTGGCACTACACCCATTATTATTACGCTCAGGTGAAGTATCGACTCGGTGACGACGAGTGGAATAAGTACTTCGATGCGGTCAGCAAAGAGATCCTGCGAAAGCAGTCAGCATCTGGAGCCTGGAAGGAAACACACATCGGCGATGTTTACCCGACCGCGATGAACACGACGATCCTGCAACTCGATAACGGCTACCTGCCGATATATCAGCGCTGAGTGCGCGGTCGCTGCTTCTTGATGCCGGTGGAGCAGTTAGCTGGGAAGCACGCCGCGAGCGACTTCATCTTCCCATTCATCGAGTAGCGGCCAGTCGACCGCGCAGGTACCGAAGTCTGCCATATGCTGGTATCCGTCAAGGCGTGCAATAGTGGCATCGAGCTGAGCGTTGTCTTTACGAAACGGCGGTCCGTGACTCGGGAGCAGCCATTCCACATCGCTTTTGCGGATTCGCGTGAGTGACTCAATAAACGCAGGGATGTCGGATCCGTGGTGGGCATCGATGTTGCCGACGCAGCCGTCTCGATAAATGTTGTCAGCACAGAACAACAGGTTTTCCATACGGAAGGAAAGCATGCCTTCCGTATGGCCTGGAGTGTGCCAGACGTCGAGCGTTTTAGAACCGATCTCAAGTTTGTCGCCTTCATTGACTATTCGGTTGAGTGAAACCGTTGGCAGATCAATTGAGATATTCTGTGCCGAGATTTCAGCGTAGGTCACAATTCGATCACCGTCTTTGAGCAGCCGCGACGATTCTGGATGACCGACTGTTTCGGCCTGAGGCAGCAGCTCTTTGGCCTTTTTCAGGCCTTGGATGTGGTCAACGTCTGCGTGTGTGGCAACGAGGTATTTGCAGTTGGCCAGTGCGAAGTCCATTTGTCGGATAAGTTCGATGATCTCGGCAACTGTATCTTCGTAGCCGATGTCAATGAGCATCCAGTCCGGACCATCGAATACAAGATAGACACAGCAGCCGAGCCGCTTGCGCGCCTGGTAATTCATCTCGACGACGTTCGGAAATATTTCCGTGCGATCAATCATTAGTGCATCGCTTCTTCTGTTGGCATTGTAAGTGTCGTTGGAGCTGTTTGCTTTGTTGCCGAATTTGCTACAGGTCTTTGGTTGTAGCCTTTTGCGGCTTGGCTTTCAGTTCAAAAATCTGTTTTTCGAGACGGGAAATAATCGGTAGGAAGTCGTCAACTTCTTGCGCATTGTTTCCCTGTTCGTGTTTTCGAAACAGAAAGAGGTAAGTGACGTTTTGTGGCCGCCAACGATAAAAGTACATTCGGTTCTTCTTGACGATCGCCTGTCTCAGTTCTTCGACATCGAGCATGGCGACGGATGGGCCGAAGTCAGTGCCCGGTGCGGTGGTTGGTTTATCTGTCAGTGTCTGAGCAAAAATTGTTGACACGATGCCGTAGCCGAAGTTTGTCAGGTGAACTCCTTCTTCGGTGATTTGTGTGGAACTGAGCAGGTCCATTTTTTTTTCGATGGGAGACCACATGTCGACAAAGTATAGCGAGCGATCGTCAGCCAATTGCTGGACCGCAGCGACGAACTGCTTGCGCACCGCGTTGTGACTATCGAGGTTGGGTAGTGGTGGTCCAGCGTTCAACAGGGGCAGGGGCGACACCAGCACCAGCCTCGCTTTTGTTGAAGAAAGGTCGTTGAGCAGCTTTACGTATTGCTTGATAAAAGTATCGATGTAGTCTGGACCGTTGAAGGCTTCGTTGCCTCCGTAGTTAAGCATGATGACCGTTGGTTTCAGGTCGCGGACTTGTTCCAGCATCCTTGCGTAACCCTTTGCTGGCGGGTCGAAGATGCCTCTGGATTCTGCGAAAACTGTGTCGCCGCTCCATCCAAGATTTCTGAACTGGATGTTTTCTTCCGGGAACTGAAGCTGGACCGCTGTTTCCAGCCAACCATAACGTTGGGCCCGTTCGAAGAATGTGTTGCCAAGCAGGACGACTCGATCATGCTCAGCGAGCTGAAACCCCGGTGCCGCTTCAGCGCTATGTACGCCGAACAGCGTCAGCGCCACGATGGCGAATAGTGATGAATGCAGAGACTTTAACATGACAGCGTCCATGAATTCGGAAATTGAGTTGACGTTTCGATGAAGCGAAAGTTGGAAGGCACATCCACTGATCTATTCAGGATAGTGCTCTTTGACGACCGGATTGGTCAGCGTGCCAATTCCAGCGATTTCGATGGATACGGAATCGCCGTCGAACAGTGTAAATTCGTCGGGAGGGACGATACCGGTGCCTGTCATCAGGAACGCTCCGTTCGGGATGTCGTTTTCACGAGTCAACCAGCGAATCAGGTCGTCGAATTCTCTCGCCATCTGACCGAGATTCGTTTCGCCTTCGAAGACGGGCTTGCCGGAGCGTTCGATGGTCAGCTTAATAGTCGTTGCATCTTTGTTGAGTTCGCCTTCGGCCAATTGAATGCACGGTCCGAGTCCCGCACACTGGTTGTAGACTTTGGCCTGTGGAAGATAGAGCGGATTTTCGCCTTCGATATCTCGGGCCGACATATCATTGCCAACGGTGTGGCCCACGAGGTTGCCCTGTGGTGAGATGACCAGCGTGAATTCAGGTTCGGGGACCGACCACTTGCTGTCGTGACGGACTCTGACGACCTGTCCGGGGCCGGATACTCGCGCAGCGTTTGCTTTGAAGAAGATTTCCGGACGGTCAGCGGTGTAGACCATGTCGTAGTGCGACGCGCCGGCTTCCGATTCTTCCATTCGAGCTACCTGGCTTCGCTTGTAGGTTACTCCGGCCGCCCAGACTTCCTGTTGGTCGATCGGTGCCATGAAACGAACTTCGTCGATCGGAAGCGGAGCGGCGTTGGGATCAATCAGAAACTTCGCCAGTCCAACTGGATCGGGCGAGTGCAGGATGTCACTGAGCTTGTGGCACTTTTCGACCTGACTCAGATCGAGCTTCTGAACGTCGTCGTCATTGACCGCGACGACCACGATTTCTCCGCTAGATGGCGATACCCTGGCGAGTCTCATGAGATGAGCCTTTATGGTGATATTTGTGGTTGAGCTTCCAGTGTCTGCAACCTGTCGTCCAACGTTGAAGTTGTCAACGGTGAGCGATCAGTGGGCGAGCGACTCAAGATAGTCCAGCGTGGTCTGCATGTCGGTGGGCAATGGTGCCTCAATCGTCATTTCTTTTCCACTCTGTGGGTGACGAAATGTCAGCCGTTTCGCGTGCAGCGCTTGTCGCTGGATGAGGACCGGGCTGTCGTCTCGTGCGGGATGGTCGGGGTTGAGATCGGCCTCGGTCACTTGCGACTGCCCGCGGTACAGACCGTCGGCGAGAATCGGGTGCCCCAGGTGGGTCATGTGAACTCGAAGTTGGTGAGTTCGTCCGGTCTTTGGCAGCAGCTTTACGTGGGTCGCTTTTGGGAAACGCTTGATGGTCTCGTACCATGTGGTGGCCTCTCGAGAGTTACCACCAGGCTGACATACCTGCATCTTTTCGCGTTTTCCGGGGTGCACACTGACGTGGGTCTCAATCAGGTCCGAGTCGAAATTCGGTTTGCCCCATATCAGAGCGCGGTATTCTTTGGTGACTTCACGCTTCTCGAACTGGCTGCTGAGTCGACTGTGAATCTGGTTGTCTTTCGCGACGATGATGACGCCGGTCGTGTCGCGGTCCAGGCGATGGACGATGCCGGGACGCAGTTGACCGGCCATGTCACTGAGCTGGTCGAAGTGAAACTGCAACGCTCCGGCCATCGTGCCGTGGTAGTTGCCGCGCCCTGGATGGACGATCATGTTGGCTGCTTTATTGATGACAACCAGGCTGTCATCTTCGTAAAGAATGTCGAGTGGGATATCTTCTGCAGGCAGTGAAGAGTCCGACTCTTGCGGCAGTTTGACGCTCAGGGTGTCGTTGACTCGAAGTCGTCGACCGGTCTTGGCTGGGAGACCGTTTAGCAGAACGGCTTTCTGATTAATCGCTTTCTGAAAAGCAGACCGGCTGTAATTCGGGTAGAGCCGAGCAAGGTAATGATCGATCCGCCAGCCGTGTGCGCGCGCTTCCACCGTGATGCTGATCGCTTCGTTGGCTGAAAGTTCGCTCATTCCTTGGGACTTGATTCGCTATCCGTGTCGTCCGTTGCTGGCTCTTTAGCGGAATTGTCTGTCTCGGTTTCGGCGTCGGCTGGCGCGTCAGCTTCGACGTCTGCTGGGATTTCAAACGGCGGAGCGTCGTCGATGTTCAGGTCAGACCAGTCAGCAGGGAACAGTTCGTCCGGAATTGGCGGTAGAGTGACTGGAAGTTCCGGATGTCCTCCGGGCAAGCCGTCCTGTGGTTGTACGCGGTCTTCTGGTTTCGGAGTCTGCTTCGAAAACCAGGCGTAGAATTGTTTGGTGTCGTCCTGCTTTAACGCTTTGATCCGGCTATCGACGAGCGAGGCGTAGATTGAATTGTCAATTCCTTTAATCTGTTCGTACGCGGCGATCGCCGCTTCGATGTTCTTGTCCTTGCCGTCTGAGGTCGCTTCGAGCAGTCGAGCTTTGCCGAGCAATGCTCGTTCTTTGGCGGTCGGGGGCAGGTCAGCTTTGTCGATGACGGTATCGAGAGCCTCGCCCGCTTTCTTGAATTGTCTGACAGCGGCGGCTCGGTCGCTGAATTGAAGTTGTACGGCTTCGCGGAGCAGCATTTCGCCTTCGGTCAGACGAGCCCAGATCGCGACATCCATATCGGGGAAGTCCGACGCAACGTTCGCAAAGTCCGTGGCGGATTCGGCAGCTGCGAATTTCGACCAGCTTTTCTCGGCACCGGTTAGGCCTGAGTTTGCCACGAAGGCCGCAACTGCGAACAGGATTACTAGCGAGATCGCTCCAAAGGCAATCTGTTTGCCGTATTCCTCGATGAAATTTGGACCGAGGTCTTGTGCTTCGGTTTCCTGAACTTCCTGCGGATTACCTGTGCTCATCGAGCGTGCCTTGCCTTGCAAAAACTTTTCGAAAGTCTACCGCGTCCTGAAGACGGACTTGCCGCACAATTGTCAGCTCAAAGTTGGCTTCCGGTTGGCGACAGTGGCTGACTGCAGACGGTCGATGCCTGAAATACAGTCAACGCGGTGAGTATAGGGGCGGCTGATTTTGACCGTCAAGGAGCGAAAGACAGTGAGTTCAGAGCCTGGTAATCGTTTCCTCAGTCAAAATGCTCGTCGGCCGGATCGAACTTTGGAATTACAATGTTAATGATCTTCATCGTCCCGATCGCCCGATGCCGGACGCCTGGCGGAATTCGGATGCACATCCCTTGTCGCAGCGGGACAATTTCTTCATCGAGCTGCATTTGCGCGTCGGGGCCACATTCCAGGACGAAATACGTCTCCGTCAGCCGTTTGTGGTAGTGCAATTCGGCGTCGGCCTTGATCTCCGTCACGTGGATTGTCGCCGGATAGTCGGCGACTTCGGCGAACGCCCGTTTTGCGACGCCACAGGGGCACGGAGTCCCCGGCAGCTCCGCAAAGTCGACGACTTGCCATCGGGACTCTATGGTATCGCTCATACTGAGTACTTTCGGCCGTTTTTGGGGATGTGGTTGTTTCTGCAGCGGGGACCGGGTTCTGACCCGATTTTGCCGCGGGATCCGTACTCTCAACGCTCGACAGACAACTCTCAACCCAATCTCGTCCAGACATATCGGATTCCGCTTCCCCGGTGGAAGCTTTAATTCCGTTAAAAATAATTCCTGAACGACAGAACACGAAAGACGCAAGATGCCCGCTAACCGACGTGCAGAAGTAGATGAAGCCCTCGCCGACGTTGACTTCGACGTCAACACCTACCAGATCGAATTCGAAACCACGGCCGGCAAAATGCTGCTCGATCTGTACCCGGACGTTGCACCTGGCCACGCCAAAAACATCATCGGCCTGACGAAAATTGGCTACTACGACGGAATCATTTTTCACCGAGTCATCAAAGATTTCGTCATTCAGGTCGGCTGCCCGAACGGCACAGGGACGGGCGGGCCTGGTTACACGATCGACGCCGAATTCAACGAGATTCTTCACGAATCAGGTATTCTTTCGATGGCTCGGACGTCCGACCCGAACTCGGCCGGCTCGCAATTCTTCATCTGCATGGGCCGAGTCCCGCACCTTGACCGCCAATACACGGTCTTCGGCAAAACAGCCGATGACGAAAGCCTCAAGAACGCTCTCAGCGTAGGCAATGCCGCTACAGACCCTAACGACCGACCAGTCGAAGAAGTAAAGATCACTGCTGCGCAGGTGATTGTCACTCCAAAATAAACAGTCACCCATGCAGACACTCATCGCCAGACTGCTCGGACGCGAACACGTCGATTCAATCGACAGTGTCGGATTTTCGTTTGGCGCTGACTGGGCTCACGACGGGCCGGCTTGGTTGCTGTTTGGCTGGTTGGGGTTGGCGTTTGTTTCGGCTTGGTTCTACCTCAAGTATCAGCAGCGAGCTTCTCGTCGTCGGCAGGTTTTACTTGGTCTGCTGCGTGGAACGTTGTTGTGTCTGCTGCTGTTGATTCTTGCTGACCCGATTCTTGAAGTCGCGTTTTCGTCACACCCGCGTCCTGTTTTGTGGGTGCTGCTCGACGGGACCGACAGCATGAACATTAGCGATCGGCTGACCGAAGAAGATGCAGATCGCCTTGAATCAGCATTCGGTGCCGGCGATTCAAAAGATTCGTCGGGCGAGGCAGAGCAGGGGGGAGATGGAACTGCGGGTGCGTCGTCAAGGCGAGACCCGACGAACGAGATTACTCGCGAGGCCCTGGTCAAACGATGGCTGACCGGTGATGGCAGTCCGCTGGACAAACTTGCTGAGCGATTCAGAATCGAAGTATTCCAGTTCCGCCGCGCGGACGAAGTTGCGGGGCTTGCGCTCGCAAATGACGACTCAGCAAACTCTGAAATTGACCCGGAATTCGTCGCAAGTCAGTACACCGCCGACGGGCCGATTACTTCGTTGGGAGCAGCCTTTAACGAAATGCGGCGTCGCCACACCGCAACCGGACTGGCAGCGGTCGTCGCGATCAGCGATTTTGACCACAACTCGGGAATGTCGCCGATCGAGGCTGCAAAGCGATTGAACGTTCCCGTTTTCGCAGTCGGCGTTGGAGCGACTCACGCGGTCGACCTGGCCGTCGATCTGCAGACTTCGCTCAAAATGAAAAAGGCTGAAACTTCCAACGTCACGGTGACGTTAAGGCAGCAGGAACTTAACAGCGTGGAAGTGACCGTCCGCGTAACGGCTCACCCGCTCCAAAGTGGCAGCGACCGCGTGACCGGGCAGACGCTTTCAGTCGGCGAACGCAGCGTTACCCTGACCAGACCGTCGACAGTGCTGGAATTTCCTTTTACGCCGGAAGATTCCGGACGGTTTGTCTTCGCCGCGGAAGTCGACCCGATCGACGGCGAGACGGTAGTGAAAAATAACCGAGCCGAACGTGAAGTCACAGTGATCGATGATTTCCTGCGACTCCTGTTCGTCGAGTACGAACCCGCCTGGGAATGGCGTTTTGTCAAAGAAGTTTTCCACCGTGACAAGCTGGTCGGGTTGCGAGGGTTTCGAACATACCTGCGGTCTTCAGATCCGATCGTTCGAGAGACGAACGAACTTTTCGTGCCGACACTGACGCTGCCCAGAAACGAATTCTTCGAGTACGACGTTATTTTTCTCGGAGATATGCCGGCTTCGTCACTCAGCACTCGCTTCGGCGAGATGGTCAAAGAGTTCGTCGGCAAGTTTGGCGGCGGACTGGTCGTGATGGCGGGGCCTCGGTTTGGCCCGGGAGAACTTGCCGCCACGCCGATTGGTGGGATGTTGCCGGTCATCGTCGATCCAGATGCACAGTTTCGCGACGATCGGGAATTCGAAACGCAGCTGACGCCGCTGGCCTCTTCGTTCGACTTTATGCGGCTGGGTGATTCAGATTCGGAAGATGCCAAAGGCTGGCAGAATCTCGGGCGGCTTCCCTGGTATCAGCCTGTCCGTCGGGTTGAACCCAGCGCGACGATCGTGCTGGCCGAACACCCTCGTGACACGTGCGTCGATGGCAAAACTCCGCAACCGCTGATCGCGATTCGTCGGTACGGTCGAGGCGAAGTGATTTATCTGGCTCACAACGAAATGTGGCGCCTACGTCGGAAGTATGGGGAAAAATACTATCGCCAATTCTGGGGTCAGATGATCCACCGACTGGGTCTCAGTCACGCCCTCGGCAGCCAGAAGCGATTTGTTGTGCGAGCCGACCGGCAGCAGTACCAGCCCGATCAGAAGGCATTGATCACGGTTGAGGCGTTTGACGAAAACTTCGAACCATTGACCGGCGACATGCTCGACGAGCGACATTTGACTGGTGAAGTCTGGTTGCCGGGTCGCTCAACCGAAGCTCTGGGCGAAACACGCCCGATCACGCTGTCTGAATATCGTCCCGGCGTTTTCGAAACGAAAGTCCCGGTCAGCGAATCCGGTAACTATGTCGTGCGAGTCAACGATCCCGTCTCACTCGAACCGGTCGACGTGTACTTTCAGGTATCCGACCTTTCCGTCGAACGCCGCAGCGCCACCCGCAATCGCTCACTGCAGGAAAGCATCGCGGCTGAGACCGGCGGTCGCAGTTGCGAGCTGTTCGACGCTCAAGAAACACTGTCGAAGTTTGATCCGCCTCGCTTGTCTGAAACGACAGTCGAGGTCATTCCGCTGTGGAGTACCTGGCTGACGTTTGGGCTGGTCATCGGCGTAATGTTTGCCGAGTGGCTGTTGCGGAAGTTCGCGAACCTGACTTGAGCGGCTGTCCGGCTTCGCAATCCAGCTTCTGGCAGCAACCGTAGTAATAAAGGCAGTAGCTTTGGTTGCCGAGTCGGGGCTGGATCGACCACACTCTGTGAATGTTCATGATTTTTGTTTCGTGACGTCAGTTTGCGTACTTGCTCGAAATCGGTCATCCGAGTGGTCGCTCGAAGTTTTGCGGCTTTTGCTGCATCGTTTATCCGCGGTCCGCAGGGGAGTGCGTTTTCGGCGGTGACTCGCATCATCCAGCTCGTCACTGTTCATCGAACGCCCTCTCTTACTGGTCGTGGCTGAACGAGTTTTATTCACCAGGAGACTCATCGGGATGATGGAATGTCTGATCGGTTGATTACGGACCAGCAGGAGTTTAACGATCTTTGCTCGCACATCCGCGATTCGAGACTCGTCGCTTTTGATACGGAGTTCATCTCCGAAAATACCTACCGTCCCAAGCTGTGTTTGATCCAGTTAGCGACGCGGGAACAGGCGGTCGCGGTCGACCCCTTCGAAGTAGATGTGTCCGACTGGTGGAACATCATGAAGGACGACCAGACGACGGTCGTAGTTCATGCCGGCCGGGAAGAATCCCGCTTCTGCCTGACCTTTACCGGAGAACGTCCTCGGCTACTGGTTGATGTACAACTGGCTGAAGGATTGAGAAGTTCAAGCTACCCGCTCAGCTACGAACGGCTGTTACAGCGAGTGCTGGGTCAGAGTGTCAGTTCAACTGAAACCCGCACAGACTGGCAACGTCGACCGCTGACCGAGCGCCAGATCACGTATGCGGTCGATGATGTGCGATACGTCCTTGAAGTGTGGGACCGGCAGAAGGCATGGCTGGAAAAGAAGAACCGCCTGACCTGGGTGGAAGAGGAATTTGAACGTCTGCTCGACGACATGGAGGCCGAACGTGACGGCGGTCAGTGGATGAAGCTTTCCGGCGTGCGTCGTTTGAACGCTCGCCAGTTGGCGGTCGTTCGTGAATTGTACCGCTGGCGTGAAGAAACGGCTGCGGCATGTGATCAGCCGATGCGACGGATTCTCCGAGACGACCTGATGATCGACCTTGCTCGTCGTCAGCCGAAGACCGAACAGGAGTTGCTCAATTCTCGCGATATGAATCGCTCGAACTTTCGTCGCAACGCTGGTGAGATTGTTGCTCGTATCAAGTCCGCTTTGGCGTTGCCGCAAAGTGAAATTCCGCCGCGGTTCCGAAACAAGGACTCCGGACCAGACGAACCTGTGCTCGGCAAGTTACTGGCGCTGGCACTCGCCAATCGTTGCGCCGAACTGCAACTGTCGGCGGGAATCGTCGGAACATCGAACGACCTCAAGGAGTGGATTCGCTGGTACGGCGTAGATTCAAATTCCAAGAAGGCTCCTCGATTGAGCAACGGCTGGCGAGCCGAAGTCTGTGGCGATCTTCTGCGTGACGTTCTCGAAGGCAAAGTCAGTCTACGAGTCGCTGATACGAATTCCGACCATCCGCTCGTCTTCGAACGAGTCGATCAGTAGCGACGAGTTGCTCCATCGTCTGATGTGTTGATTTCTTGCATTAATGAATTGAGCCATGGAGGGCACCGAGGATTTGGCCTCACACTAATCTTCCTGCAGTCGATGATTTCTGTAGCTGGTTTTTCCTCTTTAGCTGGTTTTTCCTCCGCGGCTGGGAGTTTCATTGTGGCAAACTGCCTTGTTTTGACCATTCGTATCCTTGTTCTCCTCCTGGCTTCGGCCAGCATGTTTTCCGTGCAGGCTGCCGAAGTTCCAACCGCCGCGCCCGAAGACGTCGGTATGTCTGCCGCGAAACTGGCAAAGGTGGATGATGCGCTCGAAGGTCTCGTCGAGCTGAAGCGACTGGCTGGCGGGACTGTGGTTATCGCTCGCCGTGGAAAGATCGTCCACTTCAAGTCGTACGGGCTGGCGGACATCGAAAAGCGGCGTCCGATGAAAAACGACGCGATTATGCGGTTTTACTCGATGAGTAAAGCGATTACGTCAGCTGCCGTCATGATCCTGGCCGATGAAGGCAAACTGGACGTCAACGATCCCGTTTTTAAGCACATTCCTGCTCTGAATGGCTTGAAAGTCGCAACGGCCGATGGTCTGGTTTCGCCGAAACGGCAAGTGACGATTGCGGACTTGTTGCGACACACAGCCGGCTATACCTATGGCGGTTCCCCTCAAGCGGCGTCAGACGGGGCCTTCAGGAAAGTGGACCCGCTCGCCCCAACGAGAACCGTGGAGCAGATGTCCGAGCTTCTTGCCAATGTTCCGCTTGCATTTCAGCCTGGTGAAGACTGGACCTACGGAATTTCGATTGACGTGCTGGGCCGAGTTATCGAAGTTGCATCGGGCCAGTCATTGGACAAGTTCCTGAAAAAGCGAATCTTCAAGCCGCTTGATATGAAAGATACTGGCTTTTTTGTCCCGAAAAAGAAGCACGATCGTTTCGCTCAGGTTTACGATTCAGACGGCAAGGGGAATCTGACGATCGGCGACAACGCTGCTCACCGCGATTTCACAAAGCCGCGAGCGTTTCTGTCAGGCGGCGGCGGATTGGTGTCGACGGCTATTGATTACCTGCGGTTTCTGATGATGATTCAGCAGGGCGGCAGATTCGAAGGTAAGCAAATTGTTTCTGAGAAATCTGTTCGACTGATGACGACGAGTCAGCTTCCGAAAGAAGTCCCGCATATTTACTTCGGCGATCAACAGCGAGTCGGCGTTGGCTTCGGGTTCGGATTTTCAGTTCGCGAGAAGATGTCCGACTGGGATCCCGCTGGCCGGATCGGTGAATACGGCTGGGGCGGCCTGGCGAGCACTCACTACTGGGTCTCTCCCAAAGACGAGTTGATCGTCATCACGCTCGAACAAACCATGCCCTACTCCTTCATGACCGAATTCGCCGTCAAAGACCTGGTCTACGACGCAATCGAAGAGTGATTGAACGTTACCATCGGGTTGAGTAATTGAATGGGTAGCCCCGGTTACTCGACAACCGGTGTCGCGCAGCGGAGTTCGATTCATCGACGGAGAAAACGAATACGCACTTAAAAGAAAAGAACCTGCAACGTTCCTCAGAAAACAATCCAGCAAAAGAGACCGCCCCCTGAAACAACAACTCGGAAATACGGAGTTTGACAATTACTCGTCTTTTACACCGCACTGGCATGGTTAAATGGGCAGTGAATCATTCCCGACAGCAGAACCAGTCTAGTAAATCCATGCCATCACCATTTCCATACTGTGTCCCCACTGCTCAAAAACCTTGAAGCTGGACACTCGCAAGCTGCTCGTTCGGAAAGTTCCTTGCCCCAGGTGCAAGACGCCGTTCGTGCTTGAGGGGCCAGCGGATTATGGCTTCGAGGCGGATGACGCGTGTGGGTATGACGATAAATATTCGGCGTCACCCCACCGGGACGATGGTGACGTACTTAGAGCAGCCATACTGCATCAAGAAATAAGCGAGAGAAACCGTTCGCGACAACAGGCTGACACTGGTCGCTTGAGAACCCTTTGTGGTGGGGCGCGATGCTGTTCAGTGTCGGACTGCTGGTTTGCATGTTCACGGTGATCAATCCGCTGGCAGGTACTCACGTCTTCGTAATCATGCGAGTTCTCTGTGTGTTAACTGCAGGCGTTGCGTTTTGGATCTTCGCATGATTGAAGGGGGGGTCGGAAGAGGCTGATGTGTTGGTTTATGCCGTCCTTCGATATCGGTTTTGTTCGAAATACGTGCCACGAGAAGAAGGGCACGCCTGGGGCGACAACTACCAGAACCTGTTTTTTTCAGACTATTTCGAGCCAATGGCGTAAAGGGTTTCTTTGCGACCGGCGCCATTTCCAGTGGCTACTCTCAGGAAGATGCGGTTGTCGACGACGGTGGGGGTGGCGAATGATTCTTCGCCAAGCTGGTTCTGGGCGACTGGCTCGAAACGTTGCGGGTTGGCTTTGAAGACGAAGGTCGTGCCTCGTTCGTTCGAAGCGTAAATTGTTTCGCCGACCAGGACCGGTGATGCAGAGATGGGGCCTCGCAGGCGGGTCTTCCACATTTCGCGGCCGGTTTTTGCGTGCCAGCAGAAGGCGATGCCTCCGTCGTCGACAGCGTAAAGGTGACCGTTGTGATAGAGCATGGACTGTTCATAGCACTTAACGCTGTTGGACCAGCGTATCGTGCCCGAGCCGTCAGCTTTGACTGCAACCGTTTGTTTCTTTGGGTATCCACCGCTGGCGTAGATCGTGTCGTCGTCCCACACGACGGTGCCACATGTGGCCATTGTCAGGCAAGGCTGGCTCCACAGCGGTTTGCCGGTGATGGGGTCGTAAGAGGCAATCCTTTCGCCGCCGCTGATCAGGAGTTGATCCTTGCCCGAGACATTTGCAACGATCGGGGACGACCAGTTCAGCTTGGTCGGACGATTCTGCTGCCAGACGATACGCCCCGTCTTTGTATCCAGCGCCTTTATCCAGGCCACGGTGTCGCTGTCGCCGGAGATGATCAGCTTGCCCTGATAAAGCGTTGGAGCGGCTGCGTAGCCGTACTGATACTGGCGTGGGACAAAGCTGCCGACGTCCTGCTTCCAGACGATCTTTCCATCCATGTCCAGAGCGACGGCTTCGACTTTGTTGTGGTGATTAAACGTGGCGTAAATCTGCAGCCCATCGCTGCAGGCTGTTGACGATGCGTGTGTGTTCTTCGCGTGGAGTTTTGGGAATCCACCTTTGCTGATCGCCTTACTCCATTTCATCGTTCCAGTCTGCCGATCAAATCCAAAAACGCCCTGCTGCTGACTTCCTTCGTCGGCGCTGGTCAGAACGATCAGGTTTCCAACGACGATCGGCGACGAATGGCCCCGGCCAGGTACGCTGACTTTCCAGGTCACATTCTCAGAGGCGTTCCACGACGTCGGAACAGTTTGTCCACGGTCAGCGACGTTGTTGTGATTCGGACCTCGCCATTGAGTCCAGTCTGCGGCGTGCAGTTCAGATGTCGTGAGGCATGTAAAAAAAAGTACGCTGAGTACCGCAGCGGTGATGTGCAGACGCATCGTCAATATCCTCGAACAGGGATTGGAATTTTCATGGGGATCAACCACCAAAGTGTCGCGACGATCCACGGCTCGTCAAGCGGAGCAGGGTGAACTTTTTTACGCAGACTGTGTCAGGCAACGGCTGAATTCCCGGCAGCAAAGGAAGGTGCGTCATGCCATAGGATAATTACAAATCGGATCAGCCGTTTTACCGAGTCAATAAGCAAGCGGCGGCGTGGGTTCCCGTCTGAAACGCAGGTGAAGCATGGTGAGCAGGTTGTTCATGGCGACAAGCTGCCGGAAGAAAAGATCGGTCACAACGTTCTGTGCTCATGCGGTTCGGACAATCGCCGGAAACGAACGCTGACGATCGAAGTGCTGCCTGTTCGGAAATTATCCGGGAAGCCAAAGGAACTCAGAATGACTCACCAGACGAGCCAGAAATCGAGATGCTGCAGCGGTGGGCAACTGAAGGAAGGATTCACGATTCGATGCTTATGCTCGGCGATGCAATACAGAGGCGGGCGGATTGGCCATTCGTTCGTGCGTCTTTCAGACATCGTTGCCCGACATTCCTGAGTGCTTACACCGTGTTCAATGGTTCGCTGCCAATCCAATACTTGACCGAGCGCACGTTGAACCGATTGTCGACCACTTCCACTTTCAGAGGTTTGTTGGCGAGCAAACCTACATTGGACCCGGGGACTGCTGGGCGCTGCATCGGCTCACCGTCCCATCGACGCACCACAGTTCAAAATCAATTTTCCCTTCTTTCAGCAACCGATCAATGAGTGACTCAACAATCTTCGACCACGATCCCGAATTCACCCAGCGACGAAAGCGATTGTAAACGGTCTTGAACTTCCCAAACTCCGGTGCAGATCGAGCCATGAAATCCCCGTTTGCAGAACAAACACAATTCCGTTGAACACCTGTCGATGAGACTGCCACGGACGCCCGGGTTTGCCAGTTCGCTCCCGGGGTAAGAAACGACGGATTGTTTTCCACTCCAGATCTGTCAAATTATGACGCGACATCGGCGCCATTCTTGAGCCTTGTGCTGTTAGACAACAAGGAAGATGTCAGGTGTCAAACTTCTGACTCAGACTCATTACTGGATTGTGCCCGGTTTACAGCGTCTGAAACGGCGTTCACTGATTCATGCTTGGTTCATCTTCGGAGCGTACATGCTGAGTTATCCTGAGATGAGGATGACTCAGCAGGGGCCTTACTATTCCGTCAACGAAGCGTACCGAGACTCTTTCCCATCGCGGTACGGTGAATATAGTGATCGGCCATGAGAATGTATTTCTGGACACAAATACGCGTCGCGTTATATCGGATCCATGGTGACTGATTTCCATCGTACGTTGCTGAAGGGCGGCGTCTTTTTGTACTCGCAGACCAGGTCCAATCCAGACGGTAAACTGGAACTGCTTTACGAGGCAAATTAGATTGCATTTCTGGCTGAGCAGGTTGGGGCATGGCGATTGACGGCGAGCGTCGCGTCCTGGACATTCAGCCGGTGAGCATTCATCAACGCACGCCGCTGGGCGTTGACAGTTGAGTTGAACTGGCGGATTTTGAACGGTTCGTCATTCAGGCTGACATGCAAGCGTAGAGTTTCGGTTTGGTATTTCAGCACTTTGAGAAGAAACCTGAATTGGACGAACGGATGATCAGACAACTGACGCACCCTCGCGACCAGATCATGAAAACGATGGATCGGATTTACCGGTACCGCATGACGACAACTTCTGGCGGGAATATCTCGATTCTGGATGATTCGGGAGATGTCTGGATCTCTCCCGCACGAGTCGACAAGGGAAATCTGACCCGCAATGACATTGTGTGCGTGAAGCCTGATGGCTCTGTCGAAGGACCACACCCTCCGTCATCGGAGTTTCCGTTTCACAAGGCGATCTACGATGCTCGTCCGGACTTACGTTCGATCGTGCATGCCCACCCGGTTGCGCTGGTTGCATTCAGCATTTGTGGAAAGACGCCAGACACACGGCTGTTTCATCAGGCTCATTCGGTGTGTGGGAAAACTGGATTTGCACTTTACGGATTGCCTGGAAGCGAGCAGCTTGGTAACAATATTGCGGAGAGTTTTGCAGCGGCCTGCGACAGCGTGATTCTCGAAAACCACGGGGTGGTGGTTGGGGGAGAATCTTTACCACACGCATTCGAACGTTTTGAAGCATTCGAGTTCGCCGCCAGGACGATTATCAAAGGCAGACAGTTGGGAGCCGTTCGGTACCTGAGCGACGACCAGCTTTCAGAGGCTCATGGTCGGAGCGTCGCTCTGGAATCTGTCGTGCCGAATGCAGCCACCGCCGAGGAGATGGAGTTGCGCCGGCAATTGTGCGAGTTCATTCGACGTGGGTGTCGTCAGCGTTTGCTGATCAGCACAGAAGGTAGTTTTTCAGCAAGACTTGGCGATGATTCGTTTGTTATCACGCCAACGCAACGTGATCGAGAACGGCTCAGTGTGGATGATCTGGTGCTCGTTCAGAACGGCCAGCGTGAGGCAGGCAGGAAAGCAAGTCGAGCTGTACTTGCTCATCGGGCGATCTATCAGAAACATCCGCATGTGCAGGCGGTTGCGTTTGCACATCCGGTCAACGCGACGGCCTTCAGTGTCACGAACTCAGTATTTGATGCTCGGACGATTCCGGAAAGCTACGTGTTTCTACGAGACGTTGAACGAGTGCCCTACGGAGTTCAGTACAGGAACGACGGAAGCATTGCGGACTCAGTCTCGGCCGTGTCCCCGGCAGCCATTCTTGAAAACGATGGGGTTCTGGTTACCGGTTCGAGCGTACTTGACACGTTTGATCGACTGGAAGTTCTGGAGTCAACCGCCGAAGCTGTTATCAACGCTCGCGCCGTTGGCGATGTGTCGGTCATGTCAGAAGGTGTGATCAACGAACTGCGCGACGCCTTCGGACTCAATTGACTCGTTTGATTCATCGTTCCCGTTACTATTTTCGAAATGTTGCGATACCGACTCTCGCGAAGTGACGACTTAGAAAGCTGATTACACCATGAGAAGTCTTGTTATTTTGTCGTTGCTGACGATGGGGCTCGCGAGCGATGCCTTTGCCGCACAGCCAAACATCGTTTTCTTTTTTGCCGACGATCAAACTACGAGCACTCTAGGTTGCTACGGCAATGATGTTGTGCAGACGCCGAATATCGACGCGTTGGCTGAACGCGGAACTCGGTTTAACAATGCGTTCGTCAGTCATTCGATCTGCTGGGTGAGCCGAACAACGATTCTTACGGGACTGACTGGACGCAGTTATGGGATGCCAGGCAACAGAGATCAGGCAAAACCGAATGCGGTGGCGACTCTCTATTCCGACATTCTGCATGAGCACGGCTACCGAACTGGCTATTTTGGAAAGTGGCATGCGAAGATGCCGAAAGGGTATCGCCAGTCGGACCATTTCGACGAGTTCGAAGCGATTGGTCGAAACCCGTTCTACAAGAAACAGCCTGACGGAAGCTTGCGGCATGAAACCGAAGTGATAGTCGATCGCGGAATCGAATTCGTGAAGTCGCAGCCGAAGGATAAGCCGTTTGCATTGAATATGTGGTTCAACGCGTGCCATGCGGAAGATGGCGATCGCCGTCCGGGGATCGGCCACTTCGCCTGGCCGCGAACTGTCGATGGCATGTACGACGACATTCAGATCGCGGCGCCAAGGTTGAACGCTCCAGAGATCTTCAATGGGCTGCCAGACTTTCTGAAAACGACGATTAACCGCGAACGATTCTTCTGGCGATGGAATACGGACGAGAAATATCAGACCAATATCCGAGCCTACTATCGTATGGTCAGTGGAATCGATGGTGCGATCGGCCGCTTCCTGGCTGCATTGGAAGAAGCTGGTCTCACAGATAATACGATCATCGTGTACTCAGCTGACAACGGATACTACATGGGAAATCGAGGCCTTGCAGGGAAATGGTCACACTTTGAAGAGTCACTTCGAGTCCCGTTGATCGTTGCTGATCCTCGTGTATCCGACGACGAAAAGGGTAAGGCGACCGACGCCATTGCCTTGAATCTGGACCTGCCGGCGACATTTCTCGACTGGGCCGGTGTAGAAGTTCCTGGTCGGTATCAGGGGCACAGTCTGAAGCCGATTGTGTCTGAGGAAAAACCGAATGACTGGAGGACGGAATCATTCCATGAACACTTCGCTGTTCGGAATCGAATCCCTGCGTTCGAAGGCCTGCGCAACGAACGCTTCAAGTACGTTCGCTATGTAGATCATGATCAAACGGAGTTCCTGCACGACCTCAAGGACGATCCGGATGAACTGGTCAATCTGGCTGGTGATGCCGCGCACGTGAACACCCTGAAAGCTATGCGCGACCGAACTTCTGCTCGAGTCAGTGAACTGGGGGGCGCATTGTTGCCGCGCAGGGGTGCATTCACGACGTCGACTGTTCCGTATCCAGTAGCTGCCGCCGCAGTCAGCGCCGGTTCTGGAAAGGATGGCTTTGTCAGAGTTTTTGATGGTAGAAGTCTTCGCGGTTGGACGGGCGATCTGAAGCACTGGTCTGTCAAAGATGGAGCGCTGACAGGAATCACTGATGGTTCTCTGAAGATGAATCGGTTTCTTACCTGGAAACATTCGACTGTGAGAAATTTTGACCTGCGAGTCAAAGTGAAAGTAACTGCAGGTGGCAACAGCGGCATCCAGTATCGAGGCACTTCGCGGCCGGATATCGGGCTGGACATTGTGACCGGTTATCAGTGCGATGTCGTAGCAGCTAATCCGAATTACAACGGCATGCTCTATGAGGAAAAGGGGAGACGGATCCTGTCGCACACGGGTGAAAAAGTAATCGTTGATGCCACAGGGCAACCGTGGGTCGTTAGCAAGATGCCAGTCAAAGAGTTTGCGGCAGGAGAGTGGCATGATTACCGCGTACTGGTCGAGGGGAATCATCATCAGCACTGGATTGATGGGCACATGACCGCGGACTTGATCGATTTCGACGAAAAGGGCAGGGCACTGGAAGGAGTCCTTGCTGTGCAGGTTCATGTTGGCCCGGCAATGAAAATTCAATACAAGGATTTCAGAATCAAACATCTGGCGGATGAACTGCCGCTGCTGAAACAGTCAGATCACCCGATTCCTGACGGCGCTCTCGGAGTCCGCCCACAGGGACGTCTCCCCAAAAACTGGATGCCGCCTGTCTTCGGCAAGAGATAAGTGGCTGCCGCATGCTGAACCGTTCAGCCAGGTCGATGGCCGTTCGTTTCTGTAGCAAACCCGCTGGAGAGTGATTCGTAGAATATGCTCAACCAGCTTTGTCGTTTGTGCCGGATTCATTGTTGCTGCGAGCATTCAATGTCGTGAAAATCGCTTTTTATGCTCGTCAGTTAACTGTGGGTGAAATCGTCATTCTAACTACTTCGTGTCTGCGTCGAACGATGCCATACAGCGTGGGCGGCTTGCCATTGTCCCAGGCAATTCCCTGGCCGGCGATTGGTGCTTTGATGGTCGCCTCGTGGATCAGTTCGCCCGGTTTCTGTCCGACTGCAAGAACGTAGAGTTCGCCATGATCGTGGCCTGTCACGAATAGACGCCCTTGCGGGCCGAATGCACCACCGGAGTTACTGTTGGGCAAAAACCGCTGGATGACGGATTCCGGAAAAGTCCAGATACCAGTGTTTTGCCAATCGTCGTTGTACCTGACCAGCCTGGTCTTGCGGACGTCCGCCTTACCGTAGAATGCAAAAACGATCCACCAGCCTCCGCGATGCCGATCAATCCAGTTGATCGCACCCTCCGTTTCGGGGAACTCTTTTCGTTCGAGGTGTTGCAGTGTCGCTGCTTCAAAAACCTCGACTGTGTTTCTGAGCGGCTTCTTCGGCCAGTTCGAGTTCGCGCAATACAATCGGCCATTCAGGACGATGCCGCTATTCAGATGCTTGACTGGAGACTCTGCTGGAGCAGTCCACCTGACTATGGCTTTCGGTTTCGATTCAGTGGTTTCCTTCGCGTAACGGGCAATGGTGCGATTTGAAATTGCGTAAAACGATCGCAAATCAACCGCGACGGCCTGGTGAGCTTCTGGCACCGAGAAACTCTTTATTTTGAGGAATCCATTCAATGATCTCTCATCGGCGGACGCCGTTAACGCAAAAGATAGCGTTACAAGCAGTGCAATAGATCGTGGCATCGTATCAAGCCTTGAAACAGGTGTGGCAGTTTGAACGCGAGCGAGGCAGCCCGTCGTTAAGCCTCAGGAAGGCACTACGTTCGGGTGAGGTGAGTCGCCAGATGTAGAGAGTGTTGAAGCGTATTTTCGATTTTCGTGGGCCGTCAAAGGTTACTCTCAGTCGAACGCGATTCGGCAACTTATCAATCAGCGATTGGCTCCTCCATACGATCAGTATCTGAAATCCGTTCTTTGGAACTATGGCCGTATGCCTGCCCGAATACCTCGGCAGCGAATTCATCTCATGGTCAAGCAGTTCGCTCTTCAGTGTTGCCGATTCATTGAGTCCGTCAGTGTTCTGAAAGAAATGGCGAGGTGTCGCGGCGTCGATTGTCAGTGGTCGCGTCATTAAACTACTGACCGTTTTCTTCATTTGATAGTCATCTTTACCTGCGCTCGCTGAGTCGTCGAATGTGCCGGCGAACCGGCCACGTGGGAGTGTTGCCAGCCTCCTTCGCCTCGCGGTGGCGGGCTTTACCACACTCGCAGATCTCTGCATACGGCGGCCGAATTTCACATCGCGGTGTTGGTAGTGGTGACCTGGCTGTAGCACGGCAGTTTTGTTTCTTTGCGAAACTGATTCGCGCAGCATCGGCCTACTCTCGAAGATTAGCGGGCAAAGAGCCGTTGCCGGTTCGTGTGCCGTTGATCAGCCACGAGAGATTAAATCGGGCGACTTGTGATCCCCCTTTTGGCCCGCCTTCGAAGTGCAGGTAGATTGTTCCTTCACTCGGCGTACCTGGTCGACCAGCAGTCAACGACGAATACGCACTCGGCCCTTCATAGACCAGACGTTTGACCGGCCATGTCTTTCCACCATCAAAGCTGGTCCAGACAGTGCCGCGTTCCCGTTTCGCGTTGGCTGTATCGATGTTGCTGAAGACGAGGATGTCCTTGCCAGCAACAGGCAATCGAACGAGACCACCCATGCAACCATACGATCGATGCTGGTGACCGTCCGGCAGAACGTCGACGATCTGCCAGTCCTTCCATGTTTGACCATCGTCGTGACTGATCGCGCTTCGCCGTCGTGTGTTCTCAGGCCGCTCCTGCCAGTGAACTCGCGAGTTGTAATACAGTCGGCCGTCAGACAATTCAGCAATGGTCGCTTCGCCCGTTCCGTTCTCGGGAAAAGGGTCGCTGGTTTGCCATGTCCTGCCGCCGTCGTCGCTGTAGATCGCGTTGGTGTAGTGGTTCGGCCATTCTGACCGATCATTCTTCTTTCCGTAATATCGCGAGGGGCGAATCAGACGCCCCTTGTGCTTTCCGTGTCTCAGTGTGATGCCGTGCTCGTTCATGTGCATCGAAGGAAGATTTCCGTTTGAATCAGGATGGATCGTCACCTTTTCCGGAATCCACGTTCGACCGTCATCCTTGCTTCGATAGACGGTCAACGGTGCCGGCGGATGTTTGTCTTCGACAAAGGCCAGAATATCGCCAGTCGTTTCGTCGACTGTTGTCCCGCCGCCCTGAAAACCCGGCTTCGCGATGACGATTTCGTCGCCCCATGTGTTGCCACCGTCTTCGCTGCGTCGCGCGCGGATGCTGTTGTTTCCCCACGTGACAATGACCGTCCCTTTCAGAGTCACCACGATGTTGGGGAACCGCTCGTTGCGAAATACCTGCTGCATTTCCATGCGAGGCTCGCCGATGAACGGCTGCAACGAACCCTCCCGTTTTCCATCGTTGCCAGCGACTCCGCCCGGAAGACATGTCAGTCCGACTCCGACCAGAAACAGAGCGATTGAATTTTTATTCATGTCGTGGTTCCTTGATGACTTTGGCAGTTGGGAGCGGCTCCGATTTTTCCTTGAGCCTTCATCTCCTGAGAGAGTTGTTTCTGATAAGCGGCGTGAGCGTCAGTATCGACGCGGGCTCGCTCACTGTAATATACAAATCCGAGTGCTCGCCGTGAGCGCTCGACAGAGATGTTTCCATCCGCTCGATGGATCGTCATCGCGTCGTGCACAAGCAGGTCGCCTGCGTCCGCCCGGACAGCAATCTCGAATTTGGAGTCTTCCTGCGACGGGTAGTCTGTGATTCCCTGGCTGAATCCCAGCGTTTGAGTTCTCGCGTGCGGACGCATGCCTCGCAGGTGTGATCCCTTGACGTATCTCACGCAGCCGTTCTCTTCATCGACATTGTCCAGAGCGAACCACATCGTGATGGCTTCGCATGGGTCAAGCATGAAATAGTAACCGTCCTGATGTGGAGGAGTTGGCCGTCCGACGTCTGCCGGCTTGCTGAAGTACTGAAGGTTCCCTGGCACAACCGGCCCCGCCAGCAGTTTTTCCGCGACCTTGCGAAAAGCTCCCTTCGTCAACAGATCGTGGAACCACGGATCGTAGTCACCCATTTTCTGGATCTGCTTCAGCGAGTCCGCTGCCGATTTGTCTTCGTAAAAAGCGTGTTCCGGAGGCATCCCAGGAACGGTCTCACGGATAAACCGCTCCACGTTTTCGATCAGTTTGCCGAGTCGCAGACCGGCCACGAAACGGCGAATCTCGAGGAAGCCGTGCTCGCGATACGATCTTAGGGCTTCGTCCTCCAATTCGAATTGAGCCATCAGCAGTTCCTTTTTCCACATCATTCCTGATGTGCAACGACCAGCTTGCGCGGGAAGCGTAGCGTTCATTCAGGCGATGTCTGCCGCTTCGATGTCGCGTTTCACAGGTTGTCTACAAGAATTGCTTTGAAAGAAAGTACATCGAGCTATCGTCAGAGTTCGACGTCTCAAGTTCAAGGAAGAGCCGTATCGTTCAGGTATAGTGTCGAGACAGGTCGATAGACATCCAGCAGATTCTTATGAATGGACAGAATGTTTGTGAGTGCTGAGCTAACACTCCGCAGGCTTGTACGGCTTCCCTGATACAGAATCAATGAAGTGTGCCGATGACTGTTGCAGCATCCAGTTCCACACCAAACGTGGATCAAGAACGCAATTGAATTCCGAAGAATCGGCATGCGCTGGTTGTTGTGATTTCAGCCATCTTTTCTGGAGTCAGGTTGTGGGCTTCCGCCAGGGTATTCAGAGTGTGCTGAACATAGGCGGGTTCGTTTCGCTTTCCGCGAAATGGAACGGGGGCGAGGTAGGGCGCGTCGGTTTCGACGAACAGCCGCTCTTTGGGCAGGCCGGCCGCGATTGTCCTCAGCTCATCGTTGCGTTTGAAGGTCAGCATTCCAGTGAAAGAAAGATGCATGCCCATTTTCAGGCACTCTTCCGCCGACTCCGCCGACTGGCAGAACGAGTGCATGACCCCGTTCAGAACTCCTTGTCTGGCATTTTCGCGAAGCATTTCGCGTACTTCTTCGTCGGCATCTCTGCAGTGGACAACAAACGGCTTGCCGGTTCGTCGTGACAGTTCCAGATGGCGCAGGAAGTATTCCCTCTGTAATTCCGGTGGGGCGTGGTCCCAATATCGATCCAGTCCTGTTTCACCGACGGCGACAACACGCGGGTGATGTGACAGCTCCTCGATCGTATCCCAGTCACCATCGAGAGCCGCGGCTGTGTAGTTCGGGTGAATCCCGACGACCGCGTAAACACTCGGAAATCGTTCCGCAAGTTCGACCGAACGTCGACTGCTGCCAGCATCCGTACCAATTGTCACGATGGCAGCGACGCCGTTTTCGGTTGCGTTGTTAACGACGGCTTCAACGTCGTCGGCAAAGGCATCCTCATCGAGGTGGCAGTGCGTATCGACCAGTTGCATTTCGGTCAATCCTGTAAAGTAGACAGAGCCGTCACACTACATGCTCAGTCGCGGACAGAAATTCGAAGTGCCTGACGAGACTGAGAATGTGGCTGCTAAAGCGCCTTCAAACTGTCGCGAGTCTGCTCTTCATCACTGGCCAGTTGCTCAACCAGACGCAAGGCCTCGGCATCATCGCTCAGTTGTGAAGTTGCTGTCTTAAATCCTGCTACCACAGCATCCGCATTTGCAATCAGCCGCTTTTTTGCGAAGTCGAGCGTGACAAAGTGCAGCTCTGAGCAATCTTTCGGGTAGTTTGAGCCAGGCACGACTGCGCGTCGCTCGAGCAGCAGGGTTGCCAGCCGCTCGGCGCTGAATTGCTGGCGACGAACCAGTCCAATGAAGGCGTCATGCCGATTCTGTTCGTCTTTTCCTGACCACGGCCAGCTTTCGCCGATGTACTGGAGCAGGCTATACCGCACCTGGTTCAACAGGTCGCTCAGGATCTGCAGACTCGCTTGATCACTCATAGCTGAAAACCAGACTCCGAAACTTCTCGTACTGTTTTACTTTTAGTTGGTTCGCGGCTGAACGTACATTAGCTGCGAATCGACAGCACCGCGAACAAAAAATGACTATGGAATCAACCAGGTAGCCACTCCGTGTGCCAGAATTGTTGTCCACGTTGGAAATAGCCCCAGCAACAGCACAGGAAGAGCGATCAGTAAAGCGTAGGTACTAATTGTCGATGGCACTTCCACCGTTGCTGCATTCTCTAAAGGCTCTTTCATGAACATCGCCTTCAGAATTTTAATGTAGTAAAACAGGCTGAAGACAGTGTTCGCTCCACCGACAACCAGTAACACCCACATGAACCAGTGGACGTTGCTGGCGATGTTGAACAGCGACATGAAAATAACCAGCTTGCCCCAGAATCCACCAAGTGGCGGCAATCCAACGAGGCTGAAGATGCAAAGCGCCATGCAGGTACAAAGCGCTGGTGCCTGCCAGCCGACTCCATTGAATGAATCGAGCTCTTCGCTGAATGTCTGATTACGAAGCAGTGCGATAACGGCGAAAGCTCCCAGGTTCATGAACAGGTACACGAACAGGTAGAACAACAGACCTTCAACGCACATTCGTGCGGCTTCTACGGCGTCAAAGCTTTCGATCGACGAGCCTTTCGCCATAACGACCACAAGAGCAGACACAGCCATCAGCATGAACCCGGCATGCGCGATTGTGGAATAAGCAAGAAGCCGTTTTACGTTCGTCTGAGAGTATGCGGCAAGGTTTCCAAAAGTCACGGTGACTGCTGCGATTGCTCCAAGTCCTAACCCGATTCCTGTAAGAAATTCAGGGTAGGCCGATGGATCCGTTCCGACGAGTGCCAGGCAGAAGCGGACGAGCAATGCAAAGGCTGCCCCTTTTGACGCCACGGAAAGGAATGCTGCAACCTCGGCAGACGCTCCTTCAAAGACATCAGGGCACCAGAAATGAAACGGTACGAGTGATAGTTTGAATGCCAGTCCGACAAAAACCATCAGCACAGCCAGCAACACAGTTCTGCCTTCGGCACTGCCCGCTCCCCCGCCATCACCGAGTACAATTGCCAGGTGGCTGGCCATGTCGGGAAGGCTTGCGGTTCCGAGCAGTCCGGTGAGCAGACTGATTCCGTAAAGCATGACGCCAGCGGCACCCGCTCCATAAACGACATACTTGAAAGCTGCCTCGCTGCTTTTTTTGTTGCCCTTCAGGAATGCGACCATCGCGTAGCCAGGTACACTCGCCATTTCGATTCCAACGAAAAACATCAGCATATGATTGGCCGAAACCATGATCATCATTCCGATAGTTGAACCGAGCATGAGCGAGTAGAAGTCCGGGCCGTCTTCGCGATCTGGAATTCCCGTAAGAACGGTCAGGGCGACGACCAGTACCAGGAAGAGAGCGAGGAGTCCTCTGACGAATGCGCCGAAATGATCGAAGACAAGCAGACCAGTGAAGAATGGACCTGGCTCTTGAGAACCGTTCAACAGATCAATCAACTGCTGTCCACAGAGTCCCAAGGCAACCACTGAGCCGATGAGAGTCGTTAAGTAAGGCGGAATCCAGCGATCAACCGAACCAAACAACCTTAGCAGCAGCAGCATGACGATCGTCAAACTCAGCGCGAGCTCGGGCGCGAAGTTACAGAGCGAAATCTCCACCGTTTCGGTGATCAGGTCGTTAAGGAGTGTCCCGAATGAAGTCATGAGGGATATGTCTTTAGGTCATTCGTCCAGGATTAGTGAAGGACAAGCTGTTTGTAATGTTACGGAGTCGGTACGGCAGTGATGGCGACGCCTGACTGCTGGGCAGCACGAAGGCCGGCGTCCATCCCATCCACGAGTTGTGCCATGGACCCGTTCATTACGTCGAACATCAGGTTTGGATAGACGCCGAGAACGACCGCCATCACCAGTAGAGTTATCGCGATTGTTGCCTCTCGGCTATTCATCGGTGTGATCTCATCGGCGTGCGGACCTTTGTATTCGGCACCGAGGTAAACCCGTTGCAGAGTCCACAGGATGTATCCAGCAGTAATGATTACACCCGAAGCCGCCACAATGGCGAGTACTGGTGAGAAGTTCCAGGTGCTCAGCACGACGAAGACTTCGCCGATGAATCCGCAAAGACCAGGTAATCCGAGGCCAGCAAAGAAGATTCCCGCGGCAAGACCGGAGTACAGCGGCATGAGTCCGAAAAGACCACCGAATTGATTCAGATCGCGGTGGTGAACACGGTCATAAATCACTCCAACCATGAAGAACATTCCGGCGGAAGAAACTCCATGAGCGATCATCTGGAACATCGCCCCGTTCATACCCATCAACCAGTAGTCTCGTCCAGCGGTAACCATGATCCCGTTGTCGGCAGTGATCTTCCAGACTCCCATGCCGAGGATCACATAACCCATGTGGCTGACCGAGCTGTAGGCGACCATCCGCTTGAAGTCTGTTTGAGCCAACGCGGCGAAGCCGCCATAAACAATGCTGATAACCCCAATGGCCACCAGGGTGTAAGCCGCGTATTGAGCTCCGACCGGACAGATCGGGAATGCAATTCGAAGAATTCCGTAGCCACCCATTTTCAGCAGCACGCCCGCCAGAATCATACTGATTGGCGTGGGAGCCTCGACGTGAGCGTCAGGCAACCACGTGTGGAACGGGAAGCATGGCACTTTGATGGCGAATCCAATGAACAGCAGGATGAATGCCGTGATTTGTGTGAACTCGTCAAACTGCAGTCCAACGACTTTCCCCTGGCCAATCTCTGTCAACCTTAGAATGTTAAATTCATTCCCACCGCCAAAGTAGAACATCAGCATGGCGATCAGCATCAGCACACTTCCAGCGAGTGTGTAGAGGAAGAACTTGATTGCTGCGTACTCTCGTCTTGGGCCGCCCCATACCCCAATGAGGAAGTACATCGGGAGGAGCATCACTTCCCAGAACACGTAGAACAGGAAGAAGTCCAGGGCCAGAAAGACTCCCAGCATGCCTGTTTCAAGAAGCAGGAACAGGATGAAGTAGCCTTTGTGAAGCTTGTTGATGCTCCATGATGCCATGGCAGCCAGCATGCTGATGAAGCTGGTCAGCACAACCAGTGGCAGACTGATGCCGTCATACCCGAGTCGGTAATGGATATTCCAGGAGCCGATCCATTCGACTGAGACGCCATTTACGCCGTTGACGACGGGTTGAATTCCAGTTTCTTCGGCATTGAAATTCGCCCACAGCAATAACGTAAAGACGAAGGTAATTGCCGTAATGACTACGGTACCGACCCGCAGTGCTTCAATGGCTTTGCTGTTAACCAGCAATGCGATCAAAAGCGCACCGATCGTCGGTGTGAAAATTATAAGTGACAGACCTAGGATGCTATCCATGATGACCGTTCTGACCTCGGAGTCGAAAACCGTTGAATCCGTTTATTGAACTACTTATGCCTTGGGCATGAATGCAAACAGCAGAGCGAACAAAGCAACGACGCTGATGGCGATAAACATCACGTATTGCCGCAGCCGTCCTGTCTGGAAAACGGTGAGGCTCATTCCCACGGAACGAGTCACGTTTCCAACGACATTCACAAGCCCGTCTACAATCTTCTCGTCAAACTTTTTGTCGACAGTGCCGATCCAGATCGCAGTTTTCGCTGCAGAATGGAGGACCCAGTCAAGTACGTTTCTATCGAAACCTGCACACCATCTTCCAACTATGTGCGCGGGCCTGACAAATGCTGCGTCGTAGAGATTGTCAAACTGCCATTTCTCGACAAGGAAACCGTGTACGCCAGAGAACTGTTGTTTGATCATTTCCGGGTTGACCACCGGTCGGCAGTACAGCAGGAATGCTGTAATAGTCCCCAAGGCCGCGGCCAGCAGGGCTGCGACGCCGGCAGTACCATGAACTTTGTGGATGGCGTGATGCGAAGGCAAAGCGATGTTGGCGACGCCGCTGTAATCAACTCCGGATGCAACACCGAGCGGTTCGCTGTTTCCGATCATCTGGTACAGGGGACCGCCTTCTCCACCGAAAGCACAACCGGCTGCGAAGACCGAAAGGACCAGCAGCGGGGCAAACATGACAGCCGGGCTCTCGTGGCAGTGATCGTATACATGCTGATCACGAGGCTTGCCTGTGAACGTGTAGAACCAGAGTCGGAACATGTAGAAGGCCGTGATCCCAGCAGTGACCAGAGGGATGAGGAACAGCAGGAAGTGAACCGGGTTCAACTGCATGTAAGCAAGTGCCGTCGCGACGATCGCGTCTTTGGAATGGAATCCTGAGAAGGCAATTGATGTTCCAGGAATTGCGAGGCCTGAAATTGCGATCACACCAATCAACATTGTGTAAGCGGTGACCGGCATCTTGTGGCGAAGGCCACCCATCTTTGTCATTTCCTGCTCGTGGTGGCAGCCGTGAATGACGCTGCCCGAGCAAAGGAACATGAGTGATTTGAAGAAGGCATGTGTAATCAAATGGAAGATGCCAGCGGCCCAGCCGCCCAGGCCGATGGCCAGCATCATGTAGCCGAGCTGGCTCATCGTCGAGTATGCAAGAACACGTTTGATGTCGGTGGCAACTACTGCGATTGTGGCCGCCACGAATGCCGTGATGCAGCCGATGTAAGCAATCGTCAAAAGGACTTCAGTAGTGAAGACCGGATAGAAGCGAGCAGCCAGGTAGACTCCGGCCGCGACCATCGTTGCAGAGTGCACAAGTGCCGAGACGGGTGTTGGCCCTTCCATTGCGTCGGGCAACCAGGTCTGTAACGGGAATTGAGCACTCTTGCCGATGCAGCCACCGAACACTCCCAGACCTGCAATGACGAGCAGGAAGTAAGGGAGCGTTTTGTTTGGCTGACCGTCTTCTGGTGCAACCCAATGACCGTCATGGCCTGATGTCTTCAGAATTACGTCTTCACCTGATGTTGCGATCTCGCCGTCAGTTCCGCGAATCATGCTGAACAGACCTGGCTTTTTAGCGAGATAGACGGACAGGTATTTCACGAGATCACCGGCCGTCGTGGATGCTCTCTCGCTATTGTCCAAGGTCAGTTGAAGGCCCTCGTTGTCGATTTTGAGGAACGGGCCTTTGCCTTTCAGGTCATGAGCAGCAATGTGAATCCTCGTATCGGCATTTCCGGTGAATTTCAGTCGCAGACCGTCTTTTCCAAAGTCGGCTACAGCGGTTCCTCGACCGCGGCCGAGGCCAGAATCTGCAAGCACGAGAGTCTTATTCTCGATATCGCCGAGTTCCGTCATCTCCCCGCCGTCAACGATCTCTGCGGTCAGTACAGATTCGTTGTAATCGCCAAAGCTGAAACTTCCGCAGTACGTCCAGAGAATCATCAAGCCGATGATGAATCCGAAGTCGCCAACTCGGTTGACGATGAATGCCTTGTTGGCTGCGACGTTTGCTGATTTGCGTTCTGTATAGAAGCCGATCAGCAGAAAGCTTGAAATTCCAACAAGTTCCCAGAAGACGAACACCTGGAATATGTTGCCTGCTAAGACGATGCCAAGCATCGAAAAGCAGAAGAGCGAGAGAAACGAGAAAAAGCGGTGGAAGCGGCCGGGGCGATGAACATGATGCCCGTCGCTGGTGTGAGCATTGTGGTCCACATACTCGTCAGTCAGTTCGTCGGACATATAGCCGACCGCGAAGATGTGAATGCAGGTGGCGATCAGCGTCACCATACAGAACATCAGAATCGTCAGGCTGTCGATGTAATAGTCGATCGACAGATTCAAAGCACCGAACGTCGCAAGCGTGTAGAACGTCCCAGAGTAAGACGGTCCCGGTCCGTGATAGGCTTCGTCGGTGTGATCTTCCGTCCCATGCTCTTCAGTATGGGCGACACCGTGGTCGTTTCCGTCCGCGTGTTCTTTGTGGTCGCCGTCTTTTTCGTGCTTGTGTTCGCCGTGAGCCTCGTTCTCGTGTCCATCATCGGCGAGCGAAGCGACGGAATGCTGTCCCGAGTCATCGCTGGCAGCAAAGACCTGCCAGTGATTCTCCGTTCCCCAGCGATAGAAGGTGAACGAACTCAGCAGGAAACTGGCGCCAATACAGGCAATGGCCAGATAGGCCGCTCTTTTGTCCTGCCGATTTCTGCCCCAGCGCCCACCAAGAACCTCGATGCAGAAACCGAATAACGGCAGCAACCAGGCCAACAGCAGGTATGTGGAGAGTTCGGAACCGAGACTTCCCATGAGATTCTCTACGAGCTAACCGAAAGGAGTCGGGAACAGTCGATAAAATTAACCACGTAGTTCGTCGCCGCGGTCGACGTCGATCGTGAGGTGGTTGTTGTAAAAGTTAAGGGCGATAGCCAATGCTACTGCGGCTTCTGCGGCAGCAAGAACAATCACAAACAGCGAGATCACGTGACCATCCAAACCCATCGACGAATATCTTGCAAATGCGACGAAGTTCAGATTTGCGCCGTTCAGAACCAGCTCAACGCCCATCAGAACGCCGATACCGTTTCTCTTTGTCGTCATGCAGATGACTCCGCAGACAAAAAGTACGGCACCAATCGCGAGAACATTGTTCAGGCCAATTGCGTCCATTTGAGAACCAGCATTCCAATATCAAAACGTGGACAAAGTTGAGTTCGAAACACGTAAAAATCTTGAGCTACGATTCCGCTGAAACTCGACGCTTCGTGCGAGCGAGGTAGGCGGCACCGATCAAAACAACCAGCAAATGCACCGAGACAATTTCAAAGGGCAACAGATAACCAGGGGCCTTTCCTGCTTTGTCCGGTCGCAGACCAACGAAGGACATCGCCAGCGGCCGAACAGTGTTACCCGAAGAAGCTTCGTTGTAACCCTGAGGTGGCACGTCAACAGCCGTGACACCTGCAAGTTTTGCTTCGTTCCGGTCCCAGTCGACACTCCAAACAGTGAAGGAGAAGACCGAGAGGAACAGCACTCCGATTCCAGCAGCAAGGAAACCCTCAGCCGGAGATGTGCGAATTTGAAGGAGAGCTGAACTTGACGTGAGCATCACACCGAAGATCAGCAGAACGATTGTCCCGCCGACATAAACCATCAACTGAGTCGCGCCGACGAAGTCGGCACTCAACAGGAAGAACAAGGCACTGATCGAAGCCAGGCTAATGATCAGGCTGAACGCCATGCGTACGACGTTCTGGCAGATCACGACCGAGATGGCCCCGCCACACGTCAACAGAGCAAATAATGCAAACAGGTATTGATCGATGGTCACTAGGTCACCTCGCCATCGGCAGCCGCACGTTCGACTTCGACTTCGCTGCTGGTCGACATTTCAGCCGCGGCTGGTACGTCGTTGGAAAGCGGGAGTATTTGAGGACGGCCAGTTCCCAGAACAAGTGCCATCGGGTAGACGACCGCTGCAAGAAAAAGTGCACAAGACATTGGCAGCAGGTACTTAAGGCAGGTTGTCATCACCTGGTCAATTCGAAGTCGAGGTAAAGTCCAACGAACCCAAATCTGAATCAGGACGAGTTTGGAAGCCTTGAGCATCAACACTCCGGCACCAAGCAGGTTGCCTGCAATGACACCCGGGTCGAGAACGTTGGTTGAGTTACCTTTGAGTGCTCGCACGATACCGAAGCCATCGTCCCAGCCACCAAGGAAGAGGATCGCGGCGACAGCACTCACCAGGAACATGCTGGCGTATTCTGCGAGGAAGAAGAACGACCATCGCATGCCGCTGTATTCAGTCAGGAAGCCGGCGACCAGTTCGCTCTCTGCTTCCGCAAGGTCGAACGGTGCTCGCTTACAACTGGCTGTCGCACAGACGAAGTAGACGATAAAGGCTGGTCCGGCGACCGGATGAAACACGTTCCAGTGCAGAAACGGGGGGATCACCCCAAACCAATCCGCTGACTGATAGTGAATGACTTCGTTGAGGTTCAGTGTTCCTGCCATGACGATCGGTATCAGAGCACAGATCGACATCGGGATTTCGTAGCTCACCATCTGAGCTGCTTCCCGCATGCCACCGAAGAGTGCCCACTTCGAACCACTCGCGTATCCAGCAAGGATGACGCCGATGACCTCAAGTGAGAGCATTGCGAAGAGCGCGAACAGGCCCACGTCGAGCGAAACTGCTGACCAGCCATCAGTAAACGGCAGGAACATAAACGCTGCAAAGGATGCGATTACGACAACGTAAGGGGCGATTCGAAATAGAGGCTTGTCCGCATCTTTCGGACAGAGGTCTTCTTTCTGAACGAGCTTGGCTCCATCAGCGGCTGCTTGCAGCCAGCCGAAGCGGCCGCCGACGCGTGTTGGTCCAAGACGGTCCTGAATTCGGGCGGAGACTTTTCGCTCTGCCCAGATGAAGATTCCAGCAGGCAATCCGAAAAACGCACCGATCAGAGCCACGTGGATCACCGCAGCGATTGCGACCGCGCAATCGCACGTGCTTTCTCCGGTGGTGTCCCAAGTGATTAATTCGGTGAGGCTTTCAAAAACCTCTGCCGCCAGGATGAGACTCATCGCCCGTCCTTATGTGGTCTCGACATTCCGAGCGATCGAGGATTCGAACGCTCAAACGAACTGCTGAAAAGCACAACTCTGTCAGCAGATCGGTATCTGATCAGCGATCAGAAGGCTAAACATTCCAATGCCGCCCCGAATAGCTTCCAGTGAAGGGCGGGAACTATGACAAATGCCTTTCAGCCGTTCAAGCAATCGGGTTTTGAAATCGTACAGCGTGGGCACTTCCAGACCGTATTTCTCACGATTGGGAAAGCAGGTGACGTCTCTGGCTTGCCTGAGGAGTTCAGAAAACGCATAAACTAGTAATCTTTGACCAGCCAGATGCATTGCATCTCTGCTGGTTCCTGCGCGAGATCAGCAACGTTGGCTTTCCAGCCATAACATGACGCAAACGGAAGAATGGGTGATCGCACGAACCCTGACTGGAACCAGCGATTCCATTCCTGGTTTGTCGTAATATTCCAGTAGTTTTTGATGTCCTGCTACGTTGAAGAGCGACCACGCATGCGATGGGTCTGCCGAAGGATCGCCCGCGTGAAGGTCGCCCCAGTCGATGATTTCCGGGAGTCGGGCGTCTTTTGCGCCTTTCGTGTCGCAGGCTTTGACAATCAAGTGCCCTGGAATATTTAAGGTCTCTGTGGACAACGTAGTCGGTGGCTGGTGGTTTACACAGAGTAAACAGGCGGTCGAGCAGGTGTTCCCGGCGAGCGGGACTGTCGATAATTCTTATCTTTGCCGCTTTGCTCTGCCCTGGCCGAGCAAGCTCAGTGAGCAGCAGGCAAATTTCAGCAACTGATCATCAGAAAACCGTCGGACGAGGTGTTCTGGAACCGCAATATCAGGTTCCTATGGTGAATTCCTTGTCGGCACCTGCGAAGCTGAAACGACATGGCGATAATTGACCGGACAGGATTGTCGATGCGAAAGCGATCACTCGACGCTGACACCTGGGGGACAACTGGATTCACGCAAGGCTTAGTAGTGAAACATGCCAGCGAGTTTCCATGATTGCTGACCTGGGCGGAGCTTAATACACTCAAGGAATCTATTCGCCAGAGTGGATTCTGGCGAACTTCGAGTGTCAATCTTCCGAAACAGTTCCTGACGGGACGGAAACGGCATCCTGTTAGACATTCAACTCGCCCCCGTAGATCAACTGGATAGATCGTCGGCTTCCGAAGCCGAAGGTTGGAGGTTCGAATCCTCCCGGGGGTACCTTTTGTTCAGTACGGGGCCGCAAGGCTTCGTTTCTGGCTGTATTCT
>JACLAC010019525.1_pt1 | contig 35007 bp, 23 predicted proteins | sample 8027881 | NCBI WGS metagenome assembly JACLAC01 (sample SAMN15725517, study PRJNA655200) | protist metagenome | isolation source: fluorescence activated cell sorting (FACS) single amplified genomes of... | place: Spain: Blaines Bay Microbial Observatory, Mediterranean Sea | collected 2016-01-19 | reverse complement strand
CAATGCTTGATGTGATCTAATATAGGATTACTGAAAAACAGTATGAGATTAACAGATGTAGTGGCAATGTATGGCGGAAGTCTTTTTTTATTTGACGAATGAGAATACAACATCTTTTGCAATTAAGTTGAGTGAAAAATCATTTACTCAACACCGAAAATTGCATATTTTGTGTGAAAATCAAGATGGGGCGTATACTATGGACGAAACGTTGTGGCAATTACCTGCCAATCGTTTTATTCCCCATGCTTTAATGAACGATAATAATCCGCATTTAAGTCCGATTACGATTGGTTTCGATGGACAAGATGGATCTCATAAAGATATTTTAATGCAGTTATCGAATAACATACCATCTATCTGGACAAAATATCGTAGAGTCATTGAAATTGTTGGGCAAGATACCGATAAAGTGGCTAGTCGTGATCGTTACAGAGCATACCAAGAAAAAGGTGTGCAGATTCAAATCTTTGATTTACGAAAAAAATCATAATAAAAATATAGTGCCATATATGAATCGGTCAAATGTATTTCGATTTACTAAGTTGATTGTTGTTCATTGTATCTATGGCGCTTATTTATAATATTAAGTAAAGTGTAGTATCGATGAAACTGTAGTATGAATTTAATGTTGAATATTTTTTCTTAATTTTTTAAAACTATACCATTTATTGGGGACTATTATGGAAGCGCAATACCAGCCTGAAAGCCTTGAGCAAACAACCTATAAACAGTGGGAAGATATGGGGGTGTTTAAGCCTGCAGCAGACCCTAAATTATCATCCTTCAGCTTAATGATACCTCCTCCAAATGTGACGGGTACTCTGCATATGGGGCATGCATTTCAAAACACGATTATGGATGCGATTACCCGTCATCAACGCATGTTAGGTAAATCGACGTTATGGCAGGTGGGAACAGACCATGCTGGTATTGCAACACAAATGGTTGTTGAACGTCAATTGGCTGCAAAAGATCAGTCACGCTACGATTTGGGTAGAGAAGCTTTTATTGATAAAGTATGGGACTGGAAGGCGCAATCAGGTGGAAGTATTACACAGCAATTACGTCGATTAGGTTCGGGTATTGATTGGTCTAGAGAACGTTTTACAATGGATGAAGGCTACAGTAAAGCGGTTAAAAAAGTATTTGTTGACCTTTTTAATGAAGGGTTAATTTACCGAGGTAAGCGCCTTGTAAACTGGGATCCTGTACTGCAAACAGCGATTTCTGATTTAGAAGTAATCAATGAGCCTGAGCAAGGTAGCCTATGGCATATTAAATATACTGTTGCGGGTACAGATCAAACGATTACGATCGCAACGACTAGACCTGAAACATTGTTGGGAGATAGTGCCGTTGCAGTACACCCTGAAGACGAGCGTTATACTGATTTAGTGGGAAAAATGATAGACCTTCCATTATGTAATCGAACGATTCCGATTGTGGCGGATGATTATGTGGATCAGGCGTTTGGAACGGGTTGTGTGAAAATTACGCCAGCGCATGATTTTAATGATTATGAAGTAGGGCAACGCCATAAGTTACCATTAATTAATATTTTAACTTCGGATGGTAAAATTAATGAGGAAGCACCAGAAGCTTATCAAGGTTTAGATCGATTTGAAGCTCGAAAGCAGTTATTAATTGATTTAGAAGCTGCTGGGTTTCTAGAAAAAGAAGAACCGCATACCCTAAATGTACCAAGAGGCGATCGATCAGGTACGGTTATTGAACCATTTTTGACGAATCAATGGTATGTAAAAGTAGAATCATTAGCAAAGCCTGCAATAGAAGCGGTAGAAAATGGTGATATTGAGTTTGTACCTAAAAACTGGGAAAACACGTACTTTGCATGGATGAGGGATTTAAAAGATTGGTGTATTTCTCGTCAATTGTGGTGGGGACATCAAATTCCAGCATTTTATGATACGGAAGGTAAAGTTTACGTAGGTGAAACTGAAGCAGTAATACGAGCAGAGCATAATATTGCAGAATCAGTGACATTAACACAAGATGAAGATGTATTGGACACGTGGTTTTCTTCTGCGCTCTGGACATTTGCAACGCTTGGCTGGCCTGAGCAAACACCTGATTTAGAGCGCTTTCATTCCACAGATGTATTGGTGACGGGTTTTGATATTATTTTTTTCTGGGTCGCTCGTATGATTATGATGACTCTGAAATTTACAGGTAAAGTTCCATTTAAAAAAGTATATGTACATGGCTTAGTACGTGATGGCGAAGGTCAAAAAATGTCAAAATCTAAAGGGAATGTATTAGATCCTATCGATTTAATTGATGGTATTACTTTAGATGAGTTAGTTGAAAAACGCACGTTTGGCATGATGCAGCCACAGAAAGCAGCTAAGATTACTAAAGCAACTAAGAAAGAATTTGCCGAAGGTATTAATTCGTATGGTACGGATGCATTACGTCTTACTTTTTGTTCGTTAGCCTCTACAGGGCGAGATATTCGTTTTGATATGGGACGTATCACAGGATATAGAAATTATTGTAATAAACTTTGGAATGCCACACGATTTGTATTAATGAATACAGAAGATTTTGATACATCACAATGCACAGAATCGCTTGAGTCATCGCATGTAGTGGATCAATGGATTGTATCGAAGTTGCAACGATGTGAGCAAGAGGTAGCGCAAGCCTTTGCTAATTTTAGATTTGATATTGCGTTGCAAGCTATTTATGACTTTAGTTGGAATAGTTATTGCGACTGGTATTTAGAATTGACGAAAGGTATTTTAGTAAGTGCTACACCAGAGCAAAAAATTGCAACTCAATATACAATGTTGAAAGTTCTTGAGACGATTCAGCGTTTGTTGCATCCAATGGCACCGTTTATTACAAACAGCTTATGGTTAAAAATAGACGAGCGTTTAGGTGATTTGAATAAAGCAGTCTTAACAGAAGATGCATGTAAAACAGTTGCACTTGCAAATTATCCAATCGTTGATGAAAGTAAAATTAATGCATCGGCTGAGCAAGATATGGAATGGTTGCAGCAAATGATTATCGCTATTCGAAATATCCGTGGAGAGCTTAATATTTCTCCTGCTAAAGCATTACCTGTTTTACTTCAGAATGGTATTGAGTCTGATAAAGTGAAAATAAATATACATGAAGAGCTATTAAGTAAATTAGCACGTATTGAAACCATCACTTGGCTTAGTGATGAACAAGTACCACCGCTCAATAGTACACAAGTTGTTGGCGATTTAGCGATACGTGTACCGCTTAAAGGCTTAATTGATGTAGCTGTTGAATTGGAGCGTGTAGACAAACAACTTCTTAAACTTGAGAAAACAAAGCAAAGTTTAATGGGGAAACTTAGCAACGAAAAATTTGTAGCTAATGCACCAAAAGCAGTGGTTGAAGCCGATCAAGCTGCATTAAAGATAGCCAGTGAAAAACTCGATGGGTTGTTGGCGCATAAGCAAAATTTACAAAGTTTATAAAAATTTTCTATATTTTTTTGATGATGTCAATATTCAGTTAACGGCAAAAAATCATATATAAAAAAGACCCCATACGGGTCTTTTTTTTTAATTTTTTAAGTTATGCACCAATTCATAAAATGTCTTTTTTGTCACCATTCTTCCGTATTCATCTATTCTATTGTTAATGTAAATCGTATTTAGAATGGTATATAGGATAAATTTATGGATATGAATGTGTTATTGAAATATAAATATGTAGTGATTGTATCAATGGTATTTTGGGTACTGACTATATTGCAGTGGCAAAATTCATGGTTTGCATACGATCTCTCGATGATACATAGTGGGGAATACTGGCGTGTTATTACTGCGCATTTTGTACATAGTAATTTATGGCATGCTGTAATGAATTATGCTGCGCTTCTTGTTATTTGTTCTTTATTTCCATCTAGTATTTTGTCTATTCAGTTAATTAGCTCGCTTGTTTTAATGAGTTTAATCGTGAGTACTGGTTTTTATTTTTTGTATCCTCAGTTGGGTACGTATGTTGGTTTATCAGGTGTATTACATGGTTTACTTGTATGGCTGGCATTCGTTAATTTTAAATATGAACCACGTTTTTGCAGTTTTCTTATCATTATTTTAATAGGAAAAGTGTTGTATGAAAATATACATCCTGCTTCCACGATAGATACACAGCAATTAATAGGTGTGCGTGTGTCTACTGAATCGCATTGGATTGGTGCTATTTCTGGTGGAGTTTCTTATATGTTTTTATTTATATATGATGTAATGGTTAAATATAAATAGTTAGGTATCGTTTATGAGTAAGTATTGTTAATGGATACATACCTTCGATAAGTTAATTTACAAGTTATAAAATAGATTACATTGTACTTTGAAAAGGTTACTATTTTTTGCATTATTAGCTAGGAATCACAATATACATATTTGTCTTAAATCAGTACTTTAATAGATGTATCAAAATAGATATATCAAAATAGATATATCAATGTGGAGATTCTTATGAAAGTTTTATTAAATACAACTTTTTCTATGTTTATGTTTTTAAGTGTAAATGCGATGGCTGGTCCATGCCATAGTGGCGATGGAATGGATGGATCTTGGGCTGATTCTTATACCGATGATAAAGGTAATTGTTATTGCGGTGGTGGTCACGATAAAGATCATGGATCTGAAAAATTTTGGGATGAATGGTGCAGTACTGATAAGTTAAAAGAAATTTCTGAAAAAAATAGTTTAGTCCCAAATAGAAAGTTTAATCGGGTGGCGTGTAATTTTGGCCCTGCAAATGATGCAGGTGATGAGGATGATTGTTTCAAAAAAGGCGTATTAGCTAAAAATACAAAAAACAATAATGATAAGGAAGAAATTAAAGAAGATAATGATGCCCCTAAAGATATTATTGCTGAGTGTAATGCTATTTCTGGGCGATATTTAGAATACTGCCATGATTCCCCCGAGCATTTCCCTAAACTATTAAATGATAAATGGGAGTGTGTCAGAGTATTTGCTGTAGATAAAGCTGTTCCGAGTGATATTCAAATTGATAACCTTTGTCCTGAAAAAAGCCCTAATACAGGTAATATGAATAAATGTGCAAATCAAGGCGGTAAGTGCCAATTCTCAGGATCGCAAAAGATTGTGTACGGTGCAGATGGTTTTTATAAAGATCAAAAAGTTACAGATGGTATCGATTGCACTAATGATGCATTTGGCGAAGATCCTGCTGAAGGTGTAAATAAAGCATGTTATATAGAATTGGGTCAAAATGAAAATGAGGTCATTATTAGTACGACTAGCTCAGTTGATCATATGAAAAAATGTTCTAATGAAAGAGTTAGATGTGAATTTTCAGGTGAAAAAACGGTGTTTTATGGCGCTGAAGGTTCTTATCTAGAGAAAAAAGCTAAAAATGGTATTGAGTGTGACAATGCAACCTTTGGAAAAGATCCTGCTCCAGGTGCACATAAAGCATGTTATATAGAAAATAAGTAAGCATCAGGAAAATAAATATAAATTCATAGAATATATTGTATCGTATTGGGATAGTTGTAATATTATCCCTATTTTTAGTCTTTTGCATCATATCACATTTTCATCTACTTTAGTGTTACACCTACTTCTTTGTCTTTTCTTTTAATTTGTTAGTGTATTTATAAATACGTATTGATGCGACTCTATCCTACTAATAAGGATAATTTTTACACTGATCTTGTAAATTTTGAATTACAGTCTATGGGGGCATCTATCTACTAAATTCTATTAAATTGTTCATAAAAAAAGCAGTGATTTCAGGTTATATCATTGAAATGTCGATAATATGTGTTATAAAAATAAGAGGGTTAACAATTTATGTACAGAGATTTAGTGTAAATTGTTATTTTTGTTATAGATATTAAAAGGCTGTTGTTTGTAGCGTGTAATGTATTTATATGTGTATTTGTTCGTATGCATATTAAGCCTGATCTATGCATAGCATAATTGCTTAGTCATAAATTAAATCGGCGTATATTCAATGAAAAGAGTAGTGATTTTGCCTACACCATTGTTCTTTTATTGTTATATACTTTTTAGACATTATCAGGATTTAGATATACAAATATATACCAAACATCAAGCTGAGGAAAGGTAATGTATCATATTCACTAAGTAATGTTCAATAGATTTTTGGGAATTGAATGATTTTTTTAAGACTAGCAAGTCTTTTAGAAAAGATACATTATAGATATGGAGATTCATATGAAGTTAAGAGTTTTAATGTTAGCTACAGTATTAGCAAATTCATTTGTTGTACCATCGGTATACGCAGATACAACTGCAAACGTAGGGGTATCAAACATGTATATCTGGCGTGGTGTAGATCAATCTCAAGGTAACGCACAAGTATCTGGAGGTTTGGATTATACAAATAATGCGGGCATATATGCTGGTATTTGGACATCTACTTATGGTGGCTCGACTGAATTTGATTTGTATGCAGGTTATGGTATGCAAGTCACTGATGCTCTCGCTGTTGATGTTGGTGCAATTATGTATGAGTACCCTCAAACGAACTCTTATGGAAATGAACCTGCAGGTTTAAATGGTAATCAAAACGACGACGGACAAAAATTAGCGGATTATTCTGAATTGTATCTGGGACTTAATGTGGCTGGTGTGTCGTTTACAGTGAATCAAAGTCTTCAAGATAGTGAAATGAGATATTTTACATTAGGCTATGGTCTAGGTAATGTGACCGCAACGTTGGGTGCGAACACAGTTGCAGGTGATACTTCGGATGAATATATGCATTTGGACTTAGCTTATGCTGCAACGGATGAAGTAACATTGATGCTAACACAAGTTGTTGATACAAACGGTGACACATTTATGGAAGATGATTTATTAGTGAATATTTCATATGTAAAAAGTTTTGATGTAAAGTAATGAACTAATTGTTATTGCATTAAAAAAACATAACTTGTTTTGTGGCAAGGAAGTCTAGACAGAAAAATAAAAAGTCCTATATCCTGTAGGGTGTAGAACTTTTTTCTGTTAGATTAGTGCTATTTTGGGTTTTAATAGCAGAGATTATTTATAAAGTTTTTGCAGTAATGGAGTTCCAGCAAATGAGCTATTATGAATATCTATACTGTAATAGTTTGTGTTAAGTTGATTTGCTGTTTCATCGGTGCATCGGTGATTTTTCCAATCAGCTTGCCCTTTTATAGCCATTGTTACACTCCAATAACCAGAAGGATACACTGGTTGTGGAAAGCCTAAGGTTTTAGGTGAACTAAATCCTGCAGCTTGCAAAGAGTTGTGTAACGGGCTAATAACAGTATCAATATGTAAAACGGGTGATTCACTCTGTTGAATAATGATTCCACCTGGAGCCATTTTAGTCAAACAATCCCGCTGGAACGCTTCTTTAAAGAGTGCTTCTGCAAAACCAACAGGATCAGTTGAGTCAATAATTAAAATATCAATACTTTCATCTTGTTGATCTTTTATCCACTGTACGCCGTCTTGAAAGAGTAAGTGTGCGCGTTCATCTTTATTTTGATCGCATAATTCAGGGAAAAAAAGCTCACTGACACGTGTGACTCTTTCATCGATGTCTATTTGCGTTACTTTTTCCACATCTTTATGTTTTAAGCATTCCTTTAGTGTTCCACAATCGCCACCGCCAATAATTGCGATATTTTTTGGGGCATGGTGAGCTAATATAGCAGGGTGTGTAATCATTTCATGGTAAAAATAATTATCTTTTGTGCTTACCATAAAACAGTCATCTAGCGTTAAAAGTTTGCCTAACGCTTTTGTTTCAAATACTTCTATTTTTTGGTATGGGCTTTGTTCGCTGTGAAGTTTTTCACTGACTTCTAATCCAAAACAGGTGCCTGCACTTTTAAAATATTCGATTTGCCATTGCGTCATTGTGTCGCCCCTTTGATGCATTGATGTAAATAACTGAAGTGTAAAATTTATTGTTTCAAGGTGTATGAACAATCGTTAATTTGAGATGTGATATTATATAATATTTTTTAAATTACGTATAAATTATTTGGATAGGTCATGAATCAAATTACGCAAGCCTCAGAAGTTTACAATCCATCCTATTGGAGTGATGGTTATTTTTCGCTAAATCAAGATGATCAAATGCAAGTGAATATAAATAAACAATCGTTTTGTTTTGAAAAAATATTAAAGCAATTACAGAAGGAAGGTGCACAATACCCAGTACTTATTCGCTTTTTAGATATAATTCATGACCGTATTGTAAGTTTTGCTGAAAGTTTTACAGATGCTATGACATCGTATGGTTATCAAGGTCGTTATCACAGTGTGTATCCTATTAAAGTGAATCAGCACGCAAGTGTCGTCGAAGCCGTAGTTGACACGGATGTTTCTAGTTATCCTAGGGTTAATATTGGTTTAGAGGCGGGTACAAAAGCAGAAATGCTCATAGTTATGGCTAAATTAAAAAAAAATGGTGTATTGATTTGTAATGGTTATAAAGATGAAGAATACTTAGCTTTAGCGTTTATTGCTGTAAATTTAGGCTATCGTTGCTATGTAGTTATTGAAAAACCTTCTGAAATCGATGATCTATTTTCTGTCTCTCAGAAGTATGGATTTACTAATTGGCCGAAATTAGGAATGCGTATTCGATTGAATCAAAAAGGGCAAGGTAAGTGGCAAAATTCAGGCGGTGCAAAAGCAAAATTTGGTTTAACTGCACCACAAATCATGCGATTAGTTGAAACATTAAAGCAAAAACAAAAAATAGAGTTATTGCAATTAATACATGTACATATAGGCTCGCAAATTTCAGATATACAAGATATTGATCAATGCTACGATGAGGTGCTTCGTTATTTTGTTGAATTGCATACAATGGGCGTCAATATCAATACAATCGATGTTGGTGGTGGTTTGGGGGTTGATTATGAAGGTACGCACTCTCAAAGTTACTTTTCTGTAAATTATTCTATTGAAGACTATGCAAAAGTACTTATCAAAAAAACAATTAATGTTTGCCAAGAATATAATCTATTTCATCCCGATATTATAACTGAATCTGGTCGTGCGACTGTGGCTCATCATGCTGTATTAGTCACAAATAGTATTGAGGTTCAATCAAAAATAAAAGAAATGCACTATGCCTTAAATAAGGTAGAGGAGCGTAATTATTTTCCTGAATTGTCGTGTATTTTTAATGAGGTTAATTTATTTAATGAAACAGTGGCAAATTTACCTTCTGAAAGACAGTTATTAATCTTTTATCAAAAAGCGTATGCGATACATCAAACGAGTTTAAAGGCATTTGAAATAGGGCAATCTACTTTGCTGCAAAAAGCAGACGCTGAAGCATTATTTTATGAAATTTGTCATAGTATTCGTCGTATATTACACCGCTTAAATATACAGAATCATTTGAGTCAACTTTTAGATGATATGTTGGCTGATAATGTTTTTTTAAATTTTTCTTTATTCCAATCGTTGCCAGATGCATGGGGGTTAGATCAAGTATTTCCTATTATGCCGTTAAATAATATCAAAGCACCGTTAACTTCTCGTGTGCGTTTAAATGATTTAACATGCGATTCTGACGGCATGGTGAAAACGTATGTGGATGGATTGAAATTGAGCTCATCCATGGCTGTAAATGCTCAAGATAAACCAACGTTGTATGGTTTTTTTCTCGTTGGAGCTTATCAAGAAATATTAGGTGATTTGCATAACTTATTTGGTAAAATTAACACCATTTCTTTGAAAGTAGCTCAAAATGAATTAAAAGTAATATCATTTGCAAAAGGGGATGCTGTAAGAGATGTCATACGCCGTGTTGATTACAGCATAGAAAATTTATTCGCTGATTTAGATTTAAAACCGTTAGAGGTTTCTTTTGTACAGCGTTTATTGAAACAGCATACGTATTTTTTTGAATAAAATTTAAGAATATATCAGATACATACTCTTGTATCTGAGGTTTGGTTTTGTTTGATAGTGATCAAAATAATTAGATACGATATCGAGTTATAATTTGCGAGCATTTACTATGGAATATGATAAGTTACGGTACCGTTACTTTATATACAATTCATGACAGTTAAATAATATATAATATCTTATTGGTATGATGTAATGGTAGCTTGTTTTCCTATTCTTTATGTATATGTACTGTGGGCTTTGTTATGACATCTTCAAATGTATCAAATCACTCTATAAATTCTTATAAACTTTTAGAAGATTTAGTACATAAAGATAAACATGAGATTAATAAAGAGGCAACCAATCTTACCGAGCAAAAAAAGTTAGCGAGTGTGACAGTAAAAACAAAGAATGGTGCAACAGTTGAACTTAATGCTTATAAATTTGCACAAACGATTAGACAGTACGTAGACAACTTTACTGAATTAAACGATGTACAATTAAAAACAATACTTTTTACCAAAGATAAGGATGGTGCTATAACTGGTATTGAGAGCGTAAGGTCTAACCATAGTGTATTTAGAGATTTAATTAAAAAAAAGAAAATACCTTTAAATTTAATCGTGTCTACTTGCATTGCTAATTCTAAAACATTTGTTCAAAAGCGTGAAAATGAAAAAATTCAAGAAGGTTTTGTTAAATCCAATCTTGCTCGTCTTGTTGGTGATGGTACAGATAAAATTACCCAATTCACCTCCCCTAGAGAAGGTCTCTATAGTGTTAAGTTAGGAGAAAATGAAGCATCAAGGTATACAAAAAATGAGCGGGTTGAAATTTTTAGTGATGCAAAAAAAAAATATGATCAGTGCTGTCTCTCAGCATAAAAGATCTTCTTTTAATACAAATAAAGCAGTTAAAGAATCCTTTAAGTTATTTATGCAAGAACAAATTTCAAAACATAAACTTAAGGACGATGCTTGCCACACCATAGATGGTGTTCAGTTTACCAAAGCTGAATTGAGAGAATTTATTTTAGATGAGGGTAAATCTGAAGAGAAACCGAGGGAAGGGCAAGCGCATATAGCACAAATTCTTAACCGTGTGTTGGAAAATTTTGGAACTAAGCTAAAGTATGGTGATGACACTGATAATTATAAAATACTTCAGCGGATTATTTCGGATGTAGTTCGTGATAATCCACACCTTTCTATCAATGAAATTTTAAGCAAAATACAAGGACAAGTTATTGACCGAGTGGTTACTACGTTTAAGCGAGAGCATCAGGTAGTTTCAGTTGCAGAGCCTGTTAACGTTGATCATATTAGAGCAATTTTTAGAGTGTTATCAAAATCCATACACAGTGCGGTTAAAAATGCACACAAAGAGCAAAGTAACTTTATTCAGGTATCAAATATACATACCCTACAACAAAAGTATGGTCATGTGTATTCTAATGGGAATAGTGAGAAAAGTTACAACACAGCGACTACAGATGTTGGTGTTCAAACTACTTTAAATAAAGCTGAAACATTTACTCAAGCAGCAAATAGTATAGCGGATAAACTTCGAGTACAGCTTATGTCTGATCATGAAGTTAATATAACATTTAGTTCTAATCAGACAAGTACAGAAGAATTTAAGTCAGATTATAAAGTATTGCAAACTGAACATAAGAACAAATACTTTACTCAAGTTGCTTTTCGCAACGCTTTTCACAAAGCATTTAACGATTTAGAGGAAGATGAACAAAATATTTTACGAGATGCTAAGTCACTAAATTTTAATGATGATGAGCCTACAGAGTTAAGCAAAGCTCTAGAGAAGCTATGTAAAAAAATATGGGTTACTCTTGGTAAGCCTGAGTCATCTGATCTTGGTCAACGGTATGCAAAAAGTTTAGCCAACGTGTTAAAAAAAGAAATAAATTTATATCGTGATCTTATAGATGCTACAGTCTCTAAAACAGAAGATCCTATATTTTCTAATTTTCAATCTAAACTTGTTATTGAGCCAAAACGACAATGGTATTGTTTAGCTAAAATGGAACGTCTAGCTCATTTATTGAGAGAGGGGCAATCTTTATCTCGTGTATCTGCTATATCGAGTGAATCGCAAGCAAGATCGCTTGAGGACGTTAAAAATGAATTTGTAAAAGAACTAAGGCAGTTATTAACGTCTAATATAGAAAATGCAGACCGAGTTATGCGAATTTTACGTATTCCCCTCGATGAGGCTGCTGCCTTAGGTGTCGGAGCTGAAGGGTTAGAGCCAGATCTACGTCACTCAAAAGCAGCTAAAGCGTTTAGATTTGATAATTCGTTGTGGGATATTCAAAACTGGATGCATTCCGCAGATAATATTTTTTATACATTAACACAGCCTGAAAGCCAAAGGTTACTTCAGCAATCGTTGGGACGTTTTGAGCATCGTGATGAATTTAATGATTGGTCAGGTATGCTGATGGATACATTAAATACGTTTGATCAAAACAACACGCCTGTTGGTAGTGGGTTTTATCAAAAACATGCGAAAGAAACTTTGCTTAATAGTTCTGAAAAAAAGGAAAAAACAGCGGTGTTTAGGCGCCCTGTAAAATATATTGATGAAAGTAAAGGTATCGAACGCTTGAGAGATGGATACAAAGATTATACGCTTAATAGTAATGTAGATCACAGTCGATACTTAAACAAAGTGGCGCAAAATTTGTTAAACAAGATACACGATTATCAAGTTAAATATTATGATGTCTTGTATGATTTACCATTTGATTTGGATCTTGATTCTTATAATGGTTGGGGGTCACATTTTCAAGCTGGATTTAATGTAATGAGTGATAAGCGATTAAATGAAGTGTATATGCAAATTTTAACTAATTTGAAATTTATTGAAAAAAAAGTAAATCAGCATAAAGAAAAAAATACTTCATCTAATAAAAAAATCGAACCAATCAGTGCGCGAGATATTCTTCAAGAATCAATCCAAGAAGCACGTTATCATCTAGTGAGATCCAGTTACAGTGAGGATGTGATGAAGGCTTATGTTTCTTCGGGTACGATAGCCAAAGATGGTTATATACCTTTTAATGAAATTGGAGCAACGTTGGTTGGTTCTCGGCCGAAATCATTAGCAAATAAAGCTGATAGAGATTTATTTTTTGCTGGGCACGGCTCATCTGAAATGCATATGCACGAGCATGCGCTTGCATTTGAACAAAATCGAAATTATTTTCTTGATGGATTTGAAAGTGCTTTTGGTTTGGCGTTTGGTATTTTAAATATACCGATTGTTCCATCAGCATTATTGTCAACCATTGCTTTTAATTTAGGAGCCAGAGCGTTTGCTAGGTTAACATTAACTCCAGTGCTTGGGGATGTATTGTTTGTTGGCTATTCTACAGCTATTGGATTAATTGCTGGTACACCATTTTATTTGCTTAACGTTAAAAATAAAAAAGCTGCGATAGAGAAAGAAATTAAACGTATAAATGATTTGAATCAACAAGAAAAAGATGATGTTGAAGCACTAGGTGATTCAGAAAAATTAAAGGAATACCAAGCATTATTGATGCAGGCTGCTAACGCAACAGGATATGAGAGAGACGTTATTTTAAATAAACTTCAAGCATGGCATGATGATGTAATAGCAAATGAAGCGGAAAAAAATAAAGCTCTTATAGAGCACAACAAACAAAAATATGTGAATTATATAAAAAATGCAGCGAATATAAATACATTAAGTCCGTCTAACTTACTACCTTTACTATTGACGTGTCCTGAATCCGTTCGTACTGTTATAAGTAAGGATGGATTAAATACTGAAGATAAATTAAATAACAAAAAACAATGGGTTGCTTTAGCAAAAGAAGAATTTAAATCTAAATATGGATTAATCATTGATGATTATTATTTTGATCAATTGCACGATCAAATGAATTGTGGAGAGAAAAATTTGCATGTAGGGTATGCACAAGATATGCAGCGTAGTGCATTGCATTCATACGAGCATCGATACAGACAAAAAGACCAATCATCATACGATAAATTTACTCGACAGGTAGCTGATTTTACAAATGGTGCTGTATTGGGAGACAATCAATCAGTAGAAAATAATGTGAAGATAACGATTCAAGGGCATTCAACTGCTAAAAGTTTGATAAAACATTTGAATGATTTGTCTATAGAGTATACGGAAGATCAAAAGAGTAAGGATGACAATAACAATAAGGTTAGGGTAACGATACAAGATATTCGAAAAAAAGAAAAGCAACGTAAGTTCTATACAAAAACTAAGCCTCAAGCCGCTGTGTATACTTGGCACAATAGATCGTTTGGTTATATTAAAAAACTCGTTACAAACGTAGTAAATAATTCTTTTTCATATTCAAATGCACAAAGTAATATAAAGCAGTATTTACATTATTTTGCTAAACCTTCTCTACAAGAGAGAGCAATGGCGCACAATTTATATAGTTATGAATATCAAGTGGGAGTGAATGATCAAAATGAACCTGTTTATAAATCATTTGATGAACTCCATAAAAGCGCACAAGAGAAAATAATTGAACACTCTGAAAATTATTACAAATCAGAATACATGAAAAAAGAAACAGAAGTACAGCGTAGCATGTCTGAAGATCATATTACGCCAAATTCTGAAGAGTAAGTAAAAGTGCACTTTTTTCAAGATTATGTATGATTTTTTCTGTATTGTTGAAGCAGAGCAGTTGCTATAAACAAACTGCACAATAAAAATATAAGAAGAGATCCATACATAGCGTATGGTGTATGACCTGATCGAGTCATCGTTGTTCCATTAATAAGTGCTTGCTTAAATTGTGGCCCTACTGCTGTAATATTACCTGTATAATCTATAATTGCAGAAATGCCATTGTTTGTTGCACGAATAATAGGTTTTTGATTTTCCAGTGCGCGCAGTTGCGCCATTTCCAAATGTTGGTAAGGTCCTATAGAGTGACCAAACCAAGCGTCGTTGCTTACGGTTAAAATTATATTGCTGTTTTTAGATTGCTTTGATACTAAATGGCTGTATGCAATTTCATAGCAAATAAACATATTTCCTGTAATTGAGTGGGTGATTTGAAGAGGAGGTTGCGTATTATTGCCTTTCGAAAAATCATCAATAGGTAAATAAATAAAACTGAAGAGTGAAGCTATAAGATCTGAAAATGGAATATACTCACCAAAAGGCACTAATTTTTGTTTTGTATACATGCCTTTGCCCAAGCCTATAGCAATTGTATTGTTAAAATAGTTAACTTTAGGTTGTGCGGTATAATTGTATCGATCAAAGCTGAATTTACGTGCTGGAATACCTAATATTAAGCTTTTATTTTCTTCCAACATGTAACCGTGCATATAAGATAGTAAGTCCGTTGAGTCGTCTTCAAATGCAGGAACAGCTGCTTCAGGCCATACAATTAGTGTACTTTTCGGAAATAGCTCAAGTGATTTTTTTGTTAAATGTATATAATTGGCTTCAATAGAGGGGCGGTTTTCAGGAATCCACTTTTGATCTGGTGCCGTATTACCTTGAATTAAAGTACTTTGAAGTAATTCATGATCTTTTGTGTATACATGGTCTTGTAGGTAAAAGCTAATGAGAAACAAACTTATTACAAATACCATGATTTGAGATACTGCACTACATAGTGATTGTAGCTTGTTGGAGATATTACGGTTAGATGTGTTATTTTTTTGTACATTTTTCCATGAATTTATACAGGTATAAGCTATGAAAATACAAGCGAAATGAAGTATAAAACTCAAGCCATACACACCAAGGAGGGGAGCAAATGCTTTCGCTATCACCGTGTGTGTAAGAGATTGTCCTGATAATAGCCATGGAAAACCTGAAAAAATGTAAGAACGAATCCCTTCAAACACCACACAAATAGATGCTAAGCTAATATATTTTAAGTATTTGAAAAGAGTAAATTGGCTAAATTTAAATAATATAACAGACTGTAATAAAAAAAACAGAGCTAAAAAACTACAAAATGCAATCGTTGCTGGTAACGCGATGGCTGGGTGAGTGTATCCAAAGTCGTGCATGCTAACATAAACCCATGAAACACCAACGCCAAAAAGCCCTAATCCATAAAAAAATCCACTCAACATAGCTTGTTTTATAGATTTTGAAAAGTAAATACTAGTATAGTAAAAGCAGATTGATAAACAGGTCAGTACTGTTACATTAAAAGGAGAAAAACCTAAAGCAAATAAACACCCACTAAGAAAAACTATTCCATAGAGGGTAAATTCTATAGTAAATTGTATGGCATTATGCGATTTAATTTTATTCAAATTCATGTGTTTTAAAGTTCACTTTTATTAAAATGCATTGTATAAGTGAGTAAAATAAATGCAAAGCTGAATAGTGTAATAAGAGCTAAATTTATAATTTTTCTATTATATAGAATGGTAATGCATATGACATGTTATAGAGTTGCAAAAAAATATATTTTATTATGATAGTTATGTATAACGTCTAGCCATTCTAGCGGTACAGCGTGTAGAGTTAGACGTTATATATTGTGTAGGTATGCTCAATAACTTAAGCGCTTTGGATTTGAACTACTGTGCTTTCTTTAACAGGACGTAATTCTAATAATTGTACACTTCTACTATCTGATTTTAAAATTTCAAATTCAAATGAGCCAATAATAATACGTTCACCTCGTTGCGGAAGATAGCCAAATCTGTTGGCAACAAACCCACCAATGGTGTCAAATGATTCATCTGACAATTTTGTTTGAAAATACTGATTGAAATCTTCTAGAGACGTCATAGATTTAACGATGAAAGATAAAGAAGTAGTGGATTTTTTTATTAGAGATTCAATTTCTTCATCACTATCATCAAGGTCACCTACAATTTGTTCTAAAATGTCACTTGTACTAACCAGCCCCGAAGGATTGCCATATTCATCTACAACAATTGCTATATGTTTCTGATTGTCTTTGAATTCTCGTAATAAAACATTCAATCGTTTACTTTCAGGTATAAAGTGGCATGGGTGTATGAGTTCTTCTATGTCAAAATTTTGTTCAATAATTTTATTTGTTTTAACAGACCACGTTAGTATATCTCGGGCGTAGAGCATGCCAATAATTTTATTAGAATCTTCATTATCGATGACAGGCATGCGTGAGTGACCCGTTTCAGCAAACGTATTCGCTATTTCACTGTAGCTTGCATTATTTTGAATCGTGTTGATTTTGTTTTTAGGTATCATTACTTCTCTAACTTGCATACTTGAGACATCAAGTACACCTTGAATCATTTGTGAGGTTTCATGATTAATTAAATGTTGTCGTTCAGCATCTTTGAGGTATGAGATCAGCTCGTGAATGGATCCAGGAGATTGGGATAAAAAAGAGGTAAGTTTATTAAATAGTGATTGATTCTTACTCGGTCCGGGATCATCGTTCATATATTCACCTATGTAAAACAAAATTTTATCAATATCCAGATTATTATCGTTTGATTTATGTGACAAGTTTCTATGATATTATTTAAAATTTTTTGTCTTTATTTATTGTCATTTATGACGTTTTAAAAGTTAGTTCATTGTATAAGTTTAACTTTAGCAACTTACGATTATATAAAAAATTAAACAAACGTAATGCATAAATAAAAAGTATAAAGCATGTATGTTTTACTATCATAGCTCCTTATTATATATAATATGTTAGGTTGTTTGGTAGGGATTTGCTATATTAAATTGTTTTAAAAGATCAATTTCTAAAGACTCCATGATGATAGCGTCTTCTTCTTGTATATGATCGTATCCCAATAAATGAAGAATACCATGAATTGTAAGGTGTGCCCAATGAGAAATTGTAGTTTTTTTTGATTCTTTAGCTTCATTATGTACCACAGGTGCACAGATTACTAAATCTCCAAGTATAAGAAAAGGCAGACCTTCTATTCGCTCGTGTGGAAAAGATAATACATTGGTAGACTTATCTTTTCCTCTATATTCTTTGTTTAGTTCTTGAGACTCATCACTGTCAACTATGCGTATATTTAAACAAATTTCTTGTTCAATATCAGATTGATTTTCGCATGTTAAATGAGAAAGAGGTGATATCTTGCGTATGACTTCTTTAGACCATGCTTCAAAATAGCAGATATCGGGTATCTCTTGTATTAAAGCATGATCGTCTTCAAGTATGTTTTGAATATTAAGTTGTATTTGCATAATTATACGCTGTGTAATGGTTAATAGGCTTATTTTTGCCTTGATTGATTGTTTGTCTCTCTTTTTTCATACGCATTTACGATTGCTTGAACAAGTGGATGGCGAACTATATCATCACTATTGAAATGTGTAAAGGATATACCTTTCACGCCTTCTAAAATGTTTAATGCATTGATTAAACCAGAAGGTTGATTGTACGGTAAATCAATTTGTGTTTTATCACCATTAACAACAATTTTAGAATTAAAACCCATTCGAGTTAAAAACATTTTCATTTGTTGTGGGGTTGTATTTTGTGCTTCATCTAAAATAATAAATGAATTGTTTAGAGTTCTTCCTCGCATGTAAGCTAATGGTGCAATTTCTATAATATTGCGTTCAATAAGTTTTTCCATTTTTTCTGCCCCAAGCATATCTTGAAGTGCATCGAACAAAGGCCGTAAATAAGGATTAATTTTTTCTTCAAGGTCACCTGGTAAAAAACCTAATTTTTCACCAGCTTCTACAGCAGGGCGAACAAGAAGTATTTTTTCTATATCACCTTTGAGTAGCGCTTCTATTGCACAGGCTACTGCTAAATAGGTTTTCCCTGTACCTGCTGCTCCAATACCAAAATTAATGTCATTTTTTCTAATACTCTGAATATAAGATTTTTGATTTGGAGTTCTAGGTTTTATTGACCCTCTTTTAGTTATGATTGCAAAAGCTTCTTCCGCTTTCGATGCCGCTGTATGTTCATTAGAGGGTGTTTGATGTGAGGCATTTAACGGTTGGTTACTTTCTTTCTGGCTGTTTAAATGATTTTGCTTTGTGTGATGTTTGGAAGTTTGCATCGTCATATGTTTTGCCTCTTGAAGTAACATTTGAATAGTTGATGTATCAATACTATGAGAATCACAAACATGCTTATAAGCTTGAGAAATAGTACAAATTGCTTGATCAATGTGAGATTTACTTTGACCATGTACCGTGACCGAATTAGCACGCTGATAAATAGATACTTTTAACATTTTTTCAATAAATTTGAATATTTCATTGCACGGCCCTGCAAGTGTTGAGATATCTTCTGCTATGTAGGGGGTTAATTCTATACTATCGTATATTAAATTATCAGCTTTTTGAGACAAATGAGCCACCTATTCAGTTGACAAGATCGAGTACTTATTCCTTGGTGTTATTCAATTATCAATCAATAACAACCTTTAAGCATAGCTTGTGTATGGTTAAGAACGCTATTATGTTTTGCATCTCTCCTGATTAGTTATGAATGACTAAAGCAATAGAGTTAACTTTATTATTTGGATTATAAATTTAACTTAGTTGTAATTTAACTTATAGCATATAATTTTATTCTCTGCATAGTCTTAAAAAAATAAGGTAAGCATATGCAAGTAGGTGCGTTATTTTATGGTATAAATGTAAGTTATTTTATATTAAATATAGGCGAAATATCTTGAGGTGGGGGATATTTAGATAGTGTGTTGCGTAGTTTTGATTGTAAGTATTTACGCAACACTTAACGATAAGGGGGGGAGTTAGCTTAGCAATTCACCTTGTAATGAGTTTGGGTAGGCTTTTGTGATCAAAACATCAGCAAATTCACCTATAATACTTAAATCATCGCAAGTAAAGTTTACAACACGGTTGTTTTCAGTTCTTCCCTGTAATTGGGATGGATCTTTTTTAGAGAAACCTTCAACTAAAATAGTTTGTGTGCTGTCTAGCATACTTTGGCTTATTTGTGTTGCGTTTTGAATAATACGATGTTGAAGTAAAGATAAGCGCTCTTTTTTTGTTTGCTCACTAATATCATCTTCTAAATCTGCTGCTGGTGTTCCTGGTCTCGGGCTGTAAATAAAGCTAAAGGAATGATCGTAACCGACATAATCTATTAGTTTCATTGTATCTAAAAAATCTTCTTGGGTTTCGCCAGGGAAGCCAATTATGAAATCTGATGATAGTGATATTTCAGGTCTAGCCTGTTTGAGTTTATCAATTATTTCAATATAAATATCAATTTTATGATTTCGTTTCATTGCAGCTAAAATTTTATTGGATCCACTTTGTACTGGTAAATGAATATGCGGCACAAGGGATTTAATGTTTTTGTGTGCCTCGATAAGGCTATCCGTAAACTCTAGCGGGTGGGATGTTGTGTATCGAATTCGTCCTATACCATCGACTTGATCAACCATTTCGACCAGTTCGGCAAATTCGACAAGAGTGTCATCTTGATCGTAAGCTCGGTATGCGTTTACATTTTGTCCTAATAGTGTTACTTCTTTTACACCTGATTGTGCGAGTTGTGTCACTTCGGTGATAATATCTTCTGGTGGTCGATTTACTTCTTCGCCTCTAGTGTAAGGAACTACACAAAAGCTACAATATTTACTGCACCCTTCCATAATGGATACAAATGCTTTTGGTCCATCGACTTTAGGTTTTGGTAAGTGATCAAATTTTTCAACTTCAGGAAAGCTCACATCCATTACAGGTATTAAGCTTTTTTTCTTTTTCTCTAAAAGTTCTGGTAGGCGGTGTAATGTTTGAGGTCCAAATACTAAATCAACATAAGGTGCTCTTTTGTAAATACCTTCACCTTCTTGGCTTGCAACGCAACCACCAACGCCGATGACAGTTTCTGGTTTTTTGTCCTTTATTTTTTTCCAACGGCCGAGCTGATGAAAGACTTTTTCTTGCGCTTTTTCTCGAATAGAGCAGGTATTTAGCAATAAAATGTCAGCTTCGGTTGCATCATCGGTTAATTCTACATTATCACCATCTTCAAGAAGATCTGCCATACGTTTTGAGTCGTATTCATTCATTTGGCAGCCATGTGTTTCAATAAACAACTTTTTTGTTTTAGATTGTGCTGCATCATTATCTTGATTTGTTTCGTTTTTTTGGTTTGATGCGTCAGTTTCGTCTGTTGGTTCATAGTTATGAACGATGCTATCTACCATGAGAATTCCTTTTATATAAATTAAATGAGTTGAAAATACACTGTATTAAAGTAATAATATTTTGTCTAAATGTATTTTTAGACAAAATATTATGGATAAAAAAATACCCTAGGTTCTGTGGATTTATGATAAATCATGAGAACGTTAGGGTAGTTTTTTATTTACATATCATTTGAAGTTTAAACATAATAAATTACATTATTTAGGTTCAAATGTGTCTAGTTTTTTAGATGCTAGTTGATTGCTTAACTTTGCATACATTGGTAATCCATTTTTAAATGGAGGGAAGTCTTCACCTTGAATTAATGGTGCAAGGTAGGTTTTTGCTTTTTCAGTAATTCCCATACCATTTTCTGAAATAAAGTCACTGGGTAGTTTTTGTTCTACATTTGCAACCTCACTTAATTGAGCTTTACCTATTTTCCATGTGTAAGGTGCATCGGATGTGCGAATTATAGCTGGCATGACAGCATTGTCGCCTGCTAAAGCAAATTCGACAGCAGCTTGACCAACCGCGTAAGCTTGTTCTACATCAACTTTAGATGCTATGTGTCTAGCAGAGCGTTGTAAATAATCAGCAACTGCCCAGTGGTATTTATAACCTAACTCATTTTTTATCATTTGAGCAACAACAGGTGCAACACCACCAAGTTGTTTGTGACCAAACGCATCAATACTACCGCAATCGGCTAAAAATGTACCGTCTGCATATTTAGCACCTTCCGATACAACAATAGTGCAGTAACCGTATTCTTTTACAGATAAGTCAACATGAGCTAAAAATTTTTCTTTCTCAAATGCAACTTCTGGGAATAGAATTGCATGTGGTGGATCGCCAGCTTCTTGGTTTATTAGCCCAGCTGCCGCTGCAATCCAGCCTGCGTGTCTACCCATAACTTCAAGTACAAACACTTTTGTTGATGTTTCAGCCATAGATGCTACATCAAGAGAAGCTTCTTGTGTTGAGATTGCAATATATTTGGCTACAGATCCAAAACCTGGGCAACAATCTGTTACAGGTAAATCGTTATCGACTGTTTTTGGCACACCAATGCATGTAATAGGGTATCCCATTTTTTCGCCAAGTTGTGACACTTTATGTGCTGTATCTTGAGAATCACCACCACCATTATAAAAAAAGTAGCCGATGTTATGCGCTTTAAATACTTCTATTAATCGTTCGTATTCTGCTTGGTTTTCTTCGAACGATTTTAGTTTGTATCGGCAAGAACCGAATGCACCACCTGGAGTATGCTTCAAAGCAGCGATTGATTCGTCACTTTCAAGAGATGTATCGATTAATTCTTCGTACAATGCACCTAAAATACCATTACGCCCTGCGTAGAGTTTGCCTATTTTATCGCTATTTTTACGACAAGTTTCAATTACGCCGCAAGCGGATGCGTTAATTACAGCTGTTACGCCGCCTGATTGAGCATAAAATGCATTTTTAAGTGTCATTGAAGTGCACCTCTATAATTTCATTAATATGTGTAAATAATTTAATTACCAATGTACTATTCCTATAGCTTTGTTTTATAGCAATTAACTACATACTAATGGAATATTTATATTGATAGTGAGTTTTTCGGGATCGATTCCATTTGATGAATAATTTTCCGTGCACCATAATAACAAATGGAACCTTTAACGAACAGTATAATTTTGTATTAAATTTAAATAATATTAGGAAAATATTAAAATGCATGTACATATTTTAGGGATTTGCGGTACATTTATGGGCTCTTTGGCGGCGATTCTTGTTGAACAGGGTTATAAAGTTACGGGATGTGATGCAGGAGTTTATCCTCCTATGAGTACACAGCTTGAAAGCTTGGGTATTACCTTGATTCAAGGATTTGAAGAAGATCAGATTAATTTAGGTGCGGATCTTTATATAGTGGGTAATGCCATGCGTCGAGGTTTGCCTATTGTCGAAGTGATTTTGTCAAGAAAGTTACCAATGATGTCTGGGCCTGAGTTTTTAGCGCAATACATTTTAAAAAATCGTTGGGTTATCGGTGTTTCAGGAACGCATGGAAAAACAACTACAACAACGATGCTTGCTTGGATTTTCACGTACGCTGGGTTTAATCCTGGTTATTTGATTGGTGGGGTGCCTATAGGGTTAGAAAAATCTGCTCAACTTGGTGAGGATCCTTATTTTATTATTGAAGCAGACGAATACGATAGTGCTTTTTTTGATAAACGTTCAAAGTTTATTCATTATAAGCCCGACACGCTTATCATTAATAATATTGAGTTTGATCATGCTGATATTTTTCGTGATTTGGCGGATGTACAGCGACAATTCCATCATTTGTTAAAATTAACACCTGCTCATGGTGCTGTGATTGCTCCTGTGGAGTGTCCTATTGTGTGTGAGGTTTTAAATAAGGGCGTGTTTGCACCAGTGCACGCCATTCATTCCTTGGATTCACAAGGTGTATCTTCTATAAAAAAAATGCCTTTATCTACTTCATTCGTGCAAGCTCCGAGTTTATCCGCTTGCTTAGTTAACGGTACCTCTCAGTTTAAAATTATTCAACATGTTGTGGAGTTAAATGGTCGTGTTATAGAAAAAGAATTGGGTACGGTACAGTGGTCTATGAGTGGCGAATTTAATATTCATAATGCATTGTCTGCTGTTGCTGCTGCAATGCATGCAGGATTAGATGTATCTATTATTTTGGAAGCCCTCAACTGCTTTAAGGGCGTTAAGCGACGTCAAGAAGTAATTTATGATAAAAAATATACAATTATTGATGATTTTGCACATCACCCAACCGCTATTGCAACTACGCTTTTAGGCATACGTGAAAAATATGTAAAAAAAGATACAAAGTTGGTTGTTTTAATTGAGCCTCGTTCTGCAAGTATGAAAATGGGAGTGCATAATGAGCGTTTACGTGATGCTTTAAATGCAGCGGATGCAGTCTATTGGTATCAAAGTGAAGATGCAGATTTTGATATTGTGAGTGCATTGCACTTATCTGAGGTAACTAATCATCAATGTTGTACATCAATTGATGGTATGGTGCGTGAGGTTGTCCAAAATGTATGTACAGGTGATGTTGTTGTTGTAATGAGTAACGGTGGTTTTAGCGGTATTCATCAAAAAATAATACAACATATAGGCGTATTATAGTTTTATATTGATAGTATTGTATGGCATTTTATTTTGGAATGTTTTAATGGAGTGTTTATTATGAATTTACTAAGAAATGAAAAAATAGATTGCCCTTATTGTGGTGAGTTTATCGATTGCTTAATTGATTTAGAATACCCTGATCAGCAGTATATCGAAGACTGTCAGGTGTGTTGTCGTCCAATTACATTTGTTGTTCAGACTTCAATAGAAGGGGATGTATCGATTCAGGTATACGATGAAAATACCACTTTTTAGTTAAAGATTATAAATTATAGTTTATTCAGAGTATCAATTCAGAGCGCTAACATTCTAGCGTAATCACAAAATTTATTTTGTCATCTACTTTTTTATAAAACCGAATTACATCACAGCCATAAAATTTTTTCATGGCTGTGATGTAATCATTTGATGATGCTTTAATTCTTTTACTAGTTTTCTTTATTAAAATTTTTAACTTAGTATTGTTTATGTGTTTATTTTGATAATGATATGTTATATCATTCGAGTTGCGCGTGTTAATACGACGTTCAAAATAATAATTAGATTTTCAGTGAGATAGCAGTACATGGTAGTTAGCAGTTCATCCAATCATCAATTTATAAACAATCATAATCATATAAATAGCCCATATGATACTCATTCTACTCATGTTCATACCGATCATTGTACGCATGGACATCATACTAATGATAAATCTTCTCATTATAACTATCATGAACATAATACAAAGATACACAAAATACAATCCAATCATGTGCACAGTGAACATTGTAATCATGATCACGGCTCTGATGATGATTCGAATTTGCCTAACAGTAATCTTGTAAATGCTGGTCATATTGAAGCGGGTTGTTGTTCACTAACTAGTATGGATGAGGCAACTAATTTAGTAAATCGAATGTCTGATGATAGTCACAATGCAATCCATATACCTGATTCTCCAGCTCAATGGTTATTAACTGGAGTTGTAGCGTATGGATCGGTTGCAGGTTTAGTGACTGCGCATCGAATGGTAAAGTTTTTTGATCCAAGAGAAAAAGTGTTACAAAAAATGATTAAAACCGCACCAAACGATAAGGTTAAAAATTATTTAACGCATGAAATTCAAAAAAATAGATTTCAAAAAAATATTGCAGGAATCATGGGGGGTGTTTGCTCAGGATTTATTGGTATAGGTGTTTTTTTACATGCTCTTACTCCTATTGGTTTAGGCACTATGAGTGCGTATGGTGTATTAAACATTTTGCACTCTGTAAAAGAATTACAGTTTGTAAATAAGACACTAAATAAACTCGAACAAAATAAAGCTGAAAATAACAGTACTATTGAGTACTTTACAAATAAACGATCGTTACTTCAGAAAGCGATTGGAAGTTGGGGGTTGTATAGTTTAGGAATGAGTGTTGTTGCTGTTACAAGTTTAGCCGCTTGGGGTGTTGCTATTACAGCACCGTATATGTTGACTGCGATGGCGTTAACAAGCTTATTAACAGGTATTTTAGGAACACTAATATTTAATAATAAATTGTATGGGGCGGATTTTTTTCCTTCAGCAAATGATAATCCTTTCCTTTATGATGATTTAAAGCAGGTTAAATCAAAAAATAATAAAATTTCAGAAGCTTTGGTTGAGTTACGAGACTATAAAAAACAGTTTAACCAATCTCAATCGTATATGGGGTCTCAATTTTTGGGTAAATGCTTGGATAAAATTGCACATTTAAGTGCAGAAGTGTTTACTGTTGTTACTTTTAACTTATCTCCTAAACAAATACAAAACTATAAAAATCATGTGAAAGGATTTAGTGCACGTTTAGTGAATGATGAGTATTTAACTTTACGTGATCGTACAGAAATACTTGGTTCAATTAATAGAATTACACAGGCTAAATCTATTAGTGAAAATAACATGCCAAACAACCTAGAGCAAAATCAGTCGGTATTATTGAGTGCATTAAAAGATTACGCCTATAAATCTAATGTGATTAGCCTTATTGCTAAATCAGTTAAAAAAGATGTCTCTTTGCGTGATTTATTGGATTCACCCATTAAAACAGGTGATCATCAAGAAGAGTTAACTAGTAAACAAGCGACTCAATGGTTAAGTAAAATACTGAAAATGCCACTTACGGATGTTCAGAAAAATCGTTTAGATAATATTGTGAAGCAAAGTATAGATAGGCATTTAGCTTATATATTACCAGCAGGATTAAAGCAAAGCTCATCGCACGCCAGTGAATTGTTAGCCCATTATGCTTAAGTTTTAGCAATGTTATGTTTGTTTGATATGTGTTGTTTACTTATTTTGCAAATGATACTTTATATCGTATCATTTTTTATTGATGTTTGTAGTTTTGTTTTGATACTGTATTGTAGTTATTGATGTTTTAAGGAAGTTTTTCATATAATGAAATTAGTAAATCAATTTGTGCCATTAGCTTATGGGAAGCACCAAGAGCAATTACAAGTAACAAGATTAAATACTTCACTTAAAAGTCATAATAATAGTTCTAAATTACACAATACTCCACGTATAGACGTATCTAATAAGCAAAGGATGTGTTCTCACGCTTTAATTGCTTATTTGGATCATTTGTCACTTAGTTCTTTTACTACAAAAAAGCCTAGTGAAATACGATCTATAAATAAAGAACAGCTAAATGCTCGATTTATACAAGTTTTTCATCAATATTTGTGTAAATTAGATGTGCTTTCAAAAGAAGAATTGTCTTTACAAAGAGTAAATCAAAAAACGATAAAAAATAACTGTGTTGAAGTTAAATCAGACATTTGTCGAAGCAGTACTGAGCAGTTGAAAGGGAAAAAACAGCAGCTACAACAGCAATTAAAAGTTGCACTTCATGCAACAATGATCAATGCGCTATCTGATTTTTCTGGTGAAAAAGTATCGGATATGGTTGCAGATCAATTGTCCGATATGATTCCTGTTATTGATCAATTTTTTGAAATGTATTCATTTGATGCTCCACGTTATTCTTTAGACCACATGGCTGCGGTTTCTGCGGGCTTAGTTTCAGGTGCTCTATTTGGTGATACATTTGATCAAATATACGAGCAAAGTTTTTTAAAAAAGAACATAGCAGACTCTTTAATTAAAAATGCACGCAAGATATTTAATGAAGGGCTTATGCCTAGAACGTTGTCGGGTATGCATACTAAAAAAAGTATGGATAAAATATGTCGAATGACAGTGAATGAGTTTTTTCAAGAAAGTTCGATAGCTTTTGGTATGTTTGCTTTATATGGTATTGCTAGTTTAAAAATGGGAACTGCTCATCACTTACTTGCGTATGGTTCGCATATATCTTTGAAAAATGCTCTTGGTCGTTGGGGAGTTAAGCAAGCGTATAACTCTTTTTTTGTAGGAGCTGCTGGTGGTTTAATTACTGCGACAGATGAAGTGTATCAAGATGCAATAGCAAAAGAATACTTACTATCTAATAAAAAGCCGTCTATTAAGCATTCAGTTAGTTTACATAAGCAAAAAAAACAGGAACTACACGACGAACTTTTAGCAATTCAAAACCCTGCATTTCAATTGTTAACAGAAGTAGTCAATTACCCATCTATTGATCATTTATCAACTGTAAAGGCGGATTTATTACAAAAAATACCGAATGATTTAGCCCTCATTAATACACCTGAAAAAGTGAATGATGTGGTTCAATTTAATAAAAACAGAATACAACGTATAAGTCGTACATTAAATATTGCACCAACAAAAGAAATGAAACGAGTTTTAAATCAAAATAAACGAGCAAATGTTTTATATACAAACGCATTTCGAGCGATGAGTTGGGGTATTCCTGTGATAGGCTTTACGGCTTTAGCTTTATATCAAGCGCATCATGCCTATGCATTAAGTCAAGTTAAGTTTCATGATATATCGAGTGGTATTAATCAGGTGACAGGTGATACTTTATTTAAAAATGTGGATGCAGCTTCTCGTTATATCCCTGATTGGGGTGACAATAGTTTTATGCGTCCTTGGATGATGAAAACTGCGCATTGGACAGAAATAGCATTCGAGGGACTTTTTTCACTTGGTGCAGCAAATGCATCTAAAAATATTTTTATGAATAAATTTAAGCCGTATGCATTTGGATTACGTACAGTGTCTTTACCAGCTCCATCTTTAAACAATACATCAGGTATGAAAGTCATAAATTCAACATCAGGTATAAATTCAAAAGCTATATATAGCCATCATGTTGGCAAAAATAAATTGAATAAAATAGATATTGAACGAAAATACGCCTATTGGTATTACTCACCTTGCTTAGACTCAGAGATTAACAATAAAAATTTGGTGAGCAATCTTTATGTTGGCAAGAAATATTTAGATACCAAGTTATTAGATCAATTAGATGATATCAAGCTATATTATTTTAATAAAATATTAGAACGAGATGTGCATTTAGAACCAGTGTATGCAAATAGAGTTTTGAAATTATTACTTGATACGGGAATGGATCAAAAAGACTATCAAATTTATATGAAACCAAGTCAATCACGTATTGCATTAGGTCAACAGTATATGAGATATCGTGATCATATCTGTAGTCAATTATCTTATATATTGAAGCGTGTCGATGCTATTAATCAAGGTAATATTGCATTTATTCCGTCATCGTATGTATATACCGATCATTTAAATAAAGTACTTTTAGAGCAGTGTAATCAAACAAAAATTACGTTTATTCAAGAGCTTCTGGCATCTAATTCAAATTTGTCTCCTAATGTACTTAATGATGTATTGCAGAGTATAGTACCCCTCAATGAAAAAGATTTTTCCGAGGCTATTTTTGCGATACAGCTTTGTTTTTTAGATAAAAAAGGTACGATTCGACAATCAATGAATAAGCAGGGAGCGCATTTATTAAAAAATAAGAAATTACTGGGAATGGTGGATAACATATACCAAGCAATGTCTTTTAATAGAGAGTCGTTGATGAATCATTTAAAACATAAAATTATATTGGATCCCTCAGCTTTGCAATGGGTTTTAAGAATCCCAGCAACACAACATGTGAGATATTTACAATTGGCTCTGACTTAAAAATATATGGTATCCTTATTTGTTGTTATACGATCGTGCAATGGATGATGTATAATAAAGCACCATATATTAGTGGTATGTACTTTTTTCATTATTTTAAATCAATGTTAACTTAAGAGTAAGTTATGGCAATGTCAAAGATATCGATCGATGAAATTATAGAACAGTGTAAGCATCAAGGCATTAAAGTCACACCTAAACGCCAAAATGTGCTTTCTATGATGCTTGGCGCAAAGAAGCCGTTGTCAGCGTATGAAATTGCAGATTTATATAAAGATGAAATAGGTGAAACTATTCCCGTTATGTCTGTATATCGGATGTTAGATTTCTTTGAGTCTGAAAAATTAGTGCATAAATTAAATCTTACAAATAAATATGTAGCTTGTTCTCATATTAGTTGCAGTCATCCACATAAAATATCGCAATTTTTGATTTGTTATAAGTGTCAAGCAGTGAAAGAAATTATGGTAGATGCTTCAGTTATGAATGTGATCGCATCTTCCGTCAGTGAATCGGGTTATCAATTAATAGCACCCCAGTTTGAGTTGCGATGCTTGTGTAATGAGTGTAATTTAGAAAATAAAACATCTATTTAAATTCTAAATGAGCTTGGCATTAACTATGGTTTGTATGAGTATGGTTTAAATCATTATTCATAAAATGATGGTTGACCTGTTGGTTGAGTTTTAAATCTTCGATGAACCCACATATATTGCGATGGATCTTTACGTATATTTTGTTCAATGTATTGGGTTAAGTGCTGCATATTTTTTAAAGTTGTTTCTTCGGTAGTATGTTTATCATTTTTTTCAGGTAATGTGATTTCTTCTAGTTCAATATGGTAGTGTCCGTTCTTATCTCTAATATGCGACATGTTGACTAAATTTGCATTACTTGCTTGTTGTAGTTTTAGTATTGCGCTCGATGTTGCAGCTGATTGCCCAAAAAAATCGGTAAATACTGCGTGTTTAATACCATAATCTTGATCGATAGGATACCAAGTGGAGTGCCCTTGTTTTAGCCCTTTGAGAACTGACCGAATATCATGTTTTTTATACAGTTGTTTACACCATTTTTTCCTTGCATATTCCATCATAAAATTAAATACAGGGTTTGATAAAGGTCGATAGTGTGCGCAAATCTGAATATGCTTACCCAATAACGCTCCAGTTATATCCAGTGTTGTCATATGGGTGCCTATAACAATGGTACCTTTTTTATGGTTGCTATTGCTATGATTAGTGTTTTTGGTTGTGTTATAAGTCGCTAATAGTTGCAAGCCATTAATAGTATAATGTTTCGTTTGCCAGTTAGTGGGGATCCAAAAAACGTAGCAAAGCTCTATTAACCCATAGACGTTTTCTTGCATTACTTTACGTGTTAGTTTTTTTATATCTTGTATTTGTAAGCACTTTTTTAGATTAGTAGATGCTATTTTTCTTCTTGAATTTAGTAGGCTATATATGATGTTACCAATCAAGCCACTGAGTTTGTATCTCATGCGATAAGGTAGTAATACGACGGGTAATGTCATCAATAATATGCACCAAAAAATCCAATACTTTGGATGAATTAAGTTCTTTGAATTATTTGTTTTGCTATCACTCATACTGGCTTTGTTGTACTCTTATGCAATGTTATGCTGTGTTTTATATTGTATTTTCTGAATCAATTACAGCGTAATAGAAGGTGTCGCTTTAAGTAATTGATTGCATTTTAGGTAAATGTTATAAGGCTCATTTCAAGAGAAATGAGGTATACATTATATATACTATGATAAAGAATGTATTTAATGAGTTTAACATAATAAAGGATAGAGTTGTGCTTGCTTTGGTTTTATATAATATGATGATTGTTATTTTTTTTCCATTTATTGTATTTAAGTTTTTAAAAAAAATATTAAAATATCAATCATATAAAATTCAATGGTATGAACGTTTTACAAGTAATTTTTCATCAAATTCGATTGATTTTTGGGTGCATGCTGTTTCCCTTGGCGAATCAATAGCAGCGACTCCTCTGGTTAAAAATATTTTAGATGATTATCCTAACTCGACAATCCTAGTAACAAATATGACACCTACAGGTAGAGAGTATATTGAAAAGCAGTTTATTAATAATCCTTTATACTATAAAAGGGTAAAGCAGAGAATGTTGCCGTACGATTTGCCATGGTTAATGTCTCGATTTGTTAAATTAGTTAATCCCCGTATATTAATTTTAGTTGAAACCGAATTATGGCCGAACATGTTAAATGCATGTAAACATAATAGAGTGACTACTGTATTATTTAATGCAAGAATGTCTGAAAAATCAAAAAAAGGTTTTTCAAAGATAGCGTCTTTAACCCAATACATGGCATCCTGTATTGATTTGGTTTTAGTTCAAAATGATATCGATGGAACACGATTATGCGAATTAGGTTTTGATCAACAATCGATGCATACGGTTGGCAGTGTAAAGTATGACATGCCCATACCTAAAAGTTTAGTATGTAGTACAGCTGACTTAAAGAATAAATGGTCTTTAAATCGTCCAGTGTGGGTTGCTGCTAGTACGCATGAAGGTGAGGAAATATTACTTTTAAAAGCACATCAACATCTCTTAAAGCGTCTTCCGAATGCATTATTGATTTTAGTACCACGTCATCCTGAGCGTTTTGTTGAAGTGGCGGATACGCTGGATCAATTAAGCTTTGATTATATTAAACGTAGTAGTGGTTTACTTTTATCTTCTGATCATTCAATTGTATTAGCAGACTCAATGGGGGAAATGCTATTGTGGTATTCCATAGCAGATGTTGCTTTTGTTGGTGGCTCGCTTATTCCTGTTGGAGGACACAACGTATTAGAGCCTGCATTATTAAAAACAGCCACATTAATAGGGTCGCATTATTTTAATTTCCAAACAATTGTTGATGATTTAGATGCATGCAATGGAATAAAAATTTTGAATGAAACTATCGATGATAAAGAAATAGCGGATATAGTATTTAAAGTATTAACAGAAAATAATGTCCAACAAACATTAACTGACTCTGCGTTTAAGTATGTTAAAAAAAGCCAAGGTGCACTAAATCGAAGCTTAAAAATAATAGAGCAATATTTTAATAAGATACACCAATAATTTATTTATTATTAATAAATGATGTGATATTAAATATTTTGTTTTATTACGTAATATGAGAGTTGTCCGACTATTACAAATCAAATGTAGAAAAAGCACATGACCATGCTTACGTATTTGAGATCATTTGTATATAATAGTACTTGTTAAAATATCAGTGAAATCAAACGTTAATAATTCATAGATAACATGAGTATTTGTTGTTAAATACTTAAACCTTGAGAGAGCATATATGAAAAATAAAATCAGTATTGAAGATGTGCAGTCAGATATTATTGACGAATGCCGCCAGCCGCTAACAGGTTCTGAAAAAGTATATATTGAGAACAGCAGTAAAACAGTTCGAGTAGCGATGCGTAAGGTTAAACAAACGCCTACAGTTACAGAACAAGGTGAAGTAGAAAACCCTGATATTTTAATGTATGACACTTCAGGACCATATACTGACGCTAATGTTGAAATTGATATACGTAAAGGTTTAGATGATTTAAGAGAGCCATGGATTGTAGCTCGAGAAGACACAGAAGTGTTAGATAATGTTTCAGCACAGTATACTGCGAAGCGTCAGAATGATCCACGAAACGCAGCCATTCAATTTCCTAATTTAAAAAAACCACGTCGCGCCAAACAAGGTAAATGTGTAACACAGATGCATTACGCAAGACAAGGTATTATTACACCTGAAATGGAATACATTGCTATGCGTGAAAACTTAAAGCATCAGCAAAATAAAGCGCTTGTAGCTGAGATGAAAACTCATCCTGGTCAAGGTTTTGGTGCTAGCATTCCAGATGAAATTACACCTGAGTTTGTGCGCAAAGAAATAGCGGAAGGTAGAGCTGTTATTCCTGCAAATATTAATCATACCGAATTAGAACCACAGATTATTGGTCGTAATTTTATGGTTAAAATTAACGCGAATATTGGTAATTCTGCGGTAACATCGTCTATCGGTGAAGAAGTTGCTAAGATGGTATGGGCAGTGCGCTGGGGTGCTGACAATGTCATGGATTTATCGACGGGTAAAAATATTCATGAAACAAGAGAGTGGGTTTTAAGAAACTCGCCTGTACCTATTGGTACGGTTCCAATTTATCAAGCATTAGAAAAAGTAAATGGTGTTGCTGAAGACTTAACGTGGGAAATTTTTAGAGATACGTTAATTGAGCAAGCAGAGCAAGGTGTGGATTACTTTACAATTCATGCGGGTGTTCTTTTACGTTATGTGCCATTAACTGCGAAGCGAGTCACTGGTATTGTGTCGCGGGGTGGTTCGATTATGGCTAAATGGTGTTTAGCACATCATAAAGAAAACTTCCTATATACACATTTCAACGAAATTTGTGAAATTATGGCGGCTTATGATGTGACATTTTCACTTGGCGACGGCTTACGTCCTGGTTCTATTGCTGATGCAAACGATGAAGCGCAGTTTGGTGAACTAGAAACTCTAGGTGAGTTAACTAAAATTGCTTGGAAGCATGATGTTCAGGTAATGATTGAAGGTCCTGGTCATGTTCCAATGCAGCTAATTAAAGAGAATATGGATAAGCAGCTAGAGTGTTGTCATGAAGCACCATTTTATACATTAGGTCCATTAACAACAGATATTGCACCTGGTTATGATCATATTACTTCAGGTATCGGTGCAGCGATGATAGGTTGGTTTGGTACTGCGATGCTTTGTTATGTGACACCTAAGGAGCATTTAGGCTTACCAAATAAAGATGACGTTAAAGATGGTATTATGGCGTATAAAATTGCTGCACATGCTGCAGACGTTGCGAAAGGTCATCCTGCTGCTCAAATTAGAGATTACGCTTTATCTAAATCTCGCTTTGAATTTAGATGGGAAGATCAGTTTAATTTGGGTTTAGATCCTGATACAGCGCGTGCTTACCATGATGAAACGATGCCAAAGCATGAACATAAAGTGGCTCACTTTTGCTCTATGTGTGGACCAAAATTTTGCTCTATGAAAATTTCTCAAGAAGTAAGAGATTATGCAAAAGAACATGGTGTAGATTCGCTTAAGGCTGCTGAGGAAGGTATGCAAGCAAAATCAGCCGAATTTAAAGAGCTTGGTGCAGAAATTTACCAACCTCAATAATTTTTAATATTAGTTATTATAATTCAGCAGTGTAGTGTAAATTGCACTGTTAAATTAATATTAGGGTTGTAATCTATATAACCCTAATCTATTTTTTTAAAACTCAGTGTAATTAGTCACTTATTTACTGTCCTTTCTCTTTTTTTCTTTCTAAATAGTCATTTTAGCTACCGTATAGTGTAAATCGTTTTTTTAGTTTTATTTCAAATGTGAAGCGTCACTAAATCTTTAATTATTTTAATATTTTCAGTTTGCATTATTTTGTGCCGATATATCTTAATGTGGTGTTTTTTTCACGCATATTTTATGAACAGGGGTGCACATATGAAATTTTTTCAAAAAAAATATTTTCATTTAGCACTTATCATGCCATTTATATTAAGTTTATTTTTTAGTGATATAGCTTTTGCTGTAACTAATATTAGTTGCTCTACTTACGGCACAACAAATTA